>Ga0114971_10001044_pt1 | contig 18729 bp, 20 predicted proteins | sample M_140625_MF_Meta_FD_87320 | JGI IMG/M metagenome (GOLD analysis project Ga0114971, IMG submission 87320) | Freshwater microbial communities from Lake Montjoie, Canada to study carbon cycling - M_140625_MF_MetaG | ecosystem: Environmental > Aquatic > Freshwater > Lake | place: Lake Montjoie...
TATGGCGATAAAAAATTAGGAGAATTTTTTGAACCTATTACTTTAAGAGCAGCAACACAAGTTGGGATGAAATATAAATTACCAAATGTATGATGAAAAAAGTTAGAGGCTATGTGTTCAGCAGATCGTTTCTAGGAGAACGTGTGCCACAACATGTTCAAAATATAATAATAAGAGATTATTGTGAAAAGAACAATTTACACTTCTTATTAAGTGCAAGTGAATACGCGATGGAAAATTCTCATCTTATATTTACATTGTTATTAGATGAATTACATTTAATTGATGGCATAGCACTTTATAGTGTATTCCAATTACCAATAGACACAAAGCAAAGAGAGTTAATCTATAAAAAAGTATTATCATTAGGTAAAACACTTCATTTTTGTGTAGAGGGTTTGAAAATATCAAACAATGAAGAAAAAAATAGAATTGAAAATATTTGGTTGGTGAAAAAAGCCATGCTAACAATACCAGCTGAATCTTAAATCTATGATATAAATCATATAATAGTTTGATTTATATCATATCTGAAATACTTATTGCTAAGTAATTTTGAAAAAATATTTTAAATGGGAAAATTAAAAAACTTTGTAACTGCACTACATCAATCAACGAAGAGAGATTATCTAGCAAGAATGATTGACGAAAAAGTTGTTTGTATGCTAAAGGCAAAAGAATATGAAGGTGATTATTGGGATGGCGATAGAAGATTTGGTTATGGAGGCTATAAATTTATAGAAGGTAGATGGCAACCAGTTGCTGAAAAGTTAATTGAAAACTATAATCTTACAAATGATTCAAAAATTCTTGATGTTGGTTGCGGAAAGGGTTTCTTACTTTTTGAAATAAAAAAAATTCTCCCAGGCATCAAAATTATTGGAATAGATATTTCAAAACATGGTTATGAAAATTCACATCCTCAAGTAAAAAATGATATTATTATGCATCGCGCACAGGATGTATATCCGTTTAAAGATAAAGAATTTGATTTAGTAATATCCCTAGGCACATTACATAACCTTAGAATTTTTGACTTAAAAAAAGCATTATCTGAAATTGAACGTGTAGGTAAAGCTGGTTATGTTATGCTAGAAAGTTATAGGAATGAGCAAGAACAATTTAATTTACAATGCTGGGCATTAACCTGTGAATCTTTTTTTGATGAAGAAGAATGGGTTTGGTTATATAATCATTTTGGCTATTCTGGTGATTATGAATTCATATTTTTCGAATAAATTTTTGAGATGAAAGCTGCAATACTCCTAGAGAGTAATAAACCACTTATTATTGATGAAATTGAATATCCAAATGAATTGGATTATGGTCAGGTATTGGTTAAGTTATTCTATAGTGGAATATGTGGAGCCCAATTAAACGAAATACATGCAATTAAAGGTGAAGATAAGTTTCTACCACATTTACTAGGGCATGAAGGATCGGGAATAGTTTTAAAAATCGGGCCAGGAGTAACAACGTCTGCCATAGGCGATCACGTTGTATTGCATTGGAGACCAAGTTCTGGAATACAAGCAAAGCCTGCAAAATATAAATGGGGCAATAAAACCGTAAATGCTGGATGGGTAACAACTTTTAATGATCATGCTGTAATTTCTGAAAATAGACTTACTGTAATTCCGTATGATTTTGATTTGAGAGTTGCTCCACTTTTTGGTTGTGCGGTTACAACTGCTGTTAGAGTAATAAATAATGATGCAAAAGTTAAAATCGGGCAATCTGTTGTAATATTTGGGATGGGAGGTGTTGGATTAAATTTAGCTCAGGCGGCAAGTATGGTATCAGCAAATCCTATTATTGGTATTGATATTAAGGATACAAAATTAGAATCCGCTAATAAATTTGGCTTGACTCATAGTTTTAATTCTTTAAAAGAGGCAAATCTTTCAGAAAAAATTAAAGAAATTGTAGGAGACAATGGAGCTGATGTTATTATTGATACAACTGGTAATCCTCGTATAATTGAACAGGCCTACGAACTAACAAACTCTAGTGGTAAAACAATACTTGTTGGAGTACCTAAAAAGGGGGACAATGTAAATATATATACACTTCCATTACATTTTAATAAACAATTAACTGGTTCACATGGAGGAGATTCTGTTCCAGATATAGAAATACCTAGACTAATAAAACTCATTAATACAAAAAAAATGACATTAGATGGTATTATTACTCATGAATTTTGTCTAGATGACATAAATATTGCTTTAGATCTAATGCGTAAAGGTGATTCTGGTAGAATATTGATCAATTTCAATTAAAATTAATTTGATAAAAAGAAATATTGCTGTTAAAGCAATAATTTTTAGAGTTGATGGTACAATTTTACTTCAAAGAAGAGATTTTACTAATCATATCCCATATCCTGGAACTTGGAACTTTTTTGGAGGTTATGTAGAAGACAATGAAAACCTACTACAGGCTTTAGAAAGAGAATTAAATGAAGAAATAGGTTGTGTTCCTGGTATCATTGAAAGCGAAATTTTTCAATGGAAATCAAATATAGAATCTACTATCAATCATTATTTTCCAATATACTTTAACGAAAATAATACAGATTTAAAACTTAATGAAGGATCTGATTTCAGATGGGTATCAATAGAAAATTTTATTGAATTGTCATTAACACCTTCGGTATACGAAAATTTTCAAGAGGTATTATTATTTTTAACTAATAAAGTAATTAATATCGAAGAAAAAATTGAAAATAAAATTCTTAATTTTTACGAACTAATCAAAAAAAACGATAGAGTTTATTATACGAAAGAAAATCCATTTTGTATTTCTAGGCAACAAATGTTTATTTTAAAATCTCTTGTTACAATAAAAAATATTCCAGTTTTTAGAATATGTATGCATACAAATGACAATGCTGATATTCATGAAATGATTATGATTCATAGTAAACCATCTAAAGTGGGACCTTTAAAGCAGCTTAAAACATCGCTATCATATCACATAATCGAAGGAGAATTAACTATAGAATTATTTGATGAACAAGGTATAAAATTAAAAGACTACATAGTTTCAAATAGTAATCTAAAAGATAATGCAACTACTTCTATTAGACTTAATGCAAAACAATTTAGAACTGTAAGTAGCGTGTCTCCCTTTGCAATATTTTTAGAAGTTGGCAGTGGTCCATTTCAAGATTCTGATACAATCTGGCTTAAACAATAAATTAATTAATAAATGAAAAATGTAATTTACAGACGTAAAACATGTAGGGCATGTAATAGTAATGATCTTGAACTTTATTTTCAACTTAAGCCTACACCAATAGGCGATGCTTATATCACTTATGATCAAATAAATATAATTCAAGATCTATATCCAATAGATTTATTTATGTGTAAAACTTGCGGTCTTGCACAATTGTTGGATGTTATTGATCCAGATATTTTATATGGGACTTATATTTATAATACCGTCCATTCTGTCGGATTAAATAAGCATTTTGAAAGCTATTCTAAAGAAGTTGCAATTTTTTGTAATTTACCATTAAATAGTTTAGTTATTGATTTGGGTAGTAACGATGGAACACTTTTAAGTTTTTTTAAAACAAACGGGTATAAGGTTTTAGGCATTGAACCTGCTAAGCATATTGCTGAACAAGCAAACAAAAACGGCGTTGATACATTTAACTCTTTTTTTAATAAAAGTGTTTCAGAAGAAATATTGAAAAAATATGGAAAAGCTAAACTAATTACTGCAAATAATGTGTTTGCGAATATTGACGAAATAAATGATTGGGTTCAAGGTATAGAAAATTTATTAGATCATGATGGCGTATTTGTTTTTGAAAGCTATTATCTATTAGATGTTATACAAAATAAAGTATTTGATTTCATCTATCATGAACATTTAACTTCATTTTCAATCAAACCTGTTATTAAACTTTTTAGTAAATATGGTTTAAATTTAGTTGCAGTTCAACATGTTAATACTAAAGGTGGCTCACTTAGATACTTTATCCAAAAAAATAATGGCCCTATTAAAGAAAACGAAACTGTCGTAATAGCATTAAAAGAAGAAGAAGATTTCGGTTTGTATGAAAAAGAAACATATCAAAAATTTGATAAAGATATTGGTGTATTAAAAAAACAAACTTTAGATTATTTGACAACAGCAAAACAAAGCGGTTTAAAAATAGCAGCATTTGGTGCATCAATAACTGGAACAACTTTGACTTATCATTATGAGTTATGTAAGCTATTAGATTATTTTGTTGACGACAATACTGCAAAACAAGGCTTATATAGCCCAGGTATTCATTTGCAAGTATATTCAACTAGCAAAATTTATGAAGATAAGCCAGATATAGTAGTTTTACTTGCTTGGCGTTTTGCTGATATTTTTATAGAAAACAACAAAAAGTATTTAGAGAATGGCGGAATTTTTGTATTACCTGTCCCATTTTTTAAAATCATTAAGAATTAATGAAAAGACATATTTTAATCTTTGGTGCTACAAAGGGAACTGGAAAATGCTTAATAGATTCACTACAAAAGAATAAAAACAATAATATTTCTACCTTCGGTAGAAGTAAAAAATTAATAGAAAGGAATAATATCAATTATTTTTCACAAGATATTACAAATTATAATAAACTATTTACAAATTTACAAAAATGCGTAGAAAAATTTGGCAAATTTAATACTGTTATTTTTATGCAGAGGCATAGAGCATTTAATAATAATAATGAAATTGAAAAAGATATTGAAGTTGGAGTGATTGCAACACAGAAGGTCATTGAATATTTAGTTATTAACAATTATTTCAACCTAATTAGTAAAAATAATAGCATAGTACTAGTTAGCTCAGTTGCTGATTATTATATTTCAACTGAACAGAATATAGGTTATCATGTTTCAAAAGCTGCACTAAATCAATTGGGCCGTTTTTATGCCGCCAAACTTGGTAAAATTGGAGTAAGAGTTAACACAATTTCGCCATGCGTTCTTAAAAAGAAAGAAGCTAATGAATTTTATAAAAAAAATGAATTATTAGTCCAAGAATTTAATAAAATAATTCCAATAGGTAGAATGGGTGTTTCTGAAGATATAATTAATTTAATTAATTTTTTAACTAGTAATAAAGCCACATATATAACTGGACAAAATATTGTAATCGACGGAGGCCTTACACTTTTAAGTCACGAATCACTAATTAGAGAAAAAAAAATATAAACAATGGAAAATCTTTTTGATTATTATGAAAATAAAGATATCAGACCAACTTATGCAGCTTTTAAAAGCCTAGATCAATTAAATAAATACGATAACCAAAGAAAAGATTTTTTCTATAAACTCAACCTGCCGTTTACATTTTTTAAAGATAAAAATGTAATTGAATTTGGGCCGGATACTGGTGAAAATGCACTTGTATTTGCAAGATGGGGTTCTAGGCTTTGTTTAGTTGAGCCTAATTTAAATGCGCACAATTATATTAATGAATATTTTAAAAATTTTAAACTCTCAGATAGTATTGAAAAATTAATTCCACAATCATTATCAGATTTTAAAACATTAGAGAAATATGATATTGTAGTTGCTGAAGGATTTATTTATACTATTCAGCCTATTACATCTTGGATAAAAAAGTCAAAAGAGTGTTTAAAAGAAGATGGTTTATTCATTTTTAGTTTTTATGATTATTACGGAGGGTATATTGAACTACTTCAAAAAGCTATTTATAATATGGTAAATAGAAGTAATCAAATCAATATAAATGGTATTGAACTAGCACAATCTATTTTTACAAATAAATGGGAAGGAGTTGGCCATACTAGAAGTATAAATTCATGGTTTATGGATGTAATTGAAAATCCATTCGTACGACTAAAATATTTTATAGATCCTATCACATTAATGAACGAAATGTTTATATACGACATGAGACTTTATTCATCGTGGCCAATTTCGAAATATCCCTATTCAGTTAACTGGATTAAAAAAAATATGACCTCAGAAATAGATTTATTACAATCAATTAAATTTACTTCAAATAAAAGATTAAGCCATTTTTTAGGATATGATTCTAGTATAAAAACAACTGAAGTAATCTCAAATAATTTAAAAAAAATAATAGAAATAACTGATAATTTAATTGATAATGACAGTAGCCCTGAATTAGACAATATAATTTATTTACTTAAAGAAATTATTGAATTTTGTAAATTAGATGGTTCAAATTATGCACATAATGAAGAGTTTGATATCTTAAATATGATACTTAGTATTTTTGACTTATTAAAACATAATAAAATTACAGACTTAATACAATTTTGTCAAAATGATAAAACATTTTTAAATTCTTGGGGTGCCCCAAATAATAATGCAATCTATCAAAATACAATAATTAATTAGAATGAGAATGAGAAAAATTTTTGTCTCTGGACATTTTAATATTTTACACACTGGTCATATAAGATTACTCCAATTTGCAAAAGAACTAGGAGATGTTTTAATAGTAGGAATTGAAAGTGATAGAATTGCAGGTGAAGCTGCACATATTAATGAAAAATTTAGATTAGAAGGCGTTAAGCTTAATAATTTAGTTGATGAAGTTATTTTGGTTGATGAACCTATTGTCGATTTTGTTAAAAGAATAAAACCTGATATAATTGTTAAAGGCAAAGAACATGAATTAATATTTAATCCAGAAAAAGCTATTTTAGATGAGTATGGAGGAAAATTGGTTTTTAGTTCAGGAGAAACAATATTTTCATCATTAGAACTTATAAAAAAAGAATTTGAATTAACACAAAACAATATAGGTATCAAATTACCTATTGAATATCTAAATAGGCATCAAATAAAGAAGATAAATCTTGCTCAAATTTTAACTAAGTTTGCAAATCTAGAAATTTGTGTAATTGGAGATTTGATAATTGATGAATATATATCATGTCAAGCACTTGGAATGTCACAAGAAGATCCCACTATAGTTATTTCTCCAATTGATTCTAGAAAATTTGTAGGCGGAGCAGGAATAGTTGCTGCACATGCAGCTGGTTTAGGCGCAAATGTTAATTTTATATCAGTAGTTGGCAATGATAACATTTACGAATATGCAAAAGATAAATTAAGTGAATATGGAGTTGATTTTCATTTAGAAATTGATAATAACAGGCCAACTACATTGAAACAAAGATATCGTTGCGCAAATAAAACCATGTTAAGAGTTAGTCATTTACATCAAAATGCAATAAGTATTGAATTACAAGATAACATCTACAACTATTTATTAAAAATTATTGATAAAATTAACGTTTTAGTATTTTCAGATTTTAATTATGGCTGTTTACCTCAAACTTTAGTTGATAAAATAATATCATTAGCAAATTTACACAATGTATATTTAGCTGCAGATAGTCAATCTTCTTCACAAATTGGTGACATAGCTCGTTTTAAAAAAATGAATCTAATTACACCTACTGAAACAGAAGCAAGAATTAGTACAAGAAATAAAGAAGATGGTTTAATAATTATGGCTGATAAATTAAAAAATATTTCAGATCCAAAAAGTATTTTATTAAAACTTGGTGAAAATGGTTTACTAATACATACTTCTATTGACAATCATACGGAATGGCAAACAGATAAAATAGATGCTCTTAATCCATTCCCGAAAGATGTTTCTGGCGCAGGTGATTCCTTATTGATTACTAGTGCAATGGCTACAGCTTGTGGAGCAAATATATGGGAGTCGGCTATTCTTGGGTCTTTAGCAGCAGCAATACAGGTGGGTAGAGTTGGGAATATTCCTATGCAGTTAAATGAATTAAAATCACAAATATTATAATTGTTGAAAACTATTTTATTAGCTGCAGGGTTTGGAACTAGATTAAGACCATTAACTGATAATATCCCTAAATGCTTAGTTCCTATTAAAGGTAAGCCACTTTTACAAATTTGGTTAGAACGTTTATCTGATGCTGATTTTAAAGAATTTCTAATAAATACCCATTACTTATCAAATCAAGTTAATGATTTTATATATAGCAGTAAGTTTAATGATAAATGTATTATTAAGTATGAAAAAACTTTACTTGGTACTGCAGGCACACTTTTATCAAGTTTAAATTTTATTGGAGAAGATGAGTGTATGCTAGTTCATGCAGATAATTATTGCCTTGCAGATTTTAAAGAATTTATAAAATCGCACAATCAAAGGCCGACATATTGTTTAATGACAATGATGACTTTTCGAACAGATACTCCTTCTTCTTGTGGTATTGTTGATTTAGATGATAATAATGTAGTTATAGGCTTTCATGAAAAGGTTGAATCGCCTCCAGGTAATCTTGCAAATGGGGCTATATATATTCTCTCAAATGTGCTAATAAAAATAATACACGAAAAATTTTCAACAGTTACCGATTTTAGTACTGAAATATTACCCCATTTCATTGGTAAAATATATACCTATGAGACTAATAAAACTTTTGAAGATATTGGTACATTTGAAAAGTATAAAAAATATTTATGAGTATTTATAGTAAAGAAAAAAGAATTTTAAAACAAGAATTAGATTTATGGATTACAATTCCGCTTTCAATTATACCATTATTTATTATAGTAATCCTAAGACCATTTTTATTAATTAGAATTGGCTTTTTGCATAATGATCGTATGGGGCATTTTGCAGGGAACACTGAATTATTAAATTTAGAAAATAAAGAATTAATAAGCTCAAAAAAGTTTAATAAAGTTATTAATTTATATTATCTGCCACGTAAAATATCATGTAATAAAACATTAGAAATTATGTGGCGAAGAGTTTTATATATTTGGCCTAGATTTATTTTGCGACCTTTATGTTTGATAATTAGAAGCTTTACCTTTTTAACAGTACATATTGCATGGAAAACGAGTAACGAAGATAGAGATATTAATAATTTAATGGATACTCACCCTACGTCAATATCATTCACAGAAAATGAAGAAAAATTTGGTAAATCAAAATTAATAGAATTTGGACTCCCACAAAATGCTAAATTTATATGCTTAAATGTAAGAGATAGCGCATACTTAAATTCTATTGGTATCACTAATCATGAATATCATAATTTTCGAGATTCAAATATTGATGATTATATCAAGGCTGCAGAAGAATTAGCAAATATGGGCTATTTTATTTTTAGAATGGGCGTCAGTGTCAATAATAAATTTAATTCTAATCATCCTAAAATAATCGATTATGCTATTAATGGTATGAGAAGTGATTTTATGGATATATATTTAGGTGCTAAATGCCATTTTTGTATATCTACTGGTTCTGGTTTTGATAGTATACCATATATTTTTAGAAGACCATTAGTTTTTGTAAATATAGTACCTATTATTGCTATTGGTACTTTTATAAAAAATTCAATCTCCTTATCGAAAAATTATTATTCTGTTGTTCATAACAAATATTTGACACTTAGTGAAATTTGCTATAATAATGAAATTGGACTATATTCTAAATCAGAAGATTTTGAAAAAAATAAAATTATTTTATTTAATAATACTCCTCAAGAAATATTAGATATTACTATTGAAATGGAAAAAAGATTAAAAAATGAATGGATAGATTTACCAGAGGACATTAACTTACAAGATAAATTTTGGAATATCTTTCCAACAAATGCAGTTAATATAAGCGGAATAAAATTACATGGAAAAATTAATACACTTTATAGTACAAATTATCTAAGAAATAATATAAAATGGTTACAATAAAAAATAAAATTCTAGTTACTGGAGCTGATGGTTTTATTGGTTCACATCTAGTTGAAGAGCTAGTAAACAGGGGATACGAAGTTAAAGCATTTGTTTTGTATAATTCTTTTAATTCCTGGGGATGGTTGGATACCTTATCAAAAGAAATAAAAGATAGTATAGAAATTTTTTCTGGAGATATCAGAGATGCATATGGTGTGAAAAATGCAATGCAAGGTTGCGATATTGTTTTACATTTAGCAGCTTTAATCGCAATACCATATTCATACCATTCACCAGAAACTTATGTCGATACGAACATAAAAGGCACTTTAAATATTTTACAAGCTGCAAGAGAATTAAATATAAAACATGTAGTGCACACATCTACCAGTGAAGTTTATGGAACAGCACGTTTTGTTCCTATTACTGAAGAACATCCTTTACAAGGCCAATCTCCATATTCTGCTTCCAAAATTGGTGCAGACCAATTAGCTTATTCATTTTATGCGTCTTTTAAAACCCCAGTAACAATTGTTAGGCCATTTAATACTTATGGACCAAGACAATCATCGAGAGCAGTCATTCCAACTATCATTACACAAATTGCTAACGGAACAACTAAAATAAAATTAGGTTCAGTTTCACCTACTAGAGATTTTAATTTTGTAAAAGATACGGTTGATGGTTTTATATCGGCAGCACTATCTAATAAGGGATTAGGCGAAGTGATTAATTTAGGTAGTAATTTTGAAATTTCAGTTGGTGATACAGTTCATTTGATTTCTGATATAATGGGAAAGAATATTGAAATTATCACAGATGACATTAGAATAAGGCCAGAGAATTCAGAAGTTGAAAGGTTATGGGCTGATAACACAAAGGCTAAAAAATTATTTGATTGGTCACCAAAATATGGAGGAAAAGATGGGCTTAGAAACGGTTTAAAAGAGACGATTGAATGGTTTACAAATCAAGATAATTTGAAACAATATAAATCTACTTTATATAATATTTAATTATGGCTGAATTTAAAATTGAAAATAGAATAATCGGCGACAATTATGCACCAGTAGTAATTGCAGAAATTGGAATTAATCATGAAGGGTCCTTAGAAACTGCTATTAAAATTGCAGATGCAGCAATCAATAGCGGAGCAGAAATTATTAAGCATCAAACTCATATTATTGAAGATGAAATGTCGGATGAGGCTAAACTAGTAATACCATCACATACAAAGGATTCCATATATGATATTATGAAAAGATGTGCCCTTTCAGAAGATGATGAAAAAAAATTAATGGATCACATAAAAAAAAGAGGTGCAATATTTTTAAGTACACCTTTTTCAAGAGCAGCAATAGACAGATTAGTAAAATTTGATGTCCCTGCTTTTAAAATTGGATCAGGCGAATGTAATAACTATCCATTAATTAAATATTTAGCAAAGTTTAAAAAACCAGTCATCTTGAGTACGGGTATGAACTCAATTGAAACAATTAAGCCTTCGGTTGAAATTTTACGAAACGCTAATATACCCTTTGCATTATTACATTGTACAAATGTATATCCTACTCCCCCTGAATTAGTTAGATTAGGAGCTATTAAAGCTTTAAAAGATGCTTTTCCAGATGCCGTTATTGGTCTTTCAGATCATACAACTTCAAATTATACTTGTCTGGGGGCAGTTGCACTTGGTGCTTCAATTTTAGAAAGACATTTTACTGACTCCATGGACCGAATTGGACCTGATATTGCTTGTTCTATGGATCCTAATTCATTAACAGATTTAATAATTGGCTCTAAAACATTATTTTCTGCAAGAGGTGGTGAAAAAATCCCAGTTAAAGCAGAAGATCCAACTATCGCGTTTGCTTTTGCATCCGTAGTTGCTATAAAAAATATAGAAAAAGGTGAAATGTTAACTGAAGATAATATCTGGCTAAAAAGACCTGGTGGAGGAGCTTTTACAGCAAAAGATTATGATAATTTAATTGGTAAAAAAGTAGTTGAAGATATTTCTAATGGAACCAGGTTAAAAAAAGAACATCTTGCCTAAAATCGTAATAACAGGGGCTTCAGGATTTATTGGGTCAGCATTAATTACAAGATTAAAGAAAGAAAATATTCCTTATGTTGGTTTAACTAGAAAAAATATAAATGGTTTAACAACAGTATCATCATATGATGATTATTCTGGCGACAAAGATTCAATATTAATACATCTAGCACAACCAAATAATTTAAAAAAAAATTCTAATGGCGAAGAAATTCAATTACTAGAAGGACTTGTATCAAGTAGTTGGCAACATATTATTTATATCTCAAGCGCAACAGTATATGGAGATCAAATTGATAGCCCTAGAAAAACTACAGAAGAAATATTTGGGTATAACGATTATACAACCGTTAAATTAGAATGCGAAAAAATAACTATAAATAAAGGAGGTACATGCCTAAGATTTTCAAATATTTATGGTCCTAATATGTCTAATGAAAACGTTCTTTCTGAAATCTTATGCCAAGTCTTACATCCTGAAGAAATAGTCGTAAAAAATATGTATCCTATTCGTGATTTTTTATGGATTGATGACGCTATTAATGCAATAATGCAAACTATTAAAATAAAACCATCTGGTATTATTAATATTGGTTCTGGAATTGGAACTTCTATCGAACAATTAGCAAAAAATGTACTACATATTGTTAATCAACCTAACAAAAAACTATTTTCAGAAAGAAATGAAAAATTAAATTCAATTTTAATTTTAAATATAAATGAAACAAAAGAAATTTTAAACTGGACACCAAAAATAACATTAGTGGAAGGACTTTCCAAATTGATAAATTATAATACTATATGAGTAAAAAAAGAGTAATAGCAATTTTTTCGGGAAACAGAGCTGAATACGGCTTGCAATTCCCAATTTTACAAGCAGTAAAGAATCATCCTGATTTGGAATACAAACTAATTGTATCAGGTGCACATTTGGATAAAAATTTTGGGTCAACTATTAGTGAAATAAAAAATGATGGATTTGAGATTTATGCAGAAGTTGAAATTGAAATGGCAGGAGATACAAGAACTTCTACTTCTTTAGCAATTGCATCAGGGATTAATAATTTAACCCCAGTACTTGATAAATTAAACCCTGATGTTTTTTTGGTTTATGCAGATAGATTTGAAGGTTTAGCAGCTGTTATTACGAGTACTCAAATGAATATTCCTACTGCACATGTTGAGGGGGGTGATATTACAGAAGGTGGGGCTCTTGATGATTCAGTTAGACATGCTATGTCAAAACTTGCACATTTACATTACACAACAAACGAACAGGCAACTAATAGGATTTTAGCTATGGGGGAAGACCCTTGGCGAGTTCATACTGTCGGTTTTCCGGCAATCGATTTAATCAAAGAAGGCTCTTTCGAAAACCCTGAAAATATAGTAAATAAATTAAAATTAGACCCAAATAAGCCATTAGTCTTATTTACACAACATTCTGTAACAACTGAATTTGAAGATGGAGAGTTGCAATTAATACCCTCAATTAATGCACTTATAAAATTAGCAAATGAAGGCGTTCAAGTTATATTGACTTACCCTAATAATGATGCTGGTGGACAATCAATTACTAAAGTGCTTAATAGAACTTCTGAACTTAAAAATGAGAATATACAATTACATACCTCGTTGGGCCGTTATTTATATCATGGAATTTTGGGCCTAGCAAAAACTTCTACTTGGAGGGTTGCTTGCGTAGGAAATTCGTCCTCGGGAATTAAAGAAACTCCAGTATTTGGATGTCCAACTGTTAATATTGGTACTCGTCAACAAGGAAGATTAAGAGGATCAAATGTTATTGATGCAAATTATGACGAAGAGGATATATATCAGGCAATTAAAAAATGTCTTTATGATGAGGATTTTAGACTTGCTTGTAGAAATACCATTAATCCGTATGGGGGAGGTAATGCAGGCGATTTAATTGCTAGTAGTTTAGCTAATGTTGATTTAAATCCTAAAAATATCTTAAGAAAAGGAATGAATTTATTAGGTGAAAATAAAAATGGATGGTTTCGATAAAAATTATGAATAAGAAAGTATTAGTTTGTGGTGCAGGTTCAATAGGTAAAAGACATATAGAAAATTTACTGAATTTGGGTGTTAATGTTTTAGTTTGGAGAACACAAATTAATTTATTGAAGAATATAGCAAAAGAGTACAATGTTGAAACATATGAAAATTTAGATATAGCGATTGAAAATGCAGATGCAGTAATAGTTGCAACAGCATCTGATCAACATATAGAGATTGCATTAAAAGTACTAAATGCAAATAAACCTTTATTTATTGAAAAACCTGTTTCAAATAATTGGGAAAATATAGATAAGTTACTTGAGTTATCTAAAAACAAAATAATTGAAATTGGTTGTCAGTTTAGAATGCATCCAAATTTGATTAAATTAAATCAAATTTTACAAAAAAAAGAGACAGCTAATTTATTAACATATAGATTAGCAATGGGGCAAAGGCTAGATGCATGGAGAAAAAATGTTGATTACAAAAAAGGGTATAGTTCAGATGAAAAAAGAGGAGGGGGCGCATTATTTGATTTAATTCATCAAATTGATATAGCAATATGGCTTTTTGGACCTGTTTTGTCTGTTAATGCAGTGCTTTCAAAAAGAAGTGAGTTATTAATTTCTGGCGATGATGTAACAAATTTACTTCTTACCCATACTAATGGATTAACTGGACATATACAACTAGATATGGCTAGTCCTGTTTATAGATGTGAGGCAGAGGTAATGACAGGTGATTCAATTTTTAAGTGGTCATTCAGTGATAGTAGTTTATATAATTATACAACAGAAAAAAAAGAAATTATTAATAAATTAGATGATGAATATCATAGAAATAGTATGTTTATTGATCATATGAAGCATTTTTTAATTAGAATTGATAATAATGAAATTTTACCTACCTGTTCTTTAGATGATGGAATAGCAGCATTAAGGGTTGCATTATGTGCTCGGGAATCAAACTTGACTGGAAATAAAATAAGTATATGAAAACTATTTGTGTAATATCTGCTCGTGGAGGAAGTCGCGGTGTGCCTGGAAAAAATATTAGAACTATAAATGGTAAACCTTTAATAGTATGGTCTATTGAACAGGCGCTTGCAACTATAGAAATTGATAAGGTTGTAGTATCAACAGATTCGGAAGAAATTGCAAAAGTTGCAAGAGAAGCGGGAGCTGAAACTCCTTTTATTAGGCCTGATTTTCTCTCAACTTCAGAGGCTGGAAAATTTGGTGTTTTCAAACATGCCCTAGAAGCTTGTGAAGAATATTATAATGAAAAATTTGATATTTATGTTGATTTAGATTGTACAAGTCCACTAAGAGATGTTGAAGATATATCTGCATGTATAAAACTATTTAAAGAAAAAAAAATAAATGGAGTTGATGGTGTTTTTACAATTTGCGAAGCAAGAAAAAATCCATATTTCAATTTATTGGAATCAAATGAAAAAGGCGCTTTGAAAATTTGTAAAAAATTAGAAAATACAATAATAAGAAGGCAAGATGCACCAAATGTTTATGAACATGTTGCAAGTATATATGTGCTTGACCCTGAGTATATCAAAAAAGCTAATTATTTATTAGATGGTCACACTGAAGGTTATGATATTGGAAGTGAAAAGAGCCTTGATATTGATTCAGACTTTGATTTTCTTTTAATTGAATATTTAATGAAAATTAAAAATACAAAATGAATATTGAAATAGGGGTAAAAAACAAAAGAATTATTTTAATGGGATCATGTGGTGTATTGGGTAAAATGCATGCTAAAATACTTTGTGAAAATGGAGCAAAACTAGTAATGGCTGACCGACCTGGTAGTTCAGTACTTAGTGATGCAAAAATATTAGGAGCAGAGGGAGTAGAAATTGATGTTTCAATTGAAAGTTCAATAATGGAAGGTATAGAAATTGCATCAAATTTTTTTAATGGCTTTGATGGGGCAATATATAATGCTGCAGTAACTAGTGAAGCATTATCAAATAGCGGAAATCCATTTCCAACTTTCGAAGATTATCCTCTAAATTTATGGCAAAAGGCAATTGATATAAATTTAACCGGAGCATTTTTATTTGCTAGAGAAATTGGAAAACAATTTAAATTAGGAAAAGCTGGGAGTTTAATTAATATTTCAAGTATTTATGGAGTGGTTGGACCAGATCATAGAATTTATGAGGGACAAACTTTTAGCTCATTTCCTGCTTATTCTGCCTCAAAAGCTGGTATAATTGGCCTATCAAAATGGTTGGCAACATGGTGGGCAAAAGATAACATTAGAGTAAATTGTGTAACTCCAGGAGGAGTTTATAATAATCATAATGATACATTTACAAATGCTTATGGAAATAGAACCCCAATGGGAAGAATGGCAAGTAGTGATGAAATAACTGGTGCAATAATTTATTTACTTAGTGATTCTTCTAAGTATTGTACTGGTCAAAACATTATAGTAGATGGTGGATTAACAACTTGGTAAAATAATTTTAAAAAAATAATAAAATGACAAATTTAGAGAAATATAATAGTGTATTTAAAGAATGTTTTATGATTGAAGAGATCCAGCTAGAAGAATTAATTTATCAATCAGTAATAAGTTGGGATTCTGTTGGTCATATGGGATTAATTGCTCAATTAGAAGAAGCTTTTGATATAATGTTAGACACTGATGATATTATTGATTTTTCTTCATATAAAATAGGGAAAGAAATTTTGAAAAAATATGATATACAATTCTAAACTCTTAGTTGGTAAAACGGCTTTTGTGACTGGATGTAATAGAGGAATAGGAGCTAAAATTATTGAAATATTTGCACAAAATGGTGCTAATATATTTGCTCATGCACGAAAAAAAAATATAAATTTCGAAAAAAAATTAAAAGCATTAACACTAAAATATGGTGTAAAAATTAATCCTATATATTTTGACCTAATAGATGATATAGAAATTAAAAGTTCATTAAAAAGTTTGTATAAAGATAAAGTCGGGATAGATATCCTTGTAAACAATGCTGGCATTGCACATGGTGGTTTAATTCAGATGACGCCTATAGATAATATCAAAAATATTTTTCAAGTTAATGTTTTCTCACAATTATTAATTATCCAAAATCTAATTAAATTATTAAAAATAAATAAAAATAGTTCGATTATAAATATAACATCTATAGCAGGAATAGATGCAGAAGCTGGATCAATCGCTTATGGGTCAAGTAAAGCAGCGTTTATTTTTGCAACAAAAGTACTTGCAAAAGAACTTATAATAGACAATATTAGAGTAAATGCAGTAGCACCAGGATTAACAGATACTGATATGGCAGAATTAATGGAGCTTAAAGCTAAATCAAAAATGATTCAAAGTAGCGGAATGAAAAGAATAGCCAGTACAACTGAAATTGCAAATGCTGTTTTATATTTAGCATCTGATTTATCTATTTTTGTGAATGGGCAGGTAATTAGAGTTGATGGAGGAATATAAAAAAAAATTATGAAAAATAATTTAATTAACAAAGCAATAATATTTGCTAAAGAAATAAGATTAAGGTCATTAAAAATGGCACTTGATTCTGGAAAAAATGGAGCACATTTAGGTGGAGGGTTATCTACTGTTGAAATTTTTGCAACATTATATTCATCTTTATTAAAATTCGATATTACAAATCCATTTGATATTAACCGAGATAGATTAATAGTCAGTAAAGGTCATTGTGTATTAGCGTATTATTCTTCATTAAACAAGATTGGATTTATTTCTGATGAAGAATTAAATACATTTGAAATTAATGGCTCAAATTTTCATGGTCACGCCACTAGGAACTTATTAAATGGAATTGAATTTTCTGGCGGTAGCTTAGGGTTAGGTGTTCCATATGCTGTTGGGGTTGCGATAGCTGGTAAATTAAGTAATATAGATTATAGTGTATATGTAATCGTTGGTGATGGGGAATGTAATGAAGGTATTATTTGGGAATCCCTTATGTCTGCTGCTCACTATAAACTAGATAATTTTATTTTAATTGTTGATGATAACAAATTACAATATGATGGCGAAAGTGAAAAAGTTTTAAATATTGGAAGTTTAGAGTCAAAATTTAAATCATTTGGATTTGAAACATATTCAATTAATGGACATGAAGTTTCAGAAATTTATTCAGTCTTGACAAATTTTAAAACAGATAAACCCAAAGCTATTATTGCTAATACAGTTAAAGGGAAAGGTGTTTCGTTTATGGAAAATAAAAAAGAATGGCATCATTCAAGGTTAACATTGGAGCAATATAACGCAGCAATTCTTGAACAAAGACACACAAATGATATATAATTTATTAAATTTTAAAGTTTGGTCTAAATTAGGTCAAAGAGGAGCTTTTTTCGGGATAGCATCTATAGAACTTGCAAAAAAGTATGAAAATTTAATGATTCTGACTGCCGATTTAGGATATCTGTCAGGACTTGAAAGATTTATAAACCAATATCCCAAAAGGTTTATCAATGTAGGAATAGCTGAACAAAATATGATGGGTATAAGTGCGGGAATAGCTGATGAAGGAAAAATTGTTTTTGCTACAACTTATGCAACTTTTATTACAATGAGAAGTTGCGAACAAGTGAGACATTACATGGGGTATATGCAATCAAATATTAAAATCGTAGGATCCGGAGCAGGCTTAGTTATGGGGTTTTCTGGAAATACACACTATACTATAGAGGATTTATCAATAATTAGAGCAATTCCTAATATAATTATTTTATCTCCAGCTGATGCAACAGAAGCAATCAAAGTAGCATTTGCAGCAGCTGAATACAATGGTCCTGTTTACATAAGATTGACTGGGGAATTAAATAATCCTATAGTTTATAAAGATGACTATAAGTTTATCATTGGGAAAGCCATAACCCTTAAAAATGAAGGAGA
>Ga0114971_10001045_pt1 | contig 18728 bp, 16 predicted proteins | sample M_140625_MF_Meta_FD_87320 | JGI IMG/M metagenome (GOLD analysis project Ga0114971, IMG submission 87320) | Freshwater microbial communities from Lake Montjoie, Canada to study carbon cycling - M_140625_MF_MetaG | ecosystem: Environmental > Aquatic > Freshwater > Lake | place: Lake Montjoie...
ACCATGTCAACCTCAGGGGCATCCGGGTCCGGCTGACTGTACTCAAGGAACATCCTAAGCCGGCGGTCGGGTGAAAGGTCATCGTTTGCAGCAAGGCTGCGCGCAAGGTTTGCGACTTCATCCGCATGGAGCTTGAACAAGAAGTTTGCAAAGCGTCCATCCGCGAGGGCTGTACAGGAAAAGTCCCAGTTCCGCGCTGCTGCAGCCAGAAAGCCTTCAATGTCTGCCGTTGCATTGCCATCCGGGAAGACAAAGAACGGGGACATTTCCGTTGACAGCTGTGGCTCAGGCGTCGGGATACGCATCCTGGTATCCGCATTCGGCCTAGACTCCGTAAGGACTGCAGCAGGTGCAATCCCTGCCGATGAAAGCAGTGCTTCCCGGAAAGAACGCGCATCCTGATAGCGGTCATCTTTGTTTTTCGACAACGCCTTGGTAAGAACGACATCCAGTTCAGAAGGCAACCCAAGGCCCAAATGGCAGACATGCATGGGCTCGGTATTATCAATCACGCGTTTCCACGCAAATGGATCACGGGTTTTCTCAACCACAAATGGTCGTCGTCCAGTCACCATTTCGTAAACCACAACTCCGACCGACCATAGGTCTGATCGACGGTCACTCCCTGCTGTCTCATCGAAGTCTTCAGGGGCCATATACGGGTATGTCCCACCACCACCCGCGAGTGATGAGCTGCTCAGTAGCTCTGCAAGACCAAAATCCGTGAGTTTAACAGTGTGGCCATCGCTGCCAATCAGGATGTTCGCTGGCTTTATATCCCGATGGAGCACGCGATGATCATGGGCGTGGGCTAGGCCATCAAGGATACCGATCGCAATTGTCAGGGCTTCCTCAAGAGGGAGGGGGCGACGATTACGTGCGCGCATCACTTCTGAGAGATTGCTCCCCCGGATGAGCTCCATATCGATGATTACAACTCCATCGATTTCATCCACGGCGTGGACGGCAATCAGAGATGGATGTCGTAAGCGATCGAGGAGACGTGCTTCAGAGAGAACGCGGTCCAGCTCAGGCCCTGCGCCACGCACTTCCTTAAGGGCAACCTGCCGACGTAGCAGGGTGTCATAGGCGAGGTAGACGACTCCGGAAGCTCCGCTTCCAAGGACATCCAGACGCTCGTATTTTCCGAGGTGACCAATCGCCATAGAGTATTAGTTCGCTGCGTAATCGATTACTTTCCTGCAACAACAGGATTCACAACGTACAAAATACCACCATCGATGTAGTAAATGGCACCATTACCACTGTCGATAATCAAACTGCTTGGATTCTTTAAGCGCGAAACTAAGGTGGTCCGATTCCCGGCAACCGTGATTCGCTCAATGATTCCGCGGGTTGCATCCGTGATATACACGTTGCCATCCGGGTCCACAGCCATGCCGGAAACCTGCTGTCCACGACGCTGAGCAACGCGATCTTCCACGATACCGGCCATGTTTTTCACGAAGACCTTGCCTGTGGATGCGCCGACCCAGGCTGGGCCAGTCGCAACCGACCACGACAACATGCCATCGCGTGCTGGTGAGCGGTCACTGAATACAATTGGATCCTGGTACTTGAGGCGTGAGAACTCAGGTCGTACTTCGGGTTCAAAGACAGTTGTTGTTCCGGTGAGGCGCTTACCAAGACTGACACGCAGCGGGTCGATGACCATTACACTGACAAGCAGAACCGACATCAGCACGCCAATCAGCGCAAAGGGGAGCATCCACGCTTTCGATGTTGACTCTGACTTTCGTCGTTTGACCGGTTCAGGCTTTTGGATGGGTCGATAGGCTTCATTGATAGCCGTTCCAATGGAGCCATGCGCATCCGGAGCCGCACTCGCTGTGGCAAATCCATTGGATGCAAACTCGGAGTACTCAGCAATCGACCGCATCACGTGTCCGCGGTAGTCTCCACTGACCAAGGACGGTCCCTCTTGCATTGCAGTCACATCGATGACGGAGACGGTGATGTTGTCACTGCCACCCGCTTGTAACGCCGCTTGTATCAATGCCTGAGTCGCGCTTATGTTGCTGTCCGCTTTGTCCAGAATGTTGGCAATTTCAACATCCTGAATCATCGTCGTAAGGCCATCAGTACAGACCAGAATCCGGTCAGCATCCTGAAGCGTGTGTGTTGAAACATCACAAAGCACGGTCGGACTGATGCCTATCGCTCTTGTGACGACATTGCGGTAGCGTGACTTCCGGGCTTCATCCTCGGTCATATGTCCAAGTTTGACTTGTTCCGCGACGAACGAATGGTCATCCGTAAGGGGCATCAGGACACCCAAGCGCATCAGATACGCTCGTGAGTCGCCGATATGTGCTACGATTAATTCACCTTGGTGGACAACAACGACAACTCCGGTGGTTCCGGCAAGGGGTTTGTCTTCCGAAGGAAGACCGGCTACCAGCTGTCTTGCGACTCCGTGAACGGCGCCATTTGCGGCTGCAAGTGCATCCCGAAGCGCATCGACGACCGCATCGCTGGATATTGCACCCGGAAGGCTAATCTTGAGCTTGTATTCCAGCGTATCGACAGCGCTCTGACTTGCAAGCTCGCCAGCCTGAAGTCCGCCCATTCCATCACAGACAATGGAGATCGTTTCATATCCATCGATGATGAAGTTGCTGAACGCATCCTCATTCTTTGCCCGGACGCTACCAATGTGCGATTTAGTGCATGCGTTTACACGCATAGTCATTGACATCAGGCGTAAATAGCATCCAGATACACACTGGATGCCACCACTGTCATCAGGCACGACCCGAGAGCAACCGTGTCACCGGCGCGGATCACGACAGGGTGCCGTGCAGGAATCCGTTCGCTGTTCACAAAAGTCCCGGCAGGTGCATCGAGGTCCTCGATTGTAATGACATCATGTCGGATGCGCAAGCGTGCGTGCTGTGGGCTAACACCAACCCCGGTAACGACGATGTCATCAGATATCGCGCGGCCAATAACCATATCACTACCAATCGCATGCGGCTGGCCATCCGCAGTGGTCAGCGACAGAGCGCGTGCCACAGATTGAATCGCATAGTTATCGACTGCAGGAACCAGCTTGCTTGCCTGAATCTTGACCACCGTCACTTGGGTGTTCCCAAGAAGGAAGACATCTGCTTCGGATATAGGCCAGGCAATGCCCGGTGGAATGGGAGCGCCGGAAAGCCGTGTTCCATTGGTCGATTGGAGGTCGACCATAACAAGCTTGTTATCAGAGACGCGCATTTCCGCGTGGCGTTTGGAAACCATCGGGTCAGCAATCACGAGGTCGTTCCCCGCGGTCCGTGACCGACCAATCCGCAGGCCCGTAGATCCCACGGAATACTCATTGGACTGGCCATCTGGAGTCGTAACGCGAACCGCTGCCACTGCCTGAGGAACGGCTGGAACAGTGCGCATTTCCTCATCCAAATCAGGATAAGGATAGGAGCGGCGTGCATTTGGATGAGGAACAACTGGTTCCGATGCAACTTGCGTCGTTGGTGTGCTCGGTGTCCGCAGCTCAGGAACCTGGAGCTCGGGGACATAAACCATGGACTCGGAGGATGTATCAGATGTCAGACTATGGCTAGCTACTGCAGGGGTCGGCTCAGGTAAATCACCACCACTGACATCGATGTCAGCACCCGCCGTCGGCACTATTGTCGCCTGGCCCACCGTCTTCCGGTCATCGGTTTCCTGCATAACTGAATCAGCATCCGTGAGGTTGGCCTCAAAACGAACATGTATTTCAATCGGCTCATCACCGGGGACGGCATAGGAAATTTCTTCAACGACAACATGTAGGGGACCACGCGTGCGATAGTTACGCTGCTTCATCCACGTAGAGATCGACTCTGCGATATCATTCGCATCCATGAATTCACGGACATGATCACGGTCGGAAGCACTGTGCACAGCAACACGCAATGTTATTGCATTGGCAACATACCAGCGACCATCGACACCTTGCCTCTTACGACGCTCAAGTGCCTGACAGACCTGCCGGACGAACATCTGAGGGCGAAGTCGACCGGGTGAGCGGTTAACCCACTGCTGGAAGAGATCACGAACGGGCATGCGCTAGTATATATCCTTTCCCAGTTCGTGTGTCACCCAGCGTTCCTCCATACAGACCAAGGCCCGTACAATCAAAGGTATACTCTACATAGCATAAACGTACAAAGCATTGTGCACACCATGCTGTAAACACCTTCGCAAAACTACTTGCAAATGGGAGTATATCTCAGTGATTTCTATGCAACGCCGAGCAATGCTACTGGTTTTCCCAGCGGTTGCTCTCAGTCTCCTCACAGCGTGTACAAAACCTGAAAATGGCAATGCCGGTGTGAATGCCTCCGCAACACCCTCAAAGCTTGTTTTTGGTTTTGTCCCCTCCGTTGAAGCAGACAAAATCGCAGAAAACGCTCAGCCGATGGCAGACTTTCTGTCGAAGGAGCTCGGGATTCCTGTGGAAACATCCACAACTCCCGAATACGCTGGCCTGATCGAAGCGATGGCATCCAAGCAAGTAGATATCGGATCCCTCCCACCCTTGGCCTATGTCATCGCAAAAGACCGTAATGCCGCTGAAATCATGCTGAAAACCAGCCGGCGCGGGAGCCTTACCTACCACGCGATGTTCACCGTTCGCGCCGATAGCGGTATCAAGACACTGGCCGATACAAAAGGCAAGCGAATCGCATTCGTCGACCCAAGCTCGGCATCTGGCTACCTCTTCCCTGCTAGTTACCTCAAGGGCAAGCAAATGGACCCTGAGAAGTGGTTCTCCCAAACGATGTTCGCTGGTGGACACGACTCTGCAATCCGTGCTGTGTATAACGGTGATGTCGATGTGGCTGCGAGCTACGATGATGCCCGGAACAAGCTGGAGAAGCAGTCCGCATACAAGGATGTCAAAACCAAGGTCGTGAAAATCGACCAAACACGCGAGATCCCAAACGACACGATTTCTGTCCGGACGGGCCTCTCCCCTGAGCTGACCGCCAAAATCAAAGCTGCCTTCCTCAAGTACAAAGCGACTCCCGAAGGCAAGAAGACACTGGACGATGTCTACGAAGTGGATGATCTTGTAGACGCAACGGATGCCGACTTCGATCCGGTACGTGAAGTCGCAGCCAGCATGAAAGTCCAGCTTGAAAACTTCAAGAAATCCACCGCGCCCAAGGCACCGGCGGCGGCTCCCAAGAAGTAAGATACAGACACAATGTCAGATGTTTCCACAGGGGTAGCCGCGAAAGCCGCTACCCTTGTCTCGTTTGAAAACACATCCGTTACGTACCCAAATGGCTTTACCGCCCTCACGGATGTCAACCTCGAATTCCATGAAGGCGAATTCATCGTCGTCGTTGGCCTCTCAGGCGCAGGGAAATCAACCCTCATCCGAACGATCAACCGTCTCGTTGCACCTACAAGCGGCGATGTCAACGTGCTCGGAACGCCCATCAAAAACATTTCAGATGCCCACCTCCGCAAGACGCGCAGACGCATCGGGATGATTTTCCAAAACTACAACCTCGTACGGCGCTCTAGCGTGCTGGCAAATGTCCTAACAGGGCGCCTCGGAGATCTGCCAACCTGGCGCGCACTCCTCGGCCTCTACACAAAATCCGACACAGACCTCGCCATCAAATGCCTAACACGTGTCGGCATCCTCGACAAGGCCTACAACCGCGCAGACCAGCTTTCGGGCGGACAACAACAACGCGTCGCCATCGCCCGCGCACTCGCACAACAACCACGCATCCTCCTCGCCGATGAACCTGTCGCAAGCCTTGACCCCCCGACGGCCCATCAGGTGATGCGGGACCTTAAGGCCCTCTCACGCGAGGAAGGCCTCCTTACCATCGTCAACCTCCACTTTGTCGACATGGCAATGGAATACGCCGACCGGGTTATCGGACTCCACGCTGGCACTGTCGTTTACGATGGCCCCGGCGCCGACATGACCGAAGCCGACTTCGAACGCATCTACCAGCGGAAAATACGCCCAGATGACATGCGCGGAGCCGCCGAACACTGATGTCCACCCATCCGGCACTCCCGAAGCGCCCCTTTCCCTGGATGTCAGTTGTCGGCACCGCCATCACCGCCATTATCCTGATCTGGAGTGTCCAAGGCACCAAATTCAACCTCTGGGTCCTTGCGGATGGCCTCCCCAATGTGCTGCGCTTCTTCAAAGGGATGCTTCCTCCGTGGCCGATGGACTTTGTTACGGGACAGCTCATCCCCCCGATGGTCGAAACGATTCGCATAGCCCTTGCCGCTAGCATGCTCGGCGCAGCCCTCGCGCTCCCTGTCGCCTTTATGGCCAGCAACACCGTTGCCCCAAATAAATGGGTCTACCAGATCACACGTAATTTGCTGAACCTTATACGGACCATCCCAGACCTCGTCCTCGCGGCACTCCTTGCGAGCGCCTTCGGCATCGGGGCCTTCCCCGGCTTCCTCGCACTGCTCGTATTCTCATTTGGTGTCGTCGCAAAGCTCCTCGCAGACACGGTTGAGACAATTGATCGCGGACCCATGGATGCCATCGCGACCACAGGTGCCACGCGTATTCTGCAAGCCCGGCATGGCGTATTTCCACAAATCGTTCCAGAGTTCATCGCGTACACGCTCTATGCATTTGAAATCAATGTCAGAGCCGCAACGGTCCTTGGACTCGTCGGCGCCGGCGGCGTCGGCGTGCTGCTCAAAACGCAAATCGCATTCCTCAACTACACAAATGTCGGCATCATCACTGCTGTTACATTTGCCGTTGTGATGCTAATCGATACACTTTCTAGCACCATCCGTAGGCGGCTCGTATGACGCAAAAGCTGCGCTCGACGCTGACACTCCTGGTTGTAACGCCAGTGCTCCTGTGGTCGATGGCCGGCATGGATGTCACGCCTGCAAGAATTGCTGCCGGCTTACCCAGAGCGGCCACGATGCTTTCAGACATGTTCGCCCATCCAGACTGGGAATACTGGCCCATCGTTCAGCAACGACTCATTGAGAGCCTGCAAATCGCCGCGCTTGGAACCTTCCTTGCCGGAATCCTCGCTATTCCCTTTGGCGTCCTCGCTGCACGCAACCTTGTCCGGTCACCCGTTCCATCCACCATCGGGAAAGTTCTGCTCAATGCCATCCGGACATTCCCGGAGATCCTACTCGCCTACGCGTTTATCAAGGGACTTGGCCTCGGGGCGTTCGCGGGCGTGATGGCGGTTGCAATCCACTCCATCGGGATGCTCGGAAAGCTCTACGCGGAGCGCATCGAAAATGTGGACAAGGGTGCCATCGAAGCCCTCACCACCACAGGCGCATCACCTGTGGCCATCTTCAGACACTGCATCCTGCCGGAAGTGCTCCCTGACTTTGTATCGTTCGTGCTCTACCGCTTCGACCTGAATGTGCGGTCGGCATCGGTGATCGGTATCGTCGGCGCAGGCGGCATCGGCTTTATCCTGGGGCTGCAATACCAGGCGGCAAACTATCCACGCCTCGGCCTGATTGTCATCGCAACCATTGCTACCGTTATAGTCGTTGACAGCATCAGCGCAAAAATACGCCAGCGCCTCGCTTAGACCAGCTGCTTGGTAATCGTCACCACATTGCGGCCGTTTGCAAATTTATAGGCAAACCCGGTGGACATTTGGCGGAGCATATGGATGCCAAGGCCGCCGATAGGCCTCTCTTCAATTGGGAGCGACAGGTCCGGCACAGCCTGTGCGAGCGGATCAAACGGCGACGCGTCATCTGACAAAATGATACGCAGCTCGCCGCCGACTATCGAAATCGCAACATCGATTCCCTTATCGGTCGTGTCCATCCCCGCATAGCCATACTTAATACAGTTGGTGACCAACTCCTCAACCGTCAGGTTGGCAAGGTAAATGCCAGAAAATGGCACATCTGCGCCCGCAAGCCACTCCTCAACCTCACCGTTCACACGGCCGATCTCGCTGTTCTCCGGACGCATCCGCCACTGGCGTTCAGCAACCTCTAACATAAATGCACCCTCACCAGCGAGAAGTCATCCTCGAGCGGGCCATCCCCGTGGAAGGTGCGGATCCATTCTGTGATGTCAGTCAGCAGCGTTGGACTTGCCACACGCGGGCGGATGAACTCCGTAAGGCCATCAAGTCCAAGCATCCCGCCTTCTGGAAGCTCGATCTCATAGGTGCCATCACACAAAATAAGCAGCCGTGCGTCCGCAGGCACATCCACTGTCGTCGCACCATACGGAACATCCTCAAGCGCACCAATCGGCAGTCCGCCACGGTGAAGCTCCTGCAGAACAGGTTCGCCTCCGTGAATGTCCCCTGTGTACAACAACGATGGTGGATGCCCACCACCACTGAATGTCAGCTTGCGTGTACTCTTTTGAAAGACGCCGTACCACAGCGTGAAGTACATATTGTTCTGGCGCTCCATCAGGAACATATTGTTCAGACGGGTCAGGACCTGCGCCGGGTCACGGAAGTCCGTCTGGGCGATTGAGCCATTCCGCATCACGTTGATGGCGGCAACCGACAACAAACTCGCGCCCACTCCGTGCCCGCAGACATCGAGGAGGTACATCGCAAAATGGTCATCATCAATCCAGTGATAACCAAACGCATCCCCGCCGAGCTCTGTGGATGGCGTGTAAACCCAGTCAATTGGATACGGCTTGGTCTCGGGTTCCGGGAGGATGGAGCGGACATAGGTTGTCGCATCATCCAGCTCACGCTTGAGACGTTTTTGTGTCGTCTCAATCGTCGCCAAATACTCCTGCTCTTGATCGCGCAGGGCTTTCTTTTCGAGACAGGCTCCGATACGCGCACGGAGAAGCGTTGGGTTGAAAGGCTTCGAAAGGTAGTCCTCAGCACCAGCCTCGATGCAACGCACAACGCTTTCAAGCTCATCCAATGCAGAGATCATCACCACCGGGATATGCCGGAGGTTGTCACTGGCCTTCATCCGCTTGAGGACTTCATAGCCATCCAGCTCGGGCATCATGATGTCGAGAAGCACCAAGTCAAAGGGTTTTGCTTCCAGCTGGGCAAGGGCATCGATGCCATTAACGGCAACTTCAACGGTCAGGCCATGGCGAAGCAAGCGCCGCGACAGCATGTCACGGTTGCTTTCATTGTCATCCACTGCGAGAACATGTCCATAGAGCTGTGTCAGATGGACTTCCGCCGCGTCATCGGAGTCCGGGATCGCAAAGCCAACTGGCTGGCGAGCCTCACCTGTTGCACGATGGTGGACTTCGTCATCGGCGATCACCGCATCCAATGCGCCTAAGACATGCGTCCCCAGGTGCGTTTGGATCAGGCCATCAAGGTTACGTGCCGCCTTCTGGATTTTCTGAAGGTCCGGTACCAGCGCATCCTGACCAGCATCCGTTGCATCCTCTTCGAGCATTTCGGAATACCCGATAATCTGGTTAAGCGGCGTACGGAGCTCATGCCGGATATGCGAAAGCGCTTCCGCTTCGAAGATTGCGTGGCTACTTGGCGCTGGCTGGTTTTGACTCATGCGGGGAACTTGTCTCCGAGCTGACTCTGCATTTTTTCGAGCAGTCGTGGTAGCTCAATGGGCTTGGTGTCGTAGTCATCACAGCCTGCTGCAAGACACTTTTCACGGTCACCGGCCATTGCGTGCGCAGTGAGTCCGATCACCGGAATACCCGCCGTATCAGGATTGGCCTTCAATGTCCGCGTGGCTTCCCAGCCATCCATAATGGGAAGACTCATGTCCATTAACACAATGTCAGGGATATCAGCCGTAGCCATCGCGACGCCTTCCGCGCCATCCACCGCAATGCGGATGGTAAATCCTCGCCGCTCCAGTCGCCTTGAGAGCATGTCACGGTTCATTTCGTTGTCTTCGACGATCAATACAGTAGCCATAGTGCCGCTATCCTATCCCAGCATTCACACGTGTACACATCAGCTGCTGGTCCGCTTTGCGTTGATGAATGTAAGCTGCGACCGCAGGTTTTCCAAAACTTCGCTTGGTGGTACAGCACCTTTTTCCAGTATCGCTGCACTCGACTGGCTTAAGACCATCCGCTCATCGATGGTCAAATCCTTGGCGGTCAAAATCACCACCGGAATATTCACCCAAAGCGGATTCTTGCGAATCATGTCGAGGACGCCAAAGCCATCGAGGCGAGGCATCATCAAATCGAGGAGAACCAGATCCGGTATACGTGCCGCACTCACAAGGAGTTCGATGGCATGGATGCCATCGGTTGCGGTGAGGACCTTCCAGCCTTCACGCTCAAGCGTCCGCTGGAGAAGCTCACGGGTATCGCGGTCATCTTCGACGATCAGGATTTCCGTCTCACCGGATGCAGGCAAGTTAATGCGCTCAAGGGCCTTGAGCAGCTGGTTACGATCCAGTGGCTTGCTCAGAAAGTCGAAGGCACCAAGGGCAAAGCCAAGCTCTTGTGTATCGCCCATCGTGAGCATGATCACCGGAATGTCAGATATTTCCGGGTCGCTTTTGATTGCCGACAGCACGCTCCAGCCATCCATACCAGGCATCATGATGTCCGATGTGACTGCCATCGGTTTATGTTGACGCACCAGGGCGACGCCACTTGCACCATCCGCGGCGGCATAAACCGTAAAGCCTTCCCGGTTAAGGAAGCGCTCCATGAGGTGGCGGACATTCGCATCATCATCGATGACAACGATCACGCCTCGTGATGCACCTGTATCGGCGGGATGTGTCGCAGCAGCGGCTGGCTTTGTCGAAGCGGTTGGTGTTTCTGAATGGTGTTCGGTTACGGTTGTATCCACGGATTGCTGGGGCAGAATGACGGTAAAGGTCGAGCCGGTACCAGGGATGCTGGCGACGGTGATGTCTCCTCCGAGAATTTGGCAGAAGCGACGGCTGATGGCAAGTCCGAGTCCGGTTCCACCATATTTTCGCGTCGTGGATGCATCCGCCTGGCTGAATGCCTGGAATAGCTTTCCACACTGTTCGGGTGTCATCCCGATGCCCGTGTCCTGTACAGCAAAGCTTACGTTGTTGGACAAACCGCTTTTATCCAAGTTTGCGCTAAGCGTGATGGTGCCATTTTCAGTGAACTTGGATGCATTACTAAGCAAATTGAAGAGGGTCTGGCGGACCTTTGTGAGGTCGCTTGTCATCGCGCCGAGGTCGGGCTGAATGTTCAGAATGAGCTGGTTCTTGTTCTTCGCAAGCAGCGGCTTGACGGTTGCAGCGACATCCTCGACGAGTGACTTTACATCAAATGCTTCGAGGTAAACCGTCATCTTGCCAGACTCGATTTTCGAGAGATCGAGAATGTCATTAATGAGTGAGAGGAGATGCTTGCCAGCGCTTTGGATTTTGTTGAGGTCGGGGATGAACTCTGCGACACCTGCATCCTCAGCTTCTTCGGCCAGCATTTCGCTGTATCCGATGATGGCGTTCATCGGGGTCCGGAGCTCATGGCTCATATTGGCAAGAAATGCGCTCTTCGTTCGGTTAGCGGCTTCGGCATCATCGCGTGCAGTAACCGCTTCGATGCGCGCGGTTTCGGCGGCGAGCTGCGCTTCGTGTGCGAGCACCGATGCCTTGCGTGCGGCATCCTCGTGGAGTTTTGCGGTGAGGAGTGCAGTTGAGAGCCGTCCGGCGAAGATGTAGCTTGCTGCGAGAACGAGGAGCACGACGGCGCCGATAAGGCCGAGGACTCCCCAGACGAGGGTTAGCGTGCGGGATGTCAGGTCAGGCTCATAGGTCGTCGCGACAATATCAAAGCCCCAAGGAGCAAAGGTACTTCGGCGAACCTCGTGTCCTGCGACGTTGATGGCAACCTTGGGGCCGTTCCCAGCACTTCGCGTAGCAGCGCTCTCTACGATTTTGGCAGAGGCGTGGCTACTGGCAAAGAGGACAGTGTCCTTGCGGTCGAGCAGTGCGACAAAGCCATTGTCAAGGATGCGGATACTGCCGATGCCTTCTCCGATGCCGGCGAGTGTCTCGATTTTGTAACCTGTGTAGTAGACGCCGATGACCTGTTTTTCTGGCGAACGGATTGGGGCGTAGCTCGTGAAGTAGGGCACACCCAAAATATCGACCACACCGGTGAATGCTTCACCTCGGGAGATCGCGGCGAAGGCAGGCCCTTTTGGGTCTAGCACCGTTCCGATTGCACGGCTACCATCCGCCTTGATGACATTGGTCGCAACACGGACGTAGTCATCGCCGGAGCGGACAAAAAGTGTTGCCGTCCCGCCCATTCGAGACTTAATGCCATCCACGACGAAATAATCAGCAACCACACTGCGCGTACCGAAGGTGAGGTTTGGAACCGACTTGCCAGCGATGGCTGCATTTCCACGGATGGAAGCCACGCCGTAGCGTGTCGCCTCTGACTCGAGAACTTTCCGGCTCGCGGTGGTCAGCTGGCGGTAAATGGCATCGGCTGTCGTCAGCTGCTCGACAACAGACTCAACCGCAGCCTGCTCGGAGCCTGCTGCGATACGGACCATTTCACCCCGAAGGCGCTGGAAACCGAGAATTCCAGCGAAGAGCAGGAGCGTGCTGACGGCAAGAAACCATAATGCAACATTACGGCGAACAGAGGTGACTGCCAGCACCTCCTTATTATTAGACATACATCCTCTGTAAAAGCTCTGCGACACGAACATCCACTTGCTCACGCCGGCGGACTTCCTCAAAACGGTGTAGGAGATCTTCCGACCGCACTCCCTGCCGTGTGGCATCCTTGTAATCGTGGATTATTTGGCCTTTGTGCATCATGATGATGCGATTTCCAAGGTGAACAGCCTGCGGCATCGAGTGCGTGACCATTAATGTTGTCAGGTGATCTCTCTCGATAATTTCCTTTGTCAGACGGATGACCTGATCTGCGCTTTTGGGGTCAAGGGCAGCCGTGTGTTCATCCAGTAACAAAAGATCCGGCTTGAGCCAGCTCGCCATGAGGAGGGTTAGAGCCTGCCGCTGCCCGCCAGACAGACTGCCGATGGCATTTCCTAGACGGTCTTCAAGTCCCATATTCAGGGTCCGGATTCGGTCCCTCAGCTCGCTCTGGAGCTGCTTATCGAGCGCCCAATTGAACCCGCGTGGCTTTCCACGCTTTGCTGCAAGCGAAAGGTTCTCAGCGATAGTCATCGTTGGAGCTGTTCCGCTAAATGGATTCTGGAAGACGCGTCCGATCAGGGATGCCCGTTTATGCTCCGGCCATTTTGTGATGTCATGTCCGCTCAGGTTGATCTTCCCACTGTCCGTAATAAACGAGCCTGCAACGGCATTCAACAACGTGGATTTACCTGAGCCATTGGTTCCGATAATGACGATAAAGTCACCATCGTTGAGCGTAACAGACACATTTTGCAGTGCGAAGACTTCATTGACGCTGCCAGCGTGGAAGGTTTTGGAGATGTTCGTGATTTCGAGCATGTCAGACGGTCCTCCCGGATGGTTGATTGCCGCTCTTTTTCATAAAGCTACGGCCAATGGTTGGTCCTACGAGAGCCGCAAAGACAAAGAGTGCCGTGATGAGCTTGAGGTCGTTCGGGTTTAGTCCCCAGCGGAGTGCGATCGCCACCAGGAGGCGGAACAGAACGCTCCCCATCACAGCGCCGGTTACCACAAGCCCTTGCTTATTGGAGCCAACAAGCGCTTCTCCAATAATCACGGATGCAAGTCCCCAGACCATCATTCCAATTCCCATTTGGACATCTGCAAAGCCTTGGTACTGCGCAAGTAAGGCACCGGCAAGTGCGATCAGGCCATTGGAAATCGCAAGACCGACGATCATCATGATGTCAACATCCACGCCCAAGGCACGGATCATTTGCGGATTGTCACCTGTTGCACGAATAGACATCCCAAGGTTTGTCTGGAAGAACATGAGGAGGATGAATGCCGCCGCAGCCACGATTGCAAACATCGCAATCAACATCCCGGCATCACGAATACTGACTTCCCATCCAAACCAGTTCAAGTCTGTGGTCTGACCAAACATCCAGCCACCAAGCTTCTCAGCAACAGTGCTGGTTGACTTGGCATCCACGAGCGGGATGTTACTTTTCCCCATCACGTGGAGGTTTACTGAGTACAGAGCGGTCATCACCAGAATTCCGGCGAGGAGCTCATTGATTTTGCACTTTGTGTGGAGGATGCCCGTAATGGCTCCCGCGGCGGCTCCAGCGGCGAATGCGGCGAGCAATGAGATGCCCGGATCAAAACCCTTTACAAGGAGCACCGCGGATACAGCGGCGCCAAAGGTGACTGAGCCTTCCGCCGTAATATCGGGGAATTTGAAAACGCGGAAGGACATGTATACGCCGAGCGCGAGGAGTGAAAGGATTAGCCCGATGGTCAGGGCTCCTAGGAAGAGGCTCATCTTCGTGCACCTCCAACCGTCGACTCATCCACGGACACAGGCGATACCCAGATTGCCCCACGGATGACTTCTGTTTCTCCAATGCCATCGAATTCACGGTCATCTACGATGCAGTGGAACACACCGATAGGCCGTTCGGCCTGAAGAAATTCGTTCACCGTTGGGTGGATGGCGAGCATCCCCTTCGGCACAGGCCGGTATGGAAAGACGGCAGCGTGGATATGTCCCGTCGTGTTTTCCTGGCTGAGAGGCCGCATATAGACATTGACCGGTCCACAGCAACGCCGGCTGGCAACGCCAGAGATCAGAGCCACTTCCCGTGTAACAGACCGCTCTGTGGTGAACATCACGTTGTCACGTACCGCTGGAAATGCAAATGGATCTTCGGTGAGAACAGCGGGAGAGCGCCGGATTGCGGCACCAACGACGCCATTGATTTCAACAAGCATTGTGAATGCAACGGTATCGGACTCCGTGAGGTCCATCAGGTTGACAACGACATCTGACAGTGCCGTCGCATGCGGGGCATCTGGCAGGGGTTCAATCGTTGCCATCGTGCCATATTCCCCATTGATGATCAGCCCGGAGTGAAAGGTCACCGTTGGTACCATCGCACCAGTTAGAACAATATCATCCGGACGGACATCGCCATCCGTGTGCCAGGCGATTGCGATGCCATCGGTTGCGATGACTTCTCCGAGCCGGGATGCATCATCGGATGTCGGATCGGTCAGACAGCCAAGACCAACGGCGTGCGTGTGACGCGGCAACATCACGGGACGAAGCTCGTCCTGTACACTGCCCAGCTTCTGTGGATCACCCAGCGCGTGCATCACGACCGGAATGTCGCTGGTTGCATGCACATTGAACTCAAAGTTTCCGAGCTGACGCGGAGCATTGGAGCGAAGTGCTGCATTGATGCGGTCGATGTTATCGCGGGCGTTATCGAGAAGAAAATCGGCAAGTCCGGCGAGTTTGATGACTTCATTGACGCCGGTTGAGACGGCACTCAGCGCAAGCTGGCCTCCGACGCCTTTGAGTTGTTTGTAAAATCGGAGGAGCGTGCGGATTCCAACGGAGCTGATGAACTCAACAGCATCACAGTCGAGGCGGATTTGGTGGTTGCCATCTTGAATAGCGGCATCGATTGCCTCGGCGAGTGTGTCCGCTGAGCTGCCATCCAGGCGTCCGTTGAGCACCAATATCAGGTAAGAGTCATGGGTGTTACGCGTAATCTGCATTTAGGTTACTTTGAACCTTCCTTGGCTGTCGCCATTGGCGCAGACGGTGATTTTGTCGCAGTGGCCTTCCATGACTCGGGCTTGGTGGCATCTGATGGGAGCTGCTCAGGCTGCTTAATTTTGTGCTCACCCGTCGCATCGATAATCAGGCTGGCGCGGGCTTCGATATCAGCCGGGATGTTCCAGTTTCCTTTGAGACCAACGAGCGCTTTCTTGTTCAATGTCACGATCTTCGGCTCATAGAACTCCGCACGGAACTCGCTTGGCCGGCGGCCATCGAGGACATCCGCGGCACGCATCCCCATCGCACGCCCGACCATCATGTAGTTCCCACCGATATCGAGCAGGGCGCCCTTCTTCACGGTTGGTGGGATGACAGTGATGACGGGAATACGTCCACGACGTGCCGCATCAATAACGGCATCGGCGGCAACGAGGACAGTGACATCCCCGCTGATCCAGATCGCTTCAACGCCTCGTGAAATCAGGGATGCCGCAGCATCGGAGACGGCGGTGCTGTTCTCGGCATTGGCTTCCATGAGGGTGATGCCAAGTGTTGGAGCAACCTTGCGGGCAAAGGTGGTCTGCGAGAGCGAGTTTGCTTCTGCTGAGTTCCAGACCAGCCCCAGCTTTGTCAGGCTTGGATTCATCCTCTTGATGAGCTCAAATGCTTCCTTGATCGGCTGCATCGTGCCGTAGCCAGCCATATAGGGAGGGTGTATCGAGAGGTCCTTGGCATCGATTCCCACACCTGCGCCTGGAGGGTTTGAGACAAAACCGTAGACGTGATCGACTTTTTTCCCAGTTTTGTTTGCACTGGCGATGGTCTGCAGGGACACCGTTGTCATCGAGATGACCATGTCGTAGGAGCCGCTCGTCACTTCTTTGGCGATGGAGTTAGCGGTTCCAATATCTTGCTCGGCATTGAAGCGCTTAATGGAAATATTTTGGCCATCGGTGTAGCCGCGTGTGGTGAGCGACTCGATGATGCCTGCGTAGCCATCATCCATGATGGGCTGGCTGGCATTTTGCACGATTGCGATTCGCTTTGTCGTGGAATCCGACTTGGCGCCGATACGTGCTCCCATGTCAGACCAGAGGAGAACTCCTGCGGCGGCTACAATCAGCACGATGCCAAGGATGAGGCGTTTAAAGTGATCAAAAAAGTTGGACATGAAATATGACTTGACGGAGTTTAGGTGCAGGACATCCAATGTCGGCTGCCCTCCATGTTAGTGATGGGCTATTCGCCCCTCTCAACCGCCTGTTGCCGGGCGAGTAAGTAGTGGTCAAGCTCTGCAATATCAGCGAAGACATTTAGGTCACGGAGCGCGCCCATGATGGTAAAGACTTCCTGAATCTGCGGCTGGAGGTGGATGAACGAGACGGTTCCAGCGTGCTCGTTTTGTTTTTTGATGGCTATTAGGAAGAGACGGTAGCCCATCGATGTCAGGTACCTAAGCTCAGCAAGGTCAAAGGTCAGTTCTTTTGGATGCTGTTCCAAAATTGAATCCAGCGCGAGGGAGACGACATCCGTGGATGCAGCATCGAGGGTACCGGAGATATGCAGGGCATAGTGATCTCCGCGCACCCAAAATGCAATGTTGCCACCGGATGTTTCCCGCTCCCAAACCTTGTTAAATGAAAGCTGCATGTACCGGGCTACCGTCCCTTTCCAGTAGGCAAATTATTCCGGCTTCACAGCACCCTTTTGCGCACGGTCGAGCTGTTCATCGAGCTCTTCGATGACAAATGTCTCGAGCTCATCGATGGAGCCAAACATACGGACATCCGGAAGGCTACCCATAATCTTAAAGACTTCCTGGATCTGCGGCTGGAGGTTCAAGAAGGATGTCTGTCCACGGTGTTTTCGCTGTGCCTTTTGCGCCATCAGAAAGGTGCGGAAACCCATGGATGTTACATATTTGAGCTCAGCGAGATCAAAGACGAGAAGGTCAGGCTCTGTAGCGAGAATCGCATCCAGCTCAGCTTCTACCATTGGAGCATTGCTGGCATCGAGATTGCCTGCAATCGACAGCGCAGCATAACCACCGCGCGTTGAAAGTGTCAAGTAGCCACCGGGGATATGCTTTTCCCACGATTTTGTAAATGTACGTTCCCAGAGTTTGGCCAGATTCAACATGAAATGTCCCTTCCCTCAGGCCAACCTATTTCTGGCAGCCCATCGGAGCATTGTATGGCACTTCAATTGTAAATCTGCAAGGGCAGGAACCCTCAAGACAGCGGTTTGTTTTGAAAGTCAGCGGACACCGATAGGAGTACTATGCCAGTTGCGCAAACGCGGCCGCATAGCCGGCATCGGCGAGTTCCAAAATGTCATCAAAATGAATCACACCCGCTCGCACAAGGCGCTCGTACTCATTTACAAGGCGGCCGCTTTCACCGTGCAGGGCTGGGTTATCTGTACAGATTGCTATGCGCACACCGGCATCCCGGCAGCGGTCAAACACCGGCTTGAGCTCACTCACATCCGAAATCGTATTCGTCCGAAGATAGGTCATCGGGCACACTTCAAGCGTGATTCCACGTTTTGAAAGCTCACGCAGGTGCTGATGGTGATGTAGAGCAATCTGAATCCCGTGGCCGATACGGTTGAGGTACGGAAATAGCTGCGGATGGACATCGCTGGGGTCGGATTCGGCCATATGCGCTGTCGTCGACAGCCCCTCTTCACGGGCGTAGCGGAAGAGTTCGACCCATTCGGCAATCGTGGGGCCGCCAGCCTGGTACGGCCCTGCGATGTCAACCGCAACACAAGCCGGATACACCTTCGCAAGGTCGATAATGGCCTTGTTCCGCGACGGCGAAAATCCGCGGTCCATGCACAGAATGAACGATGTCTTTATGGGGAAATCGGTTTTTACTGCAGCCACGATGTCATCCACGACGCGGGACATATCAGCCAAACGCTCATCCTCAGATAAGCCAGCCCGCGTCCGCTTGTACGGATTGAAGCGCAACTCGAGGAGATCGACTGCTTCGAAGACGCTCGCCCCACGCACAGCCCGGTGCGCAAAGTAGCCAACATCCTCCGCCTGAAGCTCTTCCACCAAATGGTGAACGCTCAGATAATCAGCAAGATCACGAAATGG
>Ga0114971_10001046_pt1 | contig 18727 bp, 14 predicted proteins | sample M_140625_MF_Meta_FD_87320 | JGI IMG/M metagenome (GOLD analysis project Ga0114971, IMG submission 87320) | Freshwater microbial communities from Lake Montjoie, Canada to study carbon cycling - M_140625_MF_MetaG | ecosystem: Environmental > Aquatic > Freshwater > Lake | place: Lake Montjoie...
TTCCACGTCATATATTTTCCACGTCATATATTTTCCACGTCATATATTTTCCACGTCATATATTTTCCACGTCATATATTTTCCACGTCATATATTTTCCACGTCATACAAAACACATTGAACAGGGTCCAACAACCAAAGCTTTCCACCTATTTTTTTTTCATTGTAAATAGACATAAATAATTCTTGCATAACACAAATAGCTGTTTTATTATTAAATATAAATGAATGTTTTTGTTCAATGCTCATATTATTTTCATCCTTATTCTCAATAAAAAACTTATTATATTTATCAACTTTTTCAATTATTCTTTCATATAAAATACTTTTGATTTCATCCTTCGTTTTTTGGTCGCATCGTGAACCTTTGCTACGTTTATCACTAATAATCTTTGTCTTAAATACTAAATAATTATCATTCCTAAAAAATGTAAGAAATCCGACAATTTCATTTAAATATTTATTACTTTCATCTCTCGAAAACATTTTAATTTTATCTTTAACTTTTTCATAATCTGTATATCTACATTGAATCCATTGACCATCTTTAAATGCAACCAATCGTAATCCAATTTCCTCTATTCTTTCTTTAAAACTTTTATTTTCATCCACCTTCATTTTCTTAGATATAAATTCAGAACTGTGTAACAATAACATATACTTCACACCATCTTTTTCTATAACATTCCTATCAAATACATTTTTGACTCTTGATAAAAATATTTCTTTATTATTCTTCATTTCTGTATTACTCTTCATTTCTGTATATGTTTTATCATTAAAAACATAATTTAATAATTCTATCTTATCATCAAATGAAATTTCATTGACTATATGCGAAACAACATATGATAATAATGTATCCTTATCTATACCAAATAATTCAAGAACATCTTTATTGCTCATAAATATAATAACTTCATTGCATATATAATACCAAAGATTGTCTTGTTTATGCTCTTTGATAATCGAATCTTTATTCGCAACCTCTTTGAATGATGTTGCAATTTTAAACTTATTGTAAATTAAATTCAAAGACTCTGATATATTTGTTTTATGTTTTGTTTTTGGTTTATTTTCTTCTATTGGTTCACCATCTTTTGATTCAACCGACGATGCTTGAACCGACGATGCTTGAACCGACGATGCTTGAACCGACGATGCTTGAACCGACGATGCTTGAACCGACGATGCTTTCGATACAACAGGCACAATCTTAGATGCATCCATTTCTACAATTCTAAAACCCTTTTTATTAACAGGTGGTTTATAAACATTTTCATTTATTTTATCGGAGAGATTTATATGTAATGTTTCTCTCTTATAATCAATAGGCGTTGACCTATCATACACCGAAATATTTTTGTATGTCAACTCAATCGGCTGAAATAAATACATCATATCTACATTTACAATGTGTCCTTCTCTCTCATATTTATCTTTTACAATCTCCGATTTATCTTCAACCAATTGGTTGAGAGATGCATTTATTTGGTCCAATGGATATTGTTTGATTGCATTAATATGAGAGATTAAATCCGTCTTTTTATAGAAAAATCTCTCTTTAAACAACATTCGTATTCTCTGTATAATCTTATCTGTATTTGTCATAAATGATTTGTTATATGTATCCATTGATACAATATCAGTATCAATCATATCTGGGGAACATGTATACATACAATTCTCCATATAATCACACGTAGATGTATAAGGTCTGTCACCAATTTTATAATCATCAATAACTATTCCACTTGATAATTCTTGGCGAACAGACATATCCATATTATCAATTGTAAAATTGGTTTGACCAATATTCAAAATACAATCAACAGCAGTCTCTTTTAATACACGACTTACATTTCCGATTTGTATAGCCTTTCTCTCTGCAAGACGATATATATAAATATCAGCAGCTTCCTTATCTTTTTCAAGAGTCATAATAGAACCATACAAATATATTTCAACATTACGTTTTTCAAAAGGCAAATCTTTATGACTACATGTTCGAACTGCTCTTCCAATAATTTGTTCCATTCTATTCATATTATACCAAGGTTCTAATACATGTATCTGACGAAGGTATTTAAAATCCAAACCTTCTGTTCCTGCCTGAGAGATTAATACGACTTTTATTTCATTTCCATCTTTGTTTTTTATATCTGTAAGCCGTTTTATATCTTCATCGTTATTTGGAGAAAGAACCTTGTCTCCAGTAATTGTTATATAATTCATTTTATTACTTGCTGTTGGGCGTTTTTTAAATAGTGATGACCTTGAACCAACACGTGTAAAACCTAATTCTTCCAGAGCGAGAGAAATAGGAACAATACCTCCATCAATAAATTGTGAATAAACAAGAGCAATACCAGTAGAATTCATTATGTTATCACATATTTTCTTTATTTTTCCACTATATTTACCAAGTTCTTCTGGCGAAAAAATGTGTGGTTGTTCTTTATTATATTCATAATCTGTTTTCGTGTTTTTATTGAAATTCATAATACGAGATAATCCTTCATTTCCAACGAGATTCTTAGTGTCAAATGATGCATCCTCTCTTTCTAAATCATTATATGGATAAACTATATTCAAACATTCTAATGGTCTTTGTAAATCGGTATATTTAACTGCGTCAGCATCATTGTCTTCAATCTCTTCTTCGTAATCTTTTTTATATTCTTTGTGTTCTTCTTCAGTAGCGATGTCTTCGTGTTCATTTTTCTCCACTATTGCAGCAGATGATGAAGAAGATGCGGCAGCGGACGCAGCTGCAGAAGCTTTTGCACGCTTTTTCAGTTTCTTTTCTTCTTGTTGATTAAGATAATTTTGAACAGTATAGTTATAACCTCTTTGTTGATAATCACCTATTTCAACAAGATAGAGAGAAAGCAATTTTAATCTCTCTTCAGATTTAATTTTATTTCCATTTAATTGTATTGTTGGAGGTATATATCCTACTTTTTCCGAATTTAGACGACGCATATTTTCATATAAAAATGTTCTGGATTTATCAAACTCTGATGTCCAAATTCGATAAGGAAATGTATACGGGTTTTCACCACGAACGAATGAAATATATCCGGTTGCTTTGCGAATAAGCATTTCTTTTCCTATTTCTTCGCCATTAACTCCTATTTTAAATGTTCCATCCATATTAAATATGTCTTTTACAGAAATAGAAGGACGTTTGTCATTACGATTCATTACATTTAATAACCATACAATTTCTTTGTAACTATTAAACATTGGTGTTGCAGATAAAAAAAGGAGACGCAAATTATCTGTGTTTTCTACAACATTTGAAATTGCATTTGCAACTAATTTATTCTTTTCATCCGAATTTCTAATATTGTGCACTTCATCAATGATAATAAGATTATTATTAAACTGCTTCTTTAGCTTCTCTTTGATTAATGCGCGTTTCTTTGATTCTTCAATATCACTACCGATTGTTGATAGTTTATTCACAATATTTGCAAATTCGATATATCCTAAAAAATTATAGGATGAATTTATAATACGATTAATTTGACTCTTGACTTTTTCTTTTGACAAACCTTTCATATTCATAGGATTTATTTCTTTCAGGAATTTGTTTCCTGTGCATGCTTGTATATTCCATATTCCATCAATAAGTTTTAACTTTCTCTCATCAAATAATTGAAGACGGAAATTATCTTGGACGTTCGGAGAAGCAATAATCATAATTCGTTGTGAAATATTCATTTGTTTTAAATAATCTCTCATCTCTTCTGCAACATTAATAGCAGAACATGTCTTACCACTACCCAAACCATGATAGAGTAATAAACTATTGTAAGGTGTTTGAAAAGAGAGAAAATTGCGAACAAATGATTGATGTGGAGACATCTCAAAATCGGCATTACATAAAATGTCTGCATGTTTTATAATATCTTTTACAATAGTTCCATCATATTTTGTATCATTGAATTCTTTTCTCTTTGCAATTTTAACATTAAACGCTGGGTCATCTTGATGAGGATACAAATAGTCATATTCATTCTTTTCATCTGTGAATGATTCAACATTCATATTCTCTTTCTCTTTATCGAATATTTCCATATTTACAGATTCTTTTTTGAATTCTTCATCAAGATTATATGATGCTGCTGATTTTTTTGTAGGCTTTGCGACTGTTGTAGGCTTTGCGACTGTTGTAGGCTTTGCGACTGTTGTAGGCTTTGCGACTGTTGTAGGCTTTGCGACTGTTGTAGGCTTTACAATTATCAATTTTTTAATTGGTTGTTTTTTCTCTTCCACGTCAACGTCTTTATCTTCAGGGTCATTGATCTTAAACAATTTAATTTTACTAACATCTAATTTTTCAGCTTTTTGTTCAGATTCTTTTTGTTCCTTTTTTAATCTAACCATAATTGTATTTAATTTTTCTTCTTCTTCTTTACTACTTGCAATAAACCAATTATAAACATCATTATCTGCAAATGAACCATTTTTAAAAATTTCACGATTTTCATTCTTATAAATGATTGAAATAATATCCATAAGTCTATCCTTTTCATACAATTCATTTATTGTCTTGATTATATCATCTGGTATTCGTTTAGCATATCCAAAATCAAGTATCATAGCATTTCCTCTTTCTTTAAAAAAGACAATATCTTTCGTATTTATTAAAAAATTATTCTTATGAAAATCATTTTGACTGAATCCAGATTCAATAATTGTTTCAATATACTTCAATCGAGACATACAATCATATAATTCATTATTTTTCAATACAATAAATGGAACATAAGAATCAGCAATCTCCATTCCAATAAGTCCGATTGACATATGTTCTTCTTTTTCGTATTCATCAAGTATCTCTTTTAATATGCGTTTATTTATATCATTTTCTACATCATAATTTGATAACATTATATTTATTATTTTCTCTCCTTGTTTCTTATCAAGAAGAATTTTCTCATAAATAATAGAAGGACATACAGGATTTGAATATTTTACGGTTTTATCGAATACTTCGGTTTGTATGCCAACTTCTTTTTTAAAATCATCAATAGAAGCACTCTGTATGTCTATATCATTCTCTCTAAATACAGAATCCTTTTTATGTTCCAGCTTTTTTTTAATAGTATATTTTTTTTCGGTTTCATCATCATGAATAATGCACATCTTTATTAGAATTGTTTTTACAGGAGTATGCAATGAACCTACACGTATCATTTCATACGGAGATTTTTTGACATCATCTTTAAAAATACACTTAAATATAATTCCATTTGAACCGCTTTTAAATAATTTTATCTTTGAATTTTTTATAAATGTAATAAAAGCTTCTGTAATTTTATATTCTGGTTTTATCAATAAACCTCCTTTCATTTTCATTTCAAACTATATATTACATGTTTAAAAAAATGATAGTGCTAACGCTTATGTATACAATAATGATTATGTATTGATAATGATTTATTATGTTATTTTTTTTATATTATTAAAATATATAACAAATACAATGTCATTAAATTGGTATTCCATTAGTATATCTTCACAATCAACAAATGCAACCATATTTCAAGGTAAATTTAGTGTTTATAGTTCAACACAATCAATACTTCATTTTTACAATGTAAATAATTTGGGAAATAATTTATTAGAAGTTACATCAGATGATTATTCAGCTGATTTTAAATTTATAAATAATAATTTTACATTTAATGGAACAACTATAAAAAATATTCCAAGTTTAGATACAATATATAATTCATCTGAATGGAGTATTTGGTATTATGCAGGCGATGCAAATCCAAATTTATCATATAAAGACACAACAACTGGTAATTGGATTGACCTTATCCCATATGGAAATTTATTTTCATTTACCATAACTCAAATTACAGATGCTGGACAAATACCTGCAATTCCAAATCCTGTTTATTCAAAATACACCATAATTTTAAGTGATGGATCGAATACCATATTGGATGCATATATAAATGTTGATATAACAACGAATGTTATTAGTGAATTTCATGATAATGCTTCTGCAGACCCTAGTTCAAATATACTAATTGATAGTAGTGGTAATTATTCAGATAATAAGTATATTAATAGTCATTTTTCTTTTAATGGAACACTTGTATCTGATATTCCAAATTTAACGTTGACTTATCCATTAGCAGTTGAATGGCAAATATTTTCATATATTGACCCTAATACTCAGGTTTCTAAAACAGCATTTGCTTATAAAAAAGCAACAAATATATGGACTTATCTTATGCCTTACGTTACTAATTATGTTGTGGCAGCTAATTTGTATAATCCAAATAATGTTCCTTGTTTTAATCATGATACAAAAATATTGTGTTTGAATAAAAATGTAGAAGAAGAATATATTCCTGTTCAAAGTTTAAGGAAAGGTCATCTTGTAAAAACATTTTTACATGGATATAGAAAAATAAAATCAATTGGTATGAATAGATTTATTAATGACCCTTCTAATTATCGTAAATGCATGTATATTATGAAAAAGGGCAATCATGTGGATTTATTTGAAGATTTGATTATAACAGGTGATCATTCTATTTTGGTAGAACATATATTTAAAAATGAGAGAATTATTATGAGAAAACGTCTTATGGGAGAGGAGCAAATTGGTTCAAAGAAATTGGTCATGTCATCCATTTCAAACTTTTTTGAACAAATAACAAATAATAATGAATATACATATTATCATTTCTGTCTTGAAGATGAAGAAACATCACATATGAAGTTTGGTGTATGGTCAAATGGTATTTTAGCAGAAATACCTTCGGCTAATCAATTTGTCTCGTTGGAATTAAATGAAATAACAAACTCTAAGGAGTAAAAAGTTCTAAGGAGTAAAAAGTTCTAAGGAGTAAAAAATCTATACAATAACATAAAACACTTTATAAAAAAATATAAAGTGTTTTCCATTTCATTCGTCATTATCCTATACTGTTTGTGTTTGTGTTTTATATTTCTCTGCAATTTTTGGCGGAATCAGTTTATCTTTCATCGTCTCCAACTTTTTATAGCATTTATTGATTGTAACTTCTGATATTTCGCTAATCGTAAAAACCGCTTTTTTCGTAATATTCAAATTGAACTCATTCGATACAAAATACACAATTCCTGCAGCAATAGAATGCGGTGTATTTTCAGGTATCATATTGTGTGTCTCTATACGTATCGCTATAAATTTACACAATTTCGTCAATTCATTATTAATATTCAGGCGACTACAATAACGGTCAATAAATGATGACGGTGTAGTATTGCATAACAATGTCTTGTCATCATTCGACATCTCATTCTCTAATTCATTTATAATAGATACCGCATTTTTACATCCTCGTGTAGCACTTGTATTATCCAGATGAAATATAGTAGCAATCTCCTTGACTGTTCGTGGATAATTATTCATTCTTGAAGAGATATAAATGGACGCGGCAATAATTCCGTCGCGGTTCAGTCCTCTAAATGTTTTCGCTTCTGAAATACGCTTATGATATATCATCGCATCATCAATAATCATTTTCGGAATACCTGATTGATTCGCCAAAATAGTAATTTTCTGGAATTCGTCATATTGCGATTTCTCTCTGTATGGCATAGACAACCAGTCTGTATAACGACTTATTTTTCTCATTTCATACGATGTTTTCCCTTGACATATAACTTTACATCCAAATGATGACTCTTTAAGAAGCGGATTGACAGGCATACCGCAACGAGTCGGGTCATCCGATTGATTATCGTCAGCGCCGTAATATCTCCATTCTGCAGATTGGTCTATAATATCTTTATATAAAACGCCGCATTTCATATTGGAGCACGCATGTAGTCCTTCATCTGTTACATAAAGACTTGATTGACAGCATTCACATAATTCACGCTGCTGACCAGAATTATTACGATATATACATTCTATTTTATTTTTTTCTTCACCGCCAATTTCTGTCTCGAATTTATCCCACAATGCTTTTTTGTCTATAATTGTTCTTTTTATTTTTTGTGTTGTATTACATGTTGTTTTAATCATAGTTGTTGTTGTAGTTAGTTCAAATGTATTATTTGAAATCAATTTTATATATTAAGTCGTTGTCTTTATGTTATTTATTTGCATTTGCATTTATTTGCATATATTTGCATTTGCATTTATTTGCCTTTGCATATATTTTCCTTTGTGTATATTATTTACAGTATAACATAAAATATATTTTATAGATACATTATATTATGGGTATTGGTTCGAGTAAAAATGAAATTAATAAAATTGCTTCTGATTATATTATTCATTTGAAAACGTCTGATATGAAGCAACTGATAGATAAAGATGGATATAAAAATATTATGAAATTAATAAATAAGATTGTTTGTAAGAATATAAAAACGGAAACGATTAACTTGTTATATAAAGACTTATATCGTGGTCATGATACTAATCATAATGAGAGATGCATTAAAATCTCTCATTTTTATGTAAACGTAGCACATTTATTTTCTTCTATTATCATGACAATTAATCCGCGTAAGAGATTTTTTAAAGATGAACAAGAACAAACGGATGATATGAGTTTGTGTAGTAATCGTTTACATTTATTAATTGAATCGAGTATGAAAGATAATAAAATGAATGGTAAACAAGGTTATTTTCCAGAATTAGAAACGTTGTATTATGATAAATATGATTTTAAAGAAGATAAATTTAATAAGATGACTTTTACTATGAGAAAGAAATATGAGAAAGATGTAAATACTATATACAAATCATTTACTGGAAAAAATATTCCTACTAAAAACAGGAAGCAATTATATAAAAAGTTTAGTGAAATTAAATTATCCGATATATTGAAAATACATGATAATGCGAATAATGAAATAATTGATAATAGCGATAAAATAACACGATTATTTAAAGCTTATTCAGATAATATTAAAATAATGATAACATATATTTATATACAAGAAAAGGAGCTTGTAAAAGTAATGAATCAAATATTTAAAAAAGTAAATGGGAATTATATGATTAATGATATAAATATGAATGACCTTGATAAACTTATTTCAGAAACACAGTCTATTATTATAAAAATGAATTCAAAATGTGATGATTTTTATGTAAAAGGTATTCAAATATATGATGCAATTGTTCAATCACAAATTAAATATACAACTATAAAACAAATAGAAAATGGTGAAAAAATGATGGAAAAATTACACAGTAATGGAGGTAATGCTGAAAGCGAAGATAGCGACTCAGGCAAAGATAGCGACTCAGGCAAAGATAGCGAGTCATCAGGCGAAGATAGCGAGTCAGAAGAAGATAGCGAGTAATCAGGTGAATAATATTATTTCTTCGATTTGTCCTCAATCTTTCGTAGAAGATCTTGATTATATATCAAATTACCTGATGGTTTATAAGTGTCAATCGATTTAAATTCTTTTGTTTTTGCAGCAGATACAGGAATATCATAATCATCTTTATTATTTAATTGAAACAAAATATTATTTGGATTATCATCCATAGCAGACTTATTTTTACCTCCGGCACTATTCTGTATTTTGTTTCCATATCCATCTACAACAACACCTGTTTTCTTTTTAATTTCATTTCTCACATAAGAAGGTATCCAATGTTTCCATGAGATAAGTAATAAATTTGGATGCGTATATCGTGTTAAAAACCCATTATCACTCAATTCATTTATAATATATGCAATACAAGCACCATGGTCATAACGAGGAACTCCAATCATCATCTCTGGAACAACATACCAACAAAATTGTTCTACACAATTCTGTCTAGATGAGTTTTTAATCTTTGTATGTATTCGGTTTAAAATACTATTATACACTGCAAGAGTATTTAAATCCGTTTTTTGCTTTCTCTCATACAAATCATCTAAATTCACCTTTATTTTTCCATCTGGTAAATCGCCTAATGTAAATATTGTATCCATTGCAAAATTGTTTATAATTATATAAGAAAAAAAAGCATAAAAATAACGGTATAACTTATAAATAAATATATATTTTATAAATATGTCAAAAAATGTAGATATAAATAAAGATTGCGATGTGCCATCACATGCTACAGTAATAAAACATCTTGTTATGAGCGGCGGAGGTCCAGCAGGTCTTATAACATACGGAGCTGCAAAACATTTACATAAAAAAGGTTTCTGGAAACTGGAAAATATTGAGAGCATATATGGTTGCTCTATTGGTGCGTGTATTGGAATTATTCTATCTCTAAATTACGAATGGGAATGGTTAGATGATTATTTCATAAAGCGTCCATGGACTAAACTTATACATACACATACAAATTCACTTATTCAATCGTTCTATGAAAAAGGATTTTTGGGAGAGAAAATGGTTCACGATATAATGTCACCATTATTTAAAGCGAAAGATTTAAATCCGAATATCACATTTAAACAGCTATACGAATGGAATAAAAAAGAGATACATATCTATACAACAAATATAAACACGTTTCATTTCGAAAAAATAGATATGTCCTATAAAACGCATCCTGATTTATCTGTGGTAAAAGCACTCTGTATGACAACTGCATACCCTATTGCATTTAAACCAATATGTGATGGAGACGCATGTTATATTGACGGCGGTTTATTGAATAATTATCCTTTGAACGACTGTATTACACAAACTAAATGTAATAAAGACGAGATTTTGGCATTTAAAAATATTTGGATTACAAATGACACTGTAATTAATGAAGAATCGACAATGTTTGATTTTATGAATATGATTATTAAAAAGATGCAAAGAGAGATTGACACGGAATCAAAACAAACAGAGGTAAAACATACTGTGCGTTGTATTATTGATAATATGCAAAGTTTTACTGAATGGGGAAATGCTATATCAACAGAAGAATCCAGAGCTGCGATTGTAGAGAAAGGGTTGTATCACGCGGATTTGTTTTTGGCATACATAAATACTTTTTAGAAAAAAGTATTGCAAAAAAAATAATATACTTTTTAGAAAAAAGTATCAAGAAGATGCATTGCATTTCGATGACAATCTCATAAGATCCTTATAATTATATCCTAACTTTGTAGCCATTGCAGTTAATTCAAACATAACTTTTGACAAATCATACATAGTTACACCTTGCCCATCGTCATTCTTATCACAATACTTTGACAATTCAAAGTCTTGTAAATCTTTATTATTGTATTCCTCTGTGTTTTTAACATATTCAACATATTTTTTCAACTGAGTGTCTTCATCTTCCTGTTTTTGCTGATTATTGTAAAACTTCATATGACCTCTTACTAAATATCCGTTCATTTTTCTTATATTATATACTGTATTTCTCTCTAAATCATATTAGAAAACGACTTTAATACAATAATAGAGATACAAATAATGATACAAGAAAAAGAACAAAAAGAAGAAGATTATATAAGAAAATTTGTAAATATGTATTTATTTAAGGATTTTGATATGCCAAGTGAAGACCTTGTCGTAGAACAAATAAAAAAGAGCTCATTGGATGACTTATACAAATATGATACAAAGTGTCAAGACAGTATTCTTCATGTTGCGGTGTATTTCAATAAACATAAAATAGTTGATGCTTTATTGGAAAAAAATATATATGTAGATTATCCAAACTATCATAATGAAACACCATTACATTATGCGTCATGTTATAATAGACTCATAAATTATGATACGACGATTATGAAAAAACTGATAAAGCATGGTGCGAATGTAAATGCTGTTAGTATGAGTGAATCATATAATAATTGTAACTTTGGGAATTTTACACCATTGAAATACGCAATAAGTCAAAACGCCGAAAATGCTATAAGTTGTTTAGTTGAACATGGCGCGTATGTAACATTGCATTCAATAAGTAAATGTAAAAAATATATTGAAAAACACATGTTTTCAGACGAAGATTATATGATGTTGATAAATTTAAAATGGTCGTATATGAGAGATGAATACGAAAAAAAACTAGACAACAATTTGAAAATGGTTATGTGTCATCAAGATAAACATAACGATAAATATATACCAAAAGATATAACTTATATAGTAAGGTCATTTATGGGATACGATGAAAAAGAAATAGAACAGATAATAAGAGAGATTGAACGGAAATAATATTTTGGTTTAAAGATATATACATCAACATATCTATTAGTAATTAATAATGGATATTCATGAAACCATAAAAGATAAATTAAAATATTTCCGTGAAAAAAATCAAATACCAAATATAATATTTCATGGTCCAAATGGAAGCGGAAAGCATACACTCGTGCAAAACTTCATATATGATATATATAACAACGACAAAGAACTTATAAAGTCATATGTTATGAATGTTAATTGTGCACATGGAAAAGGTATAAAATTCGTGAGAGATGAATTAAAATTTTTCGCAAAGACGCATATAAATATAAAAGGAACAGGGCATTTCAAAACAATTGTATTGTCAAATGCAGATAAGCTTACTATAGATGCACAATCTGCGATGAGACGTTGTATTGAATTATTCAGTCATACAACACGTTTTTTCATTATTGTTGATGATAAATACAAACTTTTAAAACCGATTTTGTCTCGTTTTTGTGAGGTATTTGTTCCAGAGCCCATTATAAATGGTAAAAAAATCAATTTACATCAACATGTGTTAGAAAAGTGTTTTATGTATAATACAATGAAAGCGAAAAATGCGTTATGGTTGAAAACGAATATTGAAAAAATTGGGATTAAAACTGCATCGTATGTAGATATTCTTTCATTTACAAACAATTTGTATGAGAATGGATACAGCGGATTGGATTTGATTCAATATATAGAACAAAATGGAGATATAGAACCTATGAGAAAAAGTCAATTGCTTATTACATTTAACAAAGTTAAGCGTGATTTTATTAATGAAAAATTATTTATTCTTTTTATTATTACTTTCATACGTTCCGATGATGATTTAGAAAATATATCATTTATGTAAAATGGAAGATGGTTATACGGTGTATGATGATAGTAATTATGAAAAATGGTATATGTTATGTGTAAGTTTATTAACACCTATTGTAATAATTGCAATAATATATGTTATTCTTAATTGAAACGTATAAAAAGTTTAGTATTTTAGCTACATATTTTTATACGTTCTGATGATGATTTAGAAATATATCATTTATGTAAAGTTAATATGGATGATTATTCAATGTCAAGTTTGAACGACTCAAAGAATGAATGGTGTTCACGTTTATTAAATATTTTGACACCGTCTATCATTGTTGAGATTAATAAAATCTTCAAAGAAGCATGTCGCGAATGTGAGGAAAACGACGAAGAAGATAAATATTTGATGACATTCCAAGTGTTTCTAAGTGGCATTCCAAAGTGGAGTAAAATAACTGTAGAAGAGGCGCGAAAGAAAATTGCTGAAAAGTGTAAGTATTTAGAAGAAATGATTACATGTGTTCACTTGATTCAATTGAAAGCACTCACATGTGTTCGAGTTTGTCAAAAACAGAAGAAAGTGGATATTGATATTCCTTCTGTAGATGATTTTATTCATAAGGTATTTTCGAATGTTGCAAGACGATTGTATACAAATATTTATTTGTTTGAAAAGAATATTGCTCCATTACAAATACAAAAACATAATAGAGAATTGGAATTGATTATTAAAGAATGTATTTTGAATACTGTTAGAGAAACTATGCCAATTGAGGCTATTTTAAGAGCCTATATGGATGAGACCGAAGACCATACTGTTGATGTAAAGGATGAGGTTGTTGAGGAGCATGTGCCAGTTGTTGAAAAGAAAAGTGCAGGACAAGCACAAGCACAGCAGACCGCAGGACAAGCACAGCAGACCGCAGGAGAAGCACAGCAGACCGCAGGAGAAGCACAGCAGACCGCAGGAGAAGCACAGCAGTCCAAGGGACAAGCACAACAAGAAGAACAACAATCTGCAAAACCAGTTGTTGAAAATCAAATTATTAAAAAGCCTGAAGAGATTATTGCACCATTAACAAATGTAACTATTGTTCCACCTATAAAACAACCAAAAGGAGTTGGGTTTTCTGATCTAAACGAAGAAATTGATTATAACGGAAAGCAACATTTTGTTCATGCAGATACAGGACTTCTTAAAATAGGAGGTGAAGTCAAATTAGATAATTTTGATGTTAATGATTTAAATATGAATACTGTTTATGTTAAAGCACCATTGATTGATATTGATGTAGAAACATTGCCTGATTTTTAAGATATAACTTTTCTTTTTCTTTTCATTCTGAATAATTCTGACATATTAATTCTTTTTTTTAATATTACATTATTTACATTATTTACATTATTTACATTTGTATTATTGTAATGACCTGTAAAACGACCAGAAATATGTGTGTATATAGGAATATCGATATCGTAATCATTAACATGTTCTTCAATACTAAATGTAGTATTCGTGAAAACAGCACCTGATAAATTTGCCCATGAAAATTTTGTATCGGTTAGATTTGCACCATCAAAATTTGCATTAGATAAGTTTGAACCTATAAATTTTGTTTTTGTTAAATCTGCATTGCTAAAAATACAATTAGATAAATTTGCACCTGTAAAGTTTACTCTGTATAAATCTATATTTGAAAAATCAATTCCAGATAAATTTACACCAGATAAATCCAAAATAGTTTGTCTTCCATATTCTGCAAAATCATTTCCAGATAAATCATTTCCAGATAAATTTACACCAGATAAATTCAAAATAGTTTGTCTTCCATATTCTGCAAAATCATTTCCAGATAAATCATTTCCAGATAAATCAATTCCAGATAAATCAATTACATATTCTGCAATATTTCTCTCATTTGTTACCCATTCTATAATATTTTTTTTATGTATATCTTTGATTTCTTCAAAACTCATTATATATTATAATAATATCTCTTTATGCGTTTAGCAAAACAATACAATTGTAGCATACTATTTTAATGGAGAATAATAACTTTATCATTCCAATTGCTATATCGATTGTCTATTTATTTGTAAAAATTTGTGAAATGAGATTTTTAACAAAAGAAAATAGACCCATTAAAGATTTATTTCGCGATACAATCATAGTATGTCTAAGTAGTATTTTAGGTATATACGGAATTGAACAACTGGATACAAGTATTTCATCTGCAAAGAACACATCTGTATTTGTCGGCAATCCTGATTTTTAGACGATTTATCATGTCATATTTTTTATATGAAATGATTATTATATGAAATGATTATTATATGAAATGATTATTATATGAAATGATTATTATATGAAATGATTATCTGTTATTTTTAGAAATAATAATTTTATTATGAATAACATGGATATGAATCAATGTCCATTATCATATTTGTATTCGATTTAATCTTTTTATTTTCAACTACATATGCATCAAAATAAGTATTTTGTAAAACTTTATTTGGCACATGATTATGCACAGTTCGTGCAATCATTTTATATAATTTAAAATCCGGATATCTCTCCTCACCATTACTTTTATACATAACATTACGATTCTTATCATCCATACACCAACTAATAATAATTTTTAATATAGGTGATGTTATTTTTTCTACATCTTTCAAATCTTCTACAATCATATCAAAAATAGAACATCCTAGACGGCAAAGGTCAAAACTTGTATTAGGGTCTAAACGCGGTTTTTTCTGGTTAAAAAACGGTTCACAATTATATTGTGATGAGGCATCACCATGTCTACTAAAACTATCGCTACACAATACCGTTTTACGAAATGTATATATGGCTCTTCCAAAATCAATAATTTTGAAAATACGTCCAAACGTAGGAACTTTATAATATTTCTTATTCACATGATAATAGAGATGTTTCATATCTGTCTTCACAAACATAATATTATTCGAATGCAAATCATTATGTGTAAAATGAAACATTTTTTGATACGTAATAAGAGACATTAATACTTGAATGACAATAGAACCCCATTCATCATCTGATAATGTGTGTTCATCGTCTATAATGAGTGAATCCAATGTATTTTCACATTTTTCTAATGCAATAGCTTGAACTGGAAATTTATTTATGGTTGCAATAATTGAATCTTCATCATCAGAATCTTCTTCTTCTTCTTCATCCTCAGAATCTTCTTCTTTCTCTTTGTCTTTTTTTGTTTCTGAAACTGAATCTTTATCTGAATCTTTATCTGTTTCTACATCCGTTTCTACATCTGTTTCTACATCTGTTTCACTTGCACTTGCACTTGCACTTGGACTATAATCAGAATCAGAATCATCTTTATTTTTATTATCAGATTCGGATTCAGTATCGGATTCATTAGAGTCTGCTTCACTTGAATCTGCTTCACTTGATTCTGAATCACTTTCGTTTGAATCAGCTTCATTTACACATGATGTGCTTTCAGATACTTCTTCATTTTTCATCGTGTTATCCATTTCGTAAATGGTTGCAATCGTAGAATCAGAAACATGCTCTTTAGTATCATCTACATCTGCAAGTAATTTATCTAATTCATCCAAATCATGTATATCAGACAGTTGAATACAATTTTTGGGTGTTTCATCTATTATTTTAATTGGTTCTTTAAAATTTCTTGTATCTGATGGATTTCCTCTAGAATTAAAATCATAATTTACAGAAAATAAATGTCCAATGTTTTTCTTAAAAAAAGATGAATCAGATAAATAATCCATATCATCACAAACATTAACAATAAAATTATTTTTGACAGATAAAAACGACCCATAAAAATCAAGACCGTTCAGAAATCCATGTGTATGAAGAGTCTTACTTGTCAAATAAGAAAAGAATGAATCAATATATGCAGAATTGTTTGTATCTCTCAACTTTGCGTGTGAAATTGTATTATTAAATGATGGAAGTTCAAAAAGTGTGTTATTGCTGTTATCGTATTTCCCAATCATATATTTAACCGGATCAAGAAGAGGAGAATATTTAAAAAATACATCCTTTGTATGCGTATTTCCATAATTATCTTTTACTTTACATTGAAATGTATTTTCATCATACTTTTGAATTATATTGTTGAGAGAATAGGATTGTTTTAAATTAATAGAATTGTAATTTGAATGACTTAATGCGAAAAAAATGGAATAAATAGGTATATAATTTTGCGGTTCTATTAGGTCAATATTTTTTACTAAAGAAGAGAACAAAAGTGAATTATCGTTTTTTTGATATGAAAGTTCCATAATAGTCAAAGTAGATACATTTTATATATATTTTAAACCAATTGCTTTATTTCTCCAATGCGGCGGAATTTATTTTCTATTACTTATGAAAATTGAATACAATACATGATAATAAATATTTATAAAAAACAAACAATGGAACAACATATTCAACGTTATACAAAATACATTCAAGAAGATTTATATACGATAGATATTGATACTGCTACTTACAAGGAACATTTACATAAATCGTTTGAATGGTTTGCCTGTATTCAAATGAGTAATCAATATAATTCTATATTTCTTCGTTGGGAAGACGTGCATCCTCAAATAAGGGAAGATAAATGTATGACACGTGATATGGGTATTGATGCTTGGGATATGGATGGAAATCGTGTAGCACAAATGAAATTATATCAAGGACGTATAGAATGGGGGAGTTTTGCTACATTTCTTGGATGCTGTTTCAAGTTCAAAGATGCCGCGAAAATTTTATATAGAACACAAGAATCTACTTTATGTAAAATGATAGATTCATATGTGAAAGATAAGACAATTATAGATACTACTATATCTGGAATGGATTTCAAGAAAGAATGTAAAAGAATACAATTATTAACATTTCCTTCACCTACATTGCCTGATTCATTTATTATTAGACATTATCAAAAAGAATCTATTTCTTACTTAGAAAAGGGTAAAGATGAAAACAAAAATGTCTATTTATGTATTCCTACTGGGTGCGGTAAAACGCTAATTATTTTACATTACCATCTATCTCATCGAAATGAATTATTACTTGTATTAGTTCCACGTGTTATATTAATGGAACAATGGGGCGAAGAATGTGAAAAACTTGGTATAAAATCATACCTTATTGGAACAGGACAACATCAGAATTTGGAACATTATAAAGATGAAACTATTGTGATTTGTGTTTATGATTCTTTTTCAAATATTTATGAAAAGAAGGAATTATTTGGAAGGTATTGCATTGACGAAGCACATCATATCAAAACACCTGAGCGATATATGGAAACTGAATCAGAGCATGTTGCAATATATGAGTCAGATGATTATAATGAAAATGAGAATGATGACGAAGAATGCGAACAATTATCTTATATGGAATGTATCCAAACATTATCTGATACTAAAAAAGCAATTTATATTTCAGCAACATTAGATACACCAGAAGAAGATGATTCACTCTTTTATGAATACAAAGTTAGACAAGCAATTGAAGAAGGATATTTATGTGATTATCAATTTGTATTTCCTATATTCGAGAAAGAACATATTACAAACGAACACTTGGCACATTACTTGGTGCATAAACAACATGAAACTCATTGTGTTATTTATGCATCGTCGTGTAAAGAAGGACAAGAATTTACACAAATGTTAAATCAGTTACGTAAGGGATGTGCTGGGTATATTGACGCGGATACACCATACAAAGAAAGAAAAA
>Ga0114971_10001047_pt1 | contig 18727 bp, 8 predicted proteins | sample M_140625_MF_Meta_FD_87320 | JGI IMG/M metagenome (GOLD analysis project Ga0114971, IMG submission 87320) | Freshwater microbial communities from Lake Montjoie, Canada to study carbon cycling - M_140625_MF_MetaG | ecosystem: Environmental > Aquatic > Freshwater > Lake | place: Lake Montjoie...
AAATGAGTCTCCGAAGTTCCAGCAGGCGTCTTAATCGTGGCGAGGAAAAGATTTGAGCCTTTCGTGCGCTCGAGAATGAGGCTCGATTCCAATGAGCGCACTGTCACCCCGCTGACAGAATCGTTGGGGCTGTGAAGCAAAGTCACAACGAGAGCGTCACCTTTTGGGGTGCGGAAGCAGATTTCATCCTGGCTGGCGTGATCAAACATCCAACCCAGCTGCGCGGCGAACCACGCCACCAACAACAGCGCAGTAAGGCGGGCATCGGGAGAGTGGCGAACTTCAAGTCGGTTCAGAAGCGGAAGTTCTGGCAGTAACTGCGGCATATCGAAGCACTGCGCAATCGCTTGCCGTAGCGCCATCGTGCGAGTCCAGTTGATGTCCGCCACGGACATCCTCGGATTTCCTGAGTCCCGAATGAGGTCAAGACGCTGCTTTTCTTGGGAAGGGTTTTCCCAGCTTTGGCTGTCAAAAATGAGGCGGTCCACACGGGCCCAGAGCGGAGAAGTAGGCAGTGTAGGGAAGGGGGCCTGCCACCAAATGTTTAGTGGCAAATCGTAATCCAAGTTCGACATGAGGACGTTTGCGACGCCTTCTTCAGAGAGACCCTCCGCCAGAAGGGTGATTTGTTCACTGCAAATCTCCTTGGCTCCCGCCTTGGTCAGGTGACAATGCGCTTGAATCCACGCTGAAACCTTAGCCGGTTGGGCCGCTGGACAATCCCCGATGAGAATCGCCCGACAAGCGTGGGTGCGTACGAAGCGGGAGATGAGCTCGGTATTAGCCTTCAGTGAATCGGTGCCCTGACAATAGACCACGAAGTTTAGGCGACTGGCCCTTGTGCGATCGGTGTCAGAGTCCCAAAGAGCCTTGAGCTGTTTGGAGATGTTATCGAAGGCTACCGGGAGTCCGAGCGGAGTTTCGTCGAGTGGCATGGTGATGTCTCAGTTGCAAGTTAGAGACGGCGCCAGACCCGACCATCGGCGGCTAGAAGGTCGTCGGCTTCCTTGGGGCCCCATGAGCCGGCAGGGTAGCTCGCCATCGGCGCAGGATTGGGGTGATTGTGCCACGCGTGTTCGATGCAATCGATGAACGTCCATGCCGCATCCACTTCGTCGCGCCGAGCGAACAGAGTGGCGTCACCGGACATCGCATCCAAAAGTAGGCGCTCGTAGGCCTCGGGACTGGGCTTGCCGAAGCTTGTCTTGTAATGGAAATCCATTTTGACCGGCTCAATGGCTAACTGCGCACCCGGTCTTTTAGATTGAATGAGCAAAGAAACGCCTTCGTCCGGCTGGATACGGAAGACCAGAACGTTGGGGCCAAGGCCCGCCTGCTGCGCGTTGAAGAGCACTCCGGGAGTTTCCTTGAAGTAAATTGCAATCTCCGTCCCGTGCTTGGGCATCCGCTTGCCGACCCGCACATAAATAGGAACGCCGTCCCAGCGCCAGTTGTCGATGAAGGTGCGGTAGGCCACGTAAGTCTCCGTCTCGGATTGCGGGCTAACTCGTTCTTCGGACTTGTAGCCGAGCACATCATTGCCACCGACTACGCCCGCAGCGTACTGCGCACGCACGACGTTGCGGGCGACTTGCTCTGGAGACATTTTCCGAAGCGCACGCACCACCTTCAACTTTTCGTCGCGTACGCTGTCTGCGCTAAGATCGGCGGGCGGCTCCATCGTCAGCAAGCAAAGAATCTGAGTGAGATGGTTTTGCACCATGTCACGCAGTGCTCCAGAAGACTCGTAATACGGCCCGCGAGCCTCAACGCCCATGGGTTCGGCCGCCGTTATCTGAATGTGATCAATGTAGCGATGGTTCCAAAGCGGTTCAAAAATGGAGTTCGCAAACCGCAGCACCATGATGTTTTGGGCCGTTTCTTTGCCCAAATAGTGATCGATACGGTACGTGTCTTTTTCCGCGAAAACTTTGCTGACCTTCTCATTGAGGGCATGTGCGGTGTTACGGTCCCGGCCGAAAGGCTTTTCCACAATGACGCGCGCCCAGGCTCCCTCGGTGGTTTTGTTCAAGCCAGCATCGGCGAGTTGCGCTAAAATTCCCTCAAACTCGGAAGGACCCACGCTCAAATAGAAGAGTCGGTTGCCGGCTGTTCCGCTTTCCTTATCCAGAGCGTCGAGGCGTGCGGCAAGTGTTCTGTAGCCTTCTGGATTACCGAACTCGCTGGCATGGTAGTGCACGCGGCTGGAAAAATCCTTCCAGATTTCCTCAGAGCGTCCAGAGCGCGAGAACTTCGAGAGCGCATCCCCCAGTTCGTGCTGGAAGGACTCGTCAGATTTTGGCCGCCGCGCGAACCCAGTAATGTGGGTGGTCGCGGGAAGATCCCCATCCGCTTCGATGTTGTAGAGAGCGGGAATAAGCTTGCGATACGTCAGATCGCCGGAAGCTCCGAAGATGACAACATTACAGGGCCTTGGTAATGGACGGCTGGAAAGGCCTTCCTTAAGTGGGTTGGATGATTGTGAAGGAGTGGAATTCACGCGGGGTGGAGAGTTATAAGGCGTAACCGGATTCGGCAACGGTAAACGGAGGTGGTGGGATCGGGGTTTTTCCTAAGCTTGGTGTTTTCTCGCGGCAAACTTTGAAGAACGGGTTTGCTGCTAGGGAGTTAATCAGTGAGGAAGTGGAAAACGCCGGGTGAAGTCGCGCACGGTGCCTTTGATGGCAGCCAACGCGTTGGGATCCTGCACATTGGAAAGTCCACTGTGAATCAGGTCTGCAATCTCCATCATCTCCTCTTCTTTCATGCCACGGGTGGTCACCGCGGGGGTTCCGATGCGAAAGCCTCCGCCTAGGGTGATTTTCTCGGTGTCGAAGGGGATGCCGTTTTTGTTCACGGTGATTCCCGCGTGATCAAGGGCTTCCTGCGCCTGCTTACCGTTGATTCCGTGGGGACGCAAATCCACGAGCATGACGTGGTTGTCGGTGCCACCGGAGACGATTCGATACCCGTGGTGGGCGAGGCGTGCAGCAAGGGCTCTGGCGTTGCTCACAATCTGGGCAGCATAGGCTTTGAACGAAGGTTGAAGCGCTTCTTTGAAGCAAACAGCCTTAGCCGCAATGACGTGTTCGAGCGGACCGCCCTGGCAACCTGGGAACACTTGCGAGTCAACGCCTTTAGCGAATTGTGCTTTGCATAAAATGAGGCCACTGCGAGGACCGCGCAGACTCTTGTGGGTCGTGGTCGTCACGAAGTCCGCGAGCGGCACGGGCGAGGGATGCGCTCCGCCAGCAACTAGGCCCGCAATATGGGCCATGTCCACAAACAGATAAGCACCCACGGAATCAGCGATCGCACGCAGGCGTTCGAAGTCGATGATGCGCGAATAGGCGCTTGCTCCCGCTGTGATCATCTTGGGTTTGACCTCCAATGCCGTTTTGGCCAGGGCGTCGTAATCGATGCGTTCGTCGGAGGGCGAAACTCCGTAATGAACGATATCAAAGAGACGGCCAGAAAAGTTGGATTTGTTGCCATGGGTGAGATGTCCGCCGTGGTTGAGGTCCATCGTGAGCATCCGATCACCGGTTTGGAGCACTGAAAAGTAGACGGCCATGTTCGCCTGCGAACCGGAGTGTGGCTGCACGTTCGCATGTTCGGCGCCGAAAAGTTCCTTCGCACGATCTATGGCAAGTTGCTCGACGATATCGACGTTTTCGCAACCCCCGTACCAGCGGCGCCCCGGATAGCCTTCTGCGTACTTGTTGGTCAGGCAGGAACCTTGTGCTTCCATCACCGCGCGTGATGTAAAATTCTCAGAAGCAATGAGTTCAATGTTCTCAAACTGGCGCTTTTCCTCCAGTTGAATGGCTGAGTAAATCTCAGGATCCGCTTCCGAGAGCGCCATTTTTGAGGCGGCGCCGGAGTGTTCGATTTTCTCTACGCGCCGCTCGTGGCGGCCTCCTTCGAAGGCAGTGGAAAGGAAGGCGTCCACGATGCGGGCAGCGGCAGAAGGTTCGACATGGTTGGTGCCCATGCACAAAACGTTGGCGTCGTTGTGGCGGCGCGTGAGCCGAGCGTCGTCGGCATTGGAGATGAGAGCGGCGCGTACGTGGGGAAAGCGGTTGGCTGCGATGCTCATACCGATTCCACTGGTACACATCAGGATACCGAAATCTGCCTCCTTACCTGCGACGACATGCGCAACAGATTGGGCGAAGTCTGGATAATCCACACTCGCGCTGCCGTACGTACCGAAGTCTGAAACTGCATGGCCTCGGCGGGAAAGCAGTTCGTGGACGGCAGTCTTGAGTTCCAAGGCACCGTGATCGGAGCCGATTGCGACACGCAGGGCGCGCTCAGTTTGAGCGGAAGTTGTTACAGGAGAATGGGTTGTAGTATCACTCATGGGGTTTGAATCTATAAAATGAAGCAAGGAAGGAATGGCACGAAACAGAACGTCACGCGTGCTAAGGTAGGCAGCGAGACCTTGTCCGATGGGATCGGGAACTTGAGAGGGGAGGGCAGGGTCGAAGTCGCCCACTAAATTTGCCTTGCGGGCGGCTTCGGGGAATTCGTCTTCAAGGGCTTCACGATGCCCGGAAGTCATGCAGAAGATGTGCGTAGCCCAATCCACAAGAGACTTTGTAATGGGTTGGGCGCGGTGTTGTTGTAGAGAAATATCAAGTTGCTTACAGGCCTCGATGGCATGTTTGCTCGCAGGCTCTCCAAGGGACGCGTGCACACCGGCCGAAGCTGTTTCAAGGTCTTGGCGGTCTCTGGTTGCATGGCGAAAAAGCGCCTCAGCCATAGGGCTGCGACAACTGTTTCCTGTGCAGACAAAGAGGACGCGTTTTGCCGAGTAGTGGCTCATAGGAAAAGCCGGAAAGTTAGGGTGCTTGGCTCAAAAAGGCAATCGCCCAGCGTAAACAATGCGTTGCTTTGCGGGATTGCCTGAGGGCGAGGGGAATGGCATGATTCAAACTCGGTTTTGAAGCCTGTCATGAGAAATCAATTATCGCAAATTTCCGTTGTACTGCTGGGACTCGGTTTGGTCAGTTGCGTTTCTCCGAAATTCGAGCGGGCTTGGAAAGATTCTCCCAAACAACGCTGGACTGGTCAGTGGTACAGCGAAAAGCATCACGTGGGCGGGCGGTTGCGCGCGGTGTTGTCTTCCCCGGAGGCGGGCAAGATGGACGCATTTTTTGAAGCCCGCTGGCACGGATTTACCACAGCTTATCCCGTGACGCTGGACGCCAAAAAACAGGGTACTGGCTTTCAAATTGCAGGGCAAAAAGAACTCAAATCCTGGGTGGGTGGAGGTCTTTACACCTACAAGGGCAGTCTGCTGCCAAGTGAGTTCGAGGCTCAATACGGCGCGCGAAACGATGCTGGCACGTTCCAACTCACTCTTGCACCCTAACGCCAGTTCCCAATCGAACAGAATTTTCTACGGCGCAACGTTTTGCGCGGGCTCAAGATCGCTTTCTGCTGGAACCAGTACTGGGGCGATGACGGACTTCCAAACTTCGTAACCTGTGGATGTCATGTGTACGTCATTGGGAATGAAGCATTCCAGGCGAGGTTTCCCCTCCTTATCCAGCAGCGCACTGGTGGTGTCTAAAAAGCGCATCCAAGGGTTTTGAGCGCATTCGGCCTCCAGCAAGTGGTTGAGTTCCACGATGGCATCCCATTTTTCAAAGCGCTTGCCGGGACTCGGAACCACGCCCAAAACGTAGAGGCGGGTTTGCGGAAGTGTTTCGTGCAATTGTTGGTGCAATGATTGAAACGATTTCAAAATCTCTGCGGGCTGAATTCCTGCGGCCAAATCATTGCTCCCCTCGTACAGCAGTACGGCACGCGGTTTGAAGGGGATTACCAGCCGTGGAATGAACAACTCCGCTGCATGCCGCATCCGACTGCCGCCGATTCCCATGTTGTAAGTTTGCAAAGGAGCCAGATCCTCCTCCAACGTGCTCCACTTTGCCATGTGCGAACTTCCCACGCAAATCACCGAGCCTTCCTGCGGAGGCGGCTGGGACAGCTTCTTTTGCACCAATGCCTCCCATTTTGCCGCGTCCGCACCAAGGCGTGATTCAGCGCCGTGCGAGGGAGGGCTTGGGGAACTGGCGATACAAACTATCGCGAAATAGCGAAGTATGGAGAGAGCAGGGGAGCGCATGATCCAGTGTGTACCTCATTTATGGCATTGAGGCAAACGCTGTGGCCGTCTCTGAAATCACGTTCCACGCCCAGAGGCGAGGGGTGCCTTGCAGGAAAATTCAGGGTGCCGTTAATTAAAGTGGCGTTTTGCGATGAGCCTGAGCCCCTCCAAAGTAAGCGCCGGATGGACCGAAGAAATTTCAGGGAGTCCGGCAGCGATTAACTCTGCGTACCCACCCGTGGCGACCACGCGCAGGTCTTCGGCCGCGCCGGGAAGTGTGCGGCGGATTTCCGCCAGAATTTCCCGCACCAAGCCACGATAACCATAAACGGCTCCAGCGAGCATCGCGTGTTCGGTAGACTTCCCGATCACACTGGGCGGCTCCAAAAGCGTGATCTTTGGTAACAAGGCGGTGCGCTCGTGAAGATAGTTCGTCATTGCCTCCAAGCCGGGGGCGATCACGCCGCCCACGTAGTTGCGCTCTCGAGAGAGAATGTCGAACGTCAGCGCAGTGCCAAAGTCCACCACCACAGCGGGCGTTTGGAAGATCGCCAAGGCGGCAACCGCGTTCGCCAATCGATCAGCTCCTATGGATTCCGGCGCCGGATAGTCAATGCCAATGCCCAGATCGATGGCGGAAGAAACCTGTAGAAGGGGCAGGTGAGCAAAGGTTTGGACTAACAGAGCGGCGGTTTGAGGCACAACGGAACACACAACGACCGAGCCAAACGTCCAATCACAGACTAAATCTCGGAGTGCATCGGCGCTCAGGCCGCGGGTGGGAAGACTACTCACCGGGCCCAATTGGTCTTCCACAGATACAGCGAATTTGGTGAACGAATTGCTGTTATCTATAAGGAGATATGGAGCCATGGTTTTTGCGCCATGTTTAGCGGCAGGTCTCAAAGGATTGCTACAAATTAAATGGGTTTAAAACCCTGATTCCTGCGCGTTCAAAGTCTCCTGCATTACGCGTCACCTTAGTCAAATCGTGCACACTTGCCGTGGACTTCGGGATCGAAAGCAGCATTTTCGAGAAAGATTTGCGATTTTCCCGTTCTCGCAAGAGCACACTTCTCAAAAGCCGCCGGTGTTCTTCTTCCATCGAAACCCCATGAGTTGCCGCTAAGGTTCGAAGCGGACGAACAACTGCATCTTCAATGTTTCTGACGATGAGCTGAGGCACGCCTTGAAGTGCTATCAATGATAACATATTTCAAGCAAAAAGCAGTGCTCAGGAATCTTTCTACAAGTTACGCGATCCTCCCAATTGCAAAAAAACTCCGTGAACGCAATCCGATCACCCAGTCGTACAAATTTGCCAAAACCACTCACTAGAGGGCAGGACGCTGTGCCCCCATCTGCACAAATAGACGCTTTTTTTCAATCACTTCAATCGTCTCAGGCGGTACCATCGTCTTCCACTTAGGATCGTGGGAAGCAATTGCATCAAGCACGTCTCGGGGATAGATGGATAACACGGAAATGTCTTGAGGCAACAAACCTATAAAAGATCCGCGATCCCGAAGGTAGCCAAAGAGCTGCTGCAGTGGTCCGAGATCTGTCAGTGTTTCAAGGTGACGCACCGTTCCCGTTTCTTTATCTAACGTAGGATAAACAAAAAGTTTAAGATGATTTTTTAGAAGTCTTCCAAAAGACTCCAGAATTCCACCCGGTAGCGCGCGGTAAAATTGCTCGTCAAACAGATTCAGCAACCGCGTCAGACCAAGGGCAATCCCTATAGGCTCGTTTGTCATCCGAGAAAGAAATGCACTCAGGCGATAGTATTCGGAAAAGTCTGAAACTAATACGGGCAGTCCGCAGGCTGCCAGCACGTCGGCGCGATCGAGAAAGTCCTTAGGATCCACCACGGTTTGATCGGACATTAAGTTGCGCATGGTAATTTCCATGACCTCGACGACTTGCTTGCCCTGTACTTCTGGGAGAGCTCGGAATTTTTCAGACGAGAGATGCAACATGTCCATGTGGACTTTTGTCACCGGATGAAACGCGCCGCGCTCCACGAGAATCGCCTTTTTATACAGGACTTCTGACGGTTGAAGCACCTCGCCATTGGGGCCGAACATCGCCGCACCAGAAAGGCCCAGTTGGACCAATCTCAGGCTCATGAGCCGGTTGTCAACTTTGCAGAAGGCTGCGCCCGAGAACTCAACCATATCAATTTCAATGCGCCCAACCGTGAGATCATCCAGAAGTGAGCTCAGCAATGCTTCTGGGGTGTGCGAAAGAAAACCGGCGCCGTAGACTAAGTTAACGCCAACAATCCCGAGTGCCTCAGCTTGCGCCGCGTTCTCGTTGTCCAACATGCGCACGTGAATCAAAATGCGACTGGGCTCCGCTCGGGGCGCGTGCTGGAAGGTGATGCCCATCCAACCGTGGCACTCCGATCCGCCACGAAACGAACGGGCAGCCACTGTATCGGCAAAAGCGAAAAAGCACGTGTGCTCACCACGTTTCGCGTCTAGACGCTCCACATCCAATCTGTATTCGTGGGCCAGCATCGCCTCCAATCGCTTGCGAGAAACGTAACGTTCGGAACTGCCGTAAATCGCATCTGAAACTGTCATGTCATAGGCCGATATGCTCTTTGCCACAGTTCCAGCCGCGCCACCGACGCGAAAAAACCAGCGTACCACTTCTTGTCCCGCACCAATTTCTGCGAAAGTTCCGTAAAGGCGCGGGTCCAAGTTGATTTGGAGGGCTTTCTGACGAGTATCAAGAGCTGTTTCGGCCATGGTTACAAATGAATAAGGGGTGGATCGGGATCGGCTTAACGTCTAAAGGAGTTTGAAAATTGACCTGCAGATTGAGCTGTTTCCTTGGGAAAAAGTTCAGTGCGACTGAAGCGAATTAGCCGAGGATGCCCAAAAGCGCCAGCGCGGAAAGTAGCAAAGATGCACTGGAACGCTCGAAACCCAAAAGTCAGGCAAGGTGCCGGGACAGCGGAGGGTCTGGTCGTCAGCTTGAAGCGGCGCCACAATTAGGAGAAATTAAAGAACCCAAATGAAATTAATACACAGAAATCACATTCGTAAGTTTGAGTCGCGCTTGTGAGTTTGGTTGGCGCGAAGGTACCGCCCTTCAGCGAGTGACTGGCCGAGTGAGGCCGCCTCCGGAATCGGACAGGAAAATGCCTTTGGTTTCGGGGTCTACGACGAGCAGAAAGTTACCAGACGAAGCCTCAAACACATCCAAGTTGACAAAGTCCTTTGGAAACCAAGCGGGTGCCTGAGCTAGGTCTCTTAAATGGGAGGAACGCGGTTGACTGACCTTTTGGAGGGAGAACGGGTTGGTTGCAAACCATGCCTCCAGTTGCGGGCCCGGACTGATTGCGAGGAACCAATCCCAATGAGTAACGCCTTCGGCATCTGACCAATCCCGACGCTGCGCATTGAAGATAGTATCTTCGGGCTGAGGGCGCCGCCACAGTGCCCGGTGAAAGACCGAAACGGAGTCAAGTGTTGTGGCGAGTGTTTCCACGGGAGCGACAGGCACGAGAGGAGAGGGGAGGGTCTCGAGCGAGCGATCCTTCGGGGGCTTCTGGCGCAAAACGACGAAGGCGAGAAGCGCAAAGCACACGCAAAGCACCGCCGAGATGCTATACCAAAGATATCGATTTGGTGATTTACTCGCGTCCTCTGCGCATTGTTTCGCACCTTTCATGCAGGGCATTCTCTAATTGCCGCTATTAGAATAAGTGCGCAAGAAAAGCTTAATATCAGAGACGCTTCTGATAAAATTATCGAGGCCAGTTTGTTCGTTATTAAGAAGCGAATAAGCGGGGATTACTAGCTTCCACTTGCTGTTCCACACGCTGCGTCCCACCAAACGCGAGCTTGTGAATTCAGCCGGAACGGAGCCGTAAAAGAACGCCGAGCTACTCACTGGCCGGAAGGCTTGGTGCTTGCGCGGAATCCAGAGTTGTTCGTTTAAGGTGCCTTGAGGGGAAAACAGTTGATGTGCGGAATAGCCGCTTGCGCCAATGTTGATCGGGAGCGGCAGCGCTTGGTCTTTCACGTTCCATGTGCGAATGGCGGTACGATCGCCCAGAGGAGGCGTGCGCATGGAATCAAAGCCAGCTGGAATTAGGTAAACATACGGAGTGGCGCTGAGTGCATTAGCACTGCTACTTGCAGGAGGCGTTCCGTCGAATGAATCCATGCCGACGTAGTCTTTGAACATGACCCCTGCCGAGAGGATTTTTGTCGCAAAGGTCGACTGGGAGTAACTGTGATCGCCCGCAGCAAGTGGCCAGCCGAAAAAGTTAAGCCCCTGTTCGATGGTCGTGAAGAAGGGGATCACGATGCCAGGGACGGCGCTGCCGTTGGCCTTGGAGAGGTTCGCGCAATATTTGAGAACATCAGAGTCGTTGAGCACATTGCTCATCACTCTTTGCTGGAGAACCTGCTTCCAAACCGCGTCATCGTCTGTACTCGCTTGGTCGGCGCGGATGCGGAAAAGCTCCTGGCGTAGCGAGAATAGCGTGCCGTTACGGTCTGGATTATTAAAGCCGAGCCGGCCTTTGACTACTGCCCAGTCGTTGCGTACGGCAGCGAGTACGCCCGCAAGGCCGGGATCGCCCACCGCAGCGCTCACTGGATTTTTCCCCGAAAAGTCGCCGATACTCCAAGTGGAGATAATCGAATTTGTAAAATTTCTCCCGGTGGTATTTTTAAGAAGTCCAGTCTCGTAGTCGTAGGCCTTGATTGCGCTGTAGGTGTAAGTCTGGGCAAGATCGAACAACGCCGAATACTGGGCTAGCTGTTCGTTTCGTAAGTCCCGGTAGACGACGTCGCGCGTGCGGTAGCCTTGAACGAGGGAGGCAGCGCGGGTCCTGAAAGTTTCACGTTCAGCGAGAATTTGATTGGCTTTACCATAGATTTTCGAAACTCGTTCTGTCGCCTGCTGAAGTTCAGTGAGTCGCAAATTCATGTCAAAGGCAGTGGAAAGCAACTGCGCGTAGAGGCGTTCAAACTCTGCGACGTGCTGCTTGTCGGCAGTCTGATTGTTGAAATCATCGATGAAACCCTGGGCTTGGGATTCGAGATCAGCAGCCTTGGCGTCCAATAAAGAAGCCTTCGTTTCCGCTGCGAGACCTAAAAGAGAGTATGCGTACGAGGCTGTAGCGCCGCTGTATCTGGCGAGGGACCGAATAACAGACGTGACGTCGGTCGAGAAGCCAACGCTGGTTGGGGCCGCCTCTGCGAACGCACTGGAGAGAGCGGATATGTAGTCTACCGTCAGACCAAAGCCAGCGGCGGCGAGCGTGAGGTTAAAGGAGGCGTTGGAAATCTCCGCAGCCTTACTGCTTTTCGCATTTGCTTGCGCCGTGGCTTTATTAAAGCCAGTAATCATTTCCGAATACAATTGATAATCTCGGTCAAAGCGCTTTTTTAAAACATTGAAAGTATTGACTGACGCTCGGAGGTTAACCTGCGCTTGGTAGCAATCTAACAGCGCGGTTTGGATTTCACCAACCTGCTGGCGGGTACCCATCGGCGTGGTGGCGAATTGCGCGAGGCTGAACTTGGAAACTTTGAAAGTTCGCGAAACGTACTGCGTAGGAGTGTTCACTCGAGTATAGACTTCATCAAGATCCCAAGTCGTGAAGGGCGTCACATTGACGGGTTCTTTAAAACTAACGGTTACATCATTAGAGGTATCAACTAAGTCGGACGGTTTGTTTATAAAAAATGAATGATACAAGTCAGGGCCCGAATAACCTTGCGCGTAGAGAGCTCCCACGCCTATGTCTCCGGCATACGGCGTTCCAAATAGATTAATGAGCTGGTACTGATAAGTGGATTCCTGTTTGGCGACATCATTAGCGTAATCATCCACACCGTTGGCTTGTTGTCTCAACAAAGCGTCCATTTGGCCTGCACGAAGAAATGACTCCTTCGCGTTAATTCCAGCCTGTACGGCTCGGTCGTAAATTTGCTCAAAATGAGTTTTGCCAGCTGCCAGTTCACTGGGCGAAATGTCAAACGTCATGGAATCCGCTGCGAGCCCCAACGGGTTAATGTTGGCTTGCAAACCGGCGGAAATCGTAAAGATTTTATTGGCAGTGGTAGCGATTTCAGCCAATTCCGGAACGGTAGTTCTGTCTACTTTTGCGATTCCTTGGTTAGTGGAGTCGACCACAGGCAGCATTGCGTTGGCGTTTATCCAATTGAAGTACGCGCCCTGGTAGGAGCGGGCAGCCCACTCGTCGCTTCCCCAGTAGCGCGTGGTGCCTTTGTTGCTATTGACTTTTGCCTCTGAGAGGGAAGACCAACCGCTGGCATCAGTGTCTTGGAAGCTTTGCCGAGCCGTCAACGATAGGGTAGTGCAGCCCGCTTTCGCGACGGCTGCGGCTGCGGCCGCGAACTTTCTCTCATCCTGATAGTCGACCTGCACAGACTGCCCAAGGACTAACGCCGTTTCCGCGCTGGGTATCCAGGTGAATGTTTGATTCGTGAGCAGCTTGTAATAACCTTTGAGGGCGGTGAGGTAATGTCCGTAAGCGTCGCCATGTCCTTGAGGGAACATCTTTTGGGCATCACTTGCATCGATTACGCCGTTTGCCGCGGTTCCAATTTGATCTTTAATGTTATAATTGACTGCGTAGATCGGTTCGCCAGAACTAATTCCTTTAATGTAATTCCAATAAAGTCGGTTGTAAGCTGGTGCGGCCTGCGTGGTCGTGTTGATGTCATCGCGTCCACGCCAAAGGGCGAGAGTCTCGTCCAATAAGGTTGGGACTTGGCCTTCGAAAGAAAACCGAGCTGAACTGATGTTTAGAGCGCTACTCTGTCCGTCGATTTGAATGGTGGGATTTGCCGCATCGTCAGCCGACTCATTTCCCAAAAGCATGTACAGGTCGTTAAGATAACCGGCGACGAGCAATAGCGTATTATTAACGGAATCTGTGGTGACATTGGCATCAATACTCTGTGCCTTTACCCGATTCAAAACAGTCTCATAAATTTCGATGAGACCGAAATTGTTGATGCTTTGGAGATTTAATGCCACATCGCCTTCCCAGCGTTTTCCAGCCTGAGTCAGAACGCTCACATCGGTGCTAATGGGATTATTCTGTAAGTCTGTTTCCCGTTGATTAAAGGGGTTTATCCCTGCTAGGACCCGCTTCACCCAACTGGGCACAAAAGCTGGCTCGACCCATTCGCTCCAGTCCGTCTCAGCAGTACTTCCAGTGATCATTGCGATTCCTGCCTTGGCACGGTAGCGCATTGTAAAGAAGGCATCACTAAACACCAGAAGCGGGTTACCAAGCGCAGTACCTGCCGCGCCGCCCAACACCAAAGTGTTACTCAAGGTTCCAGTCGCAACCGTCCAAGCGTTGCCGGTAGTTACCAAATCCGTCTTAAGAGGAATGTGCATCCGAAAGTCCATAAGCGAGGCAGCGCTTGCTGCCGCACTGGAAGAGTAAAGGGCGATCTCAATACGATTGGCTCCGATCTTAAAATACTTTGGGTCGACTTCAAATTGTCGGTCGAGTCCGTCACCGCTAGAAACAAGGCCCACTCTCGCGCTCGTAATCGTTAAATCTCTAGGCGTAGTGACTCCAGTGGGAAGATTATAAGCCAAAGTGGGTATGTTATTCACATAAAGAACAAAACCATCTGAATCAGAAATCTGCGCGCTGAATAGAATCTGGCTTGGAACCGAGCCCAGACAGTTTAACGAGCCCGTATTGAGCAGCATCTTTCCTGGTAACCCGGAAGTGTTGTTGTAACTAGCGGCGTTGGTAGAAAGGGAGTACGGGAATGTGCTGGCGGCCGCAGCATACGTCAGCGGCGCGCTGGGGGACGGAATCGCCGTCGGTGTAAATTGAACCTGCCACTGATCATTTGCCCCGACCACACCTAAGGCGCGTTGTACTCCATACGAATACACCGCTGGGGCAGTAGATTGCGCTGCGTACCTCCATTGAAAATCGTAATATTCTGGATGCGCCGCAAAGTCGCTGCTGTGCCGCAGTGTGGTTTGTTCATCTAGCGGGTTGGCTGAGAAGATCGCCTTAAGATCACCTTTGTAGAGGCTATTAACAACCTTCACAATTTGAAGGGTAATAGGATCTCCAGTCGGCGTGAAAGCGGTGCCATCACCGAACAGCAGGGTGACATAACCGGATCCTTTGCCTAAAGCAGTGAGCGCATAGGTATCGACAGCAGTGTTGGAACTCGGCACTTGAGGCAGCGCATAGACATTCGCCACGATGTTTCGATTAAGATCGGGAATGTAGGTGCCCGCCTTGGATGGATTAGAGATATAGGTCTGCACCGTAGTGGAAAGCGCATCGATTGCGTTCCCCCATTTGGCGTAATCCACATCTGTTATAGAAACGAGTCCCTTTAACGCTAAAGCATCGACGGCGCTTAGCGTATTAAGATTCAGATAATCCTCGCCTGCAATTTCATCAATAAACTCACCGGTAAATACGAGCCCGCCCTTATCGCCCAACTGCGGATTGAAATAAATGCGTTTCTGAATGTGGGGCTGAGCGAGCTGGAAATAGATTTTACCTTGATCTATCGTTGTTTTGAGCGAAGACGGCAGGGCGGTTAGGCCGACACCCGACGCATTTAGTAGGACAGTTTTAGCACGAGTCGGATCAATAAGCGTCACGCTCTGAGCGAGGGATCCACTTAAAGCGATCGACTGCTGATAAAGCACTTGGGCGCTGCTTTGTCCGCGCACGCCTGGTAATCCGTTTTTGGCGAGGGTCAGCGTTTCTCCGACGCTCAAGGTAGGCGGGTAGGCGGGCCAAGTTGGACGGTAAACCACGGTGAGCGGGGATCCCGTCACAGGGTCGCCCACGAAAGCACCCGAGTCGTTAATCGGGCGTAGATACGGCAGCACCGTTCCCACAGCAGGTTGGGTTGTTAATCCCGGGAAAACAAAGTTCGCCCGCATGGTGTAGAAATAATTCATCCCCAAAGCCGGCGATTTCGTTTCATTGTGCGGCCCGCGATAAATCCAGTCGTACCCCTTGCGATCCTTGTAGGTAAAACCAGAATAAAGAGTTGGAGAACCCGTCGCAGCCGCAACATCTGGATTTGTAATAAAGGTGCTTCCGGGATCCACCTCGACGTTCTTACAGAGGCCCGTTAAGGGATCATTGGGAAGCGGGAGCAGCGGTAATGGCATCGGTGCCAATACATTCAAAACAGTACCGGCCGTGACAGTGTAATCAAATTTTTGTAACGCGCTGTCTCGTTCAACTTTGAAAACCGCCATTGCGGGCCTGTTGTCCGTGGGATCGGTGTACTGGATGAGAACTCTGGGTTTTGAGGTGAATAGGGTTCCAGACGCGACCGATCCGCTCAGAACGTTCAAGTCATCACGCAATGCATAAGCGCGACCATCCAGGATCAGTGCATGTTCCTCGTTGGGATTGTATCCAATCGCGGTTCGGTCGGGCTGATTATAAATAGTGCCATTTGCGACATAAGAGGGGAGCGCACCGGAACCTTGGTTCGAAGCGAGAATGATTTTTGGAACTGAAAGTGAGCACGATAGATTGTCGATGGCAAAAGCACCCGCTGAGGAACTTAAGTTTGAACCGAAGCCTAATGTCAGGGCAGCGAGTGAGTCCGCGCCAGCAGTCGTGGTGGGGGTTGCGACGATTTTGACGTCGAAAATCTGGTCACTCACGGAGGAGGCACCGATGGTCGCGAAGTCGGCGTAAGATCCGGTCGTTGGCGTGATGGTCCACGCGTAGGAAACCCCCGCTAAAGCAGTGGTGCCGGAGGTGACGGTGGAAACTTGCGAAGCACTATTGAACGTCTGCGAGAGAACCGGCATGAACGCCCCAGTCGCAGCGGTTTGGGCGTACACGCTGAAGTTTTGACCAGTCCAAGAATCGAGTCGGTATAGTTGAAAGGAGAACGTCACTGCAGAAGCGCCTTGAGATCCTGGATAAAAGATTTTGCTGGTAGCGGGCCCGCTCAGGACGGAATTGGTTGAGCCGCTTACAGAGTAAGTGCTGAAGGGTCCGAGCACACTGGTGGAGGGAAGGCCTGTGGCACTGGGAGGGACGACGGCGAGCACGCGGTTGTCGCTCCAACCGACCGGAGTGTCCGCAAAGGTTTCGGTGGTTGAAGTAGTTTCACGATAATCCACCGTGTAGGTGCTCACCAATGCCGAAGTGTAGAAGTCGCTAAACTCAGCAGACTTGGCCGGTATCTTTTTGAACCACCAAACCGTCAGCGTAGACTGTCCAGGTACGGCGTTGACTGGGATAATGGCACCCAATTCGGCAGCAGGAACGCCGCTTGTGAAAGGGTTGATGTAGGCCTGCGGGGAGTAACACGTGCCTTGTGCAATGTAGGCTGCGCTCGAGTAGTCGGAGGATGGTGGAGTGAGCCTTTCGCCCACATAAGCAGTACCCGAGGTGGAAAAACCGTCCGCGGCTAGCCCAGGGCGATCCATTCCCTGAGTCATGAGTGGCACATACCAAACGCCCCCGTTAGTGCCCGTGAACTTTAATAAAGATCGGTTGAGCAGATCAGTTTCGCCAGTGAAATTGACCACTAGTCTCTGGGTGATGGTGTCGAGAGAGAGGTCGCCTTCCGTGGAATCTTGAAAAACGACTTGGGGTAAATTGCCGCCCTGAAACTGTAAACCCGTACCCGAAGCCACTGAACTACCGACATCGTCGACCGTGTATTGAACAAACTGGGACACTGAAGTGGGCCAACTCAACGTGTACTGGTTCAAGTATGCGGGCCACTTGATTAGTGAGTTGGCAAGGTTGGCGGTTGCTCCCGTGGTAATGCCGATAGGCAGCGGCTCTAACCAATAGAAACTTACCCGCTCGGGAATGTCGTTAGTCTTCTCAGCGTGATAAGCCGAGGAGCCATCCGGCCTTATGGTAATCCCGTAATAATTAGCCTGGTCCGCGCTGCCACCCGTGCCCACCGGAGCGGCGACGAGACTATTGCGTGCGTCGATTTGGGCCCCGTCAAAGGCCCGTATTTCATTCCCTAACTCGACATTCTGGATGCTTTCGGCGAGCGACTTTTCAACATCCACGACATCTAGCCCAAGAAACTCAAAAGTTCCATCAACCCGCTCCACTCCGAGGTACTCAATTAAGATGCGCCCCGTGAGGTTGTACGCGTGTAGTTGGCCTTTCCCGTTGAGCTTTTCAAACCAGAGTGTTCGTAAAATTGCGCTCTGTTGTTGGGATACATTCAGCAGCGCAGCCGTATTGGAAGAGCCGCTCGCAACCGTTTTAGTGGAGTCTCCAGCTAGGGCCACTTCTGCGGCGACGGTTTCTGGAAAAACATTGCTGAAAATCGGGTTCGCCCGCTGAATCTGACCTGATGGAATCGTGATTAGCGGTCCTGTATAACTTCTCTCGGTCCAGAATATCTTTCGCGCTGGGACCCTTGCTGCGACAGAAACGGAGAAGGTTTCCTTATAGAAAACATACGCATTCGTTGTGGGATCTGGAATGCTAGAAACCCAAGTGACGGAGACTCGGCCTGGAGTGTTAGCAAATGCCGCCTTTGCGTGTGGGCTGTAATAATAAGAAGTGAAGACTCCGTCGCCTAATGCAGCGATCGTAGCGGAGCTGCCATCGCGGTAATCTACTGTTGGTGCGCCGCTGGGATTTGTAATAACTTCGGCGGGAGCAAGCGGCATCGTGCGCCAAAAACTAGATGCCACTGTGGTGGATACTCCCGAGCTATTGATGATTGTCGTTGGCGGTGCGATTTGATCTCCCAGTGAATATCTTGGCACGCCCGAAGTAAAAGTGGTGCCAACGCTAGAACGCGTAAGCCTCACCCCGACCGTACCTCCGTTGACTAGATACAGACTGCTAGGGAGAACATAACTCGAGGAATTCACTACCAAAGTGCCGGATACCAAAGTACCCGAAACTAGGGGACCCGCGCTCAAAGTACCGTTGACCAAGGAACCCGCGATGAGGTTGCTGGCGGTGGAGGACTCGACGACGTTGGCAAACTGCGGGGTGAGGGTCGGACTGCCTGTGGGCGTTGTGGCCGCTCCGAGGGGAGGGTATCCGGTCCGACCACTGAGCCGGTTGTAGACGCCGTTGGTGATTTCCTGGGCTTCAGCGTTTGAGGACGCCCCCAATAGGAAGACGAGGAGCGCGATCCAAGTCGTGCTCCTGCGGGGGTGTAACAGTGCGCAGAAAGGCCAGTTCATAACAGTCACCTAGGGAGTCAGTTACTTAGTCGCGTTCAAAAGTTTTTCGAGCGCGCCAAGGCGAGCTTCCAGGGCCGAGATCTGGGCATCTCTGCGGCCTGCACTGGATTCCATCTCGGCCACTTTCCGAGCAAGCGCCTCGGCGCTCTTGCGGTCGGTTTCTTGCTGTTGATAAAGCGCCTGCGTCGCCGAAACATTCAGCATCGAGATTGCGTCGTAATCGACACTCCGGAAATCCTTCACTTGTCTGCCATAAACAAAGGCTTTTTCCACGTCTTCATCCAAATCAATGCGGAACTGACCTTCAACGACCTGGAGAACTTCATAGAAGTCTTCTTTATCGGGGATCATAATCCGAACCAGTTGCCCCTGTTTGAGGTCGGTTTTGAGCTGAACCCAACC
>Ga0114971_10001048_pt1 | contig 18711 bp, 11 predicted proteins | sample M_140625_MF_Meta_FD_87320 | JGI IMG/M metagenome (GOLD analysis project Ga0114971, IMG submission 87320) | Freshwater microbial communities from Lake Montjoie, Canada to study carbon cycling - M_140625_MF_MetaG | ecosystem: Environmental > Aquatic > Freshwater > Lake | place: Lake Montjoie...
AAAAATGCGAGTTATCAATTTGACGTTTGTTTTCACCAAAAATATAGATAATATAAAAACTATTAAAACAAATATATAAAAAACTAGGAAAAAAAAATAATACGTTTTAAGTCGTTTTAACCCTTCATCTTCGTAATATGATTTTCTACCATTTGTTAAAATGTCTGATGATATGTTTTTTAATTGCTTTTCTAATTGAATGTTTTCTTTTTTATATTTTTTATATAAATCAATAATGTTATTAAAATTAATTAAAAGTCCTTCATAATTTGCAATACTTGTAGTTGCAGCGTTTACATTTTCATTAAATTTATTCTGAAAATCGGTAACTATTTTATCAGCATTATTTTCTAATTCATTCTCAATATATGTATTATACCCACTTTCGCCTTGTGTATAAGTAATATAATTTTTTTTTGCTGAAAACAGTTGTTGTGGCGCGCTTACCATATTGCTTTCAGCATCTAAATAGTTTTGTTGTAATTGTTCGGTTTGGCGTTGATTCATGCAATCTGGACCACAACTAATAGTTTCATTTGCTGTTATGATTAAATTATTAAAATCATTTATATTGAAGTCACTTAAATCACCCATTTAAATTATCAAAATATAGTTGTTATTATACTATAACTATATTTTAACTATATTTTAACTATGATAAAATCTTCGCGGGGTATAAATGTCTTTATTCTTAGTGACTCAAAACACCCCCTAAAGTTTAGTCATTGTCATTTCAAAATTACAAATACTAGACCACTACTCACACTAGTAGACAATATTATTAGCGTTTTTGTTTAGTGGAACAAGATGACGGATTAGGTACACATTGATCTATATCTATATCATACGTCATATCATTTGAACAACAATTACTGCCTATACATGTTCCAATGCCAATACCATTTGATAACCATGGATCGCCGTTGTTACCTTTAATTACAGAAGGAGCATTCTTAATATTGAAATTCCATAAATATTTTTGATAGTTCATATTATCGCGACTCAATATAGATACTAACTGATGAATTATAAAAATGGATCCAATAACTATTATAATAATCAATAGTGCATAAAAAATTAATGGAGGTACTAATCCTAAATTGTATATAAAAGAAATAATAATGATTGGTATTAACATATAAACAATATATTTCATGAAATTTGTGTATTCATCATACCTTTCACCATAGTAATTGTTTATTTCTACAAGGCGAATTTTATTATTTTTTTTTAATTCCAAATCTTCTAGTTTTTTCTTGGCCTCGTTGAGTTGTTTTTCAACAATTCCAATAGCAAATTTTTGTTCGTGTAAAATTTCTTGAGAATTAACTATTGTATTTTTGTAAAATGTATTAACGTTGCCTAATGTTTGATATAAATTTACGCGCATTTGTGAAATAGAATTAATTTTTTTTATAATTTGTTTATTTTGTTCAGTTGTCAAATTAGGTGTTGTTTCTAAACTATCAAATAAGTCTTTTTCAATATTTTGTAGAGTTTGAATATCATTTAATATTTGTTGTTGATTAGAACTATCATTGGAAGGTAAAGCACCTGAAACATTGGAAGGTAAAGCACCTGAAACATTGGAAGGTAAAGCACCTGAAACATTGGAAGGTAAAACACTGGAAACATTGGAAGGTAAAACACTGGATACACTTGATGGTAAACTGCTAGAAGAAGAAGGAACATTGGATGGTAAAACACCGGATGCACTTGATGGTAAACTGCTAGAAGAAGAAGGAACATTGGATGGTAAAACACCGGATGCACTTGTTGGTAAAGTGGTAGAAGAAGCATTAGATGGTAAAACGCTAGAAACACTTGTAGGTATAGTGCTAGAAGATGCATTTGAAGGTAAAACGCTTGAAGAAGGAAGATTGGATGTTGAATTGAAAGAAGGTACAATAGAAGATAAATTAAATGACATAATTATATTATAAAATATTATTATATTATTAGAAGATAATAATAATATTTTATCAAATTTTCACACGTAATAAAACAAAATTTTTTATTATGTTCACGCAACCTTAACTTTAATTGCAATTATTGCAGCTCCTAGTGCTAAAATACTCCATAACATATAATTATAGTTTTGCTGTAAAGTTTTTATTTTAGTATCTTTTAAAATATTGTCTATTCCGCTGCTATTTTTTTCTAAATCACTTATTTTATTGTTAATTTGACTACTATTTAAAAAATAGTTGTCTGGATTTTTTATTCTTTGAAATCCTTGAAATCCCTCGCTAGTATTTGTGAAGGTTACTGGTAAATCAACATTAACATTATATTTTTTTAAATTGCCTGCTATATTATTTAGATTCTTTGACAAATTGTCCAATTTGGATTGTAATTGTGACAATTGTTGTTTTGGGGTGAAAATTACATTAGCTAAACCATACCGTTCACTATTTGATCCTTCTATGTAATTAGCATATCTTATTGAATCTATGTTAGTGACGTTATTACTAGTACCACCATTAGGCAATTTAGTTGGTTTTTTATCACGTATATACGTAGTCTTCCCGACACTTGGTTTAAAAGTACTTGGCGAGTAAAGGTCCTTCTCCGAAACCTTTTTTGGGAAACAAACTGGATAAGGACCTGTTGTGTCATAAACAAAAGCATTACACTCACTATATTGGTTGCAAGCATTCATACATTTTGTAATGTCAGACATTTTATCCATGGCAGCACCAGGTATATCATTACCTTGAATATTTGTATTCTGAATCACAGAGTTATATGTATTATCGTAAGCTACATTTGTAGTAGGATATGTATGTATTTCAGAATCTTCGTCAATATATGCTAATTTACCCATATTTGTTTTTACACCGACGCTTCCTATATCGTATAAAGCATTTGCTAGGTTGCCTCCATAATAGTTTTTACTGTTACTTCCAGAACCCTTCATGCAATTTGTTTTAAATGTATACAATACAAGATTACCATCATTTTGCATTATCAATAATAATTTTCCATCTGTACTTACAATCCAATCACCTTTATACAATACCTGATCATTTTTTATAAAAGTCATACCATATTTACTTTTTGAAACTGAATAATTTGGATTAGCTTCTTGTTGTCTACCACTAGTATTAGAGCACCATATATTTGTTGTATTTGTTGTGTTTGGTGTCCCTCTGTATATGCACATATTACCATCATTTTGTAAATTAAGAAAATAAATACATTTACTTGTATCTACTGTTTTTTTTTTTAATATTCTTTGATTGTGGCGATTAGTATTATTCAATCTGCCAGCTTTAATCCAACATGAACTGTTTGTGCTTTTATTCCACGCAAAACCACCACAATTTGGATCACTTGTACAAATTTGCTCACAATTTGTTATGTTAACATTTGTTCTATATGATATATCATTTCCAGGAGCATCAGTATTGTCAGATTGATTATATACTTGATCGCAATTTGTTCCATTTGGTGACGTGTAATAGGGAGTACCATTTGCAGCACAAACAGTCAACGTACCACTTTTGGTCAATGTTGCATATGTAGTAGGTTTACCAGCAGTATTAGACGACCACAATGGAACAAATGCGTAAGCATTACCATATTTTTGCGCTGTTTTAAGATCATTTCCAACCGCGCAATATCCCAAACCTTTAGAAATATCAGCGTTTTGTAAAGCAAAATACTGATACCCTCCTAAAATGGCAGCATCTTTGCATTGATCAAAACCTAAATTATATATTCCTGAGGAATCGCGAATAAAACTCATCGTTGGATTCTCACTATTATCTTGATAACAACCAAGATAATTGGAGTTTGTTTTTGGCGGTAACATAGTACTTACAAAAACATTACTTCCTTCATTGCCACAGCTTTCATTTGAACGCATATTTTTACCAATAACTAATGGTGGGGTCGTTGGTAGTTGTGTTCCTTCAATCAGGTAGTCCTGAATCCATGGAATTCCAATATCAATATAATTACTAGTTATACTTGTATTTGGACAACCATTTTTTTCTGATATACTTTTTAATACGGTAGTATCGGGAATATATTTTGCAACACCTTGATTTGTTACATAATACAATTGTTGACCCTTGTTAAAACTGATGATTTTATTTAAATATTTATTTTCTGAACTAATGCGATCTGTATACTTAGTTGATAAAACTTGTATTTGTTTGGATAAATCATTGTACTGATTTAGTGTAGTCTTGTAGTCAACTAATTTACTATCATAATCTTTTTTCAAAGAATCAATAATTTCTTTAGAATTTTCGTTACTACTAGTACCACCAGACTCAAAATTCTCTCTGATAATAGTATTTACCCTGTTTATTTCAACATTATTTTTAATTTTATCTTGATATCGTATAAATTTATATCCTTGATGAAGAGACGGATTATGTATTGTTGTAGTATTATCTACGGGGTTTGGTTTTATACGTTGATTTTTGTTTTCATAAATAGTAGTTTTATTTTCGGTATTTTCGGCATTGTCTGAATTATCAAAACCGCTTAATTTATCAATTATTGTGTTTATCATTTAATATAAATAAATACAATAAATTATTGAAATCTCCTATAAAAATAACTTATAACTAAAACTAATAATAAACAAAATAAAATAAAATAATACTTGGATACACCATTATTTTGTGGATATTGAATAATAACAGAATCAACTACAGTTTTACTAAGAATTACAAAACATATCAATGCAATAAGCAATAATAAAATATAATTATAATAATTTTTTGTAACAATTAAATTACCATCGTACTGTTTTTCTTCTATAGTTTGATAATCTTCTAATTGTTTAAGTATTTTCAAACGTTCACCTTCCAAGTTACTATAATTTTGTTTTAATAAATCATATTTTTGCATTCGTTCTTTATCTTGGTCGGTTAAAGTGCTATATTTTTGAAATACTTCTATAATTTTACGATTTGCATCACTTAATTGTGAATTTAATGTTTGTAATGTTAGTAAATATTCTTTTGATTTGGGAATAATTGCATACTGGTTGCTATTTCCTGAAACAACAATTCCATCGCCTTTTCTTAGCCAACAATTATTTTGACTATTATTTGTAACATTATATGTAGCACCACTGCAACCTGGCGTTTTACTACATAATGCTGAACATTGTTCAACAGTTGAAACATTTGTACTAGATATTCCGTCAGTACCCCAAAAGGTATTGTTTGCAACAACAGCTAAATTTGAAGTATTTGTTCCTTGTTGAATAGAGGATGAATTATTTTGTAAATAATTAATATAATCACTTTGCACATGGTTATATTGTATCAAAAGAGTATCATATTGTTTTATTAAACTTTCTAAATCTAATATTGTAGATTTATTTTCATTTTGAGAATTGTTTATCATTTATATTTATGTGTATATTATATAATATAAGCATAAAAAAGATTCGTTTTTTATTTGTGAAATAATAATATGAATAATTACAATAAAAAATAGTAAATTCCTATTATAGTTGATCCTCCAATAAAAGTTGAAATCAAAAAAAATATATTTTTTTTGATATAAATATTATTATCATTTTCTTTATTAGCATCATTGTCATCGTTGGCCTCATTATCACGATCGCACAAATAATATCCAGTTTGTAAATCTTCAACGTATTTTTTATTATTCAAAAATGTGTCTGAATAATTACGATAATTCATAAGTGAGTATTGTAATTTTGTTTCTGTACTTTTTTTTATATAATTATTAAAAGAATCTCTATTAGCTTTTTTAATATAATCACGTAAATTTACTGTTAATGGCAAGGTATTATAATTTTTGTTAAATGGATAATTTAACATATTGTTAGTAGTTAGTATATTATTAGATATTATTATAATAAATCTAGACGATTAACTTACTAATATAGTTTTAATTTGTCAATTGATAATATTGTTTTATCTGCTAACTATAGGCGGAGGTAAATTGTTACTACTTACATTATTTATTATGGTATTATTACTACCAAAAACTTTTACCAATATTATTATACTTATTATTATTCCAACAAACAATAAAATATTTTTAATGTAACTTTCATTGTATATTTTTTTATATTCATCAATCATTATTTTAGAACCATTGTATTTGTTATTAAAAGTGCTTTCCGTAGATTTGAAATTAATATTTTTTTCCTTTTCAATTTTTATCAAACCATTAAGTTTAAATAAGCCGTTGTTTAAAGTTTGTAAATATTTCATTACATTTTTTGATATTGTTAACAATTCACTTGAAATAGAGTTTATATTATTTGTTAAATTTGCATAAATCGTTTGATATTCATTAAAAGTAGGGTTTTTATTAATAAATACATAATATTTTTTGAAATCATCTAAAATTGGCGGTAATTTTTCTTGAAGAGTTGCAACCTTCTTTTTGAGTTCACTTGGGTCAACTATATATTGTAATAAATTATCATCAAAATTATCATCGGTCTTATTGTTAATACTGTTCATATAATATTATAATATTAAAAAATTTTAGCTTTTATACTCTTGAATTCAATAAACATAACACGTAATCCAATACAATCTAAATAAACCTTTGTCTGACTGAAAGTTGAAAGTTGAAAGTTAAAAGTTTTCGTTTGTAAAATCTAAATCGTTTTTTTCTAATGTTTCCAAATAGTCTTTTGTTTCATTCAAACCTCCAATAAATTTACAATTAAAAAAAACCATTGGAAACGTTTTGCATTCAATATTTGAATAACTTTGAATAAACATTAAAAATCTTTCTTTATCTTCTAATAAATAATCATCACAATCAATTATTTCATAATTAATATTTTTACTTTTAAGTAAATCCTTTACTTTTCTACAATTAAAACATCCACTTTTACTGTATATAGTAAAATTATTTTCAGCAGGCTTTTCAAAATCCATATAATCTTGCAGTTTTATATAAATTATAGGAATTTTATATTTATATTTTTATTTCAATGTTATTTTTTATTTTATTACATTTGGATTTATCTATATACAAACACGATAATATTCAGTTGTTATTGCAGTTTTACTTGGTCTAATAATTTTACACACATTACCAGGTCTCATCCCTATAACACGAGCTACTGGATCAAATCGTGATATGTCAGGAAACTCAGTTTTATTTTTAATATTATATTTTTTCATTACTTCATCAACTGCTTTATCATCAATCACAGTATGTTGAGGAACTAAACTATGATTCAATATGTTATATTGTAATCGTTTAATATTTTCAATAACAATAAAAATGCCATCTTTTTCCCAAATTTGCTTCAATTCACTTATAATAGTTTCATTTATTTCGTCTTTAGTAATTATAAAAAGAGTGTCATCTTTTGTGAGTATTTCTTCTAAATTGAACAAATCATCAATCATTTCCTGAATATAAGCTGGGCGAATCGTTTTAGTTAGATAAAATCGTATATATATTTTACTTTTACGTTTCAAAGAATCAGAATTTTCATTTTTTTTTTCAAGAAGAATGTCAAGTTGATTATTTTGTTTCATAGAATTGACTTCGTTGATGCTAAAATTGGAATAATCGTCAATATTATATCCTTGTTTATCCATTAAGTCAAGAATTGTTCTTCTTGCTTTATAAATAGATGAAATTAAACTACTATGGTTTTGACTTTGCATTATAATTATATAATATAAATAATTGTATTATATTTATATTATTTCATTTTTTTTATAAATTGATTTTTTTTGTACTGTTTGTATTTGCATTATTATTATCTTGATTATCTGAAGTAATGATAATTTTTTTAGTTTCATTACTATTACCATTACTCTGATCGCCTTCTTTTCCATCCTTTTGGTCAGTTTCTTCACTTTCTTTCTTTTCTTCTTCAACTTCCAAAATAGTTTTCTTTTCTTCGGGAGAAGCACTTGTAGATGTAGGTGGACTAAATGAAGGAGTCATTGGCATGAATTCGCCTGGTGTATTTTGTATTGGTTTTTTAATTAACATAGGAGTGTTTGCCAACTTCATATCCATATTCATATCTGGGACAAAAGGTGATGATGTTCCAGGTTGAAGTTCTCCATTGTTACTACTATTACTTTGATATGCAGGTGAACCAGGTGCATAAAGGATACTTTCTTGAGAAAGTGCATTAAACTCTTCTGGTTTTATATCAATAGGAATAATTGGCAGATCTTTTTCTTGTAAATTACTATTGTTATCATTATCATTACTAGTTTCATTTTCTAATTCATTTAATTCAAGGGTATTTGTTCCTGGGTTTTTTGTTAAAGTTGTTTTGATTTCACTTTTTAACTGAATGATACTGCTCTTAATATGTAAATTAAAGAGTTCATTGTTTTGTTCCATATTAGTATTATTACTCATGGTGGTATTGTTAGTATTATATGATAGTTGTAACAAATTACTAATATTATTTGAATAAGATAAACTCAACATCTGATCTACATTTTCATCTGTTATTACTCGCATTTGAATATTCATAGTTTGCAATTCTTGTATTAACAATTTAAATGAATAAGGTATCCTAACAAGACTAAAAGAACGACCAAATTTTGAAATGTTTTGAACATTCATTGTTCCATCTGGATTTGTATTAAACTTGACAGGACCATCGGCGAACGGACTTAAAAACAGATTCTTGACTTCATTATAAATTGCAATAGCGCCTGTTTTATTACAAATGGCCATATAATATTCATCACCCCTTATCATAAATGATTCATTCAAGAAATAGGACATACCATGTGCCAAGACTCCATCGCGTTCCATTTCACCTATTCTAAGACCACCATCATTGGCTCTACCTTGAACAGTTTGGCGCGTTAAATTTGTTCGTGGACCTGTAGCACGATAATTGATTTTATCTTTTACCATGTGCTTTAAACGCATATAGTACGTAGGGCCAATATAAATATCACTCTGAATTTGTTCACCTGTCATACCATTGTATAATATTTGATTACCAGTAGAATTGAATCCAGCTTTTACTAAGAAAGGTGCATACGTAGAATAATTTGATCCCTTTACTTGAAATGCTGTGCAATCTCCAAATGCGCCGTAACTAGTGCATACTTTTCCAAATAAAGATTCAACAATCTGACCAATTGTCATACGAGACGGAATAGCGTGTGGATTGATGATAAGATCAGGACGGATGCCATCTGATGTAAAAGGCATGTCTTCCTCGGGAATTATGAGACCTAGGGTTCCTTTTTGTCCAGCGCGACTCGCCATTTTGTCACCAATAGCAGGTATTCTTTCTTCGCGGATTCTCACTTTTGCAATATTGAATCCTTCTTCTCCTTGTGTTATAAAAGATTTATCAACAAATCCTAGCTGACCTTTTTTAGGTTTGACTGAATCATCTACAAATCTATCTTTGTTTTCTGCGTCACTTGTAATTTTTCCAATAAGCACGATTTTATCATTTAGTGGCGTATTTTCTTTAATCATACCATGATCGTCTAATAAACTGTAATCATAACCTGGTTTAATTTTGACAACATTATTTTTTTCAATATTAGCAAAACGCGAATTAATCATTCCAGATACTTTGGAGCTCTCTTCTCGTGCTTCGTACATAGAGTAATAGGTTGTTCTAAAAATACCTCTTTGGATAGCACCTTCATTAATTAGAATAGCGTCTTCTACATTATAACCTGTGTAACACATAATAGCGACAATTGCATTCACACCATAAGGTATTTCTTCATTGTTAATGTATTCCAAATATCTAGATTTGACAAGGGGAATCTGACCATAGTTCAAAACAACCCCCATTTTATCAATACGCATTTGATAATTTGTATGATACATAGAAACCGCCTGTTTACTTTGACCACATGAAAATGAGTTACGTGTTACTGGATTATGCTCAGGATAAATAATAAGATTTCCCATAACACCCAATATCAAAGACGGATCAATTTCAACGTGAGTATAATATTTATTTTTTTTATTATCATCGCTTTGATTTGCCACGAAGGCTGATTCTTCTTCTGCGACATCTAGGTAATCTAGAACCGATTTATATTTCTGTAAATTATTGTAAACACTGTCGCTTATTTTGTGCGAATCATTGTGCGAATCATTATGTAAATCACTATATAATGCAGTTAATTCATAAACTTTATTAGATTTATAATTGAACGTTTCGTCGCCTTTATTTTTAAATCCAGTTACTATTTGTTGCCATGAAAGTTTTTCTTCTTGAATCATTTCCATGACATCTTTTCTATCATAACTTTTTTCATTATTATCAATATAATAAATAGGTCGTGTTAACCTTCCAGAGTCTGTATAAATATTGATTTCATTATTTTCATAATCAAAAGAAATACTAGTAAAGGTGGGAATGATACCATTTCTTCTGTATAATTTTAATAGTTCAACTAATCCTAAATCGTTTTTAACGTTTGATAACGGACCAATAGTAATAGGATTATCAACGACTCCAATCCAATTTCCATTCACTAATACTTTTGTACTATTTGCCAAATATTCAGTATGACATTCTAAAATTAGTTTCAAAGAAGTATTATTCCGCAACCATTGAATTAGTGGATACGAAGAACTTCCACTAGTAATATGGGTTGATATAGCTAAATGTTTGTGAAGACCAATGTTTCCGCCATCAGGTGTATCTATCGGATCTATTAATCCCCATTGGGAACTGTTCAATAAACGCGGTCCAACTACTTTTGCGCTAGCATCTAGCGGCAAATTAATTTTCCTCAAATGAGAAATGAAAGTATAATAACTTAACCTGTTTACATCCTGCACAACACCTAAACGCTTTGTGTGTGTTTCTGACCCCCAATTACCTTTAAAAGCTTTTTTGAATCCTAATTCAACTTCTCTATCTTTAAAAAATTCTTTAAAATTTGCTTCAATTAACCCAATAAAATTATCCTTGTATTTATTAGCTTCGCCTGACATCATTTTTGTTTTTGCTTGTGAAGCGGCAGATTCTTCTATTAACTCATCTGTATTCTTATATTCACCTTTATGATAATAATATTCTTTATCTATTTTTCGCGCAATATTTTGTTTTTGAATTAAATAATATTCGCGAAATAAATCATATATAAGAGATCCAGTCAATTCTATTCTTTTAAAACGAAAATTATCTCTATCTGTTGGTTTTTCTTGTAATGTATACACTTTCAGTAATTTATTAACCATATAACCAACAAAAAATGCCTTATCTAAAAAATTCACTTCTCCAACATGTGGCAAAAAATAATCAGAGAGAATTTCTATAACGCTTGAAACTGTACCTCTTTTTGTAAAAGTTGCAATATATTTCAATGCTGTTTCTTGATTGAAAATTTTATTAGCGTCGTGCACACTAGGTATAAATAAATCAACATAGTCTTTATTTTTTTCAATATCTAATAAACATGTTTTAATAATTTCTTTATCGGATATTACACCTAATGCTCTCATCAAAATAAATAGAGGAACTGGCTTTCTTACATTTGGAACAGCCACGACGATTTGATTATTAGATAAAGACGGCGAAGGCGCGACTATTTTAACAGCTGTAGTACGAATAGGTTTTGAGGCATCTTCAGAAACCGATCTTATTTCAGCAGAATGACTGTATGTATCATCCGGTTTATTTTTTCTGATATAAAGCATATTATCTGCAAATTTTTCTTGAGGAATAACGACTTTCTCTTTACCATCAATAATAAAATAACCTCCATAGTCATTTTTACATTCTCCCATATTGAATCTAACATCTTTATTCAATGATTTTAAAATACAAAGGTCGGATTGCAGCATAATAGGAAAACGTCCAAGATATATTTTATTCAAAGTAACAGAATACTCCATTTTTTCATCTCCTTTATAATAAATAAAGTCAACGTCTACATCATAATGGATTGTTGTTCCATAACTCATATTTCTTAATCGTGCATCATTTGGGTACATATAGTGGGCATGATTATCATCATAAATAATTGGTTTCCCAAAATAAATTTTGCTACCATCTTTGCCACCTAAATATAAAAGACATTCATTCCTTTTATTAGAAGATTCTGATTCGTCTTCTCTCTCAATAAATCTTATAGGATTGTTTTCACGAAAAATACGATTAATGCCATTATTAAAAAAATCGTTATACGATTCTAAATGATGTGCTACTAAATTATTTGGATTGTCGTTAAAATATTTGTCAATAATTTTCCATGATATTTTATCTTTATTGTCCATATCTTGATTTATATTTTATATTATATTATTATATTAATCATATTTTTTATAATATAATAATCAGAAATAATAAAACATAATAAATTAATGTATTTTATGTTTGCTCTTCCTTGTTAATCTAAATCTAGGTTTATGTTTTTTACTTTTATCTCCATGTTGGCTATTTTCATTATCATCTTCTTTATTATATTGGGAAGAAAAATTTGTCCAATCTTCAGAAGGCCTATCTTTTAAAAATGGAGCAAAAATTTCATATTGTCTATTTTTTTTTATAAATTCGTCTTTAATAAAAGGTGTTCCACAAGAACTGCCAAATCTGCCACAAATTGTCATATTTTCGGCCATTTTAGAATCACATACAAACCCATCTACAGCACCGTGAGGTGCAAATGGTAACGGTCTTCCAGGAGCTGACATGTATTCTCTTGGATCCAAATCATAATGAGAACAAATAGTTCTAGAACATTTATTATCTTTTTGCAAATAAACATCATAATGATCAGCAATAATTTTTTTGGCTATATCTATATTTAATTTTCCTTTATTTTCATCCATTAATTCACTTAATCTTACATATCTTGCTCCCTGATGTCTGCGAATATCGTAAAATCCAGAGTTAACACACTCAATATTTCTTATTTGTGGGTCGTAAGTTGCATTAAAACCGATAAAATATCCATTTTTTGTTCGTTCTACATTGTGAAATTCTAGTCCTAGTTCTATTCTCAAAATTTCATTTGTGTTTGTATCGCCAAATAACCAAGAGTTTGCGTAATCACCCGAGTTTCCATCTAATAGAATTTCAACATAATCATCCAGTGTTTTACCATATTGCATAGCTTTACGAATACGATAACCAATAGGATATTTTTTCACATACGGTAAAAAACCACCAATTGTTGTCTCTGTTCCAATAATCCCTTTTGATGTAACAAAAAAATCAGATCCACTCCATATCCAACAAGGCGATGTCTGCATAATCATGCGAAAGCCATGTTCGGGTGTTATATCCAACACAATATTAGAATATTGACCATCAATGTAATCAGTAAATGAATTGTGAGCCATTACTATATTACCATCTTCGGTCCAATCTTTTCCTACAGCAATGAAAGCACTACAATGATCTTTTGCACCTCTACCACCTTCTTCTCTTGGACCCATTGATTTTGAACTTTTGGAATGATTTATATTATCACTTGTTTCAATCCAGGACGGATACCAATAAGGTATAGACATATAGAAGTTCCATGCAATGATTTCATCAACCGAAGTTTTACAACCGTTTGCGTTACATCCTTCTGCAATTCCTTCCATTTCTTCATAAAATTCATGAAAATCTTTTTTTGTCATTTCTTTAAACTCGTCGTTAATTTTTTCTATAAAAAAATCCCACGTTCTTCCATAAGATTCATACATGAAAAATTTTAACATATTTTGAATTTCACTAAAATCTTTTGCGCATGCAAAACCATATGCGTATCCACGCTCCTTCGGTTTTCCTTTAATAGATATATATTTCCATCCATTTTTTTCATATGTGAAACCATTACTAGTTTTACTTTCTTTTTTTGGGGTGAAATTCATTAATATAATATAATATATTTATAATATAATAATATAATAAATTATATTATTATCTCATTACGTCAACATAAAAAATATTACTAGCAATACAAAAAGAAAAAAAGGTAAAAATACTAATAACCACGATAATCCTGGGTAACCATCTTTACATATTAAATTCAAAATATAAGTCCAGAATAGAACATAAATTATTTTAATGAAAAATAATAATGCGGTACTTGTTACGTGACATGAATAATTACCAATCTGATACCTATTTGTATTTCCTAAATTTTGAAACAAAATTATCAATATAGCTAAAATAGATAATATAAAATATATCAATGCAGGAGTTCATAATTGTTTAATACTTTTTGGAAAATCTATTTATGAATTACACGTAGAAATAATAAATTTTTGTTTCAAAATTTATTTTTTAAATTTTTTTTAGATTATTAAACTGATCTTTCCATGGTAATGGACTTGGTGATGCTGGATATCCATTCAATGCATTTAATGCATTTCCCATACCATTCCCAAATTGTCTACCTAAATTAATCAAATCATCTGCTAGGAAACCTCCGCGTTGTTTACTAGTTTTCTTTTTACTATTGTGTTTTCGTTTACTTCTTTTACCACTTTTACCGCCTTTAAACCATGAAAATGGAGGGTTTGCACCTACAGCTAACATTTGTCTAGAAACATCATTGTTGTAAGGGTTATCTGAATAGTGATTCGCGCCTCCAGTAACACCATTTGCACCTGGTAAATTTGTAGGATTTGAATATGCTGCACCAACTAATCCATTTGGATATGGAATTCCATTATTGCTTGTACTACAACCACCGCCGCCATTCATAAGAGATTCTCTTCTTGTTGGTGAAGATGTTTTTTTCTTTTTACATAAACTACATCTACAATCTTTGCGATGTTTGTGAGTAGAGCCACCACCCATAAATGATAACCCGCCACAACCACATCCACCACCTACTTGCTGAGTAAGTGGATTTGGAAAATTGAAACCACCTATGGGTGGTCCTTTATTAGGATAAAGCGGGTTAGCGCCATTGGGATTAGAATTAGTGATACCTTTTTCGCATCCACCACCTTTACCAGTATATGCAAAAGCAGTATTTTGTACAATTGGGCCCTTGTATGGATATGCTAAATTTAAATCCGCACTTATTGCTCCTCCTAAATGACCACCACGTTTACGCGATGATTTATTACAACCTTTCATTTTATATAATTTTTGATGTTTATGTTTTTTATTTGTATTTCTAGTACTACTATTTGAATTATATTGTTTTTGCATTAATTTGACTTATATATTTATTATATATTATAATAAGATTTTTTATTTTTACTCAATATCAACATGTGTTAAAAAGTGTCTACGGCAACACATTTTTTTCATATTTAATTCATCTAAAACTTCTCCTTCAGGCGTTTTATCGTGAAACTCTTTTGTTAAATATAAAACTTTATCAACATCCATTGATTTAGCTAATTTTCTTTTACGCACTTCTTCTGTATAAAATCTATATTTATCAGCAAGAACCATACCACAAGTAAAGCATTTGATTGGAATAATCATTTTGTATATGTAATAATTAACTATAATATATAATTCTTATATTTTTTATTGAATTATATCATTTTTTTTATTTTATATAATATTTTTAAATAGAAATATGACAACAACAAATTGTTTTGCACTTATACCAGGAGGAGAACAAGTAGATTTAGGTAATATTTTTTCTCCAGGAAATTCATATCCATCAATTATAACAGGTTGTAAATTGCAAAATGGAAATGACATAAGTACAATATTTGCTCCATTAAGTAGTGGAAGTAAATGTTCATTTAATACTAATTATATAGTGTACACCCCACCAAATACATATAAAGATTTTACTGATTTGTTTACAGTATCAATTAACCCTTTATTTCCTTTTACTATAACAAACAATAATTCAACTATTAAATATACTTATGTAAAAACATACAGTTATAATGGAGTTATTTTTGAATACACTGGACTACCAAGTACATTGAGTCAACCTGCTACTCCTGGCCAATGTCAAATTACATTTAATAATACTACAAATCTTAATTATTTAATAGTTGGTGGTGGCGGTGGTGGTGGTGGTGGAACCGGTAGTGGTAGCCAAATTTTTTCTGGTAAAGGTGGAGGAGGTGCTGGTATAATTTATGATAATACAAATAGTTTATCAGTACCAGGAGGGAAAGCTTTAAATATTCAAGTTGGTTATTCTGCGGGTTATGGTAGTGGAACTACGGCAGGTGTAACTGGCGGTATTTCTTATATTTCTACAGATCTTTTTAATAGTTCTTTTATTTGTTATGGTGGTGGTGGTGGAGGAGTATATGGATCAAACCTACCATCAGGAAATGGTGGAAACTCTACTTATTCAACTACAAATTCGGGTACTTTTTTAACCTTAGGTGGTGGCGGTGGTGGTGGTGGTGGTGGCTATGCAAATAATATAGCTCCACTTACTCAAATAAATTCAGGAAAAACTGGTAGTAATAGTAATGTGATTCCTTTTTATAACGTACCCACCGGTGATGGAAGCGGTGGAAACAGCTATTATGGTACGAACTACATTTATGTCCCATTTTCAAATACAACCCAAGGTAGCGATGTAACTACTAACGTTTATTGTGGAAATGGTGGTGGTGGAGGAATATATGGACCTGTAGGACAACCATTTGATATAACAAAATCACGTGGAGGAGGTGCTGGTGGTATGACTGGAGGTTTTGGCGGATTTGCCTACTTAAGTGGTGGTTATACAGGTAATCGCGCTGGAAAATCCGCTTCAAGTGGTTACACAGGTACCGGTAACGCTGGTTTTTATTATGGTAATGGTGGAGGTGGAAGTGGAAATGGTGCATTTAATGGCGGGAATGGATCAAATGGGGTAGTAATGATATGGGCTAGTGGTATTAGTACAATAACTTCATCAACTTGCCCTGTTTCAAGTGCTAATGCATTTATAAGTAGCACTTATGTAACAACGCCTAGTTTTAGTGCAGTAATTTTTCAATATACTGGATTACCAACTACATGGAGTGGTGGCGCGAATCCAACACGTACTCCTGGGCAATGTAATATTACGTTCAATAATGCTACAACTATAAGATATTTATTAGTTGGTGGTGGTGGTGGTGGTGGACAAGGTTGTAATCTTAATAATAATGTTCATTATTCAGGTCACGGTGGAGGAGGTGGTTCTATAATTTATGATAATACAGGTACTTTATCTATATCAGCAGGTAAAGTTTTCAACATTCAAGTTGGTTATCCTGGCGGGGGGAACGATAATACAAATTTTGTTACTCCTCGTTTCGGTGAAGGATATAGATCTATTGGTGGAATAAGCGGAACTTCTTATATAAAATCATCAACGGCAGATATTTCTTTTAATGCTTTGGGAGGAGATCCTGGCGGCGGTCAACCTGATATTTTTAATCCATACGTAATAACTGGAATTGGTGGATATTCATATTATTATATATATAATAATACAACTAGTAAAAATTTTGGTGGTGGTGGAGGAGGAGGAGGAGGAGGTCAAGGAACCACAAATCCCACAAATGCAGGACTAAATTATGGTGGATATCCTGGTTATTTTAATTATTTTACCTTCGTACGTGATACTAATTTATTTTATGGTGGACTTGGTGGTGATTATTATTCTCCACCAAATTCTTCTACTAACCGCTTAGGAAGTACTGGTAAAAATTCATCAACACAGTTTATTTTAAATCCAGGAAATGGAAGTGGTGGAAACAGCTATTATGGTACAAATTATATTACTGTTCCAATTGCATATACAGACAAAACTAACAATATAACTTCTAATGTTTATTGTGGTAATGGCGCAGGAGGAGGTACCCTTTCAAATGGAGGGAGTGCGGGAGGTGTTATTGCAGGCGTTGGTGGTGGAAATAGTGTAATTTCTGGAGGATCAGCTGTATCTGGTTTTATTAACACTGGTGGTAATACTGGATTTTATTATGGTAATGGCGGCGGGGGTGCAGGTGGTGGTCCGTATACTGGTGGTAATAGTGGTAATGGTGTTGTTATGTTATGGTGGACTTACATACCTTTTTATACTGTAACAAATACTAATGCAACTATTAATTATACTTATGTATCAACACCTAGTTATAATGGAATTATTTTTGAATATACCGGAAATCCAAGTACATTGAGTCAACCCGCTACTCCTGGCCAATGTCAAATTACATTTAATAATACTATAAATTTAAATTATTTAATAATTGGTGGTGGCGGTGGTGGCGGTGGCGGGACTGGTAGTGGCGATAAGATTTCATCAGGTCAGGGTGGAGGAGGCGCTGGTATAATTTATGATAATACAAATAGTTTAGTTATATCCGGAGGAAATATTTTAAATGTTCAAGTTGGGTATTCTGCGGGTTATGGTACTGGATTATATGCAGGTGTAACTGGCGGAACTTCATATATTTCTACAAATGTTTATGATAGTTCTTTTATCAGCTATGGTGGTGGTGGTGGAGGAGTATATGGATCAAACCTACCATCAGGAAATGGAGGAAACTCTACTTATTCAATTACAAACTCGGGTAGTTTTTCAACTTTAGGTGGTGGTGGTGGTGGTGGTGGTGGTGGCTATGCAAATAATGTAGCTGCATTTATCCAACAAAATTCAGGATACACTGGTCAAAATTCTAGTGGTAATGTTTCGCCTCAAGGGAATGGAAATGGTGGAAATAGTTATTATAACACAACTTATATTAGTGTCCCATTTGCAAATACAACCCAAGGTAGCAATGTAAACACTAATGTTTATTGTGGCAACGGTGGTGGTGGTGGAATACTTTCAAATGGAGGAACTGCAGGTGGGGTTATCGCAGGTG
>Ga0114971_10001053_pt1 | contig 18671 bp, 15 predicted proteins | sample M_140625_MF_Meta_FD_87320 | JGI IMG/M metagenome (GOLD analysis project Ga0114971, IMG submission 87320) | Freshwater microbial communities from Lake Montjoie, Canada to study carbon cycling - M_140625_MF_MetaG | ecosystem: Environmental > Aquatic > Freshwater > Lake | place: Lake Montjoie...
AGACAAGATGAAATCGCTTTCTCAACTATAGATTTTATTCAGATGTCGTTTTTAAAACGATTTTGGTTTTATTGTAAAACACCTTTTTTGATTCATAAAATAATAAAAAAAAATAATATAACACATTCTATTTCTTTTGGCGATATGACTAATGTTTTTAGTTCGTTAAGTTTTTCAAAAGAATATAAAATTGGAAGTATTCATTCTTTTAAAAGTATTGAATTTAAAGAACGAAATTTTTTAAATAAAATATTTAAATTAGCATTCAAGACCACCTATTTTTTCTTCGATAAAGTAGTCTGCATTAGTGAAACTGTCAAATTGGATTTAATTGATAATTGTGGTTTTAAATTCAAAAAAAAATTACAAGTACTATACAATCCTCATGATGTTATAGCAATAAAAAGTTTGTCTGAAGATAATTTAGAATCTGTTTTTGAAGAACAATTATTTCAAAATAAAGTTATATTGTTTTTGGGTAGAATCTCATTAGTAAAGGCACTTTGGCATTTGATAAAGTCCTTTAGTTTGATAGAAAATAATGATAATTCAATAAAATTAGTGTTTGTTGGAGAAGGGGATGTACAATTAAAAAACTACCTTTCAGAACTAAGTGTTAAATTAGGAATTAATGATAATATTGTTTTTTTAGGAAAAAAATCCAACCCTTATCCCTATTTAAAAAGAGCTTCTATTTTAGCTTTGACTTCTTATTACGAAGGTACTCCAAATGTAATTATTGAAGCAATTGCTGTTGAAACTCCAATTGTTTCATCCAATTGCACTAATGGATTAATAGAGTTAATGAGTTTTAAAGAATATATTACAATAAATGATTTTATTAGCACAGAAAGTGGTCTAATTACCCCTAATTTTTATTTTGGCAGTTTGAATATTCCATTAGATGAATCGATCACCAAAGAAGAAATTATTTTTTCTAAAGCAATTACAGAAGTACTAAATAATGAAGATTATTGTTTTAAGATTAAAAAATACAAATTTCAATTATTAGGCAAATATAATTTGGAAACTACAGCTTCTGATTATATTTCTAATAAACATTAAATGTTAGTTCTAAACTATAAATAGAAAGCTCCAAACCAATAAATAAATTTTTAATATTAATCAATTGCATACTTTATTTCCTGTGGCTAACTATTCCTTAATTTATTACAACTTTTTGCTTGTAACGACCATTTTTATTTTTATTGGAAGCTTAATAACTTCATTAGAATCTCCAATAAATTTAAAGAGTAAAAATTGTGTTGGATTTATTTTCTTCATCTTAATTCTATTATTTATTGGATTAAGACCCATTAATTTTCGTTTTGGCGATATGGTAATTTATAATATTGAATTTGAAAATTATATCAAAGGAGCTACTTTTGATACAAAAAAAGAGTTCTTATTTGAAAGTTTTAAATATTTTTTCGCTAAAAATTTAAACGCAACAAGTTTCTTTTTCGTTTGTGCTTTTTTGTACATCGCACCGTTGTATTTTGCAACTAAAAAATTATTTGTAGATTATTCGTTTTATGCTTTTTATTTATTAGTAGTTTCTTTTTCATTTTGGGCATATGCAACTAACGGAATTAGAAACGGAATTGCAACTTCACTTTTTATATTTGCAATTACTAGAGATTCCAAAATAGTAAAATGGACACTCTTACTTGCAATTATTTTTATTCATAAATCAATATTAATTACTGTACTTATTTACTTAATTGTTACCAAATTTAATTATACTAAAACTTATTTAATTCTTTGGTTCATTTGTATTCCTTTATCTCTGGTTCTTGGAAACTATTTGGAACAATTTTTTTTAGGATTTGGTTTTGCCGACGAAAAATTAAAATTGTATTTGGAGGGCGTTAATCAAGTTCAAGAAGGAGTAACTTTAGTTATTGGTTTTAGATGGGATTTCTTATTATACAGTTCAATAGGAGTTATCGCTAGTTGGTATTTTATTGTTGTTAAAAAATTTGAGGATAAAATCTATTCCTTAATTTGTAATACTTATCTTATTTCAAATGCAATTTGGATTTTAGTTATTAGAGTTTCCTATAGTAATCGATTTGCCTATATGTCATGGTTTTTAATGGCATTAGTTATTATATACCCTTTGTTGAAAAGTAAAATTTTCAATAATCAACATGCAGTAATTGGAACCATAACCATTCTTTACTTTACTTTTACTTATTTATTTGATTTTATTTTAATTTAAAGAAAAATGAATTTAAGTGTCATCATTCCGATTTTTAATGTAGAAAAATATGTCGAAAAATGTGTTAATTCCTTGCTGAATAATGATTTAAAAATTAATGAGTATGAAATTATTATTGTTGATGATGGATCTAAAGATAATAGTTTGTTTATTGTTAATGAGCTAGCAAAACAACATTCGAACATAAAAATAATATCTCAAAAAAATAAAGGTTTAGGTGGTGCAAGAAATACTGGAATTAATAATTCAATTGGAGAATATTTACTATTCTTAGATTCAGACGATTGGTATTTACCAAATACTCTCAAAAATTGTATTACCATTGCTAATAAACATAATCTTGAAATACTTGAGTTTGCTGCACAAGGCATAGCTCCCAATGGGAAAATAGTATTTAATAGTATCAATACAACTAAAGAGAGGATTTTAACAGGTGTTGCATATTACAATTCAATAAGGTATTTGAATTCTGCTTGCAATAAATTATATAAACGAAGTTTTCTAGTGAACAATAATTTATTATTTCTTGAAAAAATATATATAGAAGATTTTGAATTTAATACTCGAGTTTTCTATTGTGCTAAAAGAGTTATGGCAACAGATTTTTTAGTAGCTCAATTTCTTCAATCAGAAAATTCGATAACAAGAAATAATGACTTTTCTAAAAAGGAAAAAGTAATTAATGATTTCATTCAGATTATTCAAATTACAAATGATTTATATAAAAATCCAACAGTTTTTATTGATGAATCTTCAAAATTATTCTTTCAAGAAAGACTTTCGTTTTTAGTTACCACTTTATTTTTTCAACTTTTAAAATATAAAACAACCTATTCCTACAAGAATAAAATAAAAAAGCAAATAAAACAAACTGAACTTTTATATATAGATTATATTATTTACGAAAAGAATAAAGATTTATTCAGAAAACTAATTATTAAAAATTTTTTTCTATTTAGATTACTACAGCCATTTTATAATATTATTTATTAATGAAGCCAAAGCTTATACGAACTAGTACCGTTGCAATGTCTTTAGATCTTTTGCTCAAAGGCCAATTGGCTTTTTTAAGTGAAAATTATAATGTTATTGCTGTTTCAGGAAAAGATTCTCATTTAGAAACTGTTGCAAACCGTGAAAGAGTCCCTAGAATAAATGTCTCTATGAGTAGAAAAATATCTCTTGTAAAGGATTTCATTTCACTTATTAATTTGTATTTATTATTCAAAAAAGAAAAACCCTTAATAGTTCATTCAATTACCCCAAAAGCTGGTTTATTGAGCATGGTTGCTGCTTATTTTGCTGGAGTTCCTATTAGGGTGCATACTTTTACAGGTTTAGTATTCCCAACTAAATCAGGAGCAATGAAACAACTTTTGGTAGCAATGGATAGAATTTTATGTAAATGTGCAACAAATGTTTATCCGGAAGGCGAAGGGGTAAAACGAGATTTAATTCAATATAGAATCACTACAAAACCGCTTAAAGTAGTAGCCAATGGAAATATAAACGGCATTGATTTAGAATATTTCAATCCTGAAAATGTTTCAGAAATAGAATTAATAAAATTAAGAACTTCATTAGGAATTCAAAGAACCGATTTTGTATATATTTTTATAGGAAGGTTAGTAGCCGATAAAGGAATTAACGAATTAATTGCAGCTTTTTCCAAGTTGACTAAACAAAAAAATAATATAAAATTGCTTTTAGTTGGGCAGTTAGAGCAAGAGTTAAACCCCATTTCAAAAACAACCTTAATCGATATTCAGTATAATTCTGATATAATAAGTACTGGTTATCAAGATGTAGTTCGAGAATATCTTGCATTAGCTGATGCTTTTGTTTTGCCTAGTTATAGAGAAGGTTTCCCTAATGTGCTTTTGCAAGCAGGAGCTATGGGGTTGCCAAGCATAGTTACAAATATTAACGGTTGTAATGAAATAATAATAAACAATTATAACGGAATAATTATTCCTGTTAAAAATGAATTAACTATTTTTGATGCAATGCAATTGTTATTGGAGGATGAGTTACTTTACTATTCTTTACATTCCAATGCAAGAAAAGGTATTGAAAATAGATTTGATCAACAAGTTGTCTGGAAAGCAACACTAGAAGAATATAAAAGAATTACTGATAATGTATATAAATAATATAAAGCCATTTTTAGATTTTACTTCAAGCTTGATAGGAATAATTTTATTATCTCCATTATTTATTGTCATTACCGTTTTATTATTTATTTCTAATAATGGGAAACCATTTTTTTTTCAACTTCGACCTGGTAAAAATGGCAAAATTTTTAAAATAATAAAATTTAAAACGATGAACGATAAAAGAGATTCTCAAGGGAATCTTTTACCTGATTCGGAAAGACTAACAAAAATTGGAAATTTAGTTAGAAAAACCTCTTTAGACGAAATTCCGCAACTGCTCAATGTCCTAAAAGGTGAAATGACAGTTGTTGGTCCAAGGCCATTGTTGACAAATTATTTACATTTATATACTAATTTTCAAAATAGAAGACATGAAGTAAAGCCAGGAATCACAGGCTGGGCTCAGGTTAAGGGAAGAAATGCAATTTCATGGGATAAAAAATTTGAATATGATATTTGGTATGTTGAAAATATTTGCTTTACTTTGGATATTAAAATTCTTTTTTATTCAATTGGCAAAGTTTTATCAAGCCAAGGAATTAACGCTGCTAATGCAGAAACAATAGAACCATTCAATGGAGAATAGTGTAACTCTTTATGGGGCAAGTGGCCATTGTAAAGTTATTATTGATATTTTAAACAGTCGCTCAATTACGATTGATGCAATTATTGATGATAATCCGATAGTAACCTCACTATTACAATTTGCTATAGTAAAACCAGAAAATTTTGATTTTTCTAAGATAAAAAATATGATTATTTCAATAGGTAATAACCATATAAGAAAAGTAATTTCTAGAAAATTAAATGTTCAATTCAGTAAGGCAATTCATTCATCTTCAATAATTTCTAAAGAAGTCACAATTGGTAATGGTACAGTAGTTATGGCTGGTGCAATTATAAATTCGGGAGTGGTAATAGGCAATCATTGTATTATTAATTCTGGTGCTATTGTTGAGCACGATTGCGTATTAAATGATTTTGTACAAATTTCTCCCAAGGCAACTTTGGCAGGAAATATTACTATTGGCGAAGGAACGCAAATAGGTATAGGAGCAACAATAATTCAAGGAATTAAAATTGGTAAATGGGCAATAGTAGGTGCTGGAGCAATAATAATTAAGGATATTCCTAATTTTGCTGTAGTAGTAGGAAATCCAGGGAGAATAATTAAATTTAATAAAGAAAATGAATAGCTCTAAAATATTGCTTTCTTCCCCTCACATGGGAGGAGGTGAGCAAAAATATATCAACGAGGCTATGGAATCTAATTGGGTTGCACCAATAGGTCCAAATGTAAATGGTTTTGAACACGATTTAGAAAAATATTTAAGTGAAAACGTTTCTGTAGCATCTTTAAGTTCGGGAACAGCAGCTATACATTTGTCACTTGTTTTACTAGGCGTAAAGCCCAAGGACGAGGTTATTTGTCAAAGTATGACTTTTTCGGCATCGGCAAATCCCATAACATATCTTGGTGCAACTCCTGTTTTTATAGATAGCGAATTAGAAACCTGGAATATGTGTCCAGAAACTCTAGAAATAGCAATTAATGATCGAATTAAAAAAGGTATTAAACCTAAAGCAATAATTGCAGTTCATCTCTACGGAATGCCATATAAAGTCGATGAAATAAGAGCAATTGCAAATAAATATGAAATTCCAATTCTTGAAGATAGCGCTGAAGCTTTGGGGAGTTCTTATAAAAATAAAAAATGTGGTACTTTTGGAGATATTAGTATATTGTCTTTTAATGGCAATAAAATTATTACTACTTCTGGTGGTGGCGCATTAGTAACTAAATCTAAAGAGTTAAAAGAGAGAGCTATTTTTCTTGCTTCACAAGCAAGAGACGAAGCGCCCCATTATCAACATAGTGAAATAGGTTATAATTATAGAATGAGTAATATTTGTGCAGGAATTGGAAGAGGCCAAATGGAAGTATTAGAAAACCATATTACTAAAAGAAGAGAAATGCACCAGTTTTATAGCAACATTTTTTCAAACAATGAAGCGGTGCAAGTATTTTCTGAACCAAATTCTAACTATTATTCTAATTATTGGCTTACAACAATATTAGTTAATCCGAGTCTTGGAAATAAAAAGTCAAGAGAGGATGTAAGAATAATGTTAGAGGAAGCAAATATTGAAAGCCGACCATTATGGAAACCAATGCATCTGCAACCGGTTTTTAGCTCTTCGCTGTATTATGGAGAAAAAGTTTCTGAAAAATTATTTAATACTGGATTGTGTCTTCCATCAGGATCAAATTCGACAGAAGAAGAAAAAGAAAGAATAAATAAAGTATTAAATTGTATTTAAATTTTTAAAAAAATATTATATTTTAATTTTACATTCATAGAAAAGTATAACCATTGGAAAACCCAACAAATACTAATTTTTCACATAAATTTAGCAAAGCTTTTCCTTTGATAAACACAGGATTTAGTTTTAAAAATTTACGTTATTTGCCAAGGTGGTTAGTATTATCTATTGACTTTACCATAGTTTTCGTTTCAATAATAGTCACTTATTTCTTGTTATTAGGACTAAAATTAGAGTATATTCCAAAAAAAGATTTAGGTTATGGTATTACTTTTTGGCTAAGTGTAAATGTCATTTTATTTTGGATTTTCAGAACCTATTCTGGAATAATTAGACACTCTTCATTTATTGATGCAATAAAATTATTTTTCTCCCAATTTTCAACATTTGCATTAATATTACTGCTTAATTTTATATATCTAATACTAGGTCAACAAAAATTATTTTTAACTACCGGAGCATTTATTAATACAGTGTTATCTTTTAGTGTACTTTTCTTTTACAGGATAATTGTAAAACAATTATTTGATAATTTATTTAATGAATCACCTGCAACAAAAAGAATAAATGCGGTTATTTATGGTTCTGGTGCTAATGCTATTGCTGTGGCAAATGCTTTGACATCAGAAACTCCAAAGAGATTTAATTTAATTGGATTCATAGATAAAAATAATCAGAATTGTAGAAAAAGATTATTGAATCTTCCAATATTAAAAATTAAAAAAAATCTTCTTTATTTAATGAAATCTAATAATGGAGAAGCATTAATAATTGCAGATGATAGTTTAACAAAAGAGCAGAAAATAATAATAGTAGAGGAGTGTATAGAATTTGGAATAAAAGTTTACACATTACCAAAAGTTACCGATTGGGAAGATCAAAAACAAATCTCACAAAATATTAAAAATATAGAAATTAAAGATTTATTAGAACGAGACCCAATTATTTTAGATAATCAGTCTATTTTATCAAAAATGAACAAAAAGACAATATTAGTTTCCGGTGCTGCAGGATCTATAGGCAGCGAAATCGTAAGACAAATTGTATCTTTCAATCCTGAAAAAATAATTCTTTTAGATCAAGCAGAAACACCTTTAAATTCATTATTACTAGAAATTATTGCCTTAAATATACCCTTTGAAGTAGTTAATAAAATTGCGGATATTAGAAATTATGATGGTTTAGAATCGATTTTTAAATCGCATAAACCAAATGTTGTTTTTCATGCAGCAGCCTATAAACATGTCCCAATGATGGAAGAAAATCCATCGCAAGCAATTTTCACTAATGTATTAGGAACAAAAAATATTGCTGATTTATCGTATAAATATAATGTAGATAGATTTGTATTTGTTTCAACTGATAAAGCGGTTAACCCAAGCAGTATAATGGGGGCAAGTAAGCGTATTGCAGAGATGTACGTTCAATCAAAACAACACAATCCCCAAAAAAATAGCACTGCAAAATCAACAAAATTTATTACAACTCGATTTGGAAATGTTCTTGGTTCTAATGGATCTGTAGTGCCACTATTTACAAAACAAATTCTGGAAGGAGGTCCAGTTACTATTACTCATCCAGACATTATTAGATATTTTATGACAATTCCTGAAGCTTGTCAATTGGTATTGGAAGCTTGTTCAATGGGTGATGGAGGAGAAATTTATATTTTCGATATGGGTAAGCCATTAAGAATAATCGATTTAGCTAAAAAAATGATTCGATTAGCAGGATTTATACCAGATAAAGAAATTAAAATTAAAATTATTGGATTGCGTCCTGGCGAAAAATTATATGAAGAATTATTAAATAATTCTGCTAAGAGTATTGCAACACATCATGAAAAAATAATGATTGCAATTGAAGTTTGTGAGGAGTTTCAATTATTAAACCAACAAGTTGAAGATCTAATTCAAATTGCCACCATGGGAAATTTAAATCAACTTGTTTCTAAAATGAAAAATATTGTTCCAGAATATAAAAGCCTAAATTCAGTATATCAAATTTTAGATATTGATTTAATTGAATCCAATAATTTTAAACTTAAAAATTAATTATAGCTAACCTGTTGTGAGCAATAAATAACAAGTTTAAATAACTATAAGTTAATAAAATAGCATACATAAAAGCTTTCTTTTGCCAAAATACGGGTATAGATAGCTCTGGATTTAAGCGCTTTACATTTTTATTAAATTAAAGATTTTATGTAGTAGAGCAAAATAAATATTATTTCATCCCACCGTTAATAATAAATTTTTTTATTAGCTACTTTGTTTTTTAAATTTTAATTATGAAAAAAAATCTTGTTCTACTTCTTATCTTTCCATTACTCTTTTCCTCCTGTATGTCCAACAAAAACTTTTTGTATTTACAAGGATCTCAAATCAGCACCAATAGTTCCTATAATTACGAACCAATAATTCAAAATGATGATCGACTATCAATAAGAGTAAATACACTAGAACCAGAAGCTTCAGAACCTTTTAATTTAGAAGGATCTCAAAATAATTCCGGAAATTATAAAAATTCCCTTAATTCGGTAAATTCCACCAATAACAGTAATAGTAATAATAATACTAATTCTACTTCTAATATTGGTTACCTAGTTGATCAAAAAGGAACAATTGATTTTCCTGTTATTGGAACTATTAGTGTAGCTGGTTTTACAATAGATCAATTGAAAATAGTACTTAAAGAAAAACTTTCCGTTTATTTAAAAGATCCGATAGTTAATATCCAACTGTTGAATTTTAAAGTTACTGTTTTAGGAGATGTTGCTAGTCCTGGAATAAAAATATTCAATTCAAACAGAGTAACATTATTAGACGCAATTGGAGCTTCTTATGATTTAACTATTTTTGGAAAAAGAAAAAATATACTTTTAATAAGGGATTTTCAGGGTGTTAAAACTTTTAATAGAATAGATATTACTAAAGCCGATTTTGTTAACTCCCCTTTTTATTATTTAGATCAAAATGATGTAATTTATATTGAATCCAGAAAAGCTAAAGTAGACGCTACAGCACTTCCAAACCTGAGCTTAATTGTTTCTGTAGTAAGTTTTATATCAACATTGTTATTCCTTGTAGTTAAAAAATAAATATGCAAAATTCTCTACCAAATTTAGAATCAACCAATAAAAGTGAATTTAATTTAAAAGAACAATTATTCTTTTACTCCCAGTATTGGAAATGGTTTGTTGTAAGCGTTATTTTCTTTTTATTTATTTCTTTTATTTATTTAAGATATTATGTTGTAGAATATGGAGTGACTTCTACAATATTAATAAAAGATGAAAAAAAAGGAGGTTCAAGCGAATTTTCTGCAATTAGTGATATGAATCTTTTTTCTAGCAAGAACAATGTAGATAACGAAATCGCAATTCTCAAATCAAGGACTTTATCTCAAAATGTAGTTGAATTATTAGAATTAGATGTTTCTTATTTTACTAATGATAGATTAGTAGATATAGAACTGTACAATGATTCTCCGGTAAAAATTTTATTTTATAACAAAAGTAAAAATTACAATAAAATATACAAAAAGCTTACCATAAAAATTGAATCCAATACTAAGTATAGTTTGTCAGATTTAGACAATAAAAAATCAAAGCGATACACTTTTGGACAAAAAGTGCATAATCAGTTAGGAACTTTTACAGTAATAAAAAACAATGAATCAACCAAAAATGGTCCAGTTGTAATCAATATTGTAAAATTCCCACTGGAGTCTAAAGCTACTGCTTTTAGAAGTTCACTTACAATAATACTTATAGATAAAACTAATGTTATAAATTTATCAAATAGTGATCAAATACCTCAAAGAGGTTTTGATTTTTTGGATGAATTAATTAATCAATACAACCTTGATGCAATAAAGGAAAGAAATCAAGTAGCAAATTTCACAAAAGACTTTATTGATCAACGATTACAAATTATCACTAAAGAATTAGGCGGTGTTGAAGAAGAACAAGAAACTTTTAAGAAAACAAGGAATTTAACCTCTCTCGAGGCAGATTCTGAGTTAAGCTTAGCCCAAGCCACCGATTATGATCGATCCGTTTTAAATGTCGAAACGGAATTAAAAGTAAGTGAGTTCATGTTAAATCAGATTTCTAAAATTAAATCTAATGAACTTATTCCTGCCAATATTTTGAGTTCCAATGAAGGATCTAATTTTGGTATTGAGCAGTATAATGAATTAATATTAGATAGGCGAAGACAATTAAAAAGCGCAACAGAAGATAATCCAGTAATTAGGAATATTGATAGCCAATTAAATTCGGTAAAATTAAATATTGTTGAAGGATTAAAAAATAAACAAAAAGATCTTAAAATAAACATTTTAGATTTATCAAATGCAAGGTCTCATTTCGATAATAAAGTTGGCAAAGTCCCTTCAAATGATCGATATTATAATGAAATTGCAAGGCAACAACATGTAAAGGAATCTTTATATTTATATTTATTGCAAAAAAGAGAAGAGACGGAGCTTTCTTTAGCAGCATCTTCTCCAAAAGCTAAGATTATTGATAAAGCTTATTTAACTGGCACTATATCAATTAATAAATTAGTGTTTTATTTAGTAGGGTTAGCTTTAGGATTAATTCTTCCATTTGGGATATTATTTTTCATGAATTTCATGGACACTAAAATAAAATCCATAAATGATATTGTTGGAAAAGTATCCATACCTTACTTGGGTGATTTGCCCAGAAACAAAGATAATCAGAACATAATTGTAGCCAATAACCGTTCAAGTTTTTCTGAAGCAATTAGAATGATAAGGACTAACTTAGAATTTATGTTGGCTCATGTAGCTAAAAATAAGTGTAAAACTATATTTGTAACTTCTTCAATTTCTAAAGAAGGAAAAACATTTTGTGCTATTAATCTTGCTGCCACGATTGCTTTGTCAGAAAAAAGAGTATTGATTATTGGTTTGGATATTCGTAATCCTAAATTAAATAATTATATTGATTTGCCTTCTAAGGGTTTAACCAATTATTTAAGTAAACAAGATGGGTATATAATTGACTATATTATTAATGTTGATTCTATTCCAAATCTATATGCATTGGCATCGGGTGTAACTCCGCCAAATCCGGTTGAATTGCTCATGAATGATAAAATAAATGTAATGTTCGATGAGCTAAAACTTCAATTTGATTATATCATTGTAGATACAGCTCCAGTAAGTTTAGTTACGGATACGCTTTTGATTGCAAACAATGCAGATGCTTTTATTTATGTAATGCGTGCAAATTATTTAGAAAAAGAAATGTTACAATTTGCAGAAACTCTTTATAAAGAACGAAAATTGCCTAATATGAGTGTTTTACTTAATGATACTGAAGCAAATAAAACATATGGTTACGGTCATACATACGGTTATGAATTGGATTCAGAGTTAGAAACTTCGTGGTATAAAAAATTATATGCAAGATGTATAAAAAAATATTAAAAAATTAAGATTTAAAAAAAGAATTATTTTTGAAAGCTTCTTTAAAAGCATCTGTATTTTTAATAATAATTTTTTTATCAAAAAAAGATAAATGTTTTTCATGGTGAACATCCGAACCAACAAAGTCAATCATATTATTTTTTAATAAGTAATCTGCTGCTTTAGCTACTTCAAGACCATAATATCCTGCACTCGACAATATATTCATTTGGAAGAGGCATCCAACTTTTTTTAATTTTATATATTCTTTAACATTAGTATGATAAAAATTATACCGCTCAGGGTGAGCCAAAACTGGATTATAACCAGCTACTTGTAAATTAAAAATTATATCATAAAGATTTAATGGAGGATACTGATAGGATATTTCTACTAAAACATAATTTTCTTTTAATACCATTAGTTTTTCTTTTTCAATTAAATGGTAAAAACTTTCGTCCATCATATATTCGGCAGCAGCTTTAAAAGAATTTGTAATTAAATTATCACTTAATCCAACTGAAGTAACTCTATGTTTTTCTTCAATTATGGATCTTGAATTTGCCCAAACACTTTTAAAAATATGAGGTGTTGTAATGAATTCCGAAAAGCCTATATCCTTTAATCCATTTATCAAATGTAGAGTATCTTCAATTGTTTTGGCGCCATCATCTATGCCAGGTAACAAATGAGAATGAATGTCGATGAAATCGTTTGGGATTAAATCTTTTATAAAGGGCTTGTTTTTGTTAAAGAAAATCACGGACTCTTATTTTTTTCGCAAGATAATAATATTTAATCAATACTTAAAGTATCTATTTTTTTATATTGTCAAATTACTATATTTGTTTCCAATGTTGTTGCATAGTAATCTTTTTTTGTAAATGGATAAAGTAAAGAGTTCAAAAGATTGGGATCTAATAATAAAAGGATCGACTTCACTTTTTGATTTAAAATTTAACGACCTTTGGAAGTACAGAGATTTATTGCTTTTGTTTGTAAAAAGAGATTTTGTAAGTTTTTATAAACAAACAGTTTTAGGCCCCCTCTGGTTTTTTATTCAACCTTTATTTACTACCATAATTTTTTCATTTGCCTTTGGAAATCTCGCTGGAATTAGTACCGATGGTTTGCCAAAATATCTTTTTTACTTAACAGGTATCACATCTTGGAATTATTTTTCAGACTGTTTAACTAAAACTAGCACCGTATTTAAAGACAACGCTTCTATTTTTGGTAAAGTATATTTTCCTAGATTAATTATGCCATTAAGTATTGTAGTTAGCAATTTAATTCGTTTTGGAGTACAACTCCTTTTGATGGTTTTAATGATGGTTTATTTTTATTGGTTTCCAGTTTCAGGCACTAGTTTTCAACTAACAAACGGATTATTTTTATTTCCTTTTTTAGTACTATTAATGGCATTACTAGGCTTGGGTTTAGGACTCATAATTACAGCGATGACAACAAAATATAGAGATTTAACTTTTTTAGTCACTTTTGGGGTACAACTTTTAATGTATTCCACCACGGTTATTTACCCCTTGAGTTATGCTAAAGCAAAAGGTTATGGCTTTATTGTTGAATTAAATCCTATGACAGGAATTATAGAATGTTTTCGTTATGCCTTTTTAGGCAAAGGAGAATTTACCCTTGGTAGTTTGTCGTATTCTATTATTTTTACATTGATAGTTTTAGTACTTGGTATTGTGATTTTTAATAAAACCGAGAAAAACTTTGTAGATACCATCTAATGGAAAAACCAGTTATACAGGTAGAAAATTTATCCAAAGCCTATCAAATAGGTCAAATTGGTACTGGAACAATCTCTAAAGATTTCGAACGTTTTTGGCAAACCAAAATCTTAAGGAAGGAAGATCCGTATCTTAAAATTGGACAAACGAATGATAGAAGTGTCAAGGGAACAAGCAATATTGTTTGGTCTCTAAAAGATATCAATTTTGAAGTCAATACTGGTGATGCGGTAGGGATTATTGGTAAAAATGGAGCAGGTAAGAGCACTTTATTAAAATTATTGTCTCGAGTTACAAGTCCTACCACTGGCGAAATAAAAGTTAAAGGTCGTATTTCTAGTTTGTTAGAAGTTGGTACCGGTTTCCACCCTGAACTTTCGGGAAGAGAAAACATTTATTTAAATGGAGCTATTCTTGGTATGAGCAAAAGTGAAATCACCCGAAAATTAGATGAAATAATAGATTTCTCAGGAGTAGAACGTTACATAGATACTCCAGTAAAACGATATTCTTCTGGAATGTATGTAAGATTAGCATTTGCTGTTGCAGCACATCTTGAAAGTGAAATTCTAATTGTAGATGAAGTGCTTGCTGTTGGCGATGCCGAATTTCAAAAGAAATGTCTCAATAAAATGGGCGATATTAGCATAGGCGAAGGAAGAACTGTTTTATTTGTAAGTCATAATATGAGTGCTGTAAATACTTTATGTAACAAAGGGATTGTTTTAGAAAATGGCACTATTGCATTTAATGGAACCATTGAAAATTCTATAGATTTTTATTTAAAAAACAATAGTAATAATGCTCATAAAAAATGGGAAAATAACCAACAACCAACTTCCGATTTTTTTAAACTTTTAGAAGTTAGCGTGTTAGATAAAAATAGTCGGGTTTCATTAAATCATCTTATATCTAATGAAGTGTGTATTGAATTTATTTATGAGGTTTTAAAAGATAATCAATTTTTTACACATGGTTTCAATCTTTTTAATAACCAAAATATTCATATTTTAAGTTCACATGATAAAGATTCAAATAATTTAATTACTCCTGTTTCTAAAGGGGTTTACAAGATAAAAGTCGTTATACCAGGAAATTTTTTAGCAGAAGGGGAGTATAACTGTAGCTTTGCCATTATGAGATACAATCCTTTTCATGTTGAATTTCATGAAATGGAAGTTGTTGGATTTAATATTATTGATGAAATTGGAGGTAATACGGTTAGAGGTAATTACACAGGTAAATTCCCTGGATTAGTTAGACCATTGTTAAATTGGAAATAAATGAAAGAAAAATGGACTGGTGAAAGGCTTGAAACCTTTATTTATTCTAGAGATACAATAGATCACCTACATCGTTACGCGATAGCGAAAGATTATATAAAAGGCAAATCAGTTTTAGACATTGCCTCCGGAGAGGGATATGGCAGTAATCTCTTAAGTAGGGATGCAACTTCTGTAATTGGAGTAGATATTGATTCGGAGACTGTGAAAAATGCCGCAAAAAAATATAATAATAGTAATTTAAAATTTCTTGTTGGAAGCGCCGATTTAATTCCAGTAGATTCTAATTCTATTGATGTCGTTGTTAGTTTTGAAACATTAGAACATCATGATAGGCATCAAGAAATGTTTTTCGAAATAAAAAGAGTATTAAAAAAAGAAGGCATACTAATAATATCCACTCCAGATAAATTATATTATTCTGATAAAAGAAATTTTAAAAATCCATTTCATGTAAAAGAACTTTATAAAAATGAATTTCAAGATTTAATTTCCACTCATTTTATTAATTTCCAACTTTTAAATCAAAACTACATTAAAGGAAGTTCCATAATTCAAGAAGATAACGATAATCAAATTAATGAAATATTTACAGGGGATTATTCAATTCTTAATAAAAATGAAGTTCTACCCCTTTATTTAATTATGATAGCTTCAGATAATAATTTCATAAAACAGAAAACTACAATTTTTAATGGTTATGATATTATAGATAAAGAATTATTATCAACTTTTAGAAAAAGTAATAGTTTTAGGTTAGGAAATCTTATTTTAAGTCCTTTAAAATTTATCAAAAAATGCTTGCAATAGTAATCCCATATTATAAAATTTCGTTTTTTGAAAAAACACTATCATCACTTAAAAATCAAACCAATAAGCAATTTAAAGTGTATGTTGGCGATGATAATAGTCCCGAATCTCCATTTACTTTAATTGAAAATTATAAGGATACTTTAGATTTAGTTTACAAAAAATTCGAAAGTAATCTTGGAGGCATTTCTTTAGTTCAACATTGGAAACGTTGTATGGATTTAATAAAGGAAGAAAAGTGGGTAATGATTTTAGGTGACGATGATTCTTTGTCAATAAATGTTGTTGCAGAATTTTATAATTCATTACCAAATTTATCAGAAAATAATATTAAAGTTATGCGATTTTCTTCCCAAACAATTGGAGAAAAGGGAGAAGAATTATCCGAAGTTTTCTGCCATGAAGAGTTTGAAAATGGTAATGATTTTTTTTATAGAAAATATAAAGGGATAACAAGAAGTTCCTTGAGCGAATATGTTTTTGAAATTGAAAAATTAAAAAATAATTTTTTCTATGAATTTCCTTTAGCATGGCATTCAGATGATTTAGCCGTTTTAGAATGTTCCAATTTTAATACTATTTACTCTAAAAATGAAGCAAAAGTTTTCGTCAGAATTAGCAATTTAAGTATTACTGGCAGAACGGATTTGACATTAGAAAAATTGAATGCTTCAAAGCAATATTTTGAAAGGTTACTTTATCATTATCCTTGGAAATTTAATGAACAAAACCTTCAACTAATTTTCCTTAAAGTAGAGTATTTCTTTTACAAAAAGAAAACAATTTCTGAATATATAAGATTAAGTTATTTGCATTTAAACTATTTGGGTTTTTTAAGTTTTTTAAAATTCAATAGAAGAATTTATAAAAATACAAAGCTGTTATGAATCCTTTAGTGTCAATAATTATTCCGACTTTTAATCGCGCCCACCTAATAAGTGAAACGCTTGAAAGTGTTATTTCGTTAACATATCCAAATTGGGAATGTATTCTTGTTGATGACGGCAGTACAGACAATACAAAAGATTTGATAGAGAAATATGTTATAAATGATACTAGAATTAAATTTTATAAAAGACCAAATGAGTTACCTAAAGGGCAAAATTCTTGTAGGAATTATGGCTATTACAAAAGTACTGGAAAATGGATAAAATGGTTTGATAGTGATGATCTTTTTTTACCAAGTGCTCTTGATTTCATGGCTAATTTAGCTAATAGTGAATACGATGTATATATTACAAATCTATTAATTGTAGATGGTATTACTGACCAAATAATTAATAATAAAAAGAGTTTTTCTGATAATTTAATTCCAGATTATCTTATTGGAAAAATTGCTTTTTATGTTTGTGGCCCTACTTGGAAAAAAAGTTTTTTAGAAAAACAAACTTATTTATTTGATGATAATTTAAGTAATTTAGACGATTGGGATTTTAATCTAAGAATGATTTATAACAATCCTAAAATCTATTATTTAAAAGAATCGTTAATAAAATACAGAGTTAATAGAGATTCATTATCTCATGAAATATATAAATTAAACATTAATGAGATTAAATCTGAATTTAAAGCAAGAGAAAAACATATAGTATTACTAAATAAAATAAATAAACCAGCTAAATCATTACTAGTAAATTATATTAAAAAAAGATATAAATATTTTTTCCGTGAAGCATTAATTAAAAACCATTATTCTAAATTTTATTTTTTAAATAAATTATTTATTTATCAAATGAAAACATTAGATTTCTTTGGAATATTAAAAACTTTATTTGCTTTTTTAATTTTTAAAATATTTAATAAAGGTTACAAACTATTAAAATGAAAAAGAGAATCCTTTTTATCTCAATGAATTCCATTCACGCCCAACGATGGATTGAAAATGTGGATAACGTACACCAAGAATTATTTTGGTGGGATATTACTTCTTCAGGAAAAATGATTCTTAATGAAAATAGTACTCAAATAACCGATTGGAGAAAACGAAAAATAAAGTATATTACCGGAGAACATTTTTTAAGAAAAAAAATTCCTTGGTTATATAATTCCATAGAACCCTTTTTGCAAGTAACTATTGCAGAACAAATGGAGAATTTTATACAGGAATTAAAGCCGGATGTAATTCATAGTTTTGAAATGCAATCCTGCAGTTATCCTATAGTTGCGGTCTTGAATAAACACAATAACATTCCTTGGATTTACTCCTGCTGGGGAAATGATTTATTCTATTTTAAAAATTTTAAATCCCATAATTCAAGAATAAAGCAGGTCTTGCAACGCGTGAATTTTTTACAAACAGATTGTAACCGCGACATTGCAATTGCAAAAGAGTTAGGTTTTAAAGGTATTTCTTTAGACGTTATTCCTGGTGGAGGCGGTTTTAGTTTGGAAGCAATTCAAAACAAGAAATTGCCAATAAATCAAAGAAAAATTATTTTGGTTAAAGGCTACGAGCATAAATTTGGACGCGCAATAAATGTTTTAAAAGCCTTATCAGAATTAAAGGAAATAACTAGTATTTATGAAGTAGTTATTTTTGCATGTCATCCTATAGTTATAGATTATGTAAAAAACAATGCTCTGCCTTTTAAAGCTTTACCTAAAGAAGCCTTATCGCACCAAGAAGTATTGGAATTAATGGGGAAATCGATACTTTATATAGGCAATAGCATTTCTG
>Ga0114971_10001055_pt1 | contig 18642 bp, 17 predicted proteins | sample M_140625_MF_Meta_FD_87320 | JGI IMG/M metagenome (GOLD analysis project Ga0114971, IMG submission 87320) | Freshwater microbial communities from Lake Montjoie, Canada to study carbon cycling - M_140625_MF_MetaG | ecosystem: Environmental > Aquatic > Freshwater > Lake | place: Lake Montjoie...
TAACTTTTCATCAGATAAAGAAATAGGCCAGGGCAATATTATTGTGCCAAGGTGGGTTGCGGATACAACTCTCATGAAGCTGTATTTAGGGGAGTTTGACCCTAAATTCTTTAAGCTTGTTTACAATCATTTTCCTGAGGCAAGAATTTACGAATTGAATTGATTTTAGGTTTTTTTAAGGTCATTTGATATGCATTATTTTATAGCTTTGAAGGTTATATGAATTATGCCTTGGCGAATTTATGCGCTAGTATAAAATAAGTTTATCCATTATTAATTACCATAACTATATGAGTCTTTAATGCGCCCTACCTTACGAATTGCAATTGCTTTAGAGAAAACACTTCGAAGCCCATTTTGGTTTGGTTTTTGGGTCACTGTTATATTATGGTTTATTGCTACAGCCAATCTTTTTAAAATTACAGATTTTGGTCGAAATACAAGCCTTGATGCGATGACGACACTTTATCCTTTTGAGTCGCTCTATCCTAATAATAGTCAATCATTTGTATTTGTGAATATTGATGATAATTCATTAAAAACAGTCGGACAGTGGCCATGGCCTCGCCAAGTAAGCGCTAAGCTCATTAAAAAAATTAGCCAGTCGGGTGCTGCCGCAATTGGGGTGGATGTTTTATTCGCTGAACAAGATCGTTTTTCACCAGATAATTTAAGTCAAAGTTTAGGGATCTCAAAAAAAGAAATTACGGCGATCGGCGCTCTGAATGGCGATAAGATGCTGGGAGAAATTGTTAAAGAAACGCCTACGGTTTTAGCTTTTGCATTATCAAATCAAAAAAATAAAAAATCGGAATCCTTAGCAAGTCATTTTGTTTTGATGGGAGAACCGCCTTTATATCTTTTAAATGCTAATTCATTGATCCAACCTATCCCTGAACTTCAGGGTGCATCGGGTATGGGATTCGTGAATACAAATAAGTCAGAGGGGATGATAAGAGATACGCCTCTTGTGGCTCAATTTCAAGATAATTTTTTCCCCTCCCTGGCTCTTGATATGTTGCGGGTTGCTCAAAGAGCTGAAAATCATGTGATGAAACAGAGTGACATGGGGGAATCTATTTTTATTAAAACAGGACAACTTCATATCCAGACTAACGATGAGGGGTCATTTATTTTTCATCACGGACATACAAGTCGTTTTAAAGAAGTGCCTGCCGCTGATATTTTAAGTAATCAATCATTCGATTTTAAAAATAAAATTGTCATCGTAGGGGCTTCAGCAGCAGGCTTAGGGGATATTCATTCGAGTAATCTTGAAGACGATATACCGGGACCACTTTTTCATCTACAACTCATGGATCAAATATTATCGGACCGCTATATTACTTATCATGTTTTTTATGATCGATTGATTTTCTTGTTGTGTGGAGCACTTTCAATTCTCTTTTCGTTTCTTATGTTGCGTGTAGCTTATCGTTACGTATTGATTGCGATACCTACCATTGCTGCACTTTTAATTTTCGTGAGCATTGAGCGCTTTATACACGCAGGTTTTATATTCAATACGCCCATTGCCTTGGTGTTGCTGTTTAGTGGATCGATGACAACTTATTTTAATCAGATTGCACAAAAAATTATTTTTGGACGTGCCGTTGAAAAAGATATTGCAGACGCAAAAGATGTTCAAACCACTTTATTTCCTGCACCTAATACTATAAGTAACATCTCGGGTGGTGTTATTCCATACAAGTCATTATCGGGAGATTTTATTGACTATTTTAAGATAGGCAACAAAATTTGTTTTATTGAAGGTGATGTATCAGGTAAGGGCATTCCCTCAGCTTTATTAATGGCAAGATCGGTAGCTTTATTTCGTTTATTTGCGCGGCATAATTTAGCGGCAGATATGATTGCTAAAAGAATTAACGATGAGCTTTATTCGCATGGTACAGCAGACAAGTTTGTTACGTCCGTCATGGGCTGGTATGACATGGAAAAACAAGAGGTTACGTTTGTGAATTGTGGCCATAATCCTGTACTTCTCATTAATGAATCTGAACACCAACTCTTTGATCAGACCTCGCCTCCTTTAGGCGTTGTGGGTAAGGAAGACTTTAGTCCAAGTGTCGTGACTTTAGCCTATCAGCCGCATAACGTTTTATATATTGTGACCGATGGTATATCAGAAGCAATTATTAAAGTGGCGAAAGATAAAGAGCAAGAGATTGGTATGGAAGGACTTCTTCGAATTTCACAAAAACAAACGACGCTAACCGCGATTGAAAGAGTGCAACAAACGTTAGGTCTCATTCGAAGTCAGAAACTAAGAGCCACAGATGATGCCACTATTTTAGTGATTATGTATGAAGCGATGCCGCAGCCCAAAGCTGAGTAATATGAGAAAAGAAGTATCGTTTATTAAATCTGGATTTTCATTAATTGAGCTTCTGGTCGCAATGTCCATAGTGAGTCTAGTGATATTTTCAGGTTTTAAAGCGATGGCCGTCATGGAACAGCGAAGTGGGTTAGCTCAAAAAAGAGTGGCATGGCATGAAAAAGCAGAAATTATTTTTAATACTTTTTATGCGCTCTATCATAGCTCAGCTGCTAATGTCACTTTAATCGAGAAGCTAAATACAAGCCCACCATCTTATGTCACCGGGTCAAATATAAATATTGTAGTGGATAACACGCTTGCAAGTGCAACGGGAGATAACGCGACCTCCCCTAAGAAATTATTTCTACACAACGTCAATATAGATAGCCCGCCGAGCCTTAGCTATCGAGTGATTAATATATCGGGTAATTGTTATTTCAAAGCTGGTACTGCCTACACTTATGGTATTGACTGCGTTAATGCAGGGGAAGCCGCAACCTTAAATACAGAAATGAATGCCATATTTAATACCAATGGTATTTTAGAAATGAATATTGCCATGCTAGATGGGCGAGTGTGCAAAGTCACTAGTTACAATGTTAATGGCAATTGGACGTTAAACCCAAACTCACAATGCCCTGCATCGACTGCCACAAAATTAATCACTGACTCACCCACCACCTATTTCAAAGTGCCTAGAGTGATTGTTTTTGCTTCTGACGGAAGTAGTCTTAATCTTAAGTATGCAAGAAGCGTGCTTGAAAACCTTGTCAGTCCGCGTTGAACTCTAATGACTAATAATCCCTCACATCAATAATCGTCCCACTGGTTAAAGAGGCACCATTGTCTTGAATTGCGAAACGAACTAATGCAGACCGCGTCTTAGCAAAATAAGGTTTTGATAGTGATATGACACAGCTCACAATTCGCCACTGACTTGGGAATGCGGGATCACCAGTGGTACCATCCACTTCATTGATGGCAAAGTGACGCATCGCATAATTTTTATAGAGGTATCGATTAGGTGACATTCGCACAACTGCGCTAGACGCAAACTGGCTCGCAATGCCGCAAATTCTTGTATCGTTGGTGCCATTATCATTAGTGGTCAAAGTCACCCATGTGTTGGTCGGGAATTGAGAGGGGCCAGCGGAATATGTTCTGATTTGTGTGACAGCCGATTCAAGTCCCGCTCGGGATAGGTTGCTTGCGTCTATTTTATTAAGTCTTAGGTATTTTTCTAGATCAGCTGTCTTGGATCGACTTAACAGAGTGGCGAGTAAGGTGGTGCATAAAAAAACAAGCAAAAGTGCTGCAGGAAGCGCGAACCCTGAGTCCTTTTTCTGTGCAAAAAACTGAGTGATAAAGCGTCCCATACTTAATTTATCATGGCGCAAAATTAGTATCAGCACAAGAACGTGCAAGAGGGTAGAGGTCGAGCAGCATAGTGCCTTGGCTTGTATTATCTAGTTTAAAACTAAGCGTGCGTGTTATTCCTTTTAGAAGATCTGATGAGATTGAAGAAGCGGGTGAGTACTCGACATCGCTTACAATCTTTGCCCAATCCGATCCTGAAAATGGTACGGTCGATATGAAATTGAGTTTACCGGTTGATGTGTCAAAGGAGCAAGTGAGTTTGCTATCAGGACCTTTGTTAAGGTAAAAACTACTACAATCGTTATCGCGAGCCTTAGGGCCGCCACTTGAAGTAAGTCCCCAGTCAGCGTTGTTGATAAGCGAATATTTTCCACCACCCGCAATATTGGTGAACACTGCAACACCATTAGGACTATTATTGGGAAAATTTTGAAACAATGTCATGGTTGCCCCCGCAGGACCAACTTCTAACGATGATGTCATATCATTAATGCCCCAATTACAATGATCACAACCCGCCACTGAAGAATTAGGAACCATGTGGGTGTCATCTCTTACACCTATCCATTTATAAACATTCGGGGTGCTCACACATGTCACGGTGCCATTGGAATTAGTACAAGTCTTACCAGTATTGGGGGGTGCAGTGGTATTGGTATAGTTACCATCAGTATAAAAAATAACATAAGGGTCTGCCGATGGCGTGTTGTAGAGCGTGGTAGGAGATGCCACGGTTCCACATGTGATGGAAGTCGCATTATATTTAAATTTAAGTCGATCAAGGGTGGCGTTATATCCGTTACTAAATGCTACTTCAAGCGTTTTTGTAGGCTCTATCACTGAACTAAATAAGCTTGTTGTGGAAGATATCTTACAGCCCTGAGTCCCAGCAAGCTTAATAAAACGCTTCGTAGCAGTCGCTTCATTTTGTTTAATGTCATAATTTGTATTACCCACTTTTTTATTAATCTTAAAATTAAACTGGATGATGTCACCCGTGGAGACAAAAAAAGGCGTGGCATTGATGATTTTGATAAATAAGGGATCCGTTATTTTTTTGAGGTTGCTCGCGGTTGGCGTTGCATTGCACAAGATAGAGCCCTGATAAAGACTGTAATGAGCGGTCGCGTTGTCTAAGCCAAACCAAAAGCTCGTGGTATTGTAGGCGCCTACGTTATTGCGATTAGTCACTTCAAGACATTGCGTATCGGCATAAATACCTGTGGTTGCATTGAAAATTTTAGGTGGAAACGCTGCATTAGCAATCGCTGAATTCATGGCTTCTAGACCGGCACCTGAATTGGAGGATATGGTAATAAGCGTATCCATTTGTGTGCGCCGATCTTGTGCCCATTCAACTGAGCGCCAAGCAAGCGAACCAAATATCGAAAGTAAAGCGACATAGATTAAAAGCTCAATCAAAGAAAAGCCATTATGTTTATAATGTTTAGGCATAGTTTGAAACCATTGACGCTTTAATGAAAACCACTCATGACACTGAATTTTACCAATGATTGATCATAATTATTTTTATCTTTGTATCTCTTTTTTGCTAGGTGCTGCGATCGCCTCTTTTCTTTTCGCGTGGTCGATGCGCATTAATCAAAAGGGAGAAACTATTCTTGATCAGTCGAGATGCCGCTTCTGTGATAAAAGACTTTCACCCCTTGAATTGATCCCTCTAATATCTTGGCTTATGCAGCGTGGTCGATGCTATTGTAAAAAATATGGATTACCCAAAGGCTATTTCATAAGTGAATTAAGTCTCGCTAGTTTTTTTGTATTGATTGGCTATCACTACCCCCCGATTGATGCAGTTTTTTTAAGTTTTTTTGCATCTATGCTGCTTTTTTTCTTTTTGACCGATGCTATGCATCAGCTTCTCTATTTACCTATGATGGCTTTAAATGGTGTCATAGGGCTTTTTTATCTGACTTATTACCAAAATCAACCCCTGGAAGTGTCTCTCGGCGGCGCATTATTAGGGTTTTTTTTGCTTTATAGCATTAATTTCATCTATCAAAAAATGAAGCAAAGACAGGGTTTTGGGAGCGGAGATAAGTTTTTATTGGCTTCGATTGGAGCTTGGCTTGGTCCTATGAAGGTGATTAAGCTTCTTTTCTTATCATCCTGGCTAGGGGTTATTTTCGCCCTATGGCTGATGTATAAGGAGCGTGCAAATTTACTCACTAAACTCCCTTTAGGTTTATTTTTGAGTTTAGCGACCCCTGTCATTTACCTAAGTTAAATTTTAGAGTTAAACGCCTACTCATATCTCGTTCCTAACAACTTGAATCATAAGCATTTAATATGAATGATTAGGCTTGCTATGATATAATTTTTCCATGGCAAGAAGGACAGCGGAGGACCTCTTATATTCAATCCAAAGGCTTGGATTAGAGGCAAAATTAATTAAGCATGAGCATCATGACGTTGCCATTAATTTAGGCAGTCCTGATGAGATCATCCATACTGAGATTGAAACAGAAACAGAAACTACAGAGTCGGCGGATACTCAAGAGCCTGCCTTATCTGTTGCCGAACCTTCTTTTTTTGCAAAACTCAGTCAAGAGATCATGATATTAAAAGAAAGCTATGGTGCAACAATGAATCCAGAAGAATTACAAAAGGAAATTAAAGGCATTATTGAGCCTATATTGTTTTCATGGATTAAGGAAAATATGCCGGACATTACAAAAGAAGTCCTGACTGAGGTTGTCAAAGAAAACAATAAAAATAAAATCGAAGCGATGTTAGCAACTTGGATTCAAGAAAATATGGCCAAGATCACAAAAGAGATTTTACTGGAAGTTGTGAAAAAAAATAAGATTGACCAAAAGTTGGTCGCGGACGATTCCCTCGAAAGCTAAGTTATTTTGAAATATTTAATTTTTTTCTTAACGCTTTGCGTGGTGTCTTGCACTCCAACAGAAACCTCGAAGAAAGAAGCTTTAAATACAATTAAGTCTGAGAGTAAAAACAGTGTCGCCATGTTTACTCCTGAAGCACCTTTTGTTGCCCCTAAAGTTGATATCATTCAAATTAATTATGGTCCAGATAGCCTTAAAAATATTGACTTTTTAAATTTCATTGCAAATTCAAAAGCCAAATTAAGTTCGGTCATTATTGACAATCTTAAAACTCAAGAAAATAAATACCTCAATGCCTTAAAAAAAGAAAAAACTGATCAAGCCTTTATTGCAGAAAAAATAGAAACAGCCGCAGCAGAAACTAAGACAGATATTAAATTATCAAAAAAACTTAATATCACCATGACACTTAATCTATCAGGGGTGAGTTTAGCCCAAGCAGTCACGCAAATAAGCAAAAGAAGTAATATAGAGATTAATACAGACGGTATTAGTCTGCAAATCAAAGGTCGTTACTCAGGCGCTATGTCAACTATATTAAAAAATATTGCCACAGAAAATAGCTTATTCATTTACAAGAATTCTACAAGTGAAGGGCTTACCATTAAGTCTAAAGAAGATAAAACGTTGACATTATTAGATTTTGATAGTTTTGATACGATTCTTGAAGCACAAAAAGATTTCGAGATTATAAATAAAAAGTATTTAGAGATATTTCCTGCAGCAGTTGATCAGCCATCTGAGACAGGAAATAAAACGGATTTAGCCGAGGAGCTTAAAACTGCAAAAGCTACGACATTTTTGGAAACACTCATAAGTGATCTTCAAACAAGAGCAATTGATCGCGATAAAAATAAAGAAATGAGTGACGCAAGAAAACTTATTATTCAACAATCAAAAATTAGCGCAGACGATGCAGATAAATTAAAAACAGTGAATGCAATTTATAAATCCACCATCAAAGAAGGTGAGGAAGTCATCATTGAAAAATTTAGCGTTTATAACCAAGCGCCTACTGATCTTGTAACAACCATGTCAGCTTACTCTGTATTTAAAACGGGCAACTGTTCTGCAGTAACACCAACCACTACCGCAGTAACACCAAGCACTACCGCTGTAACACCAACCACTACCGCTGTAACACCAACCACTACCGCAGCTGCAACTACTACTAAAAATAGTTCGACAACCACTGCTGCAACGACGACTGCTACTACTACATGTCTCAAGCTTACACTTGATAAAGACGCCACGGGCGTCATAGCTTCAGGAAGCATCAATGATATTAAGTTGGTTCAAAAATTTATTGACGACCAAGATAGTCCTGTTAAACAAGTTTTAATTGAAGTGTGGATTTTAGAGGTGACCGAAGGCTGGGCTTCTTCCCTTGAAAGTAAATATCGTAAGATTACACAAACCGCTGGCACACCAGCTTCTACAAGTATTTTATCAGGCGCAATAGGTGCGGTTGCATCAGGCGGTGTAAGTATTACCACTGGGCTAGGAGCTAAAAATGATATTGCTGCAGCTATTAATATCCTTGAGACAAACAGCTTAGGTAGAACGCTTTCCAGCCCGTCTATTTTAGTCAAAGACGGTGCAACAGGTGTCGTTGATAAAACAAGAACCGTAAAAGAAAGAGTAGATACAGTCACTATTACTAACGGCGTGTCATCTACGGCCACTACTTATAATAGTCTTGACTCTCCTTTAACGCTCACAGTGAAGCCCACCATTAATAAACATAATGACAATATCGACCTAGATTTTTCTTTTAAAGAAGGCAAACGAGATCTAGACATTAGCAGCTCACCAGAAACAAAAAACACGATTACTACGAAGCTTCTTATAGAGCCAGGCAAAGTGATTGTCATGGCAGGTTTAAAAGTGGGTACCAACAGCATAAAAAGTGATGGGCTACCTTTTATTTCTAAATTAGGTTTAGAGCCTATGTTTGCCCCATTGATTGGCTTAATGGGCGGAAATCAAGCGCAATCTAAAACTAGTACAGAACTTCTTGTGATCCTCAGTCCAACAGTTATCACTTCAAAAAATATTGATAAAACCATGGATAAGGCGCTGAAATAATGATGCGTTATATATTCGTTATCTTAATAGCACTTCTCCTATTATTGATATTTATTTTTTTTATGGTGCGTAGGAAAAAAAATAAAAAACAGACATTAGCGGCTTCAAAAGGCAATGCAGAATTTACGGACGAATTTAAAAAATTAGTCGGTAATGTGGACTTAACTTTAAAAGATAATCATTTGGATGTGAGTGCCCTGGAGGACATTGAAGAAACACTTCGTGCGCTCAAAGAGCTTTATGAAAAAGAATATATTTCACAAGATGAATATCAAACAAGAACAGAGGCCATCATGCAATCATTAGACCATAAAAATGGCTCATGAAAAAAAACATAGAAAGATAACAACAGAAAAAAAGCTTGTTCTGAAGTTGTTGCCAGAAGAGTTTATTCTTACAACGAGTTTCTACGTTGAGCAATTTCAAACTAAATCGACTGTTATACGTTGGGCGCTTCCCAAAAAAATAGATCCTTTAAATATTAACGCTGACTTAGAAATACTCAGCGATAATTTGCAAAGACTCGTCAAGCTTTATAAGCTCGATGGCAATCAAGTCACTACATTGATTCCTAACTCAATCAGCCCACTTAAAATTATTAGCATCCCACTTAATCTTAGTACCTCAGCTGATAAAAAAGAATACGCTGCCATGCAAAAGCAGGCATATGATTTTTGGAAAGAATATGACGAAGACTTAGTTGATATGAAAGACGCTCAAATCAGAGCTAATTTTCTTTCGCTAAACGATAATGACGGTACTTCGACAATGCTCTATACCGCATGCTCGTCTAAAATCATCAAGGAATATACCATGATGATTTTAGGGGGTAATTTATACCCTGTTGCTTTCATACCCGAAGACCAATCGATTATCAGAATCATTGAATCAAGATTAACTCGTGTCGAGAGAGAGCGTCCTTTTTGCATATTTCATTTGTCCAGAGGCACGAATAGACTGATTTATGTGAGCAATGATGTGGTATATGTCGCCAAGATTGATATTAGCGACATGGATGAAATATTATTTGATGAAATACCTGATGACAATGAGATTGAAAATGAATTTTGGGTTGAACTGACCAATCGATTATCTGGAAATCTAAAACAAGCCTTCGCTTATTTAAAAGATGAGCTCAAAGCCTCAAAAGTGGAAACAGTTTTTTTTATATCTGACCATTCAAAAGAAAATATTTTATTTGAATTATTTCGCAAAAATTTTAGATTAGCAAACTTCAGATCGCTCAGTAATCAATTTATGTTTGATACAGTTAAAGAGCCTCATGAAGATGATATCGAAGTGATCAAGGATGGATCAGAAGACACGAAAGATAAGATCCACGGCTCTTTTATGATAGCTAATTTAGGCTGTTATACGATGCAATATTTTTCAACGCCCTCATACAAAAATTTAGTGATTGAAACCCCTTTATTTAATTTACATCCCAAATATAGTTTCATCGTAAATAATTTTAAATTATATGATTATTTTAAAAAATCAAGAAAATGGTTAATCATTGTTACTTTAATCATGGTGACATTTTTATTTTATATCAATCTAACTAATAAAAACGATGTTAAGAATATCGATGAATTTAAACAAGTTAATCAAGATTTAGTTCAACAACAAAATCAGCTTGCTTTTGAAACTAAAAGTCAAAAAGAAACCATAGAAGACTTTGCAAGATTAAATAATTTAAAAAAAGGCAGCTACAATGAAAAATTGTTTAATTTTTTCAATGTTGAATTACCTGCAGATCTAGAGTTAGAGCGAGTCGTTGTGAGAAGAAATTCATTTATTTTGCTAGGTAATGGCAAATCAGTTTCGGAAGTTAACAGATTCTATAGAAAGTTTTTATCTAACCCCAATTTTAAAGATTTAATTTTTAAAGTCTATAAACGCACAAATAGTAATTTGAATTACTTTGTGATTAAAGGTAATACGGTATAGCTATGGCGAATAAAAATTATTTTTGGAACAAAAAAACGCTTTCAAAACGAGCGCAAGCATTATTAGAGGAAATTAATCAAAGCAAGGGTGTTCAATCTGTTAAAGAATCTGGACAGGCATTATCAAAACGAGCGCAAGAATTATTAGAGGAAATTAATCAAAGCAAGGGTATTCAATCTATTAAAGAGGCAGCCGATTTGGCCGCTAGTTTTGTAGGCATTCAATCGCAAGATGAAGAAAAGCTGCCAAAGAAATCAGAGGCACTCAAAACACCTCAGAGAAGAAAAAAAGGGGGTAAAAAAAATAAAAAAATATTCTTACCTGCAGGTGGATTCAATCCAGCTTTATATAGAAATCTGACAAGCAACAATAAAATTTATATGTGGGCTTTTGAAATATTTGCATTAACAGGCTTATCTTTAGTTTTTTTAATTCAAATCGTTGATGGCATTAATTTAAAAAATAATTATCAAAGTTATGAACCTAAAATAGAATCCGCAAAAAAGGATATTGAAGCTATTAAGCATAAAATGTTTCCTATAAAAAAAGAAAAAATGGCATTAGACTTAAAATTAACGAATGAGCGTAAGTATTTTCCGAGCCTTGTCCAAGCGCAATCTAACAGTGATGATATTACGAGACTTTTTGAATTAAGTAATCTCGTCATCATAAAACAAAATATAAAATATGCAGATCGCTATATGGGAGATTTGGATAAGGACCCTCCTATACAATATTCCCTACCCCCAGAAGAGGTAAGTATTTTTTCTGCAGATTCTGGAGAATCAAAAGCAACCCCAGCTTCAACCCCAAAATCACCCGGAGCTAAACCCCCCGCGACTATTAAAGGTGCGATTGCAACTTTGACTGCATCTCCGTCTGCATCAAAAGTAGGCGCTGCAGTTCCGGAGGAGCTAAATAAAAATCCTCCAAGCCCGCCTTTACCCTCAGCGCTTCCAAAAGATATGAATATCATCACTTATGATTTGATACTAAAAGGAAGTTATTTGAATTATTTGAAAGCAAGAAATGCATTAACAAGAACAATTCCGTCTGTTACTATCCCTTATGAGGATATCTTTTCAAGTCAAGATAAACAGAACATAGAGTTTAGAGTGATGATAGAAATTCCTATTAGATTTTAATAATTGAATATCAATATTTTTATGCGATTTAATTTTCATGTATTCATTTTATTGCTCTCTATATCTACATGGAGTTTGGATAATATTGCTGCAGAAATTAAACCGGCACCTGTTGTTAAGCCCAGTGGTGGGGCAGGGCCTAATCCTGCCGCAGTTTCTAATCCCCCAATTAAACCTGCGATAGAAACAAAAGAAATTACCAATACCATTCAAGATCCCTTTTCAAGAGGTATCCTCAAGCCTCCAAAATATGGCTCTAATCTCGATCGTAGTAAAACGAGTAATGGCCGATTAGATGATATTAGATCTTTGAATGACCCTCGATATTACAGGGTACTTGGTATCTATGAAAACGAGGCTATCTCGATCAGCGATATCATTGAAATTAATGTAGCAGAAAAAAATGACGCTTCTTATAATGCTTTTTATATTGCTTTAGGAAATTTTTCTGATAAAAAAGCAGCGCAACAATTAAGCAAAGATTTTATTTCAATGCTTTCTAATAATCTGAATCGTAAGGTTATTATTAAAGTGAGCAAAGACCCCACTCAAGATATTAATGCCGACGTGAGCGCCCAGAAAAAAACAGCAGTGAAAAAAATACAATTTTATGAAGTGGAATACGGGCCTTTTAACAATCCAGAATTAGCGACGGCAACTTGTTATTTTTTAAAAAGCAAAACTGATCAATTTCCGCTTATGTGTGATGCACTTAAGAAGCGTCTCGTTAATCAACGCGAGCTTACAAAAGTTACTGCGGGTTCGGCAACTGTAGGGTTGTCGCAAGCTGGCTTAATCGCCTTAAAAGACCCTCTTTTAGATTTTAAACAAAAGGATTTAGCAGATACAGCATTGACTGTATACGAAGGTGAAAATCTGGGAGGAGAGAATTTTTTTGTTGTAAAGATTAATCAATATGGAATCTATTTAGCGAGTAAATTTGATGAAGCCATGCTTATCCCAGCCGTGACTTTTCCTGTCAATATTTCCGATCCTGTAATGAATTCTCAGAACGGTCTAGCGGGAACGGCACCGAAAAACACACCAGCCTCCCCGGCCTCGCCAAAAGGACCCTGAACCTAATGCCATACTATAGTCAACAAACCAGCGAGCGAACTGTGCATGCTATTATCAATGCCGGTAAAATTGATTCCGTCATATTAAATAATGACCCCTATCAAAACCTTAATTGGCCCGAAAAACTAAATGCATTGATAAGAAATAGACTGGTTGACGAGAGCCAGCTCACAGCTTCATTTGCAAAATCAGTCAGCCTCACGCGAGTATTTCCTGAAGAAGATCAAATCAATTCTGATGCTGTGATAATGCTGCCGGTCGCATTAGTCTTAGAGCATAGCTTATTACCTTATGCACTAGAAGATGGATTTTTGAAGGTGCTTATCATTGATCCCAGATCCACATTGCTTAAAGCAGAGCTGAAGGCACAGGCCAGGATAGATATCTTATTTGAACTTACTTCATTGACCCATCTTGAAAAATTACTTTCGACAAATAAAGTTAGCCAGGCACAAGACAAATTGAGAGTGGGCGGCACTATCTCGGGAGGACAATCAGATTTTAGTGCGAAGCCTATTGCGACAGAAAAAGTGAATTCAATTCAATCAATTGAATTAGCGTCTCCAAAAGAAGAAGAAGATTCACAGGTTAAGAGAGCGCTTGATGTAGCTTCAGCAGAAAAAGAAAAAAGTGCAGACGAAGTCGCCGCGATGGATGGCGTCCTCAAGGCAAAAGAAAACGAGAAAAAAGACATTAAGCCTGCCCCTGTTAAAAAAGAAGGCATCATTAAATCACTTAAAGAGAAATGGAATATCAACGACCCCGATCTTGTGATGGACTTTTGTCAGCAAATACTTATTCATGCTGTGCAAACAAAAGTATCTGATATTCATATTGAATGCTTTAGAGATTTTGCAAATGTGAGAATGCGTAAAGATGGTGCGATGGAATTGCAGGATATCTATAGTGCGTATCTCTTTAAATATTATATGGCAGTGACGACACGCTTTAAAATTTTAGCGGATTGTGATATTTCTGAAAAACGTTTGCCGCAAGATGGTGCGATTACCATTAAAGATAACGATGGCGGTGAGGTTGATTTTCGTTTTAATGTGATGCCGACAAAAAACGGTGAACGCATTGTGATGCGTATTCTTGCGGGCGATCCAGCCTTGTCATTAGACAAGATTGGATTTGATCCGGCAGACTATACAAAAGTGATTGATGCAATCACAGCCCCGCAGGGGATGGTGTTGGTGACAGGGCCGACCGGATCGGGTAAGACAACAACGCTCTATGGCGCACTGCAATATATCAATCGACCCGATATTAATATACTTACCGCAGAAGACCCGGTGGAATATTATCTGGAAGGTGCGGGTCAGGTTCAAGCGAATGAAAAAATAGGACTATCATTCAGCTCGATTCTACGAGCATTCTTACGTCAAGATCCGGAAGTGATTTTGGTGGGCGAAATTCGTGACGCTGAGACTATTGATATTGCGATTAAAGCTGCACTGACTGGCCACTTATTACTTTCAACATTGCATACGAATGACGCGATTGCAACGATCACGCGTATTTTAAATATGGGCGTACCTAATTTTATGATCTCATCTGCTTTGTCACTTGTGGTGGCGCAGAGGCTTGCGCGAAAAAATTGTGCTGCATGCTCGGACTTCGATACAAGAGTGACGCCAGAAATCTTAACCAAAATGGGATTTAAGGGCGATGACATTCATACGGTTAAACCCAAGAAAGGTGTGGGCTGCAAGGTCTGTGATGGTAAGGGTATCAAGGGCAGACAAGGTATTTATGAAGTCCTTAAAATTACCCCTGCTGTGGAGGAAGCCATTCTTAATAACGAACAAGCCCCGCAAATTCTCGCCGCCGCAAGAAAAGATGGCTTTAGAACTATGACAGAGATTGGCCGAGATTTTGTGGCAAAGGGCATACTCTCTATCGAGGAATTTCAGGCCACCTTAAGTTCAGATACCTAAGTCAAAATTCGATTGTGAAACAATTTAACTTTAAGGCCAAAGATAAAAGTAATAGAAGCATTAAAGGCAGTATTGCAGCACTTAATCGAAATGATGCGATCGCTGAATTAAAGGGGCGCAAATACCGCGATATTAAAGTCGCCGAAGCAGCAGCTCCCAAGAAACAAACTAAACCTTTTGTCTGGGGCCCTTTTGGTAAGGTTAAAGATGAGGAGATCGTTCTCTTTACTAAAAAGGTTTCCACGATGGTGCGCAGCGGTTTAACCATATTAGATGCGCTTGTCCTTGTATCATCTCAAACCCAAAATCCAGTTTTTAAATATGCGATAGAAGATATTATCGCTAACATCAATCAAGGGAACTCTCTTTCTAGCTCTGTCAGACGACAGCCTAAATATTTTGATGAAGTCTTTTGCAACATGATTGAAGCAGGCGAAATCAGCGGTAAGCTCGATAGCTTTTTGGATCGTATCGTAGAGGGACAAGAGCGGATGCAGACAATACGTAAAGGTATTAAAAGTGCACTCTTTTATCCTGTGACTTTAGTGGTCGTAACACTTCTCATTACCTACGGCATGCTTACTAAAGTTGTACCAACGTTTACAGAAATGTATAAGGGTATGGGTAAAAAACTACCCGGAGCCACACAAGTCATTGTAGATGCGAGTGACTGGATACTGAATGGCTGGAATGTCATATCCGTCATCGGTGTTGTGATCACAATCAAAATTATCCATGGCCAACTCTATAAGCGCGTATATGGCTATAGAAAGATGTTCAACATTATTTTTTTAAAACTCCCTCTCATGGGACCCATCGTCATTAAATCCACGATTGCTAGATTATCTTTACTCATGGCCAATCTCTTTGCGGCAGGCATCGGTGTTGAAGAAATTTTACGTGTGTCGTCCCGCATTACACCCAACCTTGTTTTTGTCGAAGCGCTCGGCAGGATTCAAGAACGTGTCATGACAGGCGCTGAATTATCTGCGCTCTTTGCAGAGGAGCCTATTTTTCCAATCGAATTGTCTCAATTGATAAAGGTGGGTGAGAAGACCGGTAATATGGATGAGATGCTTTCCTCCATCGCACGCTACTACCAAGAGGAGTTCGAGACTACCGTAGAGGGTTTAACCTCCATGATTGAACCTATCATGATTGTTTTTGTGGGTGCATTGATTGGCGCCATGGTGGTTGCCTTGTACTTACCTATTTTCAGTCAAGGCGATATGGTGGGCTAGGTGCTTTATAGATGATATTATTATTCTCATGACAAATTCAATTTACACCTTCTTGCCCGAGCTTTTAACTAAGCATCGCATATCAGACTTTCATCTCCACGCAGGCAAAGATGTCACCGCGAGAATCCATGGTGAGCTCGAACATTTCGAGGGTATGCAGATTACAGAAGAAGATCTCGACGATCTTTTTAAACGTGAATTACCTGAGGACTGGTATGCAAGATTTATCGATACAGGCGACATTGACTTTGCATTTATGATTGGCGAGCAACGTTTTAGGGCTTCGGGTTTAAAAACCATGAAAGGCACGGCACTTGTTTTAAGGGTGATTGTTACAGAGATCCCTAGCATCGACGTGTTAGGGCTGCCTCAAGCCGCGCATGACGTTTTAAACTTAAAGGATGGCTTGGTCTTAGTCACAGGGGGTACAGGTTCGGGTAAATCCACTTCCTTGGCCGCCATGATCGATAAAATTAATCGCACGCGCAGTGAGCACATCATCACCGTGGAAGATCCGATTGAGTACGTGCAGGTGCCCATCAAGTCTGTGATTGCCCAGCGTGAGGTGGGTAAGGATACAAAGTCATTTTCATCTGCGTTAAAAGGTGCGTTGCGTCAGGATCCAGATATTATTTTAATGGGCGAGCTTCGTGATTACGAAACAGTTTCTATGGCGCTGACAGCGGCTGAAACAGGCCACTTGGTGTTTGGCACCTTACATACCAATGGCGCACCCGAAACGATCAATCGTGTGATAGACGTTTTTCCGGCAGAAGAGCAAAATAAAACCAGGTCTCAGCTATCGATGTCGTTAAGGATGGTGATGACGCAGCAGCTCCTTAAAAAGAAGGGCGGCGGCCGTATTGGAGCATTCGAAATTCTTCTCAATACACCGGCTATTTCTAACCTAATTCGAGAGAACAAGATTTCACAGATAGGTAATATGATGCAAACCGGCGCAAAGGATGGCATGATTACCATGGAGAAATATAAAGAGGTGCTGAAGGCAAAAGGCCTCATTGATTAGGAGATATTATGGCATTTAACATCACAGTGAAGGACGATAAAATTATTTTGAAGCTTAGCGGAAACGTTGATCTTTCAGAAACAAATGATATTAAAGCGGCCATTGTAGAGGAGCCTAAAGTAGGCTTCAAATATCTTGCGATTAATGGAGAGTCTCTAGAATACATTGACTCCTCAGGGGTCGCTTTAATGCTATTTACCAAGAAATTAGCCAGCGAACAAAATTTAATTTTTGAGGTTGAGACCTTGTCTGAGAATGCACAGAAGGTCATTAATTTAGCAGGCTTAAGCAGTATCTTAAAAGTAAAAAATGTCGCTAAAGGGGAGACTTCCAGCCCTGCTTCAAGCCCATCAAAGACGGCGGATGATGGCCTAGATCTTTCTTTTGATAATCTTTTTGATGATCTGACAGAAGACACCAAATCGAATAATGATATTAAAATAAAGCCAGGTAGCTTTTAATAATTTAAATTTTTATTCCGATCATATTTTGTTACTGACCAGCCTTAATTTATGATGCTTAAAAGCCATTTGAAAGCTGATAAATTTATCCAAAGTAGCTTTAGAAATTTGTTGCAGCGCGAGTTTAAAGATCTAGGCGAAACTAATTTATTTAACATCGCACTTGCCACAGGCGAGGCGCTTCAAAACATTGTACGCTATGGCTACGCTTTTCAAGACCATAAGGAAGTGCGCATATCGCTTGATCAAATAGGCGATAGGTTTTTTATTGAAATCATCGATGACGCACCCCCTTGCCCAGTTGAAAATTTTATGCAGCATCAATTTACCCCTTCTGATCATGGCGGCATGGGGATAGCTATCATAAAAAAACTCACACAAATATTTGAAATTAAGCCCCTAGCCCAAGGTAACCTGACCTCGCTAGTTTTTAAATTAAATATTTAAGTATTAAAAATAGTCTTTCCATAGGATAGAAGTTCGGGTAGAGTTAAGTTTGCAGTAGGTGGCTAAACTTAATTTGTATTTTCAATTTAATCTAGCAATAGCAATTCAACTTGGCGATATGAATTAACTTTTTTTTTAATTAATTTTTATGGAGTAACTAACATGCAAAAAAATTTACAACAAGGCTTCTCACTGATCGAGCTCTTGGTCGTGGTCGCCATCATCGGTATTTTAGCGGCGGTAGGAACCGTAGGTTACGGTAACTATGTGACACAAACAAAAATTAAAGTGACAAAAAGCAATGTGGATGCAATCGCTGCTGCGCTTAGCACAGCAGAAGGTCTTGCGCAATCTACGATCGATTCAACTTGTACTAGCTGGCAAACTTGTATTTGGACAGGCAGTGCAGCAGGCTCAGCTTTATCTGTAGGAAGTTTCAAGAATGCATACAATACTTCAGTGACAGGTGCTGGCGCAACTACTGCTAGTGCAATTGTCGTCGGCACACTTCAAAATTCAACACCAACTACGAGAGTATGCGTGGCTGGTGTTAATGACGGAGTGATCTATTTAGATTATGGTACTAACGGGTCATCTAAAGATTGGGCAGTTGCCGGTTGTACAGGTGATGCAACGACCCCCACATATATCGTGACTGGCAGTTGGTCAGCGACATATTAA
>Ga0114971_10001056_pt1 | contig 18641 bp, 14 predicted proteins | sample M_140625_MF_Meta_FD_87320 | JGI IMG/M metagenome (GOLD analysis project Ga0114971, IMG submission 87320) | Freshwater microbial communities from Lake Montjoie, Canada to study carbon cycling - M_140625_MF_MetaG | ecosystem: Environmental > Aquatic > Freshwater > Lake | place: Lake Montjoie...
GTGATTCAGGCTTGGTCCGTCTATTGGAAGATGGCAAGGTAATTATTTGGAGCTTGGTGGGCGAGTTTGTCCGTAGCACGCAACCGACCAGCTGTAGGAATGTGTTGATATCACGTCGTTCGACCTTACCGATTAGTAACAAACTTATTTCGTTTGCATTACCTCCAATCTTGACTGACCTCAAGGCAGGATTCGTCCCTACTGAGTTACCAACAATACTTGGTAGAGCCTCTTGGTATATTGATAGTGAACTAAAGCACCAGTTGAAGGAAATGTTACTGACATTTTGCAAGTTGGATCCTTCATACGCATTGTCCAAAGTCAGTGGTAACGAAATAATTGCAGTCGGACTAGGCCTAACCAAGTTTCGGCTACTGCATGAAGCGCGCTTACTTCTAAATAGATACTCTGATTTCCTCGAAGCCAAGCAGAAATTAGAACTTCAATATCTAGATTGCTTACTTACCAGTAGACAGGCTACAACCGTGTCGGACGGACGTATCTTTGATTACATAGAACCTGATGACCCAAATCGTATTAACAAGATCGTTTCATTCGCTTTGGCCTGCGTTCCATCTAGACCATGTATAGGCTTCAATCTGTCTGTTGACTATGTGTCCAATTTTGACATTAAATCTTTAGTTGGTAGTGATCTCTACGGCATAAGACTCATTCAAAGTTTACACCTCGAGGATGCAGGTCAACATACAAAGTGTCTTGACTTTATGACTAAACTGCTTTTCGACTTTCCATCAGAGCATTTTGGCTATCACAATAGTTATGTTGCCTATCACATGCTTCGGCTTCAAAACCGTATGCAACCGACACTTTCAGAAAAGACTCTGCTCATGTTGATTCCATTATCTACTGTCAACGAGCCCGGCATTGTATGCGGAATCGCCAGTCAGCTCGCCTTCTCATTCACAGATAAGCGCCCTGAAACTTCCCTGCATTACCTGCGTCTTTCAAACTCGCTTTATTCAGCACACCTTTCCAATGAAAAAACTTCGTTTGCGACGATGAACCGGCGGATAGAGCTCATCCTTCGGGACTCGCTTGGCGATGAATACATCGATACTCACCTGACTAGTGTTGATGTATCAAATGTCTCCATCGGGGATCTGTGCGGACCATTGGATGAATACGTCAGACAAACCACACTCTTTGCCCAAGGGTGAAGCGGGAGTGCCTTTGGAATGCAAAGAACATCCGGGTAAATCCAGCCACCATTGCCATCGTTGGTTAAACCGCCAATCAGGCTTTCCCGATGACAGAATCGAAGACCATTTCCATTCATTATTCGAGCACCTGACACCCTAACGATGTTCTCATCAAATCCGATGGCCATCATCTGTAATCCCCTTTCAATGCGATATCGGAGAAATCCGACATCTAAGTCAAGACCGACAAACACGTAGTTATCCAAGCCAGCTGCGGCTTGTTTTGGCCGATATCGGGTTCGGTTGAAATGTGGAATATTCAACTGCCGAAGCGTGTTTCGACAAAGTAACGAGCCAGTGCCTTGGATGGACGTCCAAGCATCCACCGATGTCATATGCCAGTAGACTTTTGTATTCACACTTACATTTCGTATGAAATCGCTCGATTACTACACTTTTTGTAAAATATTGGACTAGTTTTTGCCCTGGTATCCAGGTCGCGGACAAAGCCATCGGGTCAGCGTCTTCTATGGACAAATTTGCATAGACGTCCAAGCTGCTCACGCATTCATCCCGTATTCTTGCAAAAGCTAACCATTGTCCCGTTTGCGCCGAAGGACACCGACATTTATCAGTAGACGCCGAAAAAAAAATTGTTTCTGATTTATGCCCACTTTTTTACAGTTAGAACATGTATGTCTGAACATCCAGTACGGGTAGGATGTCAAGTGCGATAAAATCGCCCGCTAGTTCATTTATACAACAGGACCCTACATGGCAAAGTCACTCATCATTGTCGAATCCCCCGCTAAAACAAAATCCATCAAGGCATACCTCGGCAGTGATTATGATGTGGAAGCTTCCGTCGGTCATATTCGCGACTTGCCGAAGTCGTGGAACCCAACGAGTATTGACACGCCCTTCGATGTCCCCTATGAAGTCACAAAGGATCGCCTTGAAACGGTAAAGAAGCTTCGCGCCGCCGCCAAGAAGGTAGACATGATCTACCTTGCCTCAGACCCTGACCGGGAAGGTGAAGCGATCGCATGGCACGTCGCACAGATCCTCGACCAACCAAGCTCGAAGGTCAAGCGTATCGTCTTCAATGAGATTACAAAGTCAGCGGTTCTCGATGCCCTAAAGTCTCCCCGTGAAGTCACCGTCGACCGTGTGAATGCACAGCAGGCCAGGCGCGTCATCGACCGTTTTGAAGGCTACGGGATGTCCAGTCAGGTTCAGGCAAAGGTCAAAAATGCGACGCACGCAGGGCGTGTTCAATCGGTTGCCCTCCGCTTAATTGTTGACCGGGAACGTGCTATCGAAGCTTTCATAGCCGTTGAATACTGGTCTGTTACCGCGACCCTTTCCAAGGTTTCTCCAACTAAGCCACAGTTTCCCGCTAAGTTAAAGTCGTTCAAGGGCACTAAGCTGGGCGATCATGACCTAGACCAAGTGACGGCAGAAGCTGTCGTTGCGGAATGTCAAACAAAGTCATGGACAGTCATCAGTGTCGCAACAAAGGAAGCCAAGGAGCGTGCAAAGGCTCCCTTCATAACATCCACGTTACAACAGGAAGCCGCACGCCGTCTTGGGTACGGCGCTCAGCGTACGATGCGGATTGCACAGACGCTCTATGAAGGTATCGATGTTGGCGGTCCAGATGGTACGACTGGTCTCATTACCTATATGCGTACGGACTCGACCCGTATCGCAGGCGAAGCACAAGCGGCTGCTCGCGGCTTTATAGCATCCTATTACGGTGAGCAGTATCTCCCATCGAGCCCCAATGTGTATACGAACAAGGGTGCCGCTCAGGATGCGCATGAAGCTATTCGTCCTACAGATGTCCGCCGTACCCCAGATTCGCTGAAGAATTCATCCCTGACAGCGGATCAGCTGAAGCTTTACACGCTTATCTGGAACCGCTTTGTCGCATCCCAAATGGCACCTGCCACCTTCGACCAGACCAGCGTTGACATCGAAGTGGGCGCGGCTATTTTCCACGCAACGGGACGTGTCAGAAAATTCGATGGCCACCTGCGGGTCTACGAAGAAGGTCGGGATGATGTTGCTGCTGAAAAAGCAGACACCGAAAACGGCCGTATTCTGCCTCCGATGGAGAAAGGTGAAGTCCTGAAGCTTCACGCTCTCGTGCCAAAGCAGCATTTCACTGATCCGCCTCCCCGCTTTACGGAAGCATCGCTGGTCAAAGCTCTCGAAGAAAATAAGGTTGGACGCCCAAGTACGTACGCTTCCATCATGGAAAAGATTCGGGCTGACTACGTCGAGGTTATTGACAAGCGTTTCCATCCAAATCCGATCGGATGTGCGGTAACAGACACGCTTGTCGCAGACCTCCCGAAATTCGTGGATGTCAAGTACACAGCAAACCTAGAGAATGGCTTGGATGAAGTTGCAGAAGGACAACGTGACTGGGTTGAGTTCCTACGCTCTGTCCATGAAGAGTTCAAATCTGCAATCGATCAGTCCATTCCGAATTGTCCGAACTGTGACAAGGAACTGGTCCTGAAACGCGGACGTTTCGGTCAATTCTACGCATGTAGCGGCTATCCAGAATGTAACTACATTTTGAAGTCGAAGGCTGTTGCAAAGGCAGAGCCCGCGGTTCCTCCAAAGCTTCTGGATGAACCCTGTCCTGAATGTAGCGCGCAGCTTTCCGAGCGTGTGAGCCGGTTTGGCAAAACCTTTGTTGGGTGCAGTGCATTCCCAAAATGCCGCTACATCAAGAAAGATATCCCCATCAGCACTGGCATCAAGTGCCCACTCTGTAAAGAAGGCGACATTGTTGAGAAAGGGAGCAAGCGCGGCATCTTTTATGGATGCGGGACGTACCCAGCGTGTAAGTGCACACTCTCCGGCCTTCCGCTCAGTGACCGGCAATGCCCAGATTGTAACGGCGTTCTACACCACGCTTATTTCCGTGGGCGGTACACGGGCATCCAATGTGCGACCAAGGAATGTAAGTACAAAGAAAAAGGTCAGGATCCACGGCCACCTAGAGCCGCCACACCTGAAGCCACCGTCGCATCCCCTGCACCTGAGGTGGAGAGCGCATGAGCGCGCCGCTCCGGGTCACACACGTTGCATTGACATCCACACCGGATGCAAGAGCTGCGGGACGCCCGGAGCTCACCCCTGAGCTCCTGTCTGCGACGGGAGCACGCTATTCACGTTCCATTGATGGTCTTGATGTCATCCTGTCCAAGATTGATCCAACGGACATGGATGCGGCCGTTGACCGCATCTTCAAGTTTGTTGATTATGGCCACGCATCGATTGCTGATATGGCCCCTGTTGCGATGTTTATTGACGGCATCAGCATGTGGCTTGCGTATCATATTTGGAGTTTGGTTCCGACTGCTGGTGGGCAGGAGTCATCGACGCGCTATATTCGGATCGCTGATGACACACTCCTTGGCACGGATGTTACAGGTGCATCGGATGCAACCCATACAACAGATGCCATGGACATTTACAACCAGGCGCTCACGTATTGGGAAGAAATTGCGGTGCAATTTCCAGCGCTGGTGCGCATCCCACAAGGCACACCCGTAAAGGCTGCGGCGCGTATTCGTCGCAATTATGCATTTGACCGCGCAAGATACTTTTTACCAGTTACTGCGCAAACAAACATGATGTTGGTGATGAGTGCCAGGGGCTGGGTTGGTCTTATTCAGCAGCTTCTTGCATCCGGGCTCACTGAAGCCGAACGTGTTGCGGAAGTTATGCGTGATGAGCTAGCGCTAGTCACCCCAAGGCTAATACGGCATGCCCGCTTGGTGGATGGCATTGCCGCAGGCATTCGCGCAAATCAGATCGAGGTCGCCCAGCAGGCAACTGCGATTCCGATTGACCTTGCCAGTGGATTTGGCGACGCACGAGACACTGCCTTTGTCGATATCAATGTACCAAATGGCGTCTCAGATGCATCGATAACAGCTGCGTTTGCCTTCCATGACAACCGTTACGGGTTTGTTGGGGATGCTCTTCGACGTACATCGGTGCGGTTTGGCTGGGAAGCAGTCACAATGGCCGAGCTCCGTGATTTGAACAGGCATCGGACCGGGAACAAGTACTGCCCGATGTTGCCCAGAGGCTTTTATTGTGCGCTCGACGAGGTTCCTGCAGGTGTTGATGCTTCTCGGCTTGAGGCTTGGGCGGAACGCGGACGTCAAATGACACTGGATGCGCGCCAAGGCATCGCAGCGGGAAACCCTGCGGACATCTACAAAAGTCTGCTTGGCTCCCAGTATTACTTTGAGCACACGACCACGGCGGACAAGTTTATTTACGAAGCGGAGCTTCGTACTGGAACCGGTGCACATTACAAGTATGCAAAGCATCTCCATGATTGCCTAGAGCTCTGGTACTTGCGCTTTCCAGAGACGCGCGGGTTAGTCCTCGAAGGCACTGCTGAGCCAGAATAGCGGAACCTTTCAAGCAAAACCAGCGTTTTGACATATATGACACCTTATGATTAGGTGTGAGTGTAGTGAGACTTTGCCAGACAAAGTAAGGAATTCTAATGCAGAACGAATACCCATTGCTTGACAACCTGAGTGGGCCTGAAAGCCTCCGTTCGATGGATGTGCCGACACTCAACCGTCTTGCAGATGAAGTCCGGGACGGTCTGGTCAGAACGATCGCAAAAGTCGGTGGGCACTTTGCACCAAACTTGGGCGTGATTGAGCTCACCATAGCGATGTATCACGCCTATGGAATTCCTGAAGACAAGATTATTTGGGATGTTGGCCATCAGTGCTACCCGCACAAAATGCTTACCGGGCGCTGGAAGCAGCTGTCATCCATCAAGCAATATGGCGGTATTAGTGGCTATCTGCGTCGTGATGAAAGCAAGTACGACCTCTTCGGTGCGGGCCACGCGTCTACATCACTCTCTGCCGCACTCGGATTTGCAAAGGCGCGTGACTTACGAGGTTCAAAAGAGCATGTGCTTGCAGTTATCGGGGATGGCTCGCTGACTGGCGGGATGGCACTGGAAGCTATGCTCAACATTGGCGACCAGAAAACGGACATGGTTGTGGTGCTTAATGACAACAACATGAGCATCGCAGAAAACGTGGGAGCGCTTGCCACGATGCTCGCGAAGCTTCGTTTGAATCCACAGTTTCAAAAGGCTCAGTCTGCATTCAAATCGTCCATTCCGAAGGAAGGCTTGCTCTACAAGGCCGCGAGTGGGGCACGGCATGCCGCGACCCACTTGGTCGCCCCTGCCAACACAGGACTCTTCTTCGAGGAGCTTGGTTTTCAATATATCGGCCCTCTAGATGGCCACGACATTGGGTTTCTGACAGAAGTCTTTGAGGAAGTGAAACGCCTCAAGGGTCCAGTCCTCTTACATGTTAATACGACCAAGGGTAAGGGATACGTACCGGCGGAAGGCGATCAGCGTACGTGGCACGCAGTGAGCGCTTTTAATGTCGAAGATGGCAATCTTGAGAAGAAGGCATCCGGGGTCACCTATACCCAAGCCTTCGTTGAAAGCCTTAATGAGGTCGCAGTGAATCATCCAGAGGTCGTAGCAATCACCGCCGCGATGCCAGATGGTACGGGACTTGCAAAGTTTGCAGAAAAGTTTCCTGAGCGCTTCTTCGATGTTGGGATTGCAGAGCAGCATGCGGTGACATTTGCTGCTGGACTTGCAGCTGGAGGCTTCCGCCCTGTCTGTGCGATCTACTCGACGTTTTTACAGCGGGCATACGACCAGATCATCCATGATGTGTGCTTGCAAGACCTCCCTGTGGTCTTCTGCATTGACAGGGCGGGACTTGTCGGCGATGATGGTGCGACGCATCATGGAGCGATGGATATTGCGTACATGCGCAGTGTTCCAGGCATGGCCTTTCTGGCTCCCTGTGACACGGCTGAGCTCCGAGAAATGGTTCGCTATGCGTTGACGGAACATCAGGGCCCGATTGCAATCCGCTATCCGCGTGGCAGCACCGAATTGTTGGAGCCAAAGCCTCAACCAATACGGCACGGCTTGTCTCAAACACTGATGTCCGGTGGTGATGTTGCGTTGCTAGCGGTTGGCCCGATGGTCAATCAGGCACTTGAGGCAGCCCGTAAACTTCGTGACGTTCACAAGATTGACTGTACAGTGGTTAATGTTAGGTGGATTAAGCCTCTCGACATCGAGATGCTCAAGCGAGTTTCCGAGACAGCAACCATGATTGTTACGCTGGAAGATGGCGTGATTACGGGTGGTTTTGGTTCGGCTGTGATGGAAGCCCTGCATGATTTGGGCAAACAAAACATTGCCGTTAAGCGTATTGGTCTGCCGGACCACTACGTTGAACATGGCACCATCCCAAAGCTCCAAGAGTTGTGTGGCATGAACTCAGATGCTGTCGTAACGGCAGTTATTGATGTACTTGCACGTCCAATGGTGAAATCGTAATAACACCAGTAAAAAAATTATGGCCCATTGTTCTACTGGAACAATGGGCCCTTTTCCATTTTTATAATCTGCTAATCAGCGCCTTCGAGTGCCCCTGCAATACGCACGAACGCTTCCATGTCACCATTTGTAAATCGTCGATAGAACGCGGCTTGCAGGACCCGCTCCTGCACCTGTAACGCGGCAGTCAGCTTGGTTTTCCCAAGCTCTGAGATAACAGCGTAGGTTCCACGACCATCATGCTCACAGGCTTCACGGGAAATAACTCCACCTTCGACCATCCTGTCAATAAGCCGTGTGATTCCACTTCGGCTTAGGGATGACCGTTCAGCAAGCTCACCAAGGCGGATTCGTCCATTTCCATACCACTGGATATCAAAGAGAATTCCGACCCATTCGAGGGGTACACAACCGGACCTGCGTAAAGACTCATCGATTGCACGGGAGATTTTCGCCTGACCGGCACATAGCTTACGCCACACATGATTAGTATCAAAATCGCTCACGGTAAATGTTTACCCACTGGAGACAAGATTCACACATAGATCAACAGCATAATGGGTGGTGATTCAAAACAGATGCACAGCATAATCTGCGTAACAGCCTAACCATTGTTGGAACTAAACATATTAAAATGCTCTCATCAATGACATAGCAGAAGCGCTATGTACAAATTGCCATGCACCCCTTTGTCATGACGATTCCGCAGATGATTCAGGGGATATCGAGCGATAATGCCGCGCTGTTTAGATGTTGGCAAGACGATAGAGCGCATCACCGTAAATACGAATGCACTGCAAGTAACGTTCTACAGAAATATTTTCATCAGGGCGATGTGCAACTTCCGGGTCGCCAGCCATCGCCGCGCCAAATGCAACGCCGACAGGCTGAACACTGGTCGCGTACGTGCGTCCTCCCATGGTTTTAGGAGCCGACATATCGCCTGTGTGATCACGATAGACGCTTAGTAACGTCTTTACAGGTTCCTGATCGATTGGCACATGTAATGGAGCGGTATGGTCAAATTCAATCAGCGTCCACCCACGGTCATTGAGGTTATCCCAGCTGCGCTGCAAGACAGAATCATCCCATGTCGCCGGATAACGAACATTGATGACGACCTCAAGTAGACCGTCTACAATATTGACCACTCCAACATTCAGGGTCAACGCACCAGTTAGGTCATCCTGGCCATCGATGCCAGCCCCCTTGCCATCACAGTCACAAAGCGTAACTAATGCCTGCCATGATGCATCACCAGTTGCATTTTGCAAGCCACGCGCCATGAGCATCGCCGCATTGACGCCGCCATGCGGTGTACCGCCATGGGCTGACACGCCAGTCACCTGAAGTCCACCATCGCTAGTTTCAAACGCATCTGGCAGTTCGGAACGCAAGCGGCCCATCAGCGCTGCATCCCCACTCGTGACGATTGCCTTGTCTGGGACCATGTTGGGTCGGAGACCGGAGGTAAATGTGTTGATTTGGTGCGACTCGCTTCCAAGCGTTCGCGTGATGGTAGCGGTATAGCTTCCCTTTTCCGCATGATATAGCGGGAATCCAGCATCTGGGGTGAACGCGAGCTTTGGCATCGGTTGTCCCGCAGCGCCAAAGTAATGCTCCATGCATTGCCAGGAAGACTCTTCATCACACCCAAAGATAAGCCTTACCCGATGACGTAGCGCAGCACCACTTTGCAACAATGCGATTGCACCGTGCACTCCAGCAAAGGTCGGGCCCTTATCATCCTGGGCACCGCGGCTCCAAATGCGACCATCGCGAACGACAGCATCCCATGGACCATCTGTCCAACCATCCCCGGGGGGAACGACATCCAAGTGACCGAGGAGCGCAATATGCTCCGCCGCACCCTCAGGGCCAAACTCGGCATAGCCAACGTAGCCATCGAGGTTGACTGTTTTCATCCCAGTGGCAGCGCATAGTTCCAAGGTGTATGTCAGTGCATCCGCACACGCTTGACCGAACGGTGCGCCAGAGGCGACTGTTGTTTCATCTTTGACCGATGGAATGCGGAGACAGGCTTGCAGTGATGCGAGCGCTTTTTCCTGGTTGTCATCAATGTAGCGATTGAGGAATTCAATAAAGGACATGGTGTTAGTCTTTCAGGAGGCTTTTGAAGCCCGGGACGAGTGCCTCTAGAATTTTGGCGCTGATTGTTGCAATGGCTGCGTCTGCGTCGTTTCCTTGGTGCATGTGTCCAGGAGGGAGATTGTCGATAGCAACTGCCATCACGACACGATTTCCATCAACATTGATAACTCCGACATCTCCGCGCAAGGACTCAATCCAACCTGGTTTGTGTGCGACCTTGCAAGCGGACTTGGGAGGCTCGATGGCCCAGCTTAGTGGAAGCCATTTGGTGAGCATCCGACCATCGATGCACTTTTCCATGCGCTCCAACGTATCGGCTGTCAGGTGCGATGCGATTGTTACCAAGTCAAATGCAGTGGATTGTGCAGTATGCTCGTCGTCATCTGGTGCAGGGGTCATCGTTATTGGGCGATTGATAATCGTCGATTCTATATCCCAAGTCCGACGTAGCATCGCAGTCGCGACTGCAGCCCCGCCCAGAGCATCCAGACAGATGTTACTCGCCACATTGTCAGAGACCACAATTGCCAACGTTGCAGCATCAGAGAGGGAGATGTCCCGTACGCTTGCCATATAGCGAAGGACACCTGCCCCTCCTACGATATCGCCATCCGCGAACTTACAGGAGTCATCCCATGAGAGTCCACCTGCCGCAACAAGGCGGGACACCATGTCCACGATGGCGATCTTTATCATGGACGCAGTTGGAATCACTCTCCACTCGTTATGGGAAAAGCTATCTCCTGTCGTCAGGTTGACGGCGTGGACGCAAAGTTTAGCATCCCCACCTACGGTCTGTTCCAGATTACTAATAAGTTCAGGCAGTGTCATCATCGGTGTAGTCCATATCCAAATCTTCGGCTTCACCGCTTGCGACGGGTCGTGCACGATCGGTTGCCCAGTATCTCAGCTCAGCAATCCCCTCACGCATCGTGCGGGAAAGTGGTACCGAGACCTTGATGACTTCAAGCATGTCGCTGTCGGTGAGGACACGTGCTCCATCGTGGAAGGATGTGTACATCGCAGAAACGACAACTTGCTCAATTTCAGCGCCTGAAAAGCCGATTGCTTTACGCGCCAAGAGATCAACATCGTGGTTAGAGACTTCCCGGCCACGCTTCCGAAGGTGAATGGTGAAGATTTCTTTGCGCTCAGGGAGCGCTGGAAGATCAACGAAAAAGATTTCATCAAAGCGACCTTTGCGCATCAGTTCCGGAGGAAGCGCGGAGACATCATTGGATGTCGCAATCACGAACACAGGAGCCTTTTTATCTTGCATCCAGGAAAGAAAGGTCCCAAAGACACGACTAGTTGTACCGCCATCGGAGATCCCAGAGCTCTGCGTCCCGCTAAAGCCTTTCTCAAGTTCATCAATCCAAAGGAGACAAGGCGCAACAGACTCTGCGGTGGCTATCGCCTTCCGCATGTTTTCTTCCGATGACCCGACAATACCGGCGAAGATGCGTCCGACATCGAGGCGCAAGAGTGGCAGCCGCCACAGACTTGCAATCGCCTTTGCCGTCAAGGACTTACCACAACCCTGAACTCCAAGAAGGAGAATTCCCTTCGGCTCAGGAAGTCCGTAAGCCTTGGCTTTCCCACTAAAGCTTGCCGTCCTCTGGTTCATCCAGTCCTTAAGGAGGTCCATGCCTCCGACATCGTTGAACGCTTCCGATGCCCGGTAGTATTCGAGGATGCCGGACTTACGGATGATTTGTTCTTTTTCGCCAAGAATGATGTCGATGTCAAAACACCGCTTCTCAACCAAGGATTTTGCAAAGACATTTTCAGCTTCATTGCTCGTCAGCCCACTCGCAGCCTTGAGGACCTGCTCCCGTTGGTCGTTTGTTAGGCGAACATCCACTTGGGAATTCCCGCGGACACTCTGAATGATGCCTTCGAGGAGACGGTCAAGATCAGTAACGGTTGGAAGCTGGTAATCAACAACCGTTATTTCCTTTTCGAGTTCAACGGGCAGCTTGAGCATCGGGGACAAGAGAATCAGCGTCTTATAGCTGGTCTTCAGAGCGTAAACAAGGTCTCTCAGCTTCCGGATGACGACGTGATCCGTCATAAATGGATGAAAGTCCTTCAGTAGAAAGACGCTTTGGTCGGGTGCGGAGAGGACTTGATCCAGCGCAGCGATAGGGTCTCTCGCCCCGATGTTGCCGCCGAGACCGCTAGTGATCGTCCATTGGACGAGCTTCTTCCCACGTCTCTGGCAGATTTCGCGGAGAGCCTCTTCAACGCGACGCTCCTCCCAAGACACGACATACACAATCGGATATCGCGCACGGATGAGCGTTTCCAGCTCCTGGTCAACAGTCGTGGGTTGGTTGGACAAGCTAATCTCCCAAAGTCAAGTTCATTATTATAGCCGGAGCCGTCCGCGCTATCGTCATCCAGAAGAGATGGAATTCGTCTCCCTTCTCCAGAAATACGGGCATCCACACTTTTTAAGAACATTTTGCGCCGTTTGGCAAACTTCTTGCGTCGCTGTTCTCTGTCAGGCCGCCGAATCTGACAGGAGAGAAGACAAACGGTGTCGATACTAACTACTACCAGACCAAAAAAGCGAACACCCATTGATCCCGTTGGGACAAAGCATGGCGGAACAAAACCTGTTCTTCCTGCCAATACCACGGAAGCGATTCAACAGTTCCAAGATCAACTTTATTCACTTTCAGTCTTTGCATGGCTGAGGTGGCCAGATGGCATCAAATGTATTCATTGTGGAGCGGAAGACCCCGGATTCTTGTCAACCCGACAAATCTGGAAATGCCGCGATCCACGCTGCCGGAAACAGTTCTCAGCCCGCCGCGATACGCTGCTGGAAGATTCGCCGATCCTCATCGGTGACTGGCTTGCCGTCCTCTGGATGGTCGCCAACCAGCGTGGTGGAGTGAGTTCTTATGACTTGAAGGAGCTTTTGGGAGTGACCCAGAAGACCGGATGGTTGATGCTTCGCCGCGTTCGGATGGCGGTTCAATACCTCCACGAGACCGGGACTCCAATGCCAAAGCGTGCAAGAACAGAAGCAGAGCGCTTCGCCCGTCTTACAGCACATGTCCTGCTCGTCAGCAATGACCAGCTGGCACAGGAAGAAGCATCAGTGGATGCAGGTAAGCCTCTCAGCAACCCGTTCGCACGGCGCGGCGCAGATCGTACTGGTCTACGTTCGATGACGGATGCTGCATAGGTAACCGTTTCTCTCCTGGAAGCACATCCTGTCCCGATTCACATCGGGGCAGGTTTCTTTTTAACGGTACGATTCCGCCATGACGCTGTGGGAAATCATGGTTGGCTACCCTGGCTCACAGGATATCGACCAACACCCCTACTACCCCTATCGCCTTGCAAAGCTCGCATGGCACATTTACCACCATAGCTTTACCAAAAATGGACGCTGGTTCCTGGCGGGTACGGCAATCGCAAACCTGTCGTTCACGATGTTCTGGTCGTTTGACATCCAAACATGGATACTCGCAGCAGCCATTAATTGCATTTGGTTACCTGACTTCATCGCAAAGCTCATCCCGATGAAGGACCTGGCCACGCTCAGCGGTACGGTTATCTTGCAATCTGGCCAAGGGGTTACCGTTTCTGCCACCACAACATCGTTTTCTGCAAACAGCCTCCTTCACTTCGAAAGGCTTCCGCTTGCCCTGGTTGCCACACACGATGAAGGATTTCCAGAGACAGAGGCCGGTATTGTCCGAATGAGCCTCATTGCTCGCTTTCGTGGAATATGGCTGGTACCAGCCATTCGTATCAGTCGCCCTGGACCTTTTGGACTCATCGCGAGGTCCCGAACCATCCCGTCGTATGTACAGGTATGTGTGCTCCCCGGCATCCCGGAGACGCAAACGACCCTAACAGCAAGGTCTTTAACCTCGGACTGGATAGCTGCTCAAACCTCAAGAAGCACGACGATGTCCACCGGTCTGGATGTCACTCGTAGACATACTCCTGGCGACCCAAGTAACCGTATTGACTGGCGGGCATCCAGCCGATCAGCTGCTACATCGCAGCCAGCCCTGCAGGTTCGCGTTGCACAAAAGGGCGCCATCGATGGCGTTCATATCGTTGTGGATGAGCGATGCATCGTCGCCTCAGTATCAAAGTGGCAACACTGGTCAGGCCGAGGCATTCGGGAACCTCTCCCGATTCCAGAATTTGAAGCCCTTGTTTCTCTTGCCTATGCCAGCGTCCTTTCCTTATTTAAGGATGGTCAGCGAATTGCATCAATCACCAGCCAGCGACAAAGCTTTACAAAGCTGCATAGCCCAGATGACATCGCCCAGGCATTTGCAAGCATCTCCCATTTTGAAACGCCGCCCGCGTTTCTCGACAAAGTCCCCCAGCCGACAGTTCCAGCCGAAGATGCGATTGTCTTCACGCTGATACCAGAGCAATACAGATTTGATGCAGCTTCCCAGCAACATCAACGCCTGTGTGTCATCGCAGACCTGGATGGAATCGTAACTGAGGTGCTTCTGGATGCCTAGCCGCGTTGCGACATCCACAGTCGTTCTTACAAACATAGCGGTATTCCTGACGGCGATCGGGGTTATCAGTGTTGCCGGATGGCTTCCGCAGCCAATCGGCATCGCCTGCTTAGCGCTTATCGCATGCTTTGTGCGGCCACAGTATAAGGCCGGTCTTTGGATGTGGATTGTGGCGGCGGCATTGACTATGGGTGGAGCACTGACAACGCCGGATGCATCCCCGATGGAGCTCCTACAAATCGGTCCCGCCCGGCCCCGCAACCTCCTGATGCAGGCATCCCTCGCAGGGACCTTCGTCAACGCTCTTGCATATCGCCAACAGGACCCAAGGCGAAGCGCGCTTCTGGTGATGATTGGTATCGTTGTCACCGCTACGGGTATCACAAACACATTCTCGATCCAGGGAAAAGTCGCGGCAGCCATCCTCCCGTTGATGATTGGTTTGCTGCTAGGTTTGAACAACATCGATGTCAAACCCACATTCCGTTCATTCCGCTGGCAGCTCCTTGGCGCTATCGGCTTTGTGATCGCATTTGCAGGCACATCCACCCTAATCACTGTCAATAAAGACTTTATCTACGAGCTAGGTAACAAGATGCTGGATGCAAGGCCATCGGCTGCATCGGGGTCAAGGGGTATCGAACAGCCACAGCTCGGGCCCACCTTTGGGGATGCTGGAAGCATAGCTCGCATTCTACAGGTGGATTCAAAGACACCTCTTTACCTCCGGCAGGCGGCCTATACGTCTTACATTTCAGGGGCCTGGGGACCTCCGATGACCTTTCGTAGGATGGCACCATTGCCATCCAAGTTCATTTTGGGATCTGATTCCGATGCAATCAAGATTCTACGCTTCGATGGTTCCGACCGTGTTCTCTACATGCCGGTGGAGACAACGGGCATCATCGCTGATGTCGAATCTAACCTTGTTTGGGCGCCAGATGACGATGGGCCGGTAATCACGGGCCCGGATGCGTCATCCGAGTACGCAATCACCATCGCAAGACCCGATGCCAAACGAACGCAGGAAACTGTTCTGGGTGCGGAATCCATTTCCCAGAAGGATGCATCCCTTGACACCCCTGATGATCTGACGGGTCCACTTGAGCGATTTGTTGCACGAAACAGTATTGAGGCTGGTTACACATTGGAAACAGCCAACGCAGTCGTGGCAGCGCTCCAGCGCGAACACGCATATTCGCTTAACTTCTCGCCCAACCCAGGTGATGCACTTGCATCCTTTCTGGATTCCCCTGGGGAGGATGCACATTGCGCCTACTTTGCGAGCGCAACCGTGATGATTCTTCGGCACCTAGGCTATCCAACTAGGCTGGTGAGTGGATTTTACGCGCATGAGCCTGCGGCAGGAGGAATCACAGTACGCGGCCGTGATGCCCATGCGTGGGCAGAAGTCCATGTCCCTCAAAAGGGCTGGGTTTTGATAGAAGCGACACCTGCTACTGGTCTGCCATCGGGTGATGCGGAAAGCGTTTCCTGGTTTTCAAGGCAGTGGGAAAAACTCACAGATGGTCTCCGGGCATTGAGGTCTGAGCTGGAAAGCGGTAATTTGGCATTTGTCGCCATACCTGCCGGATTTGTCGCCATCATTTTGGGAATTTCATTTTACGTAAAGCGAAAACGTCAAACGAACATCGATGTGAAAGACAAACGCTTTGTAGACTTTGTAAGTGAATACAACCGCATCTGCTGTAAAATTAGCATTCCAACCGTAGGCAATCAAACGCTGGCTAATCACTTTAGTACGCATGTCAATGATATGGATGAAGCAATCCGGGACGAGGTTCGTACTTGCATCCAGCGCTACGAACAGTGCCGCTATGGCAAGGCATCTCTTGATGCAAACGTTGTCGACAAGCTTCGTGCATTGCGTAAGCGGACCCGGAAACATTGAATCCCGCAGGCGTTAGTGCTAGACTTGGCACATGCGTATCATTCGATTTCTAACCCAAGCTGGTGAAACCCTGCATGGCATTGCAACAGATGCCTCTCTGACCTCTGCACGTGTGCTTTCAGATGCTCTCTGGAACGGTGGAACCGAAACGGGTGAAATCGCGCAGGTTGCTTCACTGCTGGCACCCGTCGTCCCAGTAAACATCCTCTGCATTGGGCTCAACTATAAGCGCCACGCCGAAGAGAGTGGGATGCCCGTTCCAGAGCGACCGTTGCTCTTTATCAAGGCAACATCCACGCTGTTGGACCCCGAAGCAAATATCGAGCTTCCGGCCATCTCCGATGAAGTTGACTACGAATGTGAGCTGGCGATTGTCATCGGTAAGCGCGCAAAGCATGTCTCTGAAGCGGATGCCCTTGATTACGTTTGCGGCTACACCTGCTGCAACGATGTCTCAGCACGTGACTGGCAGCTTCGTCTCGATAAGCAATGGGCTCGTGGCAAGTCTTTTGATACCTTTTCGCCACTTGGTCCATGTATTGTCACCACCGATGAAATCCCGGATCCAAATAACTTGGCGCTGTCAACGCGCGTGAACGGCGAAACGCTTCAGTTAAGCCATACATCTGACATGATCTTCAATGTCCGCCACATCATCAGCTACCTTTCGCAAGGCCTGACGCTTCTTCCGGGTACGGTCATCCTGACCGGAACTCCTGAAGGGGTTGGAATGGGTCGTACGCCAAAGCACTGGCTGAATCCTGGGGATGTCTGCGAGATTGACATCGAAGGAATCGGCATTCTTCGTAACACATGTGTTAGTGAGGTAGTGGCATGAGTGCACTGCGCCTTGATGGCAAACATGCAGTCGTAACAGGTGGTGCAAGTGGAATCGGACAGGCCATTGTCGAGCGTCTGGCAGAGTTCGGAGCGAGGGTTACCGTTCTCGACTTGAATGCCCGGGATGGCTTTCCGTTTCGGATTATCCCCACGGATGTGAGTAGCCCTGAATCAGTGGCCGAAGCCTTCACGGCAATCGATGAGATTGCTCCGATCGACATTCTGGTTTGTTCAGCTGGAATCGGATTTGTTGGCAATATTCTCGGCACATCACCGGAGAAGTTTGACCAGCTTATGGGTGTGAATGCGCGTGGTGTCTTTCTGTGCTGCCAGCAGGTTATCCAGCGCTTGACGGATACAGGTAGACCCGGAGCTATCGTCAATATCTGCTCCATCGCCGCCAAAGTAAGCCTCGCAGAACGCTTTGCTTACAGCGCGACAAAGGGTGCGGTCCTGATGATGACGAAGTCCATCGCCCAGGATTACATCCACCAAGGAATCCGCTGCAACTGCGTGTGTCCAGCGCGTGTGCACACACCATTTGTGGATGCTTATCTTGCGAAGAACTACCCCGGACAGGAAGCTGAAAAGCTTGCTGAGCTTAGCGGTGCACAGCCAATGGGCCGGATGGGAAAGACATCGGAAATTGCATCGATGGTGCACTACCTTTGCTCCGAAGAAGCATCGTTTATTACGGGTGCCGACTACGATGTTGATGGCGGCACATTGGCGATGCGCTAACGGGTGGCGATCCCGTTTTCTGTAACGTTTTTGGGTACCGGGACCAGTACCGGTACCCCGATGATTGCCTGTGGATGTGCAGTCTGCCATTCCACGGATCCACGTGACCGCCGAACACGGCCATCGGTGCTCGTTACGACACCCACCGGACGCATTCTTATCGACTGTGGTCCTGAAATGCGCCTCCAGCTTCTGGCGGCATATGTTCCTAGCGTTGATGCCGTTCTCCTAACGCATGCCCATGCAGACCACATCCATGGCTTGGATGACCTCCGGCAGTTCACATTTGCATCGGGGAATCCTGTGGATGTTTTTGCATCTCCGCAGACACTAAAGCGCGTGATGCACGTCTACGATTACTGCTTCAAGGACACGGGGCCGGGCGGCGGAAAGCCGCAGCTACATCTCTATGAACTCGACTATGGCCAAACCATTGAGCTCGCTGGCATTACAATAAAGGCGACCAGGCATATGCACGGCTCCTTAGATGTGACATCGTATGTGATTGGTGACCGCTTTGTGTACTGCACGGATGTAAGTCTGATTCCCGAGGAAACGATGACGGAGTTTGCAGGCAAAGATGTCGTGGTTGTAGGTGCGGTGCGACCGGATAGCAAGCCGCATGCAAGCCATTTTGTCCTCCCCGAGGCCCTGGATGTCCTCAATCGCCTCGCCCCCCGTCTCGGTCTGATCACGCATATGTCGCATTCATTTGAGCACGCGACAGTCGAGGCGCAGCTGCCAAAGAACCGTAGGTTAGCATTTGATGGCCTTGTAGTAAGCCTGAAAGACGACGGAATTGCGCTTTCTGTCAGCTCGGATGCCTCGCTTGATTGCCGATAGAATCATGCTATGGAAGCCGATACTCCTGCAGATGTTGCATCGTCCATTTTTGCAAAGATAGCCAGTGGCCAGATTCCTGTGCA
>Ga0114971_10001057_pt1 | contig 18640 bp, 15 predicted proteins | sample M_140625_MF_Meta_FD_87320 | JGI IMG/M metagenome (GOLD analysis project Ga0114971, IMG submission 87320) | Freshwater microbial communities from Lake Montjoie, Canada to study carbon cycling - M_140625_MF_MetaG | ecosystem: Environmental > Aquatic > Freshwater > Lake | place: Lake Montjoie...
AAGATAAAAATAATATTAAAAATAATCAATTTAAAAAGGCATATTATCCTGCTTTAATAAATAAAAATCCTATTTATAATAATTTTAAATTTAAAAAGAATATCATAATAACAGGGCCGAATGCATCTGGTAAAACAACTGCATTAAAATCTTCTCTCATTAATATCTTTTTATCACAACAATTTGGTTGTGGATTCTATAAAACTGCTTTATTGCATCCTTATAAATATATTCACTGTTATTTAAATATTCCAGATACATCTGGCCGAGATAGTTTATTTCAAGCAGAAGCAAGAAGATGTAAAGAAATCATAGATAGTATAGATTTAAATAAGGATGCTACACATTATTGTGCATTTGATGAATTATATTCAGGAACAAACCCAGAGGAAGCAATAACTAGTGCATTTGCATTCATGCAATATTTAATTAAAAATAATAATGTAACATGCATATTAACAACACATTTTATTAAATTATGTAATTTTTTAAATAAAAATAAAGAAATTCAAAATTATCATATGAAAACTAGCATTTCTATTAATACAAATAACAAAAATAATGAATTCAAATACTTATATAAATTAGAAAAAGGTATATCAAATATAAAAGGAGGAATAAAAGTATTAAGTGATATGAATTATCCTGAAGAAATATTGGAAAATACCCGCAAATTTAGTATATTAGAACAATAATAAGACTCTCAATAAAACAATAATATATTAAATTCGTTTAACATATAAAGAAATTAATATATTGTTTTTGTAATAATATGTCATTTGGAGAATATTTAAGTGTTCCTTTTTTGATTTCTTTAGGAATAACATTATTATTAGTTGGTATTGTTGGCATGTTTTTTACACAGCGTCTTCAAGAACAAAATCATAAGATAAATTCTATGGTTGGCTTAGTTAGCACAATGGCAGAAGAAATGAGTTATTTAAGAAATAGATTAACACAAATTAGTTCTCCACCTAATGCTGTCAATGAGCAAATATCTTTTGAGCAAAATAAATTAATTGAAGTATCAGATGGTGAGGATGATTCTGATAATGATTCAGAATCCGACCAAGATGAAACATCCTCTGAAACTGAGTCAGACTCAGGAGAATCTGATGAAGATAATGAACTAACTCTTTTAAATGATGAAACTGAACAATCAAATATTAAGGTAATTAATATTCATGATAATAACAACGATAAACCTTTTGAACCCATTTTATCAGAGCTTGAGGAATTAAATAATGATGATGTAGATGATGTAGATGATGAGGATGATGATTATGATGATGAAAGCGAAAGTTCTGAATCTGCTAACTTAGTAGAATTAGATAGCAATAATGATTTAAATTCTTTGGATATCTCTTCAGATAATAAAAATATTAATGTAGATTTAAGTGTATTAGATTATAAAAAACTTTCATTAGGCAAATTAAGAAATATTGTTATTGAAAAGGGATTAACAAAAGATGCATCTAAGCTAAAAAAACATGAATTGTTAGAGTTATTAGGGTTTTAAAAATATAATTGAAGAGAGAAAAAGTATTTTAATATGTTAATATTTTTTAGCGTTTTTCTCTAATGTGATATATATAATGGCTAATTGGGGCATGTGTTATTCTGGTTCAAATAATATTCATTTTAACTTTCCGCCAATCATGGCAGATGGTAGAAATTATGCATCTTGGCAACCAGAAGCAGTTATTAATCAACGCATACAAAAACAAGAAAATATTAAATCTAACTGGGAATACCGCCAGTACTTGACAAATAATGCACTTCAAGCTATGAAATATAACACAATGGAAGCTTGTTATGATTTAGGATTACCTTGCAATTCTCAAACAGATAAAACACCTTCTAGTAATGTTCCTTATCAATTTAAATCTACATTTGATACTTCTACACCTGGTTTTGGTTATGAAAATAGTGATTTGAAAAAACTTTATTTAAGTAGAGAACAATTGAATGCGCGTTTAATTGCACCATCTATTCAAATACCTGAGCAATATAAATAACTATAAAATAAATACTAATAATCTATCAAATAATTTATCAAATAATATAATAAATAATATTATATTATTATATAAAATGCCAACAAAAACAAATAAAAAATCTAAAAAATCTATAAAAAATAAAACACAAAAAAAACATATCATAAATTGCAAATCATGTTGCGATAAATCCCAAGTTAAATTTGATAAATGTAGTTCAGTAACATTAGAATGTATTGATTTTAGATTAAGAGATAATATATCCTGCCAATTAAATAATTTAGGATATAAAAATGATTACGATGCTGCATGTGCTCCTGGAACTAGTTTAGCATATAATGGAAAATTACCTGGTTATAAAGGGTTTGATAAATATTTTGATAATATTGTAAAAGTCGCATATACTCTGCATAAAATTAATAATATAATTCTTGTAGAACATGAAAAATGTGGTGCATATAAGGTAGCTTATGGTAAACTTACTCCTACACAAGAATTAAATTATCAAAAACAAAATGTATCCTTAGCAGCAAAAACACTAATGAAAAAATTCAATCCAATAAATGGAACAATTTTAAAAATTCCAAATTTAACTATTATTGGGTATAGAATTAATATTGATGGTTGCACTATGACACAAATATATTAGAATAACAATCAATATAAAATAATAATAAATAATAATAAATGAAGATTCTAAGCATTGATGTCGGTATCAAAAATTTAGCACTCTGTCTTTTATGTAAACCTGCAACACCTCAATCTGATATCACGAGTTGGGGTATTCAGAAATGGGATGTTGTAGATTTAACCCAAAAAGAAGACCCTGCAAAATGTGGCGAAATAGACAAATTCAAGGTCTGCAATAAACCAGCAAAATTTATGAAAGATTGCAAATACTTTTGCTTGAAACACTCCAAAAAACAAGAATACAAAATTCCAACTGCTGATTTAAAACCAGCATTTATAAATAAACAAAAATTACAAACTTTATATGAAATGGCAGATAATTACAAAATAAAATATGAAAAACCAATTAAAAAACAAGATTTAGTATTTTTATTAAATGAATATGCACAAAAAAGCTGTTTTGAAGTTATCGGAAATATAAATGCATCCAAATTAGATTTAGTAACTATCGGTAAAAATATACAAAGTAAATTAGATATTATATTAGAAGAGCATTTATCTAGTATAAATATGGTTATTATAGAAAATCAAATAAGTCCAATTGCTAATCGTATGAAAACAATACAAGGAATGATTGCACAATATTTTATAATGAGAAATCAGCATATAGAAATAGAATTTGTAAGTGCTGCAAATAAATTAAAAGATGAAAAAAAAGAAATTAAATCAAGCTATCAAGAGAGAAAAAAAATAGGTGTTCAAAAATGTTTAGAATTAATTCAAACAGAATATAATAATCCTAATTGGATAGATACATTTAAAACACATTCAAAGAAAGATGATTTAGCAGATGCATTCTTACAAGGCTCTTGGTTTGTAAAAGAGAAAATTGATAAATTATAAAAATGAAATAATAATTTATGAAATAATAATTTATAAAATAGATATAAATTAAAAATAAAATATATTTAATTCGTATTACTTAAAATTATATGTTCTTATTATTTCATAAGTATGTCGGAACCTGAAATGATTGAACTATCATCGCTGGATGATTTTGATAATGGATTTTCATCAACTATGAAATCATCTAATTTTGGAGGAGGTTTAGAATTATTAATGAATGATAAAAAAACTACTAAACCATCAAGTGATATTGAGGTAGATGATTTAAATCAATTAGAAAATGAATTGAATGATTTAGTAGATGATAGCTCATCTTCAAGAAATTTATTTGAAGGTAAAACAGATTTCTTTAGCAAATCTTCAAAAGATTTTGATGATAAACCATCTGTTCATTTTGATGATGATTCTACTAGTTTTGGCACTAGCTCTTCGTCCAATTTAGGACAATCTACTGCCCAAACTGCTGCAGATAATAAAACATGGGATGGATATCAAAAGTTCAATAATGTCCCTATAAATCCTGATAAAAATGTTAATAAAGAGCCTCAAATGTCCAAGGAGGAGATGTTAAGAGAGAAATTCAAGTATTTAAGAAAATTAGAGGCTCTTGAATCCAAGGGTGTTAATCTAACAAAAAAATATACTATGGAATCATCTCTTCTTGAAATGCAAGGTGAATATGAAATGATTATGGAAGAAAAAGCAAAACAAAATTCTGTTAAATTTCAAGGAAATATGTTAATGGCATGCATTAATGGAATTGAGTTTTTGAATGGTAGATTTGACCCATTTGATGTCAAGCTAGATGGATGGAGTGAACAAATTAATGAGAATTTAACAGATTATGATGAGATTTTTGGAGAATTATATGAAAAATATAAGGGTAAGGCATCTATGGCACCAGAACTCAAATTGTTATTTCAATTAGGTGGAAGTGCTATGATGGTGCATATGACAAATACAATGTTCAAATCATCTATGCCTGGAATGGATGATATTTTAAGACAAAATCCTGATTTAATGAGACAATTTCAGTCTGCAGCAGTAAATAGTATGGGTCAAAGTAACCCAGGATTTTCTGGATTTATGAATGGAATAATGAATCCTGAACCTTCTGTAAGTGGAGGGCGTGGTCCTCCTCCACCAATGGCTACCCAAGGTCCAAATATGGTACCTCCTTCAGTAAGCAGAGGCGGCAATAATTATTTTGGTAGTAATAACCTACCAGAATATGGAAATAGAAATATGAATGATGGGATTGACATAAGCGAAACATATGGTTCACCAAATGAGGGTGAGAGAAGTCGTAGACAACCAAGGGCAGAAATGAAGGGACCTAGTGATATTTCTGATATTCTCTCTGGATTAAAAACAAAGACTATTAATATTCAAGAAGCACCTGTATCTTCATCTTCAACAACAAGTAATGTAAATATAGATAATAATGCAAGTACAATTAGTATAAGCGATTTGAAGGAAATGCAAGCTGATGGTAATATGCCAAGGAAGAGTAAAAGAAGACAAAAATCAGATAAAAATACTTTGAGTTTAGATATTTAGACCTTTGAAAAAATTATGAAGAGAGAAAAAGTAATTTAATTATAATATTACAACTAATAATATTATAATAACTAGTTATTATTTAGAAAAATATATATGAAATTAATCTATGAAAGAATCTGAAGAAGAAACATTAATAAATAATAAAAATTTAATTGTAAATAAAAAAGATTTAAAAGTAATTAAAAATAAAACCAATGATTATTCTATTTTTTACAATATTAAAAATACAAATATTTATTTATCAAAAATTATTAATTTTAATATCATTCAATTAATTTATGAAATAAACAAAGATATATTTGATGAATGCAATATTGAAATAATTAATGAAAATGAAGCAACAGTATATATAATAATGAAACATTATTTTAAAGAAATTGGATTCCCACAAAAATATTGTTATTTAAACGTCAAATTATTAAAAAATATAAATAATATTCAATTTCAATTTAAAACAATTTATGATAAAAGACCTTCTACTGTAAAAGTCCCCAAAGAGGCAACCTTATTATTAATAGATAATATGGAAGTTATTTATAATATTATTGATGATCATAATATAGATTTAACTCATAATGTATATTTTTCTAAAAATTTTGAAATACCTGAATTTGTAGAGAATTTTTCATTAATTTTATTTTCAAAAATGTTTATTAGAACAAAACAATTTATAGAAAACATTACATAATAAAGTATACAGGAAAATATGGAGGCAAATATTGTAGAGGCAAATATTGTAGAGGCAAATATGGAGGCAAATATTGTAGAGGCAATTATAGATTCTTTATATGAAAGTTGTTTATTTATTTATTTTTTTAAAATAATTAATAATGTTACTAGTGTAATAAAATCATTATTTTTTATTGGAAATATCTTTTCCATTTTTTTAAGTGAGTTTTTTATTTATTTATTATTTAATAAAAATTATGAAAAAGCTATTTCTAGAATTACAAAGAAATTAATAAAACAAAATATTTTATATGTAAAAATATTTCAGGCATTTGCATTAAATAACAATTTAATAGATAATAATATAAATAATGAAATAATAAAATATTGTGATACTGTCCCGTATGATGAAAATGATATTGATTATATTACTCTTTACAAAATTATTGATAAATACAATTTAGAATTTGATAATTTAACACCAATTAATTCAGGAATGATAAGTATTGTCTTTAAGTTAAAAGAAAAAAATAATAATTTTTTAATTTTAAAATTAAAGAGAAAAAATATAGACAATAATTTGAATGAAGGCATAGAAAGATTAAAATTCCTTGTTTATTTAATTTCTTTTATTCCTTGGGCAAATATATTGGAAATTCCTTTGATATTTAATAAAAATATTGATATTTTAAAAGAACAATTAGACTTTAATAAAGAAGTAAGCAATACAATAGAAATTAAAGAAGCCTGCAAAATTAATAATTTTATTAAAATCCCAAAAGTTTATGAAGAAGTTACAAAAATTCATGATAATGCAATTTTAATGGAATATATTAATGGTGTTCATATTTCAAAAGTTGAACCAGAAGATTATGATATTTATGCTAAATTAATACTAAAATTTGGAATTATTAATGGAGTTTGTAGAGGATACTTTCATGGAGACCTTCATCCTGGTAACATTTTATTTATTAAAAACAATGAGTCCACTACAATAACAGAAACAGAAACAGAAACAATTTCCTTACCAAAATACCAAATCGGTGTTATAGATTTAGGAATTGTTATGAAAATAGATGAAGAATGTAGAACAGGTATTTTTAAAATTATAACAGAATTATTTACAAGTAATCCTAGAGATATTTCAAATATAATCTTTAATATATTGTTAGAACCTAAAGGAGTTTTACAATCCTTATCTTATGAACATAAAGAAAACATTTTAAATATTATTGAAAATGTTGTCATGAATATAACAAATAAAACTAACAATGTAAATCAACAATTAATGATTGATTTTATTGTTAATTTTAACAATTATTTAGGAAGTAAAGATTTGAAAAAATATGGTATTAAAGTTAATAATGAATTCATAAAATTTCAAATCGGATTTGCAATGGCACACGGTGTTAGTATGAAATTATGTAAAACAGACCTTATGATATTAGTTAATGAAGTATTGAACGATATTTTTCATATTGACATCATGACTGATTTACTTAAAAATGAATAAAGTTTGAAATGTTAAAAGGTGTAAATGATGATTCAAGATAATTATATATTTTATTATTAATAAAAAATTGATAATAAAAACGTCATTATAAATAATAATACAATGTTATTGAATCTTATAATGCAAAACCCAACTAATCAAAAACAAGTATTATTTATTGATGGTAGTTATTTCTGTTTTCACAGATACCATTCTCTCGCTACTTGGTGGAAAAATGCAAAGAAGGATGAAGTTCTTTTCAATGAAGAAACTAAAGAATTAAACCCAGAGTTTATTGAAAAATTCAAGAAAACATTTATACAAACAGTGGAATCAATCCCAAAGAAATTAGGTTTAAAGAATACAATTATTATTGTTGGAAAAGACTGCAAGAGAGAAAATATCTGGCGAAATGAATTTATTGAAAATTACAAGGGCACTAGGACAAGAGATGGATTTCATGGAGGACCACTTTTCAAAGCAGCTTACGAAGAAGAGTTATTCCAAAAAGGTGGAGCTATTGGTATCCTTAGTCATCCAAAATTAGAAGCTGATGATTGCATTGCACTTTCTGCAAAATATTTACTAGAAAATTGTCCAAATATTAATATTACAATAATTACATCAGATAAAGATTATTTGCAATTAGCAGGACCTAGAGTGCAAATATTTGATCTGATGTTCAAAAATTTATGTGAACAAAAGAGCAGTCTTGGTGATGCTAAAAAAAATCTATTTTGTAAAATTGTTATGGGCGATGTAAGTGATAATATTAGTTCAGTATTAGCAAAATGTGGCCCGAAAACGGCAATCAAATGTTTTGAAAATAATGAATATTTTGAAGAGCGATTAAAGAAAGAAAATGCATATGAAAAATATGAATTAAATCGTAAGATAATTGATTTTGATTACATACCTAAAAATTTATCTGATGAATTCATGCAAACTATTGTATCATTCTAAAAGGGAGCATACTGTGCTCAATATTCTGGTAAATATGCCCTCCTTGTATAATTATTTGATTCAGGTTTATCATAATAATTTTTTTGTGTTTTTTGTTTATCTTTGTTTTCATCTTTCTTATATTTTTTTGCTGTAGAAGGAATGAATTCATTCGGTCTATATTCAATTCCAAATAGATTTGCATAAGCTTGACGCATTTTTTCATATCTAACCTGACAACTTAAAACAGCTTTTTGTGATAATGGTATTCCATCTTTTCCAGGATATAATTCTAAATCAATAATAACATAATAAGATAATTTTGACTCATCCTGAGTATATTCATTAGAATTATATACACTGAAATAACTAGATTTAGGAACAGCACTTGATGCAGCACCTCCTTTCATAAATTGCCCTGTTGTAGTACTTATATTAGTCAATTGTCTAGGAGCTCTTGGTCTTGTGCTCCTTCTTGTTGGTAAGAATGATGAATTTGTGCTTATGCTTGTGCTTCTTCTTCTTCCTTGACTTTGGGTTGGATTCAAAGATTCTGACATCACTGATTGTTGTTCTTCTCCTCCAGAATTTTGAACAACAATTTCATTATTTTGACAATTATAATAATAAATAGAATTAAACATTTCATTCAATAATTCTTGTTGTTGTTCTTGAATACCTCTCATAAATATAAAAATTAAAGGAATATTTTGTTGTATGATTCCACCACTAACAGGACCACCCCCACCTCTTTGAACTAAGCCACGACCAGGAGCAGGACCAGCAGAAGGTACATTTACTTCTACAGGCTCATACACTGGATCAGGCAAATTCTCTCTAAACAATACAATCAATTCATAAATATTGATACTATTTTCTACTATGTTCATTGGAATATTAGATATAATTGAAAATATTATATATGGTGTAAAATAAAACAAAGGCTGGCCATTTATTTCCTTGTAAACAGTAGAAAAATGACTTGAATTTTGGTAAATAATTATCCATTTTAATACTAAACCATTTTGTATATCATTGTTTTTCAAATAAGCAAGATAATTATCACTTACAGCATCATAAACTAAAATATTAATATTAAAGAAATTTGCTAAAATTTGAAAAACTTCAGAAGTTAAGTACATACCTGCAGTTGTAATATTATTCCTTAATTCAGCTTCCTTTTCATCTTCTAATCCCTGAACTAATTCATTACCATTTCTTAATCCATTGTTAAATTGTTCACTACTCAACTGAGGACCGTTCCAACCAGCCTTATTTGTTTCATCTATTAACAGTGAAAGTAGTTGTCTAAATTGTCTACCAATATATGCTCTTTGTGGTGAGCTATCTAGACACCATGTAGGATTTGCAGCATCATTCATAGTTTGATATCCTTGATAGGTTGAATAAATTGCTAATAATACTGCATCAATAGAGCAGTTACCATCTCCAGGAATTTTAGCAACATTAAATCCAAATAATGGATTAGGTAAATATACAAATCTCTGACCTATATTCTGCCAAACAAAATGTCTAAATCTAATATCTTTCAGAATTTCTTCATCATTCATATCTTGATTACCTGATTGATTTCTAAATTGATTTATTAATCCTATCTCATAATTATCAAATTCAGGTGTATTTCTTTTAACGCATTGATCTACATTTATATCATTTCCAAATACATAGCTTTGGTCTCCATCTTTTTGTATTTTATCTTGAATAATAAAAGTATTCATCAATTCAAAAGGACCGATATTTTGGTTATAATCATTTGCATCATTTTCAAAAGAAGAGTCTGGAATAACATTTATTTCAGAAGCACCAAGATTTGCATCAGCATCAGCATCCCCACTACTGACTAGAGAAGCTGGAGCACCAAGAACAGGAGCAGAAGCTGCTGCAGTAGTACCAGCAGAAGTATCTGCAAAATATAATAATTCATAATAAGAATAATTTCCATTTGCCTTTTTTATTAAATAAATAATAGGTGCATTATCTATATCAAAATTAAATCCTGAGTTAGATGCTACATAATCTGCTATATAATCATAAATTAAATTTTGCATATTACAATCAAATCTATAATTTTTGTTATCATCTACTAAGTAATGAAGTTTTTCTTTTTTATAATTTGTTCTTTGTCCTATAACAGGATTTTCATTATCTGCGTCTATTTCAATAATGTCATAATTTATACCTTCAACTATTTTACTGTTTCTTAGATTATTTCTTGTGAGTGTTTTATTAATATTCTTAATTACACCACTGAATGCATTGATTTGATTAATTCTACCTTGTTGCACTGTTTCTCTCTTATTATCAAGATTAACTATATCTCCAACTTCAAAATTCTTGTTAATGTCAAATTCAATCAAAACTCTAATATTTACTTTAAATATTAGACATAAAAGTGGAATAATTATTTCAGGAACCCCAAAAAGACCACCATCTTCCCCAGATATTTCCATTGCATCTTTTACTTTAACAATTTCATTGCCAATATATCTACTACCATCAAATAAAAAAGCATTTTTGGCATTTTTCTGAATATTTCTAGTATTAACTAATCCTATTCTCTCAAAATATGGTAAATTTAATTGGAAATTTTCTGCTACAGCTCTTCTTAAATTTTCAGAACTATAATATCCTTCAAATAAAGTACCTTCTTCATTAATTGCATACTTATTATTTGTTTTGCTATCCATAGTAATAAGTGTCCCATTAAATGCAGTATTAATGGCTTCAAAAATGCTATCACCAGTTTTACCTGAAGTCAGAGAATCAGAACCTTTATATTTATAAGTTTTTAAATATTGAATTTCTTGAAAAAGATCACCATCAAATGGAAGTATTTTATCATCCATCATTTTGCTAATATAACTAATAAAGTTGGAACTAGTTTCTTCATCATCTTCATCAATCAATAAATTTTCTAACCACTTTTTTTTTATTTCAACATTTGAATATGGCTGTGTTAATAAATCATTTGGATTCAATATTGTTTCACAATTTGTTAAAATACCAATATCAGATAATTTTGGTATAAAATCATTTAAACTATTCTTATACTTTATTGTAATTGTTCTCAAATTAAATTGATATTCCAAAATTTCATTTTCATAATGTTGAATATCTTTATCATTTTTCCTCAGTTTTCCAATTAAAGAATCATTATCATATGAATTAACAATAAATTCTCCATCAACTTCAATAATAGAAACAACATAATCAGGATTTTTAAATACAATTGAATTTGGTTCATTTATTAAAACCTTTTGAGTTTCTTGTTTTCCTGTTTTCTGATTTATCAATTTTTGGTCTGGTTGCATGCTAGTGACACCAACTGCTGGTGTAAATACATTCATTGTAACAAAATGTCCTTGTAATTGTATTGGTTGTGGAAGTAAATGTAATAAATTTTCATAATTAATATAATATGTTCTTTGATTAATCATTATTTCATCATCATTATAACTTTTATATGATTTGCTATTTGTTATTTTTTCAAGAATTAATAAATAATAATTTTTAATAGCAAGAGTAACATCTTTATTAATATTTAAAGAATTTAATCTTGTTACATAATAATTATTCTCTCTTGCCATAGAAATTAATGCAATTTTAGAAAAAAAAGTAATAACATTAGAAGATGCAATTATAGAATCTCTTGTTTCAGGGTCTTTTAGATTTCTTTTGCTTACTATAAAATCTCTCGTAGCATGAATTTTATAAATAGAATAGTTCTTCACTTTTCCTTCTAAAAATCCATTTGTTTGAACATATAAAGACTCAAATATATTCATTTTAATAGTTTCATTGAGAGAAATAATTTTAAACCAGCAAATAGTTAAATCGCTCTTTTCAATTTCTAATAAACTTGGAAAATCATAATATTTATTAAATTTATCAACTAATGAAGTTCTATCAAGTTTACTAATTGTTTCTTCTACTGATTCTTTAATTACTGAATAACTATCATAATTATCAATTAATTTAGATAAATTTGTAAAACATTTAATATCAAAATGAACTACTAGATAAAATAAATCTAGTATATTTTTATCAAATTTAAATTTGTATTCCTTTTTTTTTGTTTCTAAAAATAAAGTGTAAAATTCCACTATTGATTCATAATATATTTTTAAATTAACCCATATATTCTGCATTCTTTTATATAAATCTAAAATGAGTCCTAATATTTCTTTTTTCAATTCTGTAATCTGCTCTAATTGATTAAAAAATAAGCTTTTTAATTTGTCATTTTGTAGAATCTGTTGTTTGGTTTGCCTTTTTGGACCACTATTATAATCTTTAAATTCTTTTACCATATCATTTACTAGGTCCTCATAAAGTTTCTTCTTAGAAGCTATATTTTCTGGTTCGGATGATGCTGTTTGGTCATCTGTAATAAAAATCCCAAGTAAATCATAAAAGTGTCTAATTTCATCAACAGAATTATTATATGCATTAATCATTTTACTGTATGATTTACCAAGTTTCTTTATATTTTTTGCAACATATGATTTTAATGAGTCTTGTTCCTGAAAAAATATTAATTGTGTTAATGGATTTGTACCAAAGTTTGAATTTTCAGGATTACCAATAAAATTCAAATATATCACATTTTTTGAAATTTCCTTTGCAACTTCAGGCAATTTAACTAGATTTCTTTCTAATTCATTTAATTCTTCATCTTTTGTCTTTGTTATACCTTTTGCTTTTGATAATGAAGATGTCATATCAGGTTGTTTAAATTTTGACCATGACTCTTGAGCAGCAGAACCTTCTATTAAATTTAATTTTTTTAATTTATTTAAATCATTTTGTGCTGATGATATATATGCAGGATTAATAACAGGTTGATTAACAGGAACCCTTAATCCAAATTGATTATAATATGCTAAAGAAGACCCATACGACAATTGAGGGAATTTCTTTTCAAAACTTTTTGTGTCCACACGCCAATCACCTTTATTCCAATTATAAGAATAAATTGTGTACGGTTGATCTTTAATATAAAAAATACTATTAGGAGAGAATAAAGTATTTAATGTTGATTGAATATTTGCATCTATAATTCCTGCATTTGTAGCATCAATTAAATTCAATGGCTTTTGTCCAGTTATACTTAAAGTTCTATTTATTAAACCAGTAAATTCATTTTTATTGAAAAATTGAGTAAATCTTTCATTTGGATTTGAACTTTGAGGCAAACTATTTATAGCTGAACTATTTAATTTTATTAAAGGATTAAAAAATACATTTTTGCTTTTACTATTTGGTACAGTCATAGAAGGTTCATAACGAATTTTTGTATAATTTCTTATTCTTGTATTTATAAAAATAGTTAATGTATTTGGTACTGGTAATTTATCTGGATTATCATCAATACTAGTTGTTGAATCTTTTGTAGTTAATGAAGATTTTGTAACGTCTAAAGTTTTTTCCTTAGAAGTTTTTTCATTAGAAGTTTTTTCATTAGAAGTTTTTTCATTAGAAGTTTTTTCCTCTTTTTTTATTTTTGCATTTTCTTTAGCTACATTATATTTTATTAAATTAATAATATCTTCACTAGAAAGATTTCTTCTACTTTTTCTCCCATTTTTTCCTTCATTATATTCTTCTTCGTCTTCATTGCCTTCATCATAATATTCATCTTCTTCATTATCTTCATTTTCATCTTCGTCTTCATATTCTGGATAAGAAGGGATATTTCCAAAAAGTGAACCTGAATTAGATGCAATATTTCTTTGTCTTTTTCTTTGTTCATCTAATAATTGTTCTTGTGTTTCTCTTTCTGATTGATTTATAGAATTATCCATATAATAAATAAAGATTAATATTATTTATTTATTACCTAAAATGATTATATTATTAAATAAATATAATAATTTTATTGAGAATTATTAATCATATCATAATTGAAATATTTAACATAAGTATCTTTTTGTTGTTTCTTTTCTTTATCCTTTTTCGCTTTTTCTAATATTGCTATTGCAGAATTAACCTCTACATCAGAAATAACACCATCATTATTTGTATCTACTAATTTATGAAGCACACGATATTTATGAGGTACAACACAATAACCACTTTCCTCATTAAATAAATGATCTGATAAAACTACAAAGACTGCAGTTAATCCTAAAGAAACATAAATATCACGAGTACCCATCCATGCCATGGAAAATACAAGTAACTGTTTACTTAATGAAAACTTTAAATATTCCTCAGTAGATTTGCTAAATTGAATATTAATAAATTTTGATCCAACGTTCAATAATATCATGACAACTCCTGCAAAAAATTTGCTTGAGTTTAAATATTGTACATGATCATGAATATATCCTAACGGATTTTTGAAAAAACTAACTCCTGATGATTGAACTGGTGCAGCTTGTGGTATCATTGGATTAGAAGGAGCAGCAGGAACAGGATTAGCAATAACTGGAGCTTGTGTATTAGATATTTTTATATTTTTTCTAGATTTTCTTGACATTCTATTAAATTAATGTAATATAAAAATTATATTTCAAAAACTTTCTTTTTAACCAAGCCAACCACTTTTTCTTAAAGTATTATCTAATTTTATACCTAAAGAATTCATATTATTATTTATAGATAATCTACAATTTCTTACAATTGGTCTATAAATAGACCCAAAATTTGGAATTGTGAAAGATTCTTTATAAGAATCAAAATTAGAAGAATTTTTATAATCTTTCATTAATTCAACGTAAACAAACGCTGTTAAAAATGCAGAAATAGAAATAAATATAAAAAACGCAATGTAATTAAATGTAACATTCTTTGTTTTCTTCATATAATTTATATATAGATTTTTATATAATAAATTATATTATATTTTATAATTATTCTATTGATGAAAAGGGTAATCCATATGCATTTTTACCACTCCAATTTGCTCTAGGTTCTTTAGTTGATTTGAACAAATTTGGTATAGACATTAAAGAAAATGATTCTTTTGCCCTCTTCATATTGTTTTCAGCATCAACAATATCAGTTGTTGTCATTGATTCTGTTTTTTTTTCAGGCTCTTCTTTCTTTTCCTCTTTTTTTTCAAGTCCTATTGTATTAAGGGCTTTATCAAAAAGAGTATTTTTTCCCTCAGGTTTCTCCTCAGTTTTTTTCCCCTGAGGTTTCTCCTCATTACCCTCAGTAAAATTTTCAGTAATAGTATCAGTACTGTTATAAATAGAAACAACTAATAAAACTGCAAGAAGTCCTAAATAACGATTATATGTAGCAATAATAATTAATAACGCAACCAAATAAGCACGACCTAATGGATTTGCATACAAGAAGTGAACCTTATTAGGAATAGTTAGAAAAAATAACACTAAAACAACAACTAAAATAAACCAAATATTATTCTTATTTTTCAAAATAAACTTTTCAAAATTCATATATAAATAAACTATATATTTTTATTTAATGCAATTCTTTTTCAAATTATTATCTTAATTTTTATTAAGAATGTCTTTAGCAATGTATGCAGCTCCATTTGATAATGAAACAAATATAGTAAGGGATGATAACCCAATATCAAGAAAACGAGCATTAAATAAAACCCAAAAGCGTAATCCTTCTCCTAAAGAAAATAATTATTCTGAAAAGGTAAATTCTGTACTTCAAACTATTCATAATTTACCCCCTGAAGATGAACCATTAGCAGATTTTAATCCTCCTCCACCACCTCAATCGTCTGGTGTTGAAAATACTAGAATGAAAGAAAATTCGCAACCTTCTAATGGTCTAATGAACTTTTTTGTTGGACAACCTTCTCAAAATTCTAAAACACAATTTTTGTCTGATGTTGAAAATGAAAATGGGGGAAATAATAATTCAGGAGAATATGGAAGTAGCATTAATATGGAAAATTATCAACGCTATATGCCTAACTATAACGAAATGTATAACAGGAATAACAGTGCAAATATTGCTTATCCTAGCATTTCATCAAATGGATTATCTGGAGGATTTTCAGGTGATAAAAATGATGTATTAATTGAAAAACTTAACTACATGATTAAGCTCTTAGAAGAGCAACAAGATGAAAAAACTGGGAATGTTACAGAAGAAGTAATTCTTTATTCCTTTTTAGGAATTTTTGTCATTTTTATTGTTGATTCCTTTGCCCGCGTGGGAAAATATATTAGATAATTATATAGATGAGTAATGCTCCAAGAGAGGCAATAATTGATAGAGATTCAGATTCTTCAGAAGGGAGTGATATGAAACCAAGAGATGCAATAACAGAAAAAGAAGGGAGAATTTTAACAGAAGAAGAAACTGCAAATGCAACTACTGATGAATTTTTGGAGAATCGCGCATTGTTACTAGCTGAAGGAGATACACCTGAAAAAAGAAAAAAAACAATACACGATAACAGAATACTTAGACTTTTGGAATCTTCAGAAGCAATTAGTCCAGAAGATACAGAAAATCTTACAACAGGTGAAGCTCTTGCATTTGCAAATTATAGACAGTTACAAGAAAAAATACAAAAGATTGAGACAATATATATACCAAAATTAAAAAAGGATATTCTAGATGAAGAAGAAATATTAAAGGATACTGCAGTTGAACCATCTGCTAAAGAAGATGTTAGTGAAAGATTTCTTGTCAAAACAAATTCACTTCTTCAAACTAATAGAAACCTTGAAAGAGAAAAATCTAGATTGGAAAGATTCAAAAATGAAATATTAGATAAATTTGTTAGATGTGTTGAAGAAAAAAGTAGTGGTAGAAGATGTTCTATTTCTGGTGGTAGAAGAAGAAAAACAAGAAAATCACATTACAAGAAATCCAAGAAACATTACAAGAAATCCAAGAAACATTACAAGAAATCCAAGAAACATTACAAGAAATCCAAGAAACATTACAAGAAACATAATAAAAAATCCAAGAAACATTAATTTATAATCAAAACTTTAGAACAATGAAATGTTGGATATGCAAAATTATAGAAAAAATAAGCGCATGGGCAAACAACAGAAGGAGTAGTGCGTTTTTTTAAGTTCTCTATAATACTATTATTATGAGATATATCTTCTATGACTGCAAATCGCAACGTCTTAGATGCAGCACAAATTCTCCATAATGCAACCTTATATCCTTGTATAAATATTTCATTGTCCAAATCAACTGACTTTATTGAAGCAAAACAACAAAGTCCTTCAATACCTTCTTCAATATAAGTATTTGTTTTCCTGAAAAAATAAACACATTGCACTTCATCTTCGTAAATAACCAAATAAATAAATATATTTCTACTTTTAATAAGTGCTTGTAAATTTGTTATAGCTGTTGTTAGTACAATATCAAATCTAGAATTTTCCCTCTTCATAAAATCAAATAAATGATGAATATTATTTGGTCCACATTCTATTAAATTATAATTTGCAGGTAAATCAATGGGCTGTGTCCATCCATTCATTGGGAAACCATATGTTGTATAAACACATAATGGCACTATTCCTGTTAATTCCCCTTCTCTCTTGAAAATACATACCTTTATATTTTTGTTCAAATGTCTTGCATTGTATTCATGTGTTTGTATCATTTGTGGTGCTATTCCACTTTTTCTACTATTTGCATCAACGCATAAGTAATCAATATAATAAGCATCAAATTCTAATGGTATAGCATATTTATTTATGATTGCATGGATGGGGCGTCCAGTCATAACCGATTTAATTTTTTTATGCTCAATCATAGTACCTTTTTTTGAGTCAAGCAAGAATTCATTATCATTATAAAATGATAAATAAGATGGTGCATTATGACCATCAAAATATGCAGTAATATTTGATTTCTTTGGCATAAATTTATTTTCTTTGTTTTGCAAATAATTTGAGCGAATAAAATGGAGAAATTTAGTAAGTTTATGTTCACTTATATTCTTACCATATGTGAGTGTTTCAATATCTTTGAAATTACAATATTTATTTTTTTCAGGTAATTCTTGCATTATGATACCTTTATTAAAAAAATAATATTTAAAATCATATACATGAAAAACTGGTTGTAATGTCCAGAATTTAAATTTTGCTTTAATATATCCCATTAAAATCAAAAGAATAATAACAACAATTAATAATATATATAATAATGCATGATACCAATACATATATTATCTATATTTTAAAAAGGTATAGTCAAAACGCATATCTACCCAAAGGCAGTTTTCATGAAACACAAATTGCAATTTTATCATAACAATTTATACCAACTTGCATTGAATTATATATATTAAAACTAATAATTTGAAATTCCTCATTATTTTTATATAAAAATCCTCTTACAAAATTCCAATCATTGGATTCTGATTCTCTTTTATATGTAATATATAAATCAATATTTTCATTATTTATTTTCTTATTAATAATACAATGTTCATTATCATCATACATTA
>Ga0114971_10001061_pt1 | contig 18589 bp, 31 predicted proteins | sample M_140625_MF_Meta_FD_87320 | JGI IMG/M metagenome (GOLD analysis project Ga0114971, IMG submission 87320) | Freshwater microbial communities from Lake Montjoie, Canada to study carbon cycling - M_140625_MF_MetaG | ecosystem: Environmental > Aquatic > Freshwater > Lake | place: Lake Montjoie...
CACTTGAAAGGCGTAGCCGAACTGCTGACCCAGTGCCTCAAATGACCATCACTAATAATCATGGGCTACCAGCCCCAATGTTCAGAGCATTGTCACATGATGGTTACACGCCCGGCACAAGGAGAGCAGACATATCGGTAACTTCCTTAATCGGCCCACCGAAAATCAACCAACTCAAGAAGAGACATTCTGATCAGATCGTAGAAGACGCAGCAGACAGGGTATGGGCATTGCTAGGTCAGTCCGTACACAAAGTAGTCGAACTGGCTGGCGGTGAGACTGAGATGACAGAGAAGCGTCTCTACATGGAGATCAATGACTATACAATAACTGGTCAGACTGATCTCTACGAGACAGAGAACCATACCATCTCAGACTTCAAAGTGACATCGGTCTTCTCATTCTTACTTGGAACCAAGCAAGAGTGGGAAGCACAGATCAATCTGAATGCTATGCTCTGGCGAGAGTACGGATACGAAGTCAAGAAAGGTCAGATCGTAGCCATCCTTCGGGACTGGCAAGCGAGTAAGGCTGAGTTTGACAAAGAGTATCCTCAGTGTGCAGTTCATATCGTTGACATTCCACTATGGGATAACGACGAGTGTATCCGCTATGCTACTGAGCGCATCAAAATGCATCAAGCAGCAGCGGCAATGGCAGATGATCACATCCCAGCTTGTGATCCCAAGGAACGCTGGGCAAAACCAGATACCTATGCCATCAAGAAAAACGGCAACAAGAGAGCAGCAAAAGTGTGTGAGTCCAAGGAAGAGGCAGAGAACCTTCTACCTACCTACGGGCCAAACCATTCGATAGAGAAAAGAAACGGTGGAGATATGCGGTGTGAGCGTTATTGCTCAGTCGCACCCTTCTGCCACTACTACCAAGCAAACTATAAAGAATAACAAATATATGTATACTACACAATACGATCCAAACTGTAAAATGCACGAATTCCTTTACACGGGAATCGCAATCACCCAAGAAGCAGGCGGTTTAGCTGCGCTGATAGATATGACTAACGGACTTGATATTGAAAGAGCCAAAGAATTTGGCGTTAATTTCGATGAGTTGTTGGTATCACAAGCTGATACAGCTTATGAAGCATCAATCGTAGTCCGCAACTTAATTGCGGGAGATGTTGATCACATTGCGATTAACGTCTGTGGATTCGTTTACGATGCAGAAAAGGAGGCGCAGGCTCCAGAAAAACATAAAAAAAATCAAGCTGAACTTAGGGAGATTTTTTATCGAAAAGAAGGAGTAAAATCAAATGAATAACTTCAGAGTGGAATTAAAACCAAGTGAACAATTTGAAATCGGAGCATCTGATGCAGCTTATCTTTGGGAAAAGGCAACACACATATTGCAAGAGGAAGTAAATAAAGACTTCCATAAAGATCACCCTATGGTTGTTGCTAAATTAGCCGAAATTCAAGCAAGTTTATACAACAATAAAGCAATCACTACAGCTATTCAAGACTTGGCAAGTTCAATTAACTTTTTAGCTGAAGTAGTTAAATGCCGCGAATAATAAAAATTATGAGTAACCAATTAGAGGGTTTAGAACCCAAAGACATCATCAAGAAAGTCACAGGAACAATCACAAAGTTGTTCCCAGAGAAACAACACGAAGGCAACTTCGGCCCATACACCATCCAGAACGGCGAGATCGAAGTGGATGGTAAGAACTACAAGCTGGCATTCTGGAAGAACACCCAGCCAGAGTCCGCTAAAGGCAGGACAGTAACCCTATCCTCAACCCGTGGTAAGCATGGGTTGAACGGAGTTACTTTCGAGGAGGAGAACTACAAGAACAAGGAAGGTCAGTCAGTCCATAACGAGGTGATCAAAGTATCTGCATCCGCTAGGGTGGAGTACGATGGAGCAAGTGATGAGCCAGTCAGAGTTTCACCCAAGAGTATCGTTACCGATAATCCTACGCAGGCATTGGATAAGATTGTTGAGCTACATAAGTATGTAGACTCGCTCGTCCGTCATGCCTACAAGGGAGTGGAAGACGAAGAAACCCTACGAGCATATGTCTCATCGGTCTTCATCGAAGCTAACCGTAAAGGAATTGCGTTCAAGTCTGAGGTTAAAGCAGAGGAACCGAAGCCAGTAGAACCACCCAAAGTGGAGCTAGACCCTGCTGACTGGGCATCTGCCATCGTTCCTAGTGGAACACAGAAGGGCAAGAAGTTGGCAGAGATCGGTAAGCCAGCACTCACCAAACTCTATGAGTTCTACTTGGAGAAGGGGTTCAGTACTCCATTCGCTAAGTGCGTAGAGCAAGCCGCCGCCGACCTTGACCTCGACGCTCCAGTAGAGACAGACGACATCCCATACTAAACCCACTAGTTCCTCCCAGAACACAACCTCAACTAAAACACTAATGAAAAAAGAACTAGAACTATTCAGCCCAACGCAAGAAGGAATTCTTGTACCAGTAGCAACCTACCTCCGCCAAATGGCAGAGTTTGTTAAGACCGAATGGCCCGGCTTTGCCATCACCGAAAACCACATCAAGAAGGCATGGGCCAAGCTCCAGAAGAACGAGTACCTCGATGATGGTACACCAGATGAGATGCTGGAAATGTATGAGAAGATGTCCGCTGACTGGGACATGGCCCTTGAACTGGAAGAGGAACGGATTAACGTAGCCAATACCCCTGTCGAAGAACCAGTCAACGAATCCCTAGCGTTGATTGAGAGTGTCAAAGATGGGCTAGAGTTGTCCTCCTTCACCAAGAAGTTCGACATCGGCGCAGGAATGACGCAGTGCGTACCCCGTGGTAAGGTAGAGATGAAAGACTGGGTGGCAGCATTTGCCTTTGGTCTGACCCTCGAAAGCGGAGCGCAATGGATCGTAGGTGATTCGGTTGTAGCACTAGAGAATGCTGGTCACGATGACGTGATCAATCAACTCTGTGCTAACTTCAAGAAGAGCTACAGCACCGTCTCTGGGTACGCTAGGGCTTGCAGGGCATTCCCTGCGGCGAAGAGGGACGCTAGTCTACCCTTCACGGTCTACCGTGAGATCGGAAACGCTAACTTCGGTGATGCCAAGACCAACGCCAAGAAGCAACAAGCCATGCTAGAGGTAGCCAAGGTGGAAGGGCTATCCTCTACTGAAGTCAGGAACAGAGTTAGGAACGAGCAAGGTAAGGACGATAAGTCTGTCCTGCCACATCGGTATCTGGTCTTGAACGTAGGCAACTACGGAAACTCTGAAGTCAAACGCTCAGTGCCAGAGAAACTAGAAGCTCACCACTTCCTCATCGACAGACAAGATATGTCATGGTTCGATGCGGCACAAGGTGAGTGGGTCAAATTCGCGAAGGAACAATAATGAAACGAGATTACGAAAACGATCCAGAGCAATACTGGAGAGACAAAGAAGAACGCAAAGAACAAGACGGGCAAGAGAAACTGAAACGCTGGGAGAAAGAAAACCCGAACTGGCCCTACGGATTCAAACCGAAAGATTAATTTATGTCAGAAAAAAACCAACAAAACGAAACATCTAAAACAATTCTTGAGGCATTCAGCTTCATCAAGTGTGAGGATGAAAAACTAAACGAACGAGTCCACGCCTTCGCCAGCCTCCTGCACACAGCAGCGATGATGGTGATCCGATCTGAATCCCGCAAGGGTGAAGGGTTTGAGTGTATCAAATACTTGGAGCTTGCTTTCCTCTACTACAAAGAGAGCCAGTTCCGCAAGCGTTTCGATACGGAAGAGAAAGAAGAAGAGACCCCTCGTATCATCACCTAATTATCGGAAACGATAGAAACAAAAAAGCCCACAGGGATTTTACTCCTTGTGGGCTTATTGCTTTAGACTTTCGGTGCTACGGATATCGAACCATCTATCTCCCCATCCATGAGGGTATCCATCCGCTTGAGCTTGGCATCGAGCGAACTACAGACTGACTCCTCGATGTCTACACCAGCGGCGTAGATGAGGTACTGGATTGACTTAGACTTACCTCCAGCCCGGTGTACCCTACCTAGAACTTGCTTGAGATCAAAGACCGAATAGGTAGGCATGATGAGAGCAACTCTGGAATGCTGACCAGTTACATCGTGGAGGTTTAATCCTTCACGACAGGCTTGGATGATCCCAATCATCACCCGTGATCGATCACCTTGGAAAGAATCGATATTCCCTCGTCGGATGAGGTCACTCTGACCTCCATGAATCGCACAAGTAGTCTTCAACTGATCTTGCATGAACTTGAGGGTTTCGGTGAAGTTGACTGCAATGAACACGCTATTACCTTCCTCGATCAAATCCTTGACCATAGCACATACTGCTGGTGCTTTGAAGAGTTCGATCTTCTGACGGGCGCGGGTCATCTCTGCTAGTACTGCACCCATAGAAGAGGCAGCGTTCTCTTGCATACGAATCTGTTCTACTCTGACCATCACGTCTTCGTACTCTTTCGCTATCTCTCTGGCGGTATCCATATCGAATGCTCTGGCTTGGATGAGCGTCTCTGGGAATGCATCACCTACATCAGAGGGCTTGAGTCGATTACCCTTGTCGGGGAAGATCAGACCATGAAGGTTCTTGAGAACCTTATTGCCACCTCTGAACTGCATACCGAACTGGGTCTGGACGCATCCGCAACCATTGAGGAAGCGGAAGTAGTCTTTGCCACCTTGATGCAGACCCAAGAACTGGCCGATTGCCCACATCTTTGTGGGATCATCTGCCATCGTCGCAGAAAGAGCAATCGTAGGCACGTTCTGCACAACGCAATCCCGAAGCATGAAAGCATTCTGGGTATTACCTTGTGCCTTGGCACGGTGAACCTCATCAATGATAAGATCGGTATCTGGTGGAAGAGTGAACTGGAAGTGCTTCTTCTTGTCATCTGTCCATTTTCCAATCTTACTCTTGCCTGTCTTTGCCCACTCCCATCCGCAAACTTCGTAGGTTTCAACGCCGAAGTATTTAGCCATCCTATGCCAATCGGTAGTGATCGGCTTAGGACAGATAACAGCTACCTTCCTGCCCCGTTCACGCGCAACTGCAAGAGCAATAGCTGTCTTGCCCATCCCAGTCCCATGACCGAGAAGCGTTCGATTATACTTAAGCATGGAACGAAGAGCCAACTGAACTGAAGTGAGTTGGTACTCAAATAACTTTTCTGGATATACCAGAGCAGGAAGATCATACTTAATCTCTGGTTCAGGTTGTTTCTCAGCGGAAGGGATTATCGGAAACGATAGGTCTTCCTTAGACCACCAAGCTAACTCCCAAGCATCTCTGAACTTGGAAAGCTGGAGGCCGAGGTCACCTAATGCTTGTTTGTAATCATCACGATCTTCGCGGTAAATATCCCAGAACTCCTGCGTGACACTCGCCTTCCGAAGAAGACGAGGGCCACGTTTGGTCGAAGTGGACATTGGTTGCGAGAACTCAACGGAATCTAGTAATGCTTTAATGTTCATTTGTTTGATTTTCTGCTAGGCTTAAACTCAAATCCCCACCAAATCGGATTCTCGTTTTCTTCTTCAAGAGTTTGGCAAACGATTACGGAACCATAATCTGGAAACGCATCATATCCTTCTGGAATATCACCATCTGGAAGTCTGTAATACAAGTCATCTCCAAGGCATTCAAGAATACCATCAAATTGATCTATTATCTTCCCTCGCTTAGAAGTGCCTTTGAATTCTTTCAAAGTCCAGACTCCTTGCGTGTCTTTGCGTGGAGTTTCCCTTGGTTTGTCCCAATAGAATGTAACAGACCATTTGATAGCATACCCTTGCGAAACTCTATCAAGCACACGCACCTTGGATTTGAATTTGCGATTGCCACAAACTCGGTCAATGCGCTCGGACAGATTCTTGAACCATGTCAGATTGTCAAACTCACCTTCTTTTGGTTCAATAACTTTTCCAATGCCCCATTGAGCATTTTCACCAGCAATCAACTTCCATGCTGCTTCTTCCTTTGGCAGTGGAAGGGCGCGTGATCCGTTGTAAGGATGGAATTTAGTGCGTTTTGAGGTAGCAAATACTGTTGCACCACAAATTGCTTCTTCGATATAGATTTGAATGGTTGTCTGTTTCATTTCTCGAATTTAATTGCTGTTACTTTCTTGTCTGGATAGACAGTTGACTTGAACTTTGGCATCTCTTGTGACTTGGAAGAGGTTTGCCAGAGTCGGATGTATGCCTCTGGTGGGAGGCACGTTGCTTGGTTCTTTTCGGTGTAGCTCATTTGACTATATCAGTATTGTATTTATTATTGATGTAAGCAACTAGTTGTTTTAGAACTGATTGTTTGTTTCCTTTGAATCCAAAGCTACTCTTTGCTATTCCATAGGCGGTATGTCCTTTGCTATGCTTCATGCCAGCACACTCTAATTTGAGTGCTGACTTGAGCCTGAGAAGAGCATAAAGCTCAAACTGCTGTGGTTCTATTATGGTGTTCATTATGTTTTGGTTTTTCCAGTAGCACTATGCTACCAGACTGCCAGCCACTATCGTTTCCGATAATGACTGGAGTGTCTGGTTACAACTCTGCTTTTGCAAGTAACTCGCCCATCACTTTGACGTGGGAAAGTACAATTACATTAGGGTTTGTAATGACAGCTAGCTTCTCGCCATCTGTACTCCTACTCAAACTTTCAACGATGCCAGCCAGAACTTTACTCTCACGGGTTCTATCAAAAATCTCTGCACCGTAGAATACTCTCATGTTTGGTTCGCATGAAGAGTAAACACGAATAGTTCCAACTGCACCGAACCCCTGACTATGCCGAATATCAATGTAATGGTGATGAGTGCCATAGATGTTCCCATTGAACATGGTAATGCCATCTGGATCACCAGCATCATGGCGATGAGTTATAGTGATGCCCAACTTGGATAGCTTGTGAGAATCCTCAAAAACTACCTTTAGCCTTTCGACTAGGCATACCAATCCGCAACGGGCAAGCTCATCACGAACCTCTCTCTGTTCTATTCTAGTTCTTTCTATTCCCTGCTCCGATTGAAGATGGGCAAGATGCTTCTCTTTGGCTTCTTTTACTGCGGTTCTTATATTTTGTTGGTCTGTTATCATATTTTATGTTTCGTGTTTTACCGATTACACCATGTAATCAGACTGCTCCCCACTATCGTAAAACGATAATGAGGAGAGTGTCTGGTTACTCTTTTAAGAGTAATAAAAGACTTTGAAGGCAAGCGTGATCGTAACACCATTCTGCTGAGTCGAATGGCCCTTGAGCAAAAGCCATATCATCATGGTAATACCATCCGGGATACTCGACACCTGTCACTTGGAATGGATCAACATCCTTGATGGATGAGGTGATATAGTCGATGAGCTTCTTGGCTTCTGGAAGCCAACAGGCTTGACCGTATTCGATCCAACTACCATCACGGATCATTGCGTCTTGATAGTTGTTTACTTCCTCGCGAAAGGCAGCATCATCATACTCCTTTAGAACAACCCCAGCTAACATATAGGTGAACGGGCCACCTAAAGGGCTTAAGTTATATGTTTGATTGAGCATCTCGATAGTAGCTTCTTCGACATCTATGGAGTCATTTTCATCATAGACTCTATCTAGTATGTATTGTTCTCTTGTCATGTTTTCTTTCTATTTATTGTTTCGTGTTTTTCCACTTACACTATGTAAGCAGACTGCTGGCGTTATCGTTTCCGATAACACCAGAGTGTCTGACTACGCATAGAATCTGCCGTCACATACCCGGATGACTTGCTTGTCCTTCTTGGTAATGATTGTGACGATAGACTTCTTGGGAGTGATGGCGCGGACAACGCCGATTGACTTCTTGGGGATAGCATCGAAGAGCTTACGCGCCTTCGACTTGGTTACTTCAAGCATAAATAAGATAGAATTATAGTGATTTGGAATATGAGAATAAACCCTACGAAGATAATTGTATCTCTACTCACGCGATAGCCTCCTTAGCTTTCTTGAGTTGGTAACCATGAGGGTTAATCCATATGGATGGCAGAGAAGAGCGGCGATTGTTACCATCACACAAGCCGCATTCAGAGCATTGAAGACCCTTGGCATCTGCTAAACATTCAATATCGTTAACGAGAGGTTTCTCGCTGACAGTGAACGTGCGAAGGCCGAGGTTCTTGGCATACTCCACATTACCGGCATTTGTAGATGCCATGAAGTACCGACCATAGGACTTGGCTAGTTCAACTGGCATCTGATGCCAATCATGGAAGTAGCCAGTAATCCTAGTAGCTAGGCTAGTGATGCTATGAATCATCTCAAGTGGGAGATGAGATGGATTGCCATAAGCACCGAAGCGAACGTAAGGCACAGAGAAGAAGTCATGCCACTCGCGTGTTCCCATATGAAGATATTCATATGAGCCACGCTTGTATGCTCGCCAGATTGCACCGAGAGGATTGTCATTTACATAACAACCCTCCTTGGATGCAAACTCACAGCCATTACATTGATTGTCTGCGTCAGCACCTTTCCGAGATTCGGTAGGATGCATACGAGCATCCATAATCCAAATCTGGATAGATTTGCCTGTCTTGATGTTCTTGCTTGCTCTTGTGGCTATGACCACAATGTCGTTGGTTTCGTGTATAATATACATTTCGTGTTTTCCGACATGGTTATATGTCAGACTGCTACCGACTATCGTTTACGATAATCGGCAGAGTGTCTAACTATTCTGCTAGTTTCATCTGAAGTTGTAACTCCATGAATTTATTTGATGCTGATCGTGCATCATAAAACCCATAATCTGGGCCAACATCTTCTGGAAAAACTTGGAATACAATATACTTCCAAGAATTTCTTCCTATTACCTTAACTTGCTCAATGCGTAGTTCTACATAACCATCAGTTGAGCGAATTAACTCCTCGCCTTGGTATTCTGTTATTTCAAATCCCCAGCTTGACGTTTTCATAGAAGAATTTAACCACCAGTCTCCAAACGCTTTTGAATATGCGTCAAAGAGTGCTTGGTATGCATCATCAATGATCTGTGTGCGTGTTTTTTTCATTTGTTTTTAACTTTAGTCCCCCAAAATGGCTCTTTGCGTCCAGCATGGTCAATGTTCTCTACTGCACCTGTTAATGTGTGAAACCATGCGAGCAATCCTGCTCGACGGCATTCATGCATTATGTCATCTCTGACAATACTATCTTTAACCATGAAGGATATGTCTTGCTTATTCGGGAGTTCAATATTAACAAACACTTTGTTTCTATAGGATTCTGCATCTTCACAGATTTTCTTTAGTTCTGATATGTTCATTTGTTTCGTGTTTTTCCGACTGGTTGTAGTCAGACTGCTGCCCTGCTATCGTAAACGATAACAGAGCAGAGTGTCTAATTACGCAAATAGCGTAGGGCTTCGATGTAGCACCGAATCCGCTTTCTGAAGTAAGGGTTGTGGCGTAATAGCCATAATTCCTTGATGGATTTTAAGGTAGCAATATGGAGTGTTACCTTGATGTCGTATGGAATGTTCATTTGATGATTAGTAAGCCCATGATGAGAAGCTCCTCATATCCATAGACGGTTTTATTATCACAAGCCTCACAGAGGTAACGACGAGCGTCAGGCTCAACGCCATCAACTTCCTCGCCACAAGTGAGACACCATCCTCGACATCCCATGCCGAACATTACATCTTTCATCTCTTCATCGGACATGACTGGGATGACATACTTCTTACCACTATCGGAAACGATATCTTTAGTAGTCATTTTGTATTGAACCCTTCATCACCAAACTTCTCACCGCGATGAAATCCTTTGCAGAATGCTGTGATACAAGCATCCAGAACGGCAGCGGGAACGTGACCATAAGTCATAACGTGCGACCCACCGCTCATAATACTGTAACCTTTACCTTTACCAGCAGACTGGATAGTAAGATCAAAGTGAATGCCTGTGACGTTGTATAGGTATTCCAACCTACCAACTAATTCTTTTTTTGTTATTTTCATTGTTTTCGTGTGTTATGACTCTGCGTTTGCGTTATGCTTTACGGGCTTGTCACCGATTGATTATCGTTTAACGATAACCAAGCCGCATTAACCTTGCCGCCCAAAGCGAACGACAAGGCCACGAAAAACCGAAACTGAAAACCTAAATTGTAAAATATCAATTGTCGTTGAAAGACTGCCTCTTCCCCGACTATTAATAGTATAGCACAAGACCCCTCCTTTGTCAATAGTTTAGTGTAAATAAATGATAATAAATCAAAATAATTTTATTGATTTATCGTGAACGATAACCTATTCTCCCGACCATGAAACAGAAAACCCCGAACGCCAGAAAGAAGTGGGACATGGATAAAGTGAGATCGTTATACATCCAAGGCCATGAAGTGGCGGACATCGTGAAAATGCCTGAGTTTACTGGACTATCCAGATTCTACGTTAAAAACGTCATGATCAAAGGGCAATGGTCAAAGCAGCGTCAACTCATCAGAACCCAGTCCACGGGGCTTATAGAGCGAACAATCATCGATGCTATGAAGGAGCAGACAGAGCAACATCTACGCTTTATGCTCAAGGAAGTGGCAGATGAAAGAGCCGAGATAGTAGCCAGAAAAAAGCAAGGCAACATCAAAGACCAGAAAGAGAGACTGGAAGTGCTGGCAGAATTAGATAAAACATCACGCCGAACACTAGGATTAGATGACCAGAACGTAGGAGACAGAAAGGCCATGAGCGTAAATGCCATGATTTCTCTGCACGTTACCGGGCCACAAAGAGCGGAAGAAGTGGAAGTGGTAGCCACGCAATATAACAAGGCCGAAGTGGAAGAGGGAATTATCGTTACCGATAACGTGAAAGAGGAAGAGGAAGGGTGAAGAGGTAAAGTGAATCAGCCGGGCGGATTTGAGGATAAAAAAAGAGCCGAAAAAAGGGCGACCCCCGAAAGGATCGCCCGGATTTTCTATAGTGTCACAAGCCTGATGATGATGGCCTCCATTATTAGAATGAAGACCAGCACCAGCGTGACAAATTTGAATTTGTCTTTTCTCATCTCATCTCTTCGCTTTCAAATCATGAATTGCCTTAATCGCATCTGTATGGCCTAAGATATAATTTCCCAGACTCATCTTCGAAACGATTTGGCGGGTCAACTTCAAACGTGACTCATTATCTGCTAGAATCGCGTATCGTTCAATTGCCGTGAGAATGATCGCCTCCTGAATTGCCGCTTTGTTTTCGAGCGATTCACTTTCTACGGGTGCTTCTTGCTTTGGTTCGCTTTCTTGCTTTGGGGCAAGCTTTTCTTTCACGTTTCGCGGGCTTTCACCCTTGTTTAATAGTGCGACCGCTTTCGCGCTAGTATCCTCACCCTTAAGAAGCTTTGAACATTCCCGCAAACCATAAAGATCACGGACGTTGGCAATACTGAGACCCTTAGTCTCGAATAGAGATAGACTTTTACTTATGCTGATAAGATTTGGGATAGTTGAACCGCTCCACCTATCTTTCAATTTATCAGCAAACGCCTTGGATTCCTCCTCTGGTCTATTCTTGAATATCCAGCCACTAAATAGAATAGCCTCTCTGACCGCAGATTGCCCACTCTCTAATTTGCTGACGACATATCCAGCGCAGTCCTCAATAGCTAATTCCGTCCCCTTATAGGCTGGGTTAGCTTGCAAATATCCCAAGCTATTATGCCTGAACATTTGATCTATACTTCCAGCCTCGCGAACGATTGCCATTGGTGTTGCTGCTGTTTTTACTGTTTTAGTACTCATCTGCTTTGGTGTATGTACGTGCCATGCGATTGTCTATTGATTAGACTCACAAGCTGTTTTCGTTTCAGCTTCCGATTTATTCGGACATTGCCCGCACATTACCAAAGCAAAGAAATTAAGATTTAAAATGTCAGAGAACAAATATCGTTGCAATACATAGCGTTGCCCGATGCTTTTAAGATAGCAAACAACCCATACTTTGTCAATGGCATATGCAAAAAAACATTTATCGTTTTCCGATAATTCGACCGGGCTTATTGCAAGTTACTTGCAAAGATAAACATTGACGCTGTCCAGATCAAGGGAATCTCTTTTCTTATGGGAGAGCCGCCGGCATGGGGGGACACCCGGCACACCCCAAACTGGCGAAGGCTTCAGCGTTGACGTAGGCTCCAAAAACTACAAAAACTGACATTTCCGACTACAAAAACTGGTGTTTCCCTTTGTCAATAGACTATATGGTTATCGTTAACGATAACGATTCTCTAGGAAGAAGCAGAGTAGTACTGTTATCCAAGCTAGAAGTAGGGCTAGGGTTTGGTCGGACATTTCTTATTCTTCTGGAAGAAGGAGGTACTTACTCCACGGGATTCTAGGAATTTGTTACAGGCTTTATTTATCTCGTCTGTCCTTCTTGGGGTTTTGTAACCTACTCTAGCGTCATCTGAGGATACGTTAGATTCTAGGTTGAGTTTATTATATTTCATAGGTTGATTAAGGTGACTCCCATTTTTTGTGCAGTTAGGAGGGCGGCGGGGTCAGTTTGGTAGATGTCTTTATAGAGGACTCTCTTTATTCCATAGGCTACTATGGTCTTTAAGCAGTCTGTACATGGGAGTAGGGTGGAGCAGAGTGTCTTTCCTTCGCCGGGTTGGGTGTATCTGAGGGCGTTCTGTTCTGCGTGGATGACGTATTTCCTTCGTTCTTCTCTATCTGACCAGTCTTCTTCTATACCTTGGGGGAATCCGTTGTAGCCTACTGAGGCTATGGAGTTATCTTCTCTGAGGATGACTGCGCCGACCTGTCTCCACGGGTCTTTGCTTTTCTTAGCTACTACCTCAGCTATGGACATAGCGTATTCGTCCCAGTTCATTTGAAAAAGTTAAGTGTTGAGTCTTGGATTATGTATTGAAGGTAAGAGTCACATTCTGGGTTGCTGGCTCTAGCCATTCCCTGTGGTTCTTGCCCGTGCTTGTTTGTTATGTCATCTACTCTGCCAGCGACGATTTTAGCTTCTATGGAGTTGTCTTCCTTATACCAAGGTTCTTTTTTCCAGTATGATTTCATATCAGATAGTTCTGAATCGTGAATGAAGTGGTATGGTAGTTTTTCTTCTGTGCTTTCTGAGTAGAATGGGACTTCCCAGAAGATGTGTTTTGAGTACCCAGATAGGGAATCTGATAGGTAAAGTTCGGTATTGCTGTGGGTGGTATTCTGAGCTATGAGATAGAATCTCTTTTTAGAGTGGTTTACTAGGTTATTGTTGATGAAGTGGGCTAGTTCATCAGTCATAATGAAGTCAGCGTCCCATTTGAATTTCCATGTATTTGAACACTTCTTTAAGCACCAGTTACAATAGCTAACAATGCTATGTATCGAATCAGCATTTGTACATAGTGTTTCTACCCCGGCTCTTGATAGTTCATATTCGTAATGGAATATTTTAATTGAACTCTCTTCTTTTTGTAATCGTTCAGCTATTTCCTGTGACCTATCTTCACAATTATGGAGGACAATAACAATCTCTTTTGGGATAGATATAGAGAACAACGATCTGATGGACTTTTCTAGTGTGCGTTCTTCGTTATGTACCCTGACTAAGAATGAGATCATATTGATATATTTTTTTCAGTCATATGACCTTTAATAATGCAATAATTATATTGAGGATTTATATTATTACATTGTATTACTTTTTTTTCAAAATAATGAATATCAAATTTATTTGCTAAGTCAGAAATATTAAAATTAGATTTATGAATTTCAAACGCATTATTCATTGCATTATCTTGAGGGTAAAATGTAGGCCATATTATTATAGCCCATTTTGATCTATATAAAAAATAATCAATATAATCAATGACTTCTGATCTAAAGAAATGTTCAAGCACATCACCAAAAATTACAACGTCATATCTTTTTGTGCAGTTATTGATTACAAAATCCTGTATAGTTTCATTATACACTTTAGTGTATATTTTATTCAGACTATAATCCTCTGCATATTTGAATGTTGGCTCAACTGCATCAATGGATTTGATGGATGGAATATGCCTGCAAATGTTTCCATATTTACCAGCACCCGCTCCAACATCTAATGCAGATTCAACATTTAATTTTGTTAAATGATTAGATATTGTATTATTAAATATATCGTATGAAAATGGCATTATGGATAGTATTTGTAGAGTGAGTTAAGACCATTCCCGTCTGCGTACCATCCCCGGCCTTGGTAGATGTCTAGGATGTCATTAAAGTACTTCTCGTACATTGGGGCTACTTTATCTAAGGTGAAGTTCTTCCCGAAGGCTAGGCAGTCCGCTGGTCTGATCTTTTTAATGTTATGCATGGCATCTATAAAGTCACCCATAGTCCTGCATCGGTATCCTGTGATCCCGTGAAGGTTGTTTTCAGCGAAGCAGCCCCAGTCTGTCGTTATAGTTGGAGTACCAGAGAGTAGGTTCTCTACTTGGACTCCACCGAAGGGTTCTACATACATCGAGGGGATGAAAGAAGCTGTCGCGTTGGACATCAGTTTACGCCTAGTTGATTGGTCAGCGTAACCTACATATTCAACGTGTTTAGGTAGTATATAATCATCGTCTTTCTGTCCAGCTAAGACTAGTCTTTTACCTAAGATTTCAGTCGCTTGAATAGCAACTTCAACTCCCTTACCAGAATATACCCGGCCAAGGTAAAGATAGTAATCCTCTTTTTTCTCGTTATAATCGAAATCATCAGTGTCAAAATAGTTGGGTATGACAACTTCATACCAGTCTTGTCTGCAAGTTCCTACGTTTTGTAATCCACAATAAGCATGGTAGATTGCATAGGATTCAAATACTTTAAATCGCGCCCAGTGACCACCAGCATATCCAATACCCGGTTCCACACAGATCATGTCTGGATGAGCGTCACAGATAGGTCGTACTCCTGCTCCCCAGAAGGGGAGAATAAAGTCATTCTTTTGTTTTCTGCGACCTACTTCATCAATAGCGTTTTTATAGAAGGTTTGATAAGCATGATCATTAACATCAAACTTAGGTAACTTAGTTTTCCATTCTTTACTTCCATAGCACTTTTTAAAGTCTTTGTTGGTTATTACAGGAACGTGTTCCGTGCATTGCAAGTTAGAATCTTCATGCCCGTAGTGGATGACTTCATGCCCACGGTTGGTCATCATTTTTCCGAACTTGAAAACTTTAGCAGTGAATGCACATGAATTGTATTCTTTGCTAGTTATTGTGTGAGGGATGCCTAAGATATGGAATCTCATATGCTTGTCATAAGCTCTTTAAGTTGTTTAATCTTCTCATGTAACTCCTCCATATGTTTGATATAAAAAGAGTGTACCTCATAGGTTGTCCAGTTTGTTTTACACCCTAACTTGGTGCAGTCGCGCCTTCTCATTATCATGTTTCCTTTTTCTCTTGAGTCACAGACACTAGAGTTTGATCCACACTTAGGGCATCGTTTCATTTAGTTGATTTGCTTCCCTTACACTTCCACTTCTTACGAGATAGGTTATTGGGACTATTGGGGTCTGACTTCCAATCTCCTTTGATCTTAGCTGAACGAGCGCAATAAGCATCTCCTTTAGCTGTGCCGGGGCGAATTCGATCACCACCATCCTTAGCCTTCCCAGCCTGTCCGTACTTCACAGTCTTAGTCCTGCCAGTAGCTGGATTCTTTACTACTTTAGCGAATCTCTTTTCCATTAGGATTTGTATCCACGCTTACGTTCCATTTTCTTCATGGCTGGAGATTCCTTCTTCTCATGCATTTTCTTATGTGCGGAATCTGACATCATTTTGCCATTTGGCATTTTGTGCGTTTTTGATTTAGTTGTTGGTTTTTTCATATTATTTTTTCTTTTTCTTCATCCCTGCTTCACTCATTGCAATTGCCACTGCTTGCGCACGGCTCTTTGCTAGGGGTGCTTTCTTTGGGCCTTTAGGGTTGATACCTGAATGGAGAGTTCCACGTTTGTACTCACCCATGACCTTAGCTACTTTTGCTTGTTTAGCGGTTGGTTTTTTCATAGTCCGTCTACTCCTTCTCTTAATAGTTTAAAGAACATGGAGGCAGAGATTGTAACCTTCCAGTCTTTGTTGTTCTTCTTGTGAGCAACTGCCCACGCAATGCCATTAGCATCACGCTCGGCCTGTTCGCAAGCCTTATCTAAATTTAAATTCTGAACACACTTCACTTCAAAGTGGAGTTTACCTTTCAGTTCTTCACAGACTACATCTGGTGAGTCTTGACCTCCTGCGTGTTGTTGCCCACGTTTAGCAGTGTAACCTTCGGCGCGGAGTTCATCCCGCCACATCCTTTCACCTCTGGCTCCTTTAGCTCTTGAGTTGATCATGGAAGCAAACTATCAATATCTTGTAACTCTGTCAATACATTTATCTGAATAAAGTATTCGTTGTAGATTTTCATTCCTTCGTTCCAGTAATTCTCCGCTATACAATATCTTTCTTTGTCTTGTGACTCCCAGATAGTAAGTGCAGCATCCATGAATCTAGATGCCTTCTCGTATGCTTTATCTGTTGACATTAGAATACCTCCTCGATGCGTGAAGTCTCCCCGTGCATGATAATATCTATCCTGTAATCCTTCGGGCCGCGCCTGTTCTTCTTCACGGTCACTTGGCTCTTTGTTTTTAGATGCTCAACATAAATAATCTGATTACTATGCATCCCAATCGCCCGGCTCTCTCGTAACCTTCCCTCATCATTTAACTGGGAGGCTGTTAGCAGTACGAGTTTATTAACGGATGCTGATACCTTTAACCTTCTTGTGATCTCAGAGATAGCGTTCTCTCGGTTGTCTACACCTTCAATTGATACGATCTGGAGATAATCCACGATAACAACATCTGCGCGGTTTTCTCCGACATAACGGTTAATATTTGACTCAATATCGTTAATATCACTGATGGCATCTATGATTTGAAGTGGCATACCATGTAATTTGGTCAGTGCATTAGTGATTGCGTCCAGTTCTACCTTGTTTGCGTTGAGGTATTCTGCTCTTTCGCGGATCGGATAGCCAGCCAAGTTGCAAGCCATGCGGGTTAAGATGTCTTTAGCATTCATCTCTAGTGAAAAGAAGATAACGGACTTGTTGTTGAGTAGATTTGCTACTGCTGCTTGCACTAGGAAGATGGATTTACCACCGCCTGTCTCTGAAGCTACCGTCAAAAGCTCTCCATGATGCAGTCCTCCTCTCAATGTTCTGTCTAATCGGATCATTCCTGTCGTAAAACACTCTTCTTTGGCCTTACCTTCCATCTCGTCGATGATTTCCAAGATAATATCTTTGACTGGCTTGATTTTTACTCCCCGATCCTCTGAACATCTCATTATCGTTTCCGATAATTTCTTCAAATCAGACTTTCCTACGCGAATATTGGGTTCTTCTTCCTCGATAACCTTGATGGCATCGCGGTATCCTTTGTTTCTGACTAACTGCTTTCGGTAATCATCCGCCATATCCTGACAGACCTTCCCAGAAGCGATCTTCATGGTAGAAAGAATCTCGTGGACTTCGTTCTCTCCTCCAGCCGCTTCGATCTCACCTGTCGCTTCTAACTCAGCAATGGCAGAAAACGGGCAACAAGCCCCTGTTCGCTGGTGAACCCCTTGGAGGGCAGTAAAAACCTTCCTGTGGGGCGGCAGAGCGAAATAATCCACATCCCACGTTTGTTGTGCGAGGATGTTTCTATCTATTGCGATTAAAGCTAACGCTGCCGCTTCGCTTTTGGTTGCTATTGGTACTTTTTTCATTTGGTTATTAATTCTGTTAAAAGAGTTCTGAATGCTCGTTCTGCTGTTGCAGGCACGACTCCGTTTCCCAGCAGTCGTAATTCGTCGGTACGATTGTCACAGGAGACGCACAACTCGGCATAACCCAGCCCACCGGCAGACCCATCAAAGACTCCACCCAGCGGGGGTTGAGCTTGCCGGTCACCTTCGCTTCCACCTCCACATTCAGTTGCTTGTATTGGACTATGGTTGCATCTCTGTGGCCGCTCTTGTGGTCTTTGGCTTGCGGTGTTGCCCACTGATGCACTTCCTCCCTCAGATTCTTGCAACCCCCTTTCAGCTTTGCTCTCGCTAGTGCCTCCGCTGATCTGGGTGGGAGCGTGTCCATGCATGATGGTGTTCCCCACGCCTTTTTTTCTTCCGTGTGCATTACTTGAGAAGGCAGGGGAAGGTGAAGGTTCACTCCCTTCGCCTTCTGCTCCTCCGCTCTCTCTGTCCACTTCGATAATGGTTCCGCATCCTTGAAGTCCCTCTGTTGTGGAGTTGCCCACGACTTCTTCGCCTCTAGGTTCACCTTCTCCTCCAGATAAAGCGGCACACTCGTCTGTCCATTCCCCTGCCGGAACTTGAGGCACTTCTCCATTGTTTCCTCGTCCCTCACTCGGTTGAGTGCTGTTGGAGTTGGCCACGACTCTTGGCGGCTCCCATCCGTGCTGGGCTTCGCCGGGGCGGCTTGGCCATACTTGGTCATGGCATGGTGCAGGCTCACCCCGTGGAATCCGCCCTGCTCCAGATTGTTGTCCGTCCGCAGCACCGCACCATCCCTGTGGTTCGATGCGTC
>Ga0114971_10001063_pt1 | contig 18571 bp, 11 predicted proteins | sample M_140625_MF_Meta_FD_87320 | JGI IMG/M metagenome (GOLD analysis project Ga0114971, IMG submission 87320) | Freshwater microbial communities from Lake Montjoie, Canada to study carbon cycling - M_140625_MF_MetaG | ecosystem: Environmental > Aquatic > Freshwater > Lake | place: Lake Montjoie...
CAATCCGAAAGAAATACCTAACAATGGAATTGATGATGACAACAACGGTTATATCGATGATGTGCATGGTTGGAACTATTTAGGAGGAAAGGATGGAAGAAATGTTAAGAAAGATAGTTATGAAGCTGCTAGAGTTTATAATAAATTAAAATTGAAATTTGATAATGTTTCGGTGGATGAATCTAAATTAAGTGAGATAGAAAAAATTGAATGGGCTAATTTTAATAAAGCAAAACAAAGATTAGTAGGTGATATTAACCCAGATGAGATTGCATTTATAAAGAAATTGATGCCAGTTTTTTTAAAAGGTGATTCGGTGATAACAAAAGATTTGGGTAAAAAGGAGTACAATTGTACAGATCTTGATAAGTATGTTACTACGAATGCAGATGCTAAAAAGACTAAAATGTTTTTGTTACAACTCTGTAAAGGAAATGGAACGGATGACATTACCAATAACCAAATCATTGATGAGTTTGATGGGCAAATAAGAAAATCCGAAGCAGCAGATCATGCGCCTGAGGAATATCGTAAATCAATTGTTCAAGATGATGAATCAAATATCAACGATCGCAATTATGGTAACAATGATTTGATGGCTGCTAATCCTTTCCATGGCACTCATTGTGCTGGTATTATTGCAGCGGTAAGAAATAATAAAATGGGTATGGATGGTATTGCTGACAATGTAAAGATAATGATGGTAAGGGCTGTGCCAGATGGAGATGAACACGACAAGGATATTGCACTAGCGATTCGATATGCGGTTGACAATGGAGCCCAAGTGATCAGCATGAGTTTTGGTAAAGAATTCTCTCCAGAAAAGCAATGGGTAGACGAAGCTGTTCAGTATGCAGAAAAAATGGGCGTATTATTGGTTCATGCTGCAGGAAATGACGGTAAAAATGTTGATACCACTGATAATTTCCCTTCTCCAATTTATAAAAACTCTAATAAAAAAGCTACCAATTGGATTACCGTAGGTGCAAGTGGAGATCCTTCTAATGGCGGAATTGCAGCCAACTTTAGTAATTATGGTAAAAAGGAAGTTGATATTTTTGCTCCAGGTGTTCAGATATATTCTACTATGCCAGGAGGTGATAAATATGGAGCAGCATCTGGCACAAGTATGGCTTGTCCAGTTGTAGCAGGAACTGCAGCACTTATCATGAGTTATTATCCTTCCCTTACTGTCCAACAAGTAAAGTATGCAATTGAGAAATCAGCTCAACATATAACTGAAAATGTTAAACAGCCTGGATCAGATGAATCTGTTCCATTTAGTGATTTGTCTAAATCAGGAGGTTTACTAAATGCTTACTCAGCTATTCAACTTGCCAGTACTCTAAAGGGAGAAAGAAAAATGGTCAATGAAAAATTACCAAAACCATCGATCAAGAAATCTTCCAAACAATAATTATAATTCTTTTAAATATAAACTTCTATGTCTACTATATCTCCTACCAATCAACCGGAGTATTTTCGACGCTATATTGAATTAGTAAAAGAAGGCCAATTGCAGGATGCTTTTATTCATCAGTCAGAAGAAATCAAAAAATTGCTTTCTTCCATCTCTGAACAAAAATCAATGTTTAGTTATGCCAAGGATAAATGGACGCTAAAAGAACTGCTTCAACACTTAATTGATACCGAAAGGGTTTTTACTTATAGGGCAATGTGTTTTGCTAGAAATGAAAAAGCAGTACTTCCTTCATTTGATGAAAACGAGTATGCAAAAATGTCTTCTGCGAATCGAAGAACCTGGGAAAGTTTATGTGCTGAATTTGTTGCTGTAAGAAAATCTACTTTATTTCTTTATGATAGTTTTTCAGAAGATATGCTTGAATTGTTGGGCCAAGCGGCTAACAATCCTATTTCTGTAAAAGAAATAGGATTCCTTATAGTGGGTCATTTTTCCCATCATCAATCTATCATTGAGCAACGATATTTGTAGATAATAGATTTAAATATCACCATAAAAAAATCCCGTTTACTAAAAGCAAACGGGATTTTTTTATGGAAAGGTAAGTTTATTAGTTTTTAGCTCCAGTGGTGAATTTACCTTGGCGTGCAAGGGTGCTCTGGGATATCATTTTATTTGTAACGATTACGGCTTCATTGATATAAACATCATTTTTTAATGTGTTTAAAAACCTTTTATTTTTTTCGGCTTTGTCTTTGTCAAGAGTCAACTTTTCGTTGTCTACTTCTGAATTCTTAATTGTTAGTTCGGTAGGTAATTTTAGCAATTCTTCTAACTGCTTGTATCTTACTTTTAATTTTTTTTGTGAAAGCTGATACTTATTAAAATTTAAAGAGTAGGCTTTTGTATTGTCCTTGTCAATAGAGTCTATTTTTTCTCTCATTTTTTTGAAAGTCGTATTATTCTTCACTTGTTCTTTGGCACTTGCAATAATTAAATCAGTATTGTAATTGCTTGTCCAAAGTTTATAATCAGATTTTGCAATTTCATCCCAAGCCAACGCTGCGACATTGTCTTTTTCACGCGCTTTAGCAAGTTCTAATCGATCAGGAATAATTACATCCGGTACTACACCTCTCAATTGGGTGGCGCCACCATTGACACGGTAAAATTTTTGTAAGGTTAGTTTTACAGTTCCTAAATCTTCTGATTTATTAGAAAATTGCAAATTTTCACTTTCTGGATTTAAAGGAATGGTTCTTTGAACAGTTCCTTTTCCATAGGTGGAAGTGCTACCTACGATGATTCCTCTTTTATAATCCTGAATAGCTGCAGCAAAAATTTCAGAAGCAGAAGCACTGAACTCATCTACCATCACGGTTAATGGGCCATCATACAAAATCGATTTGTCTCTGTCTTTCCATTGAAAGGCTTGTTTTTCATCTCTGCCTTTCACTTGACAAATTGGTCCATCTTCAATAAAAAGACCAGCCATTTTAACCACTTCAGGAAGTGAGCCACCACCGTTTCCTCTTAGGTCTAATACTATTCCTTCTACATTTTCTGCTTTTAATTTTACCACTTCTTTTGCTACATCATCAGAACATCTAGCTCCTTTTGGATCTTCAAAATCCATATAAAATTCAGGTAAATAGATATAACCAATTTTGTGCTCTCCTCTAATGATGGCACTTTTAGCAAAAGTATCATCCAATTTAATTTCATCTCTTTTTAATGAAACTATTTTAGTACTTCCATCAGGTTTACGAACGGTTAACCTTACTTCAGAACCTTTATCTGCACCTCTAATTAATTTAACAGCATCCGTTACTCCGTATCCAGTTACATCAACTGCTTCTGCTCCAGCTTGTCCAATTTTTATTATTTCATCATCCACTCCCAAATCACCACTTTTCCATGCTGGTCCACCTGAGATTAGACTAGCAATTTTAATTTTGCTCTGCTCTTCTTTTAATTGTGCTCCTATACCATAAAACTTTCCACTCATCATTTCATTAAAACCGCGGCTATCAACAGGGGCGAAATAATTGGTGTGAGGATCCATTGCACCAGTAATTGAATTGATAAATGAACTAAACAATTCATCCGATGTATTGTGACTTTTTAAGGTAGTAAAATAACGCTCAATTTGCTTAAGTACTTGTCCTCTTGCTTCGCGCTCTAAAGTACTATCAGCCTTGTAAATAAATTTCTCTTTCACTCCCCCATTTTTACTAGCGGCCGTGTCCGGTGTAATTGTAGTTGATTTAACTTTATTTTTTTCTCTGTCATCTACCATGTCAGAATATCTAGATAGAACCAGGTATTTTAAACGCTTACGCCAAACTTCTTTCTTATCAGTTTCTGTAGTGGGATAAATAACCTTGTCACCGTCTAAAATTATATTTTCATCCTTGGTAAAATCAAAAGGCTTCGATAGGATGTTTTTAAAATATTCCGAAGATTGCTGTAATCTGCGCGTATAGGATTGGCTGATGAGGTAAAACGATTCCAACTTTTGACCATGAATCTCATCATCAATTTTGGTTTCAAATCTTTTAAAGCTGTCGATGTCTATCTGAAGAAAGATTGTTTTATCTTCATCTAGATCTTCTATGAATCGCTTCATCACTAATTTCGAAAAGTCGTCATTGATTTTCCTAGGACTTAAATGACCTTCTTCTAATAACATTCCTACATTCTGAATGATTTTTTCATTCTTAGATTTAGGATTGTCCTCTGTTTTACCCTGAGTTTGAAATGCCAAAAAAAGAATGGTTCCTGTCAGTACTAGAAATACTGGAAAAAATTTTTTACTCATAATGATTTGCTGGATTTTTAGCATCTAGTAAAATTAACGCAAAAAATATATTAAATATTGGATAGCAATTAAAATTTTAGGCCAAATTTTTCACAAAATGATGAGTGGTAAGGCAGTATTTGCCCAATTTTTTTAAAATCACCTTTATCAGCTATAATAGTTGGAATAACCAGCGTGGTTAAAATGAAAAATAAATGGCTCGATTTTTTTAAATAAAGAACGAATTACTTGAGCGTAATTATTGTATCATTTAATCAATCATCATCTGTTCTACTTGGAAAAGTGAAGTAGATTTAGGATCATAGGTAATTTTAATAGCAGCCATTTCAGCATCACCAAAAACCTGAATCCTTGTAAAATTCATCAGAGTTGCCTTTTGATTGTTGATTAAAATGGGCTTATCTGTTATGAATCGATGAGAATCTCCATTTACTAAAAAGACTTGTTTGCCATATTTTTGGGTGAGTTCAGTTATTTTATCGACCACTTTTTCAAAACCTTTGCTTGGTTTAAGGTCTTTATAAAACATATCTGCTTGTGTAAAAAACATGAGTCCTTTTTTATCTTGAGCGGCTGCAAATACTTGTTCAAGCCATGCTAGATTTGCCTTTTCACGTTCGATGAATTCTTGATTATCTCCTGACTCTTTAAAATTATTATTGGATCCAACCAAATGGATGGTTGCAAATTCTAGTCCTCCATAAGTCCACATATTGTTCTCTACAAATTTTTCAAAACCAGCAGATTTTGCTTGAGAAATTAAATTAATTTTCTTCTTCCCAAAACTTTTATCAGATCCAAAAAACATTTTTCTCAGCAATGCTAGTCTTTCATTAGGATCATATTCACCAGCTGCTTTGCGATTGCAGTCGGTCCATTCATTGTCTCCAGGTGTATAAATAAATGGCGGTTGGATTGTTTCAAAATAGGCATGCATCTTCTCGAAATATTCAGTTGAACATAGGCTAGAACCCGATTTAAAATCACCCACATGTACTATAAAATCTGGATTTTCTTTATTTAAAGTTTTAATCACTCGCTCAAATTTTGGATAATCATTGGGTACCCGATAAGGCATATCACCAAAGGCGACAATAGTAAATTTCTTTTGTTGGCTGATGGCCAATTGAGAAATAAATATGCAAGCATACAAAATAGACTGACGTAGTAAATTCATGAAAATTATTTTGATTTTAAAGGTACTTAAAAACCTGTAAGGCTAGTATATTCAAATATTTATGAGTAATCCTAAACTTTCAAGATCCACATCTTTTTTTAAACAATTTATTATTATATTTTTAAATATGAATTTACTGTAATAAAAAATTGAAGACATTTTATAAGACATAAAAAAACCGAAACCCTTTTTAAAGATTTCGGTTGGGGTAATCGAGGGGGCTCGAACCCCCGACCCTCAGAATCACAATCTGATGCTCTAACCAACTGAGCTACGACTACCGTTTTTTATTGGATTGCAAAAATAGCAAAAAACAGTTCCTCAACAAAATTACATTTGAAATACTTTTTAATTGTGTTTCTTTGTGCTTTATTAAAAATATGAATATTACTGGAAATATAATAACCATTTTACTATCTGCTTTTACAGGCTGGGTAACCACCTGGATTGCAATAAAAATGCTTTTTCATCCTAGAAATCCTATCAAGATTCTTGGTTTTACAATCCAAGGGATATTTCCAAAAAATCAACGTTTGATTGCCCAAAAATTAGGTCAGGTAGTAAGTAAGGAACTTCTTTCTTTCAGTGAAATTGAAGCTAAAATTATCAATCCTAATAATCTGCAAAAATTAAGGCCTGATATTGAAGCCCATATTGATAATTTTCTTAGATATAAATTAAAGGATGTATTTCCAATGCTTTCTATGTTAATAGGTGATAAAACAATTAACCAATTAAAATATTCTTTTTTACAGGAACTGGATTCCCTTTTTCCAGTCTTAATGAAAAATTATATGAATAAATTGGAGCAGGAGCTAGATTTAGAAAAAATCGTTACAGAGAAAGTAGCCAACTTTTCATCTAACAAACTAGAAGATATTTTAAATCAAATCACTAAAAAAGAATTCAAATTTTTAGAAATTATTGGTGGTGTTTTCGGTCTGTTGATTGGACTAGCTGAAGTTTTGGTTACCTATCTAACCAACTAATTCCACTTAATATTGAGTACAATTTTTCGAAAATTAGTACCTATATTAATTTATTATTTAATATTTTTTTAAATCAATATATACATTACTCCAATACCTATTTTGCCGTTTATCAATATTAACAACATTCTCTCGTGTAAATAAGGCAACTTCGCAAATAAAATTAACCAAAACCTTAAATTTTCAATGAAACTTTTCAACCATTTCCTTTCTATTTCGCTACTATTATTATCATTTGAAACCTTTGCTCAATACCCTGGTGCTGCTGGTAGAATGGCTGGTCAAAGCATGAATGTTGGTCATTTTTATGGAAAAATAATTGACTCTGCTACCAATAAACCTATAGAAGCAGCCTCTGTTCAGCTAATTCAAAATAAATTTGATTCGGTTAGCAAAAAAAGAAAAGATGTAATTGTTTCAGGAATGCTTACGACAAAAAAAGGAGAATTTAGCCTAGATAATTTAGCTGTCATGGCCGCTTACAAATTAGTCGTTACTGCTATAGGCTACAAAAATATTGAACAAAAAGCTGCCTTTGTGATGAACTTTTCTGGGGCTAAGCCAGGTGGACAAGGAGCTGATATGAGTAGCATGTTGAGTGCCGTAGATAAGGATCTTGGTAATATCAAATTACAACCCGATGCAAAGCAACTAGAAGGGGTAACAGTTACAGCAGATAAACCCTTACTAACAATGGGTATTGATCGAAAAATATTTAATGTAGAAAGGAATTTGGCAAGCATTGGAGGAACAGCAGTAGATGTAATGAAAAATGTTCCTAGCTTGAGTGTTGATATTGATGGAAATGTTAGTCTAAGGAATTCACCGCCACAAATTTTTGTAGATGGAAGGCCTACAACAATGACATTGGATCAAATACCTGCCGATGCAATCGCAACCGTAGAAATTATTACCAACCCTTCTGCCAAATTTGATGCCTCTGGTGGAGGTTCAGGAATATTAAATATAGTTTTGAAAAAGAATAGGAAATCGGGATACAACGGAAGTATCCGCACAAGTATTGATAGTCGGGGTAAGCCTAGCTTTGGTGGTGATATCAATATCAAACAACAAAAGATTAACTTTTTTGCATCTACTCAATTGGGATTTCGTAAAAGTATTTCTTCTGGAAACACTATTAGGACTGATTTTAATAGTATGACGATCGCTAAATTAAACCAGCAAAATGCACCGTTAGGACTAGGTTTTTTTGGATTTGGTAGAATTGGTTTTGATTATTTTATTGACAATCGCAATACATTGAGTATAGCAGGAAATTTAGTGAATGGTCAGTTTGATAATACGGATGTATTAAATATTAATAGAGATACAATTTATAATAATAGAACTATTTCAGATTACGGAAACCGCAATACTAGCAGCAATTTTCATTTTAGGAATTATGGAACCACCATTAGTTTCAAGCATAATTTTGCAAAAGCAAATAAAGAGCTAACTGCAGATGTAAATTACAACTACAGTAAAAATGATAATAACAACGAAATTTCAACTCAATATTTTTATCCAACTGCTGCTCCCAAAACACCTCTTCTTTACCAAAGTTCTTTAGGTGGTGGATCAAATGATTTTTTAACTGCTCAGTTAGATTATGCAAATCCTATCAATACTACTACCAAAATAGAAACGGGAGCTAGAATTGCCCTTCGATCTTTCAACAGCTACAATGATAATTTTTTAAAGGACCCTAGTGGAAAAAACATTTCTATTGCTTCTATGAATAATAGTTATGAATTTACTGATAGAGTAATGGCTGCTTATGTTACTTATTCAAAACAGATAAAAAAATTCAATTACCAGCTTGGACTGAGAGCTGAAAGTTCTAAATACAATGGAACACTTATCAATAAGGGTCAAAAATTTAGCAATGAATTTCCTTTTAGCCTCTTCCCTAGTGCATTTGCAACTTATAAACTAACTGAAAAGCAAGATTTACAATTGAATTATTCCAGGAAAATTAACCGTCCGAATTTCTTTCAGTTAATACCTTTTATTGACTACAGTGATTCACTAAACCTTAGTAAAGGAAATCCGAATTTAGTACCTGAGTTTACGAACTTATTAGAGCTTTCTTACCAAAATCAACTAAGTAATGGACACAATTTGCTGTCAACGATTTATTTTAAAAATACCAATGACTTGATAGCTCGTTATCAGTATCCAGAGAAGAATCCCAATACTTCTGCAAAACCAGATACTATTTTACTTACTACTTTTGCAAATGCTTCCCGAACTTATAGCTATGGTTTAGAATTTACATCAAAAGACAAAATCACTAAAATCTGGGATGTTACTAGTAATTTAAATCTATTCAATGTTATCTTAAAAGCGGGTAACCTTCCTGGTGGGGTTAATAACCAACAGTTGAGCTGGTTTTTTAAGATTAACAATAACTTTAAATTATCCAATAAATTATCAATGCAGTTAAGTGGTGATTACCAAGCAAAAACATTGGTACAACCAGGTGGTGGTGGAGGTTGGATGGGGGGAATGAGATTTGGTGGAGGAAACATGCCTTCTGCACAAGGATATATCAAACCTTACTATGGAGTAGATTTTTCTATTCGTAGTGATTTCTTAAAAAATAATGCAGCTTCTTTAACGTTGCAAATAAGTGATATTTTCCGCACTAGATTAAATAGTAGTTATACCCAATCTGTCTATTTTATTCAAGAATCTGATCGCCGTAGAGATCCACAAGTACTAAGATTAAATTTCAACTGGAGATTTGGAAAAATTGATGTTTCCTTACTCAAGCGAAAGAATATGAGAAGTGAGATGGAAAGTGGTCAACAAAGCATGCAAGGCGCAGGTCAATAAAAACTAATTAAAATAATTTATGCCCTTTAATAGTGAACTATTAAAGGGCATTTCTTTTCAAATACCCCCTATCTTATCCGATTTATCGACTATTGAAAAATAATCAATTTACAATTCAATATTTCCACAATGGCATACTATTCCTATTTGAAATATTTAGGTTAAATTGCTGTCTCATAATCAAAATTCTTTATGAAAAATACAATGTTCAAAAATGCCCTTCCACATGCAATTGCTGTGTTGATATTTCTGATAATTTCAGTAGCCTATTGCCTACCTATTTTTCAGGGTATGGTAGTTAGTCAACACGATATGTTGGGTACTAGGGGGATGACCCAGCAGTCATTTGAATTTTTTGAAAAATATGGCAGGTATCCATTGTGGACCAATTCAATGTTTGGAGGTATGCCGACCTTTCAAATTATTTTTGGAGGTATGTTTGATACGGGTGTAAATTATTTACATTTATTATTTACTGGATTTCTACCTTCACCAGCAAGTCTTTTTTTTCTATCTTGTTTTTGTTTTTACCTATTAACTCAAGTTGTTAATCTTAAACCATGGATAGGCGTTCTCGGTTCATTGGCCTATGCATTTGCATCCTATAATGCAATCATTGCTGCCGTAGGACATGTTACAAAATTTGCAGCCATGGGCTATGCTCCAGCAGTATTTGCAGGTGTCTTATTATTAATTCAAAGAAAATATATTTTAGGTTTTATAAGTACGCTGGTTTTTTCGACTTTGTTTTTTAGTCAAAACCATGTTCAAATTGTTTATTATTTCTTCTTGGCTTTTATTGTTTTGGGAATTGTTTTTATAATACAAACTATAAAAGATAAAGAATACAAACATTTAATTACCACAGCCTCTTTGGCTTTAATAGCAGTTATTATCAGCGCATGTTCTTTCTCAATAGTTTTATTTCCAACACTTGAATATGCAAACGAAACAATGAGAGGAGGAAAAAGTGAATTGACAATTGGTGTTAAAAAAGAGAACCTTTCAAAGGGTGGGTTAAAAAAAGACTATGCTTTTATGTGGAGTTACGGCAAGCAAGAAACTTTTACTTTTATTTTACCCAACTATGCTGGTAGCAGCAATGATCCTTCAGAATTTGGAGAGAACAGTAAGGTAATTACTGCTTTTCAGGAGTCAGGTTTACCCAATGATGCGGTTAATTATTTTTACCGCTATATGTCTCCTTATTGGGGCGATCAGCCTAATACGGCTGGTCCCGTTTATTTCGGGGCTATCATTTGTATGTTATTTATATGCGGGCTCTTTTTTGTTTCTAGGAAATATTTAAGTTGGCTAATTCCTGCTACCCTTATTGGAATTATTTTTGCCTGGGGTAGTAATTTTTCAGACATTAACTATTTTTTGTTTGACCATTTACCTGCACTCAATAAGTTCAGAGCGCCTTCTATGGCGTTGGTACTTCCTCAATTTACATTTGCATTCATTGCATCTTTGGCATTACAAGAAATCTTTTATGGTAATTTAGAATCAACCATTTTATTCAAAAAGCTTCGCTATGCTGCGATTTCCTGTGTAGCAGTAGTAGTCTTTCTGGTGGCTATTTATTTTACTTCTTCTTTTTCGAATGAAAGGACTAAGCAGACTAAGCAAGCCATAACTGAACAACTTTCCCAGTCTATGAGCCAAGGTAAACAACCTTCTCAGGAAATGCTGAATCAGGCTAGTACTATTTCTAGTAATCTGACCAAAGCATTGGTAGAAGATAGGAAAGGTTTGTTTGGAAGTGATTTGATTAGGCTTATTATTATTCTAATTTTAGGTGGACTAACGATATGGTTAGGTATAAAAAATAAAATCAATTCAACGGTAGCCGTCATAATACTTTCATTGATTTCATTTGTAGATCTTATTTCTGTTTCATCTAGATACCTCAATAAAAGTAAGTATACTACCCCAGACGATTATTTATCAATCTTTACTCCTTCTGCCGCTGATAATCAAATAAAAATGGATACAGGTTATTACAGAGTGTTCGATCAGGCAGGTGGTGATCCTTTTCAAGACTCAAGGACTTCTTATTTCCATAATTCAATTGGCGGTTATAGTCCTGCAAAATTGGGCCTCTACAATGATTTAATAGAATACCAATTAGGAAAAGGGAATATCGAAGTATTTAATATGTTGAATACAAAATATTTTATTGTTACGGGACCAAACAATCAACCAGTAGCTCAAATCAACCAATTGGCAAATGGTCCCGTATGGTTTGTTAAAGCCATTAAATATGTAAACAATGCTGATGAGGAAATGATTGCCTTAGACAGTATTCATTCAAAAGATACAGTTTTGATAGATAAAAGGGAACAATCTAAAGTAACTAGTTCTCCTGTTTTTGATAGTAGCGCTAATATAAGATTGGTTAAGAACTTAAATGATGAAATCATTTATCAGAGTAATACAACCACCAATCAGTTTGCAGTATTTAGTGAAATATATTATCCTAAAGGATGGAAAGCTTTTGTAGATGATAAGGAAACTCCTATTGTAAAGGTAGATTATGCCTTGCGGGGTTTAAACATACCTTCTGGAAATCATACCATTAAATTTGAATTTGCACCTTATTCTTATAAACTATCAAGTTATATAAGTTTAATTGCTGGAATAATCACCTGGCTTCTCATAGTGATCTGTAGTTATCTAGCAATTAAGAATTACAAGAAAAATCTAGCTTAAAGTTTTTAAAATACTATGAACTATGTTCCTTTGATTTCAATCGTAATTCCTGTATTTAATGCTGGTAAAACCTTGCAGTCTACCGTTGAAAGTGTTTTAAACCAAAGTTATAAAAATATTGAATTAATCATTGTTGATGGTGAAAGTGTTGACAATACAAATGAAATCATCAACCAATACAATAAAAACATTAATATTTTTATTTGTGAAAAGGACAATGGTATTTATGATGCAATGAATAAGGGTATTGTTGCAGCATCTGGAGATTGGTTACTTTTTTTAGGCGGCGATGATGTTTTATATGATTCAGAAATATTAGCAAGTATTTTTAATGATTCAAATTTTGATAAAGTTGATTTTTTATATGGAGATGTTTTATTTAAAAGTAATTCTTTAAAATATGGAGGAGAAAAGGATTATCCTACTTTGTTAGATTCAAATATTTGTCATCAATCAATTTTTTATCACAAAAAAATCTTTGAAACGATAGGGCATTATAATTTAAGATACCAAGTTTTGGCTGATTTTGACATGAATATAAGGGTATTTAAAAATGAATCCATTCAAAAAAAATACATTCCAAAAATAATCACTTTGTTTAATGACAAGGGAACGAGTAACAGTGTATTGGATAAATACTTTTATTCTGATATGCTAAGTGTATTTCAGAAAGAGAAAGATTTTAACAATCGATCTCCATATTTGCAACGATATTATTTCTATTGTGGTATTATCAATTTGTGTTCAAATAAAATAATGCAAGCTTTTAAGCAAATACCCTTAAGCTGGATAATTGGTAGAAGGAAATTATTCTATTTCTTATTCACTTTTAAATTTTTATTGAGAATTTTAGTAAGAGATAAAATTAAAATTAAATAACAATTTTATTCACTTATTTTTCTATTGTAAACTACTGGATGTTCTAAAAAAAATATGAAATTATCCATAATCATAATAAACTTTAATACTTTTAATCTTTCTTGTAATTGTATTAATTCGGTCTATGAAAAACTAAAAGAGGTTGAATTTGAAATCATTTTGGTAGACAATTCCTCTAATGAATGTGACCCTAATTTATTTAAAGTTAAGTTTCCAAAAATAAATCTAATCATCAGTAACACAAATACTGGTTTTGCAGGTGGAAATAATTTAGGTCTTCAATATGCTACAGGTGAGTATATTTTATTGCTTAACAGCGATACTGAATTAATTAACAATGCTCCAAAAATTTGCCTCGATCATCTACAGGAAAATAAAATTGTTGGTTTAGTTACCTGTCAGCTAAGCTACCCTAACGGAATCATTCAGCACAATTGCAGAAGATTTAGAACCATCGGTTGGGAATTACTAGAAATATTTCCTCTTTACAAATTGATGTCAAAATCTAAAAGTGAACAACGAATGCTTCATAGCTATTTTGACCATCAAAGTTTTTCAGATTGTGATTGGGTATGGGGAACTTTTATGCTATTTCCCAAAAAATTAGTTTCTCAATTTCCAGAAAAGAAATTATCAACTGATTTTTTTATGTATTGTGAGGATGTGCTATGGTGCTGGGAGATTAAGCAATTAGGTTATCAAATTCACTTTTTGCCCGAAGCTAAAGTAATGCATATACACAAGGCAAGTACTAGTCAAAGTAAGTTAAATGGGCTAAGACTGACTTCAATTAAAAACCATGCAAATTTTATGAGAAAATTTTATCCAGATTGGAGGTGGTATATATTTGCAATCATTTATTATACCAAGCAATATATAGCTGTATTCACAAGAAAAATTTTAAACTAAAAGTTTACTGTTTTTTCAAAATCTTTTTCTTGATAATGTTTTTCAATAGTCTAAAGGGAGCAGATAAAAATCCTATTATCACTTCTTTATAGAATGACCAATTGTTTCCATAAACTTCTCTATTTACTTTGATGTGTTTGATAATAGCACCGAATTCAAGATAACACAAAAGATTATAAACAATGTACCTTGTAGTTCTAAATTGAAGAGGAACTGATTGGTTATATTTAAGTTTAGCTTTTTCAAAATCCTTTAGTGCTAAACTTACGCAATTGATAATGGTTTCTAATTCAATATTCAATAATTCTATTAAACCCTTGTTAGGAATATTAAACTTAGCAAAATCTCTAGAAACCGGATTGCTCCAATTTGAGTTTGCATTTAATAGCTGAACCATTGGTAATTGTTTGCCAGCATCAGAGGTAGTAATCCAAGTAATACCAGAGGAACTTCCTAATAAAAAGGTACAATGATGCGACAGTTGAGCAGTTTCTCTTAAAGTTAAACTACTGCCATCAATAATGGCTTTATTGGGGTGGCTAAACTGGTTAGCAGAGGACAGTATTATTGCAAAATTATTATTAGCTATAATGTTCTCTGCAATTTTAATAGCGAGTTCTAGGTTGAGATTATTTTGTCCACTTTGAGGCGCATATTCAAAAAGAATAACTTGTTCAAATTTTTTTAATTCATGATTGAGTGCGAATTGATTGGCTTTTTCAATTTCTTCAGAATACAATCTTACAACTGGTTGAACAGTTACTGTTATAGGATGTTGATAAGCTTGTAAAATACTACTTCGTATGCTTCCATCGTAAAAAGAGTGATTGGAATCAGCATTGTGAATAAAAAAAACTTCATCGAAAATGCCTTCACTTTTTTGCTTGTAAATTTTATTTTTAAAAGATCTAAGTGCAGGGGCATCATTTTTAGCGACAGTATCTACTTCTAAAATTTCATCTACAAATGGATTATTTAAAATAATACTTTTACAAAATGATGCAATGGCCCATGTTAAATGACAGGATGGATAATCTTGCTTTATTTGTCTGGCTACAGCTGTTGCATAAAGACAATCACCATTAGAATATAATTGAACTAGTATGATTTTTTTTGGAGTCATAGTCAATTATTGATTCATCATCATTTTTGCCATTTCATTAAATGAAACTTTTGGCGACCATCCCAAAGAATGAATAATGGAGGGATCTGAAACTAGCATTTTGTATTCAGGGTTAAAATCATTTTTTAATATAACATGATCTGGCCATTTTTTTCCTACACATTCAAAGCAAATATTTAGCCATTGTTCAATTGAATATCCAAGTCCGGAAGAAATGTTTGCTTCAAAAATTTTATCTTGCAAAACCAATGTCCAAATACCTTCTACGATATCACCAGCATAGGTCCACTCTTTTATAACACTGATGTCTCCAATTGATAACTTTTCATCGCTGCCGTTGGAAATGCGTAATACAGCTTCACTTATTTTTTTTGCCATATGTCTCTCTGTTCGTCTTGGACTATCATGGTTGAAAAAATATCCTACGTATACTTGCAAACCTAATTTTCGATAATATCTAGCTGCATAAACTGATTGGATCCTACTGACTGAATATGGATCACGGGCCTCAAAATTATCAGACTCTTTTATTGGCTTTTCTGTATTAACAAATTGAAGTCCGCTGCCAGATATAAAAACTTTTGTATGAGGAGAATAGATTTTAACCGCTTCTAAAATATTGAAGGTTCCAGTGCTAATGGTAGCATGGTTTTCAAACAATGCATCATGTCGAGTAGTAGAGTTCGCAGCAAGATGAAAAATATAATCGGGTGTAGTTTTTCTTACAAGTTCACCAACTGATTCAAAGCTCTTAAGATCAGTATTTGAATCAGTTCTAGCAATCCCTATTACTTTAAATTCAATTTTTTGTAATAGCATTGACAGATAAAATCCATCCTGTCCATTTACCCCAAAAATAATTGCTGTTTTCAATTTATAAATTCTTTTTTACTACAAATGTTGCAAAGGTGTAATTGTACTTTCCTAAATAATAAAAGTCAGGATTTGGACATTCCCATTTTGGTAAATCAACTAATGTACAATCTTTCATATGAGAAATTAAACGATCTTGTAAATCATGTTTTGAATAAAACCTTTCATCTACAGCAGGTTTAGGGTCACCCTTCTTCCAATCTTCTTTGTAATCACAAGTAATAATTGCAACTCCACCTGGAGCTAATAAATCATTAATACATTTCACAAAAGATTCATCATCTGGATCATGTTCAATTACAGATGTACTAAAAATGATTTCATAAGAATTTAATTGAGTAGTTGGCTTACTCATATATTCTTGTAGGAAATAATTAATCATTGGATCAATCTCTTCTACCTTCTTTCCCATCCTAATTAAACTCATCGAAGCAGTATCTTCATAGCTTCCAACACAAAGTATTTTTGGATTAGCATATTGAGGGAGATATCTGCACACTGTATCAAAAACAAAAGCCTGTTGTACATTTGCTTCAGGAATTTTTTTTGACATTGTTTTGGGAACAATTTCGAATATTTTTTCTACTGCAGGTTGATAGAGTGTTCTTGCAGAATTGTCTAAAATACGATTGAATGAATCAGTTTTTGATAAAATAACCGGTTGATAATTGATCGAATGATCAATTGTCAAATGATCTTCAGTAGCTGCAGATGTATTTCTTAACCATGTAAAAGATTTATCTGGTTTTGACAAGGCCCTTCTCCAATAGGATTGAAGGGTTCTCACAATACCCATTTTATTTTTAATAGGATTTTGAAATTTCATTTCAGCTGCAACTAGAATTCTTTCATATTCCCAAAGAATATTTTTACTATTCCACTCAGACTTAAATTTCTCTAATGATCCCACTCCGTTAGAAAGAATATTTTTTAAACTATTGTTTTCAATACAAAGTGATGGAGTTACATTAGAAATATGACGAAACATTGAACTGTTTGATATGGCTAAAGGACGATTAACGGATATGGCATAATCAATTGCACTGGATAATCCTCTAATACTAGAGTTCTCGTATAAAAATACATTGATTGAGTTTTGTCCTAAAAAATCAAGAATACCTTTGTCATCAAGAAAATCATGGGTTATTTCTAATTGAATACCCTTCTTTTTTATTAATTCTTTGCAATTACTTGCTATTTGCTTTGCGTTTTGTCCTTCGCTATCTGCATAGTCAGCAGCTGGTATGTTGAGTCGGATAATTGCAACATCAAATTCATTTTGTACCAGTGTTACAATTTTTTCAAATCCTTTATTAGGTGTTCCAAATCCAAAACTTCCAATAGTCAAAACTTCCGGTTTAGGAAAATTATTGGAGTAAGTTGGCAAAAGTCTGCCAGTTTTGAAAACAAAAGGATTACGTAATAATAAGGTTGGATCAGCTGCAATATAATAATCAAAGAGAACATTGATAAGTTTTTCACGACCCATCAACAGGTATTTATTTTTATAAGAAGTTGTATTATCAGCAATTTCTTGGGTTATCTCATGCATAATCCCAATTTGAATTGCTTTTATATTGTTTATATTATTTTTAAAAAGTTTCGGCCCTACTCTACTGTATAGCCAAGGCATAGTAGCAGGATGATAATTGTATATTATTATAGAAGGATTATTTTCATCAATTGAATTTTTCAATCTTAACAATGAATCACATTCCAACCATATGAAATTATATTTATTAGACTCAGAGATTGTTTGAAAAATATTTTTACCAAACTCGAAAACACCACATTGTGATTTGAAATGTGATACAAATAAAACATTTAACTTTTTCATTTCTATTTCTTATAAATATCAATAGTAGGTATTGGGAAAATAAAACCAGTTCCCTTTTCTAAAGCTTCTTTTTCCCTTTCAATAAACTCAGCCTTGAAATGCCAAGGTAAAACCAAATAATAATCTGGGTTCATGGCCCTACTTTCAGCTTCAGATATAATTGGGATATTCGTTCCTAAAGTATAGGCACCATATTTATCGGGATTTCTTTCCGCTGCATATTCTACCAACATGCTGTTAATATCGCACCACTGAAGAATGGTGTTCCCCTTTGTAGATGCGCCGTAAATATGAACTCTCTTTCCCTCTTGTTTTAATTTAACTAATAAATCGTGCAATTCATTTTTAACCTTTTCTATTCTATATTGAAATGCTACATAAGGCTTATCCGTATCCAATTCCAAATCAAATTCTTTTTGACGGATGTCATTCATTAACCGATGATTTTCTTTGTTGGCATACAATCCACTTTCTTTGTGTGTTGCATAACATCTAATACTGCCTCCATTGATATCGTTAAATGCGATTTTAAAAATTTTCATATCTCCCATCGATACTATTTTTTCCAAAACAGCCAAACTATAAAACTCTAAATGTTCATGACAGATGGTATCATAACTATCTAACTCTAACATATGAGGCATATAACTCATCTCAAATACCCAAATTCCTTCAGGAGATAAATAACGTTTAATATTCTTAACAAAATCAACAGGGCTTTCCAAATCATAAAACATTGCAATAGACGTTATGACATCCATTTTTTTATTTCCAATGGCAGTCGACAATTCTGCTGAAGGGAAAATATCTTGGACTACAGTTGCATTTTTTACTTCCTGGGCAACATCACTTGGGTCACAACCAAATTTTTCAAAATGGGTAGGATAAAAATCTAACAAGGTTCCGTCATTGCATCCAATGTCCAAAACATTACAATTGTCTTTTTTTAATAAACTCAATGTAGTACTTACGATATCTTTTAAATGA
>Ga0114971_10001064_pt1 | contig 18566 bp, 17 predicted proteins | sample M_140625_MF_Meta_FD_87320 | JGI IMG/M metagenome (GOLD analysis project Ga0114971, IMG submission 87320) | Freshwater microbial communities from Lake Montjoie, Canada to study carbon cycling - M_140625_MF_MetaG | ecosystem: Environmental > Aquatic > Freshwater > Lake | place: Lake Montjoie...
AATGGAATGTTCCCCCGATAAATATAACCAACAGACCCCTGCGCACAAGATACTGTAAGAATATCTCCATTCTTAAAAATCTTAGTCGCATCGGTTACTGAAAGAACCGCCGGTTTATTTAATTCTCGACAAACAATTGAGCAATGAGAACTCGGACCTCCGGTACATGTTATAACTGCGCTACTCTTTTTCATCAACGATTCCATATCCGGACTTGAAAATTGTGTAACTAAAATATCACCCTCTTCAAACTCAATCTTATCAATACGGGTATCCATCGTGAAAATAACTTTAACTCTTCCAGTCGCAATCTTTTCACAAACTGCGATTCCAGATGCTACTGGCTCTGGCGGGTCATTTACGAATTTATACTCAACCAAAATGTTTTGATTATTATTTGTATGAACTGTTTCTGGACGACATTGTAATAGGAATAATTGATTCGTTTCTCCATCAACTCCGAACTCGCAATCAATATTTATATGAGAACCATTACGTTTTGAATAATAGTCCTCTAATATTAGGACCCATCTCCCTAATTCCAAGATGTGGTCATCGCTTATACAATACTTATGACGCTCTTCTTCATGGACTGCGATCATTTGTGTTCTTTTTTCGAGAGAATCCGAATATATCATTTGCTCTTTCTTACTTCCGAGTCTTTTATCAACAATTGCCCGATAACCTTTTCTAAGATTATCTTTATGTAAAATTATTTCATCAACATCAACTGTTCCTCCAACAACAGATTCGCCGAGCCCATAATTACAATTAATTGTTATAACATTATCATTGCCATATAAATTATCACATGAAAAAGCGACTCCTGCTGAACCTCCACAATCTGCTCGAACCATCTTCTGAACGCCAACACTTAATTTTATTCCGTCACTATTATAATTAATATTCTTTCGATAATCAATTGCACGTTCTGTATATAAACTAGCAAAACAATCTTTTATTTTTTCTAAAACATTTTTACCGGAGCGAACATTGAGATATGTATCATGAGCGCCAGCGAAAGAACAATTAGAAAGATCTTCACACGTTGCGGAAGAACGTATAGCAACATCTACTTCATATTTTTTAATATTTGGGGGATTATACATTTTGCTCAATTCTTCATATTTTTCTAATATTTCTTTTTCTAAATCTTTTGGATATTCTCCATTTATTATATTTAATCTTATGTTTTGAGCAGTTCTACATAAATCGACATGGTTTTCATAATTAACATCTTTTAGGTTGTTTTTTATTGTCTCTACTAAATTATTATGTTCAAGAAAATATTGGTATGCGTGAGTTGTAATTGCGAATCCAAATGGGACCTGAATTCCCAACTGCTTCAAATTACATATCATTTCTCCAAGACTTGAATTTTTTCCTCCTACGAGGGCTACATCTGATAATCCAATTTCATCGAACCAAACAATATATTTATTTGTCATATTATTACAAATAAATAATTTTTCTAATAAATTTCTTGCCAAGATATTGAAGCAAAAATATTACCCGAACCTGTTGTTCCGGTTTTTTCGGCTGTTAGCAATAAAACATCGTAAACATTATCAATATTTGATGTTATTTGAATAATATTTGTAAAAACATCTAATAGACTATTGAATGAAACTATTCCTCGCCCATAAAAATAACCTTGGTCCACAATAATAGAACCGGCAGGTATTGATAATCCTGATATTGAATAAGAAACTATACTATTAACATTTACATTCAAGATTACTTTTTTTCATTTGACATATCTTATTATATCTTTTATTTTCAAAAATGTTATATTTTGAAAATAATTCTAATTATTTATGACCACTTCGCATTATACTCCAATATTCATCTTTGCTTTTGTAAAAATTTCACAATTTAATTCATGCCCGTAATATTGTATTGAATGTTTTTTACACACCTTTATACAATTTCCATATCCACAAAATGAATCCCAAATTACCAAATTTGAATAATCATTCCTATTCATTGAAATTAACTTCTCATAAAATTCTTGTGGTCTATCAATATATTTTATGACATCATTCTTCTCTTCAAAATATATTTCATCATCCAAAATATTTATTCCATTGTGTGAACGATACTGTGATTGAATAACACTATATTCAATATCTATGTCAAACAATTTCTTTAATTTCTCCCAATGTTCAATAGATGGGATAACATTTCTACGATTCTCACCACAGTATAATGACCAATATCCACCTCCTTCCCCTGTCCCAGATAAATAAATATTTATATCTTTCGGAGTTAACTTATGTTCTTGTTGTTTAGATAATAATAATGTTTTAACTTCCCTAACATGACTTCTTGTAAAAACCATAACACAATCTACAACAGATGTCGTTTTTATAACTTCCCGATTCTTCTTATACGTATTATGTTTTCTATTTTTTAAAAAATAATATGTATCCTCTAATTCGAATTTATAACGTTTTAATATTTCAATCAATTTATAATTTTCTTCAAAAGCCCCAATTAAATAAAATATTCCAGTTCTTTTTAATTTTAACGCAACAATATTAATGTATAAATTAAACCAATCATAGTATTCTTCAAGTGTTCTCCAATTGTTAAGAAGCTTATCATTTACATTTGTATATTGTGGTGGGTCGCAAATAACTATATCTAATTGATTATTAGATATTTCCTTTCCTCTAACAATCGCGTTTGCGTTTTCGATTGTATTTATTTTAATTTCACCTTTTTTCATTATAGGTCATTATAGTTCATTTTTTTTATATTATAATTTAGAATGCGTAAAGTAATTAGTTATTGTATATGGGGAGATAATAAATTGTATAATTATGGAATCTATGAGAATGCGCTTTTATTAAACAAAATATTTCCAAATTGGCATATGGTAGTATATTACACAAAAACTGCTATTGGGAAAGTAATTGATGAAATAAAAAAAATAAATAACGTTGAATGTATTCCTGTCAATTTACCAAATCATCCCAGAAATTCAATGATACGATTTCTCGCTGGATTTAATAAAAATAATGATGTTGTCATTTTCCGAGATGCTGATTCGAGGCTTATTCAACGAGATGCTGACGCAGTTAAAGAATGGTTAGATAATACAAATAAAAGTATTCATATTATACGTGATAAAGAAACACATAAAAAAATATGCGCTGGATTATTTGGAGTAAGAAATCGCGTGATGTGTAATAAAGATATAATCGCAAAATATTATGAGTATTTTAATTTATTAGATTCAAAATGGACAATTGATGAAAAATTTTTGAATCAAGTTATTTATCCAAAATATATAAATGACTCGACAATACATGCTGAATTTAATTGTGAAGAGTCGAATGCGACTGGTTTCCCGAATAGTTGTGTTTCAAGAACTGTGGATGGGTTTTGTGGGATGACGAACGGACGAACATTAAATGCGTTCAAGCAATTTAATGAAGTTGTAGTTATTCATAAGAAAGAAAGATGTTTATAATTTTTTATAAAGTTCAAGCAATTTTTTTGTAATTTCTTCATTTGATAAATTAGTTTTTTTATTTGGATGATACTTTAATAATAATTTTTGTAATCTTTTTTTATTACCTTCTATATTTTTTATATTTGGATGCTTATTAACTAAATTTGATAAAAAGTTTAATTCTTCTTGTGTTAATTTTTTTAGTTTTTCATTTTGTTTTTCTTCTTTTTCTTTTCTTTGTTTTCTTTTCTTTGTTTTTCTTCTTTTTCTTTTCTTTGTTTTTCTTCTTCTTCTTTTTTTCTTATCAATTTATCAATTTTTTTATTTATAGCGCGAATTCTTTTACAATCTTGAATTATTTTTCCTCCAATTTTATTTGTATTATTTGTATTATTACCAAAACTTAATATATTTGTATTTTTATATTCATTCGATTCAAATAATTTATGTATTCTTAATACTTCACTTTTTATTTGTTTTGGAATAATATCTTTATGATTCTCTATTTTTTCTTCTACCATTTCTAAGATTACATAACTTCTTTCAACATATGATTTATGGTGTTCTTTTTTAGTATTGATTTTTGTTTTTTTTACATTTTCATTATTAATATTTTTATGTATTATTGCTCCCGAACTATTTTTATGAATTCCTGCTAAATAATCGTATATAGATTCATTTTCTATTTTATCTATTACATACTTACAAAACATTTCATATGCTTTATAATCAATATTTTTATTTTTATTCAATTCTTTTTTAAGTTGTTTCGATTCTTCTTTTGAAGCGCTTGGACTTCCAATTTGTCTTGAAATTGCTATCATAGATAGATATTTTCTTTGACATAATTTGAATTTATATAATAGGTTCTTTCTATATTTCATTATATTGTCAATTCTAAATAAATCAAATATTTCTGATAATTTTGATTGATTAAACATAGGTGTTCTTTTATTTAATTTACCTTTCACTACATTCTTTTTAAGTTTCATTAATAAACGCATTCCATTGTCTAATTTACCATTATGGATTAGTAATTCTAAAAAACATAAAAATCCAAGATATAAATGTATCAATAATGCTCTTTCTTTTTGATTAAATATTTTATTAAATATTTTAGTGTTTACTAATTTTTCATATTCAAATTTTACACCCTCAAATAATGCTTGAACATTATAATCAAAAAATAAAAATCTATATGCAAAATGTATAAGTTTCCCAAAAGAAGGAGTAGTTATAATAAATAATTCTTCTTTTGTCATTTTACTTTTATCTTTTTCATATGAAATTACATCAGGATAAAAATGATGTAAATAATCCAAAAAGTATTCTAAAAATTCTAAAAAATAGATACTGTCTATGAAATCATCTAAACTATTATAATCTTCAAAATCAGAAGTAAAACATATTCCTTTAAAATTTTTTTTCAATTGTTCTAATACAATAATTGGATAATTCGCAATGACGTTTCCATCTTTTCTAACTAATTCATATCCATCATTCATTTATATTATATAATATTATTTATTTATACAAATTCATGGAAAATATTCATTGTAAAACAAAAAGGAACATACTTTTCATTCACAATAATGATTGTATTTTTATAAAAAAATCCGTTTTTTATAAAATGAAAAAATATTTTTTTGAAAAAATGAAAAATTACGTTTTTCATGTGAAAAGTTTATACAACAATTGATTGCTAAAATAGTTCGCAATTTTTAAGCATATTGTAAACGCGACGCAACGTTTTTAGAAAAGGAACCACCAGATCCGCCATGTAAACATCGTCATTTATAAAAAATCCGGATTTGCGTTTGCGTAGTAGTCATTTTCGATGATTTTTAATGGACTACGCTAATTTTCGGGTTTGAAAAATGGGGTCAAAAAGCATGGGTCATGGTAATCCTGATCTGGTGGTTCACTTTTTTATAAAAATCATGGTAATCTCGTGATAGAGTATTTATCGATTTTTTTAAATTGCATGGTATTTTATATTTTTGGAAAATGTGAAAAGTGGATTTTTATGGTAGTCGCGATGGTATGTACGATTTTTTCCCCCTGTTTTGAAACATTACCATAAGCCATTTTTCGCGTTTTGCGTAGTCAATTCGTTATAAAATGGGAGCTGTCATTTATGGTAGTTGAGCGTAGTCATTTTCGAAAAACGTTATAAAATTGATCATTTTTTACATGGTAGAATGAAATTTTTTGTAGAAAAATAAAACAGGTTGCGTAGTCTTATTTTTTCGTTTTTTAGGGGGTCTACGCTCCGGATTACGCAAAAAATGACCATTTTTTAAGGGGGGTATTACCATAACTCTCCAAGAAGGAAAAAGGGGTCATCATGCAATGAAATCTCTAAAAAAATCCATGGTAGAAACCGTCATGCTACGGAACAACGTGGAACCAAGTGGTCTACGATACTACGCAAAAAAAGGTCGGATTTTTATAAAAGTTTACATGGTGTATCATGTAAAATTATTAAAAATCGAAAAATATTTTTTTTCATTTACATGAGCCGCCCATGTAATTTAGATTTTTAATATGGTTATGGTAGTATTTTCTACCTTATTTTTGGGATTTTCCCCATTTTTTTTTAAATGCGTCGGCGCTATGTTATTTCATATTAAATTGAACTCTGGTCGTTCTCATCATGGTAGTTTACCAAGGTTTTTTACTATATGATGATTTACAACATGGACACTACCAGTGTTTTTTGAATAATATGTATTATTTATGATATATGACCACACTGTTTTTTTAATTATTTCGAATATCCAATTTTTACATGGTCTGTATTTTTTGATAAAAAATGACTACCATAATTTTATTTAATTTTATAAAAAAATATTATGGTGGGGTTTATTATGTTTTTGATGGGTTCATAATGTTCTGTAATTTATGGTAATGAACTATTTTTCAATATAAATGTATTTTTTGAGACCATGCTATATTATTTTTTATTTTTTATAAAAAATTTTGTCATGCTAATTAATTACGATACGCATTTTTTATGTTTTTTTCAGATTTTTACATGTATTTTACAATGTTTGCGACTTTCTGACTATTTTACATCATTCGTATTTATTACCTACAACAGATTATTGTTAAAAAAGATCTCATATGTGTAAAAAAAATGTGTAGTGGGTTTTTTTGACGAAAAAAGTATGTTCACTTTTTTATGAAAATCTGTAAATTCATAAAAAATTTATGAGATTCATAAAAAATTTATGAGATTTATAAATATTTTATAAATTCTCCGAAATCTGGTTGTTCATGATGATATTTCATAAAAAATTTATGAAATTTCATAAAAAATTTATGATTTTTTCATAATTTTTTTATGAAAAAATTGAAGATATGGGATGAATCAATAATTTCTTTTTATGACTACGCAAAACTATTTTTTGAGGACAGAATCAAAAAAAAGCATGATACATGTATGTTTTATTTTAGGACATTTTTTGATTTTTGGATTTATGGTCGCCCACAGGAGTCCAATTTAGAGGTAGACCATGCTATTTTTTACATTTTTTCTTTTATTTTTTATTGATTACGATGATTTATTACGTTTTTTGATGATTTATCTGGATTTTTAATGAAAAAATAACGTAGTCATTACGCAGTTTTTTTCATTAAAAAAAATCATCGTAATCATTTTCATAGAAAAAAGTATGTTCATGTTTTTTTGATGATTTTTTACATAACGGATTTTTGGAAGTTCTGAAAATCATTACGCAAAAAAAGGTTTAAATTTTTCTATGGGAATAACCATTACGTAAATGTTGATTTTTCCTACAAAAATGTAGTTTTTTACATAGTAAAATGATGTTTTTTTTGAAAAATAGCCATTTTATTACCATAGCCCCCACGATGCGTTTTTTCAATATTTAAAATAGATTTTTTATCATAATGATTTTTTTAATATTTTTTCTTTTTTTATTTTTTTTACATGGTAAAAATCATTTTTTTTCGATTTTTCTAATTTTTTAGTCTAGATTTTTATAAAACTCATGGTAATAAAACGTAATAAAAATTGTCATGAAATATATTACTTTTATGGTAGTATCCCATGTTAGTCTACCATAAAAAAGTTTTCGATTTTTAATATAGTGTCATAATAGCCCACGCGAAAAAAGTATGTTCACTTTTTTATTTTGATTTTTCACGCTTTTTCATTACGCAAACTTTGGATTTTTAATAATTTGAAAAAATGGGGCGTAATACACTTACGCTTTTTTTCGGTCGTATGTCTATATCCGACACTTTTTAATCCCATGCAACGACTTCCAAAATTTTTGGAATGGAACTGATTTTTTCTGACCATGCTGACCATGCAAAAAAATCATAAAAAAAGGTCCTACGCTGTTTTACATGTATTTTAGAGCATGTATAAAAGTACTACGCTTTTACATGATGAATACTTCAACATACAATGAAGAATTGCCCATGCTGAATACATGGACACTACGTAAAATGAAAAGTGATTGGTAATAATTGAGCTTTTTTTTTAGGTGACGGTGGTTCTCGTAATGTTTTACATGGTAGTTTTTTTTCTTTAAAATTTAACCATGCCGTTTATTACCATGAGAATTATTGCTTCTACCATAACTTTTTACCATGCTAATTATTCATTTTCATGTCAAGTATGTTCACTTTTTGATACTTTTTCCCCCATGCTGTGCGTAGATAACTCGGTTTTTAACGTTTTTGGGTCTTTTTTCTTACATGGGGCTTACTATGCTTTTGCGTAGGGGTGTTTTTTTTATTGCCATTTTTGTCCATGTAAAACCATGTAATTTTGAGTCATTTATTTTATACTAGCCGACCATGTGTTTTTTTACTTTTTGATTTTTGATTTATTTTTGATTTATTTTTGATTTATTTTTATATTTTTTACAATATTATCGTAAACTACTTTTTACCATGCAACGTAATAAAAAAGTTTTAAAATATTTCTTATTTTTTTTGTTCATGGTAAGGTTTTCCATGTAAACTTGGTTGTTCATAACTTTTTTATACTTATTTCATTCATTTTTATTTATTGTACATTGTAAAACATATATAAATATACTATACTATAAAATATTGTAAAAAACATATTAAAAATCTAAAAAAAACACAAACATCGTAAAAACATCAAAAAAACACTAAAGATTATTATGCATTTCAAAATCCTGCAATAACTTTAGAAGCGACTTTAGACTCTGGAGGGTATAGCCCTATTTGAAAAAAAAATTTCCCCCCCTCCTTTTTTCCGTTTTTTGGTAGCAATCTGAAAAATGGTTTTGGTGGTTCATTCATGTAAAACAACATGGGATTTTTTATAAGAGGCTAAAAAACCCATTACGCTCAAAAAATTAAGTGAAAATTAAGTGAAAATTAAGTGAAAATTAAGTGAAATCAATTTTTTTATTTATTTAGGACTCCCGTTTAATTACAATAAATAATATGTTCATTATATTATGGTTCGTTACGAATGTAGCAAATGTGGTAAGTCTTTCCACCAGAAATCAAATTTTTTAATCCACCAAAACCGTAAGTTCGAATGCCAACCGACTTCCGTCGAAAATCATCATGCTATTTTACATGATACCACCCCATCCGAAAAAAAGAGCACAATTAGCGTTGAAAATGGAACATCGATTTTAGAGGGGTATCCGGAGGAAATTCCCGCGGAAAATCAAGATTTTACCCCAAAAATCGTCCATGCAAACACGATAACTCTCAAAAAATTTGAATCCGGAATAAACGAGACGATGCTGGAATGCTACCATTGCCGAAAAAAATACAAAAATCGCAGGAGTCTTGTAAGACATGTAAAAACGTGTAAAATGCTCGAAAAATTTAACAATACTGTCGCTAATAGCCAAAATAGCGCCCTTATACCATCTGAAAAGAAAACAATCAATAATAATATGACCACCATAAATAATAATCAAACAACTAATAATAAAAACACACAGAATATCATCTACGTAGACAACCGAATCTGCTCAGATACAAAATTAAAACCGTTCGGTAAAGAAAATCTTGGTTTCCTAACAGATGATTTCCTACAAAGTTTAATAATAGAACCAGAAGAAGGTATCATCCGTCTCATTGAGAAAGTCCACTTCAACAAAGATGTCCCCGAAAATCAAAATATCCAAATCAAAAACAAAAAAGAACCATATATCGACATATTTAACGGTAAAAAATGGGAAAAGCAAGACAAGAAAACAGCCATTCAAAATATCATAACTACCAAAAAAGATATTATGGATGACTTTGTAGACGAAAATGAAGAAACAAAATTAATCAATAAATTTGTTAAAGAGAATTATGATACTTTCTCAAAAATGCTAAACGAATATGTAATGCATACTCTTGATAGCTACGATGAACGTATTAAGTCCCGCGTATTAATAAAATGTATGACTTTCTACAAAGAAATCTGTAAACAGGCAGAACTTCTTCTCATTAATAATAAAAAATTAGCAAATGCGAATATTATCGAAAACTAATTTTTCCAATTCTTTTAGCATGGTCTAAACTTTTTTTTACAACTATTTCTTGTTATAACATATTTTGATTTTCATTAAATACAACAAAAACCATATAAATAATGATGTAATTTATATCTGTTCTATTCTAATATAAAATATATATATATATTATATATATATGTCAAAACAATACAAATGTAATAAATGTTTCATCATATTTAATAAAAAAACAAATTACACACGTCATATTAGCAGAAAAAATCCGTGTGTTATAACTGACAGAGAACATATAACTGAACCAGTTAAAGACTACGCTGAAATAAATGATTATGAACCAATCCTACCCCTCGTTATTAAAACCCCAGAAGAAGAACATAAGTTTCTTGAACAATATCAAATTGAAGAATATATCCATCAAATAAAATATTATAAAATTATAAATCATAAACTGAAATCAAAAATTTGTAATATAACTAATAACAAACCCTTATATAGTATTGAATCTTTGAACGATTTTTTACAAAATAAAAATCCAGTAATTTTTTACAATGTAAACTGTATCCGTTTCTTTGGACATGAAGATATTTCTTACATAACAGACGCTTTTATGAAAAAAACAATAATTAATCCTTTTCAAGGAATCATAAATCTTATACGCGAAATCCATTTTAACCACATCTATAAAATGAACCACAATTTAAAAATATCATGCATAAAATTCAATAAAATCGAAGTTTTCACTGAATATGGATGGAAGTTGTCTCCAAAAAAAGATATCTTTCATAATATAATTACGACTAAAAAAGATATTATTGATAATTATTACGATAAATTAATTAAAATGAATGAACTTAACGTTTTTCAAATATTAGAATACAAGCGTTTCGATAAAATAATCAATAACTACATCCAAAAAATATTGTATCCTACGCTTATACGTAAGATAACAAAAGAAGAGAAAAGAATATATATGATGTTAATAGATGAAATATTACTACTTTTTATAAATAATTACAGGGACTCTAAGATTATAAAAAACCAATTCATTCCATTTGATGAAACCATTTTACAAAAGAAAAATGTTATTTTTTCTTAGGTTTAAGGCTTAAAACACGTGAAAATTATGATAAAAGAACATGCACAACATTCAAATAAATTACAAAATGTTAGAGATTTATTCTTTATTATTGGATTTTCTTGTGGATGTATATCCGGTATTAGTGGAGATATATCATTTTCAGATGCTGTATTCATTGTGTTTTATTACAATATATTCCATTATGAAAGGAATCAATTTTTATAAAAAATGGTTAACAACCATTTCATTTGTAAAGACGGGCAGAAACCCTCCCATCAGTCAGCATTTTCCAAAGTTGTGTATGATACTTTGGAAAATTCTGACGGAGGGATTGTTTAAAATCCGCATCAGATAGTTCTCCGTACAAAAAGTCAACATAATTGCATAGTTTAGTTGACTTGTGGATGTTCTCTTCGAACAACATCCTATATTCAAGACTACCGGAAAAACTAATAGAACGAACAATATGAAACGATTTTTCTGGGTTTTCTTTGTTCATAAAACAGAGCGATCTCAAACCCAATATATCCCCATCAACTTCAATAAAGGGCTTAATTGGCCCTGATTTCTTGATCAGTATTGACCCATCTGATGTGATGACACTTCGCTGAATCGTGGCTGTATCAGCATTCGCAGCAGAGTGTCTCTGCTGAGGAATTTCTTCTTCTGGAATCACAGCTGTATCAGCATTCTCAGCAGAGACACTCTGCTGAGGAATTTCCCCTTTTGGAAACACAGCTGTATCATCCATCAAATTGAATATATCATCATCCAAAAATATATCATCAGCAGAGACACTCTGCTGAGGAATTTCTTCTTCTGGAATCACAGCTGTATCAGCATTCGCAGCAGAGTGTCTCTGCTGAGGAATTTCCCCTTTTGGAAACACAGCTGTATCAGCCTTCGCAGCAGAGACACTCTGCTGAGGAATTTCTTCTTCTGGAATCATAGCTGTATCAGCATTCGCAGCAGAGTGTCTCTGCTGAGGAATTTCCCCTTTTGGAAACACAGCTCTATCATCCCTCGCACGATGAAATGATTGTTTTGGGCCTAAATTTCCACCACCAAGGCTATCATCTTCCAATAACGGTTTTTTAAGACTGTCATTTGGACGTTCATTCTGAACTGAATTTCCACACATATTTCCACACATATTTCCACACATATTTCCAAACGTATTTCCCATTGTTGTAAAGCTTAACAATATACATTAAATATTGAAAACTTTACCCATCAATTTTTATAAAATGGTCAAGCCATTATTTTATTTTACCGCTATCCGCTACCCCCCAACGCAGAAGCAGAAGCCAATGCACATCATTGAGCATTCTAAGACACTGCCTATACAGCGACACAAATCACTGTCACAACAGTTTTCTTCTTGTTTTGGATTCGGAAATCCCGCACTCATCGTACTGTTAACCTGCGGATACTGCTGAAAAGCTAATGGACTATTTCCATTAAATTCCTTTACAGGAGCTGGACGTGTGGGACGATGATTTATCAATGGTTCTCTTAAAGAATTATTCATATCAAAGGATGTGTTATGAATATATATTAAATTTTAAAATTTTTAACCATCAATTTTTATATATCAACAATCTCATTATTTTTCTTCTTCGCTTTTTTATTAGAATAATCTTGAATATTCCGTTTTTTGCGTTCATCTCTTTCCTTTTCCAAATCTTCTTTTATTTTTTTGTTTACATCAGCCGATTTTTCAATTTCGTCGATTCTCCACACTATATTAGGAGATAGATGATTATCGCTTATCTGACTACCAGCTTCTTTCATTTTTTCCAAATATTTCTCTACTGCGTAAGTCTTATAAATATCATCCGCCCGATTTATCAATGACCTATATTTACGAATACCTACAACTCTTCTCAAAACTCCATCGTAATATTCCAAACACTTCGTCCTCCAAAATACTTGGTATTCCGTTTTGTTCATAAGAAAATCCATCTCTCTCATAACATTAACAACAAACATCAAATCTCGATTTCCATATTCAATATACTCGTGGCATAACACACTATCATTTCGGATGCTACATCCATATTTTTCCAATTCAACATTCAATAATTCACGCCTCTCAATCTTCTTTGATTTCTCATCATTTAATTTTTTAGCTAGCTCTAAAATCTTTTCCGGCTCAAATTTTCGGTCATTATAAATAAAATCACTAGCAAAATGATTGTCATCGTCATTATAATATCCATTCTCCGCCAATAATTGAATTACCATATTTTTCTTCTCATTCTCCATAGCGGATTGTTTTTCCTCTTTCATTTTTTTAGTTTCTTTCATTTTCTCCCGTCTTGCTTCCGATTTTAACCGCTTTTCATCCAACTTCTCCTGACCATATTTCTTATCGATGTAATCCTTTATGTCCTCGACAACATAAATCTTACATACCTTATTATATAAAGAATGAACATGCTCAAAATGTGGTATGTTCTCCAAATCAGTCGCAGTTAGTTTATACGCTTCTTTCGCTTCTGTTAAAGTGAGTGTTTCTTCCCTCAACTTTTGAGTTTTCCATTTTAAACAAAATAAAACGTCATCTTCTAATAATTGGACCATTTCATAAATATCGGTAATTGTGAAATAAAAATCGAGTGTTTTTCGAACTTTCTCAACGATAATAAATTTCTCTTTTGCGCGTAGATTGCTAAAATTGTTAGTTAATAATTCAAGACATGGAGCTATATTATCGTAAATTTTACCGCCTATATTTTTAGTTATGAAAAGTGTTAATATTCCCAAGATAGGACTCTGAGCGTTCTGTGCGTTTCTGAGATAAGTGAGATATTCTGATAATATGGCAATTTTTTTAGACTCGCTATCAATTTCATATTTAGATTTCATAAAATCTAATAAAATTTCCATTACTTGATCTTGTTCTTCACACACTGATATTATTTTTTGATTTAGTTGTTCCATTTATAATAATAGTATTCAGAATTCTTTATATTTAGTAATTATAAAAATATAAATTTGCGTTTATTTTCAAAAATAATTATATACGCCATGATTCCAAAAGAAATTGAAAATATTAAGAAAATCATCGCTCAGAAAAAAACAAAATTCCAGAAATCTCATGTAAATTTTCAGGAACTCAACAAAATACTGGGACGCTCCATTGAAAATACGAAGCCGAATCTTTTACTTGAACTAACCGCACATGAAATAATTTCTGACTTGAAATTTCTTGAAATAATTGGAGATATATTCAAGCTTGATTTAGAAGATTATATCAAAAATATAAACAGTGATTTTCAAACGAGTAGTATGCCATTGGAGATTGAGAACATCAATATCGAAAATTTTGATGAAATAAAAGAGACTATTTTAAAATATTTGGGGGATTTGAAAGCATATTATACGAACAAATTTAAAATGATTCAAGAAGTCATGAGTAAGCAGGATGCGGATACAGATAGCATGAATGCTGAATTCAAAATTATTGAAAAGATAACATTGGAAAAGCTTGATGTTAATGAGAAATCATTGGAGAAATTAGAGAAGAAATACGGGGATATTTTAGTTTATGTTAAGAATAAGATCTCAAATTAGCCCCTTTTTCCCGCTATACGCGGGTAAAGGGGCTAACCCCCAAAACGCCCCTTTTTCCCGATAGACGCGGGTAAAGGTGCGAACCCCCAAATCATGTATTTTTTCTCCTGTGTCGCTGGAAAAATGTGCGAACAGATTAAAACTTACAGTTTTAATCTCTTAAGTTTAAATAACAGAGTCATTTAAACTGAACCCCCAAATAGGTATTTTTTCCGTGTGTAAAATGTGGCTGGTAAAGAATATTTCATCTGTGGAATACCGCTACGTCGATATCATATTAAAATTTATATAATATTATATATAAACATTTATGTAATAAAAAATCGATATTATAAATATATGATAAAATATTATGAACATCCGTACTTACTTGCGTCATCATTTAACAATTTCCAAAAAGATTTTTACAAAAAATACATCGTAAATCAAATTGGAGGTTCAAGAGAAGTTGGGAATGATAAACATAAATATCACTTCGATACATTCGAAAACAGAAATGGATTCTTTTTAGGATATAAACCACACTGTGTTGATGTATTTATAGATGAAGACCGCAAAGAAGCAATTATAAACAACTTTTCTTATTTTACTAATTGCTCAATCTCAGGTAATTTTCCAAGAAAAGATGGAACAAGTCATCTAATGGAAACCACTATACGACTAATAAAAGAAAATTATAAAAATGTTAAAACTATTAAATTAGTCGACAATTCAACCATAAATTGTGGAATAAACAAATTCCCACTTTACGCTTACATGATTTTATTTTATGGAGAAACATATTACATGAAATATGGGTTTATTCCAGAAAATAAAGGTCGTGATTTATCAATTGTTGTCGCAAAAATAAAAGAAAAAACAATAAAATTAGAAAATATTATTGATTTTACTGAGAATAACTCATTCCCAAAAGAAAAAAACGATGATTTTATCAAAGTGTGTAAAAATATAATTAGAAAAAATAACAAACTACAACATTTTTTGGAAGAAATAAAATTTATAAAATCTCTCGGGAAAAAAGGTTGTAATTACTTCTTCTCTTTTATACAATATATATACGCATTATTTTTCCCGAGTTTTAATTTTTTCCAAGAAACATATATCAAATCAAATTTATCATTCTATTCAAACATATAAAAATATATTCGATTTTCTTTATTGGATGTCGCAAGTGGATGTGTATGGAACACAGAATCAATAATAAAAAATACAGAATTAATTTATGAAAAAAATATATCGAAGTTATATAAATTACTCATTTTTTACAATTTCATTTATTTCTAATTGAAGATCAATTGCTTTCACCATGTTTTTATGTCTTATTCCATCAATATGTTTATTGTAATACGCTTCACAAAAAAATACTAAATCGCAAGTATTACAATAATATTTATAATTTTTTCTTTCTTCTGTGCTTGAATGAACAGTCGCATAGTGCATTTTTAAGTTCCAATGATTTAATGCTTTGTAATCACACAAAGAGCAGTCTTTCGGTAAAAGATTTCCATTTCTTTTATGTTTTTTAGTTTCACTATGTCTAAACCAATTTGTAACTACTTTTGTCTTGTAATCACACAAATGACAATAAAACTCATCCATATTATAAATAATACATTTTTTTTAAACAGAATACGTATTCTATTTAGAATAAATAATATAAACTTTATAAACTATGTTAAATTGAATAAAATAATATTTACTTATATTATGGACAAATCTTTTTTCTTGGACATTTTTAATAAAATTCTAAAATATGGAGAAAAAGAAATAAGGATTATTTTTGATAGTAATGGAGATGTTTGGTTTGGATTAAGAGATACTCTTAAAGTATTGGAATATACAAGTTTAGATAAAACAATATATAAGATATCTAAACAATATAAGAAGAAATACAAAGATTTAAGAGTATTCCCTCGAGGGAATACTCCTTCAAAAAATATGCATCCAGATACTATATTTATAAATGAATCTGGACTATATCAAATTTTATCTAATTCAACAAAACCAATCGCAAAGCTTTTTATGAATAAATATTTTACTGAAATCATGCCTCAAATACGTAAAACAGGTAAATATGAAGTTAGTAAAAAAGAAATGAAGAAAATAAAAAACTTGAATAAAAAACTCGATAATTATAAACAAGAATTGTCTCATCTTGAAAAAATTAATTATGAAAAATCAAAAAATGGTTATTTTTACATTAGCGAAGACATTACAATTCATAATGGAAAAGAGATAAAATGTTTCAAGATAGGATATTGTAAGGATATTCACAAAAGAATGAAAGTTTACAAAGTTGGACATTACAATCATAAATTGATTAGCTATATACCAATTGTCTTAGATGGAAAACAGCTCGAAAGCTGTGTAAAAACAAAAATGAAAATACATTTGAAGAAAATTGCGTCTGATACATTATGTTTTACATCATTACAAAAATTAAAAAAAGAAATTACATCTTGTAATGATTTTATAAAGGAACATATATGTCATTGTTTATCTTGTAAAAAGAAATATAAATTGAAAAATATAGATAAACATTTATGTAATAAAAAAATCGATATTGTAAATATATAATAATCCGACTTAAAGAAAAACGCCCATTTATAATTATGTCAACAACCGAAGTCCAATCACCTCGCCAAAAATACTGGAAGAAAACCGATGAGAATCTCCTTGAAGAATGGGCCGACCACGGAAAATCGTTCCGTTGGATGCACGAGCAGGCCCGCCTCAAATTCTGGAAAAAGAATATCCAATTTCAGGTTCCCGTTATTATTCTTTCCACACTGACCGGCGCCGCCAACTTCGCGCAAGAACGCGTGGACCCCGCCTACCAAGGCTACTACGCAATAACCGTCGGTTTTTTCAATATTATCGCCGGTATTATTGCGACAATTCAGACTTTCCTCAAAGTGTCGGAATCACTCGAAGGCCACCGTGTCGCGAGTGTAGCGTGGGGGAAATATTACCACAATGTGAAAACTGAACTTCAAAAAGAGCCCGAGGACCGCGAGGACGTGGTCGATTTTATGAAATACGCCAAAATGGAATATGAAAAGCTGGTCGAGCAGAGTCCACCGATTCCACCGGCGATTGTTGAACGACTGAAATCGAATGTTAGTAAATCAGAAGTCCATGTTCATTTACCACCGAATGCTGGCGTTTTTGAAAGAATCGAAATTGGGAAGCAGGGAATTCGGATGGTTCTAGAATCATCAGTCGCTCAGGTCGCCACCAAAGAAAAATCAAACATGGAGCGTGTCCTACAAGAAATTGATGAATCGGACAGTTTACCAAGAACGGAGAGGAAATTGAGTCGCGCCGTCAGCTTTGCGCCGGCGCTTTCCCAGAATGAAGCGAGTGGGCCGTTATCTTTATCAAATAAACTGATGAGTTCATTTAATGGGGTTGCGGTCGCAGTTGAACCGGTGGAGAATGATTCCGGCTCGGGAGTTGGAGATGCGAAGGAGTAGTTTTATTGATTAGAATTCATTTCTGGGATTTCTTGTTCTTGTATAATTATTATAATTTTTGTTTCTTTCATTTTTTTCTATTTCGATTGTTTCTTTACAGATTTCAATTAATATATCAATACTATCTATTATTTTTGGTAAAGCATCTTTTTTTTCTTCAGGTGTTAATTCTATAAGAAAAATTTTCATTAATTTTAATTGTTCTAATAAAATTTCAATATCAAAAAATTTATATATATTTTCATCATTCATTTTTAAATATTGTAATTTTTTATTAACATTCGCTGTATGTTTTGATAATATATTACTTTTTATTTTTTTTAAATATTCTTCTCTTTCTTTTTTAATATTTTGTATTGCTTTAACTTTTTCATTCTTTGAAAGAAGTAATATATGTTTTATTTTTTTTTTTTTTTTTTTTTTTGGAATAATTGATTTTTTTTTTTTTATTTCTTTACTATTAATTTTATTTTTAATAAACT
>Ga0114971_10001066_pt1 | contig 18554 bp, 16 predicted proteins | sample M_140625_MF_Meta_FD_87320 | JGI IMG/M metagenome (GOLD analysis project Ga0114971, IMG submission 87320) | Freshwater microbial communities from Lake Montjoie, Canada to study carbon cycling - M_140625_MF_MetaG | ecosystem: Environmental > Aquatic > Freshwater > Lake | place: Lake Montjoie...
AGAAATCAAGGTGGAATCAGCCCAATTCACCGCACCCGCCAAGGATGGCGATCCATGGCGAACGGTAGTGACCGTGCGCAACGCTGGCACCGGACTTGTTCCGATCGAAATTGCTGTGACCAACGGTGAAGATCGTTGGCCGCAGGCATCTCTGCCCCGAACTGCTGAGGAGCGCACTGCAGCAGCAAAGCAGCGCGATGAATACAAAGACGCCCGCGGCACACACACGATTGCCCCTGGCGCAACCGCGGAGTACGTGATCGAAACAGCCTTCCAACCAAAGAAGGCTATCGCCGATCCCGATGTTCACACCCTGATGATTGGTCGAAAGACTGCAGAGGCGGACGTATCCGAAGCGCCGGCAGCTTCATCATTAATCGGTCATTCATCAGTCTTCGCCGCGCGCTTTCGTTCTGCAGCTTTCTGAGCAGAAAGTACGAGCCCTGCACCGATGATCGCAACAACGCCAGCTCCCCATTGCTTGCCCGAGAGCACCTCGCCAAAGAACACCGCACTGAACGCACTCACGATAAATGGCTGTAATTGCAGCACTCCGGCAGTGGTAGCCACTCCCATCCGGTCGATCGCGGTGTAGTAGAGGACGTGTCCAATGGCAATTCCAAAGAAGGCGCTGAGTCCGAGGGACCACAGCTCGTTTGAGCCAAGGTCAAACACCTCCGCACCGTGCGCGCGCCCAAATGCCAGCATGCACGCCACCAACGTTCCGCCCGTATAGAGCGCGATCACGCCGAACGCGAAGACTGGGTGATAGCCATACATAAACTTGCGGACTGCGAGTCCGTACACGCCGTATCCAAATCCAGCGAATACCGCGAGCAGCACGCCGATCGCGGATGAGCCATCCAGAATGTTGCCGCCACCGAGCAGCACGCCCGCCACACCGCAAATCAGTAGGCCAAGCCCGCCGAGGTATCGCGCGGAAGCGATCGTGGCGCGCTCCGCAGGAAAGAGCAAGTATGCACCGATCGCCACGGCAACTAACTGCATGCGGAGACCGAATGTGAGTAGCCCTGGATTCACGTAACTGTGTGCCGCAGTGAACGCCACCTGCGCCACCGTATTCGCTACTGCAGGAATCAATGCTGCGCGCCAGATGGTGCGCGGCAATATCCCGCGCGAAAGCGCCCACACGACGGCCGGAAGCCAGAATAAAGCACTCGCGCCGTAGCGCCATCCATTGTTCGTCCAATGATCGATGTAACCGGCAAGATGCCTGACAAAGAGCGGCACTGTCGACCAGCAAACAAGCGTTGCCACCAACACCAGTACGCCCTCGGAGCGCTTCATATGGCGCACCGTGAAGCTCGAAGCCGCTGCAGGAATCACAGTCATTCGACGAAGCACACTCATCCGAGCGCCAATCGTCCGCCATCAACCGGAAGATTCACGCCAGTCAGGTACGAGGCGCCGGGCGATGCCAAAAACACCGCCACCGCAGCAATTTCTTCCGGCGTGCCAAGGCGACCCATGGGTACGGTTCGAAGTGCATCCGCTTCCACTTCTTGCGCCGAAGTGCCTGCGCGATGTGCGCGTCCTTCAAAGAGCGAAGCCAACCGAGCTGTGCGTGTAAAGCCTGGAAGAATGGTGTTCACAGTGATCCCGAATGGCGCGAGCTCCACCGCAAGTGATCGACCCCAGTTCGCTACTGCAGCGCGGATCGTGTTGGAAACGCCCAAGCCGCGGATCGGCGTGACGACGCTCGTCGATGCAATGTTGATGACGCGCCCGTAGCCAGCTTCGCGCATTCCCGGCGCGAAGGCCTGAACAAGCGCGTGGTTCGCCAAGAGATGCATCTCAAACGCCTTCGTGAAGTCCTCTGGCTTGGCTTCGATCGCCGCGCCCGCTGCGGGGCCACCGGTGTTGTTGACCAAGACATGTACCGGGCCAGCACTCGCAAGGTGAGTGCGCGCCGCAAAGTCCACATCCTTGGCGCTGCTGAAGTCCACCTCAACGCTCCAGTGCTTCTGACCGGCAGGCTTCGGCAATTCCTCAAGGGTCCGCACCAAGCCCTGGTCATTCCGACCGCAAACCGTCACCGTGGCGCCAGCCGCCGCCATGGCGATCGCGGTTGCCTTGCCGATCCCTTGCGTGGCGCCGCAGACAAATGCGTGGCGACCAAAGAGCGGGAGATGTGCGGGCGCAGGAGCGGGAGCCGGGGCGATGGTCATTGGCGCAGCGTATCGAACCCCGAGTAGCGGTAGAACACACCAAATGACGATCGCCACACTGGCTGCCATTGCGATGCTTGCTCAGGCGGGTTCGAACACAACGCCTGCCCACGAAGCCGCACTCACGCCAACCACCATTCCCGGTCGCTGGGAGGGAAACGGGCTCCCCGACGGCACCGATGGCGTTGCCTGGTACGTGGGCGAAATCACCCTCGACGACCGCGACTGCGCCGCCGACATGGTCTTCACGCCCGGCAACATTGATGATGCCGACGAATCATGGTTCAACGGCACGCGCATTGGAAACACCGACGGTTGGCAAACAGAGCGCGCATACACCGTGCCGCAATCCATCTTGCGAACCGGAGTGAATCGCATTGCGATCCGCGTGACTGACAGCGGCGGTAACGGCGGTTGGGTTGGAACGCCAAAGGTCACACCGAAACTCGAAGGGGAAGCGTGCGCGTTCGACCTTTCCGGAACATGGTGGATCAGTGCTGGCGATCATCCAGAACTTGCGTCGTTTGATCCAGTGATGGACCCCGACCTGCACGCGCGCATGGTGCCGATTCCGGTCGGCACGCGTCGCATGAAGTTGACGCCAATGGAAACGGTCACCGGCAAACTTCCCGACCTGTGGTACACGGCCCCCGCCAACGCATGGACCGACGCGCTCCCTGTTGGTAATGGCAGAATGGGCGCGATGGTCTTCGGCGGCGTTCACCACGAACGCCTGCAGCTCAATGAAGCAACCGTGTGGGAAGGAAACGCCGAAGATCGCACCGCACCTGAATCGAGCGAGTATTTCCGCTCCGCACGCGCGCTTTCTCTTGCTGGAAAGGTGCTCGAAGCGCAGCAAATCATTCAGCAGCATTGCATGTTGCCAAGCGACATGATGCCGCGCAGCCACCAGACCCTTGGCGATCTGACCATTGACATGATTGATGCACCGCGCGCCGCTTCGGAATATCGTCGGTCACTGACGTTGCGTAGTGGAATTGCTGCAACACAATTTAAAGTCAACGGCGTTTCAATCGTGCGCGAAGTGCTTGCCAGCGCGCCCGATGAATTGTTGCTCATCGATACACATGTCGCAGGCGAAGGCGTTCTTCCAGACATGCGTGTTCGCATGCATCGCGACGACTTTGAGACTGATATCCCCGCGCATGCCGCCATTCCAACGCGACAGGGCGTTCGGCTGTCATTCACTGGACACACCGGCCAGGGCGGCGTGAAGTATGCGGCGACTGCAGATCTCCGCGTAGATGGCGGAACCGTCGCCATAGAAGCAGGTGATGCCGTAGTTCGTGGTGCGCGATCACTCACCATATCCATCGCGGCGCGCACCGACTACTTCGGAAGCGACCCAAGTCTCCAGTGTGAGAACGATCTACGCAGCGCGACGTCCGGTTGGTCTGCACTCAGTGATCGCGCCAGCGCGTGGTTTGCAAAGACCATGGACCGCGTCTCGCTCGACCTCGGCGACGTTGCACCCGAAGCGAGTGTGATTCCAGAACTCCTGTCCACACCCGCGCGGCTCAATCGCTTCCGCAGCAAGCCCGAATGGGATAACGACCTGATTTCCCTGTATTTCCAATACGGGCGCTATCTACTTCTTTCCTCAAGCAGAGAAGGAAGTTTGCCAGCCAATTTGCAAGGCATATGGAACGATCACTTCCGCGCACCGTGGAACGCTGACTTCCACACAAACATCAATGTGCAGATGAACTACTGGCCGGCAGGTCCATGCGCACTTGCCGAGACGGAACTTCCGCTCATTGACTTGCTCGACAAGATCCGCGTGCGCGGCGTTCGAACTGCTCAGGATATCTACGGCGCGCGCGGTTGGTGTTGTCATCACATCACTGACGCGTGGGCCATGACGGGGCCGGAAGGCCAGACCGTGTGGGGCATGTACCCGCTCGGTGGCGCGTGGCTTGTGCGCCATGCGTGGGAGCACTACGAGTACACCAACGACACCGCTTTTCTGCGCGACCGCGCATGGCCAGCGCTTGACGGCGCAGTGCGATTCCTTCTTGACTACCTCGTGAAAGACCCCGCCACTGGCATGCTCGTCAGCGGTCCAAGCACGAGCCCAGAAAATTCGTTCATACTTCCCGATGGTTCACATGCGAATCTCAGCATGGGAACGTCGATGGACCAGTGGATCGCTCGAGACTTGTTGGTGAATTATCTTGATGCTGCACGCATCCTTGGGCGCAGCAACGAAGCGCTTCCCACCGAAGCCACCGAAGCTCTCAAGCACCTGGCAATGCCTGCGGTGGGAGCCGATGGTCGACTCATGGAGTGGTCAAAGCCGTACGGCGAAACAGAGCCGGGGCATCGACACATGAGTCACTTGTACGGCTTGCACCCTGCCAATTTCATCACGGCGGACGGCACCCCAGCGCTTGCTGCCGCAGCCCGCGCAAGCCTGGAATTCCGCCTAAAGAACGGCGGCGGGCACACCGGATGGAGCCGCGCCTGGCTGATCAATTTCTGGGCCAGACTCCATGACGGCGAACACGCGTGGTCGGACGTCTGCGCGCTCCTCTCAAAGTCAACGCTCCCCAATCTCTTTGACGACCACCCACCATTCCAAATCGATGGAAATTTCGGCGGCACTGCCGGCATTGCAGAGATGCTGATGCAGAGCCATATTCGCACTTGGAGCGCTGGCCATCTTGTGCATCGCATTGATCTCCTCCCGGCTCTCCCGCACGCATGGAGCGATGGCCGCGTGCGCGGACTGATTGCACGTGGAAATGTTGCTGTCGATATTCAATGGAAACACGGCACCATTGCCCGCGCCCAATTGGACTCGCCCGACGCACGCGAATTGCGCATCAAGATGCCTGCTGGCATTACGCGCGCCCATGTTGCGGTGGCTGGCCAAGCACCAATTGATCTACCGATCCCTGACGGGATCGTCATCATTCCGCGCGCGGCGGCGTCAACACCACGCAGCGTGGTCATTCTGCCGTAACCGCAAGCACAATCGTGCCGCCATCACTCCTTCGGCTTAGCAGCGCGCAGTGTGACATCAAGTTCAATGTCCTTGCCGGCGCGCCAGATCTTCACCTTGGCAACATCGCCCGGCTTGTGAGCACGGAGCTTTGTCATCATGGCGCCAGCCCCTTCGAGTTCTTCGCCGTTCCAGGCAACCAAGATGTCCCCTTTCAAGATGCCCGCCTCGCTCGCTGATGTATCGGTGCTCACGCCGTCAACCAGCACGCCCTTTGTAGGGGCACCCGGGGCGCGATCGTCATTGTTCATGGATGGCATCACACCCAAACGCACGGCCGCGTATCCGCGATCCGCTGTTCGCCCGCCATCTTGCTGGAATTCCAGGCGCTCTGGCCGGGTGGCCACGGTCGATGTGATGTCGGTTGCCAACGCAACCACCTTGGCGGCACCCTCGGGATTGAGTGTGTAGCCCTTGTCCTTCGGCGTGTGATAGATGTCATGATTGCCCGTGTACATAAAGACCACAGGGATGCCCGCTCCGTAGAAACTGGCGTGATCACTCGGTCCGCGACCCGACGGGTCAGCGTGCACCGTGAGACCACTGCGCTCAAAGATTGGGCGCATCACGTCAATCATTCCCTTTGCGGAACTCATGCCGCCAACGCTCAGGTCATCTGAACGCAAGCGACCCACCATGTCCATGTTCACCATGAGTGACATCTTGTCGCCGGCAATCGTTGGATGTTCCACATACCAACGGGAGCCGCGCAGGCCGCTTTCCTCGCCAGTGAAGCCTAGGAACAGAATGCTGCGCGCGTCCTTCGGCGCATCTTTGCCGCCGTAAATGTCCGCCATCGCCTGCGCAACGCAAAGCATTGCTGATGATCCGCTGGCGTTGTCATCAGCGCCGGGGTGCAGCTGACCGGTGTACTGCGGACTCGTGCCGAAATAGCCGTAGCCGACGTGGTCGAAGTGTGCGCCAACGACCACCCACTCATCAGCGAGCGAGCCTTTACCGCGCAGCACTCCGCCAACATTCTGCGTCGGGGTCCCGCCGCTCGATAGTTTCGTTTGAATGGAAACCTTTGAGCCATCGCCAAGAGCAACCGTCTTCACTGCGCCGGTATCAGCGCGCTTGCGCCAGTCCATCAGTGAACCTTTGTCTGGTGCTCCGGCCTTGAGGATCTGCTCTGCCACTTCGTTAGTGACCTGCACCATCGGAATATCAAGCGGTCGGCCCCACCGGCTGGTGGAAACATCTTCAAGCGCAACCTTTCCATCGCGCGCTCCGGGGGGCGAAACCAAAATGATTCCTGCCGCGCCGCGTTCAACAAGCGCGTCAATCTTGGTGGTCATTGCCGAAAATTCACTAAAGCGGCGCGATGCCCACTTGGAACGACCGCGCTCATCAAGCGGCTCGTAGCGGAAGACCAGCGCGATGCGTCCCTTCAGGTCCGCGCCCTCTTCAAAGCTCGTGTAGTCCGCCTCGCCCTTCTTGATGCCGTAACCAACGAAGGTGACGGGGGCCTCCACCTTTCCGTTGCCGGAGATTCCGAGCACCGCGAAGTCTTTGCCGCGCTCGCGATCTGCTCCGCCTGCCGTCAACGATCCGTCTTCCACCTTCGCAGCGCCGCCGGTGAGCGAAAACTTCTGCTGGTAGCTCTTCCATGGACCGTCCTTTGGAGTGACGCCATCTGCGCCGACAGCCGGGAACGCAACTTCAAGACCCGCGTCCTTCATCCAGAATTCCAAGTACTCAGCGGCAAGATCATTGCCACGGAGGCCAGGTGCGCGACCTTCAAACCACGGATTCGAAAGCGTGATCGCGTGCTGGTACCAACGGGTTGCCACTGGTCCAAGATCAACAAAGACCTTCGCGAGATCAATGTCCTTCGCATCAACAGCCTTCGCGCTGTCGGCGGGGGCCCAGCTGTAAACATTGATCGGACCCTCGATCACCTTGCCTGGTTCTGCAGAAGCTGGCGCCGAGGACTTCGAGGATTCATCCTGCTTCGGTGCATCTTGCCCAGCGTTGGCCAGCGCACAACATGCGGTAGCAACAGTGAGTGCGAATGGGCCTGAGCGCAAGATGGATCCAAGCATGAAGTGCCTTTCGAAGCACGAAGTGTAAGGGTTTACACAGTGCTCACATTGACAAAAAGCACGCGAGGGTCGCCTCGTGGCGACCCTCGCAGGAAGAATCAAGTCAGTATCAGCATTCGGTGACGTGCACCGAGCGCCTAATCAGTCTCCGATACGCTTCATGTCTTGGCCTTGGATGCCGTCGGTCGTCAAGACACCTGCGTTGCACGCGCCAGCGCCAGTGGTGAGCATGTCGTAAGCAGCCGAGTTGTAATATCCATTCGCACCGCCACCGCAGCCGAACCACAAAGCACCGCTCGCGACGGCCGTTCCAGTTGCAGCCGCCGCTTGGGCGATCGCCAAGTCATTGTCTTGCTGGATACCGGCGATTGACACAACCTGTGTGTGACCGTCGAAGGCGAGCATTGCCGGGGCACTGTTATAGCCTTGGTTGAAGATCCAAGGAGTTGGAGTAGAGAACGCAGGGTTCACTTCGGCGCGCACCATGTTCTGAAGCCACTGATGCTCCCACATGCGCCACTTGAGCGGTGGGAACGAAGCCATACTTGCACTCGGACTCTTGAATGCACCCGGCATGGTGGCCTTCGTCGGCTTTGCACCAAAGACTGCGGAAGAACCGTTGCCGGTCTTGCGTGACCATGCCAGCACATCTGGTGACCACATAGCTGCCGGACTCCAGCAGTATGTTGGGGTTTCAAACTCACCACCGATGTAGTTGAACTCTACGGGAGTAGAAAAGTACTTTTCAATCTTCTGAAGAGTGACCTTGTCCTTCGGAGCATAGAAGACCTTGTCGTAGAACTTGTTGCCGACATACGTATTGAACGCCTTGCAATTGGTGAGACGCCATGCGCCTTCCCAACGTGCTGCAGCTCCCCAAAAATCGCAGGGCACATACGTGACAAAGTTGCCGCAGTTGCCAGGCCAACCAGCGCAGCGCGGCGCGCCCCCAGAGACCCAGTAGCCCCACAGGCCACCACCGGAGTCCCAGCCAAGAATCATCTGCGGGATGCACTGCGTAGCAGTGATGGCCGTGCATGCGCCAGTGATGGCGTCGCCGTACATACCAGCCTCATCAGGCACAGCGGTGTACTGCCGGTCGTTGTAGTCAGCCCCGTACGCATTACACGCAGCACTCAGGTTGCGGAGATTGCCCAAACTCTGCGTTACGAGCGCAGCGTCTCGAGCCTTACCAATCGCAGGCAACAGGATCGCAATGAGCAGCGCGATGATCGAAACGACCACCAACAACTCAACGATCGTGAAGCCCTTCTTAATGAGGCGGTTCATATACCTACCTCGCCTTTCTGCAGCCCGTAGGCATGCATGAAGAGTCCAAACCAAGATGTGACCGGCACTGAAGTTCACCGAGGCTTCAAGGATCGGTGTTCCAGACCGGCGGGCTGGACTCGAACAGGTGCGGACCTTTGGCGGCAGGCCCGCGAAGCCGTTTCAGAAATCCAGATGCACCTGAGGGGTGCACTGGGAATGTGTGGAACGATATCCGTACCGACAGACATACGGACAGCCCTACCGCCGGAGATTCAGGAGATCATTGGGATTGTCATGGGTCAAATTGCCACCCGGGGAGCCGGATGTCCCAATAATGGCTTTCTGAGCCCAAATGGCGGCGCGGACCGTCCGCCTTTACCCTTCGCCCATGAAGCTTTACACACGCACTGGCGACGATGGAACCACCGGCCTCTTCAGTGGCGCCCGTGTCTCCAAGGACCATCCACGCATTGAGGCGTACGGAACCATCGATGAATTGAATGCGGTCCTTGGCCTAGTGCTCAGCGCCTGCGATCCGGCGCATCCGTTTGAGAAGCGCCTGCACGCGATCGTTGGATCCATTCAATCGCGCCTCTTTGACATTGGCGCAGACCTCGCAACGCCCGAGGGTGCCAAGCAGCAATCAAAGATTCACCGCATTGACGACACTGACGTATTGGAGTCAGAGAAGTGGATCGATGAAGTTGATTCTGCAAACCCAGCGCTCGCAACATTTGTGATGCCCGCCGGAACGGAATTAGCCGCGCGCCTACATCTCGCACGCACGGTGTGCCGCCGCGCGGAACGCACGATCATCTCATTGGGAAGCATTGAACCCGTGGGCGAACCGCTCATGCGCTACGTCAATCGATTGAGCGATCTGTTCTTTGCCATGGCGCGCCGCGCAAATCATGAACGCGGACACCCTGATGTTCCGTGGGTTCCTAAGTAGTTAACTGAATAATTCAACTACGCTTCAACCGTGCCGAACACGCGATCCCCCGCATCGCCAAGCCCGGGACGGATGTAGGCGTTGCCATCAAGTTCGCGGTCAAGTGCTGCAGCGTGAACCATGACGTCGGGATGTTCGTCATGCACACGACGAACGCCTTCTGGTGCGACAACCAAACACACCATCTGAATGTCACGACAGCCAGCGTCCTTCAAGTAACGGATCGCTGCACACGCACTGCCGCCCGTGGCGAGCATCGGGTCAATGACTATCGCGTAACCATCACCAACATCATGCGGAAGCTTTGCGTAATAGGTAACCGGGCGATGTGTTTTCTCGTCGCGGCGAATTCCAATATGTCCAACGCGAGCCTCGGGAAACAACTGCATCACTCCATCAGTCATGCTCAAACCCGCACGCAATATTGGAACAAGTGTCACCGGACGGCTCAATTGATGACCAATTGTCTCCTCGAGCGGGGTCTGGACAGTGATGGTGCGAGTGTCGAATCGGCGAGAGACCTCATAGGTCATCAGACCAGCGATCTCGTTGAGGAGACGGCGAAAGTCCGCGGAATGAGTGCCTTGATCGCGTGCGATCGCCAACTTGTGCCGAATGAGCGGATGATCGAAGACCTTGAGATTGGATAATGAGTCGGACTGCGTCGGCATGAAAGTGCTCCTTGCAGTCAAGCGTAGACTGCCCCGTCGCGCCGCGAACCCTGCGGCCGGAGGAGAATCACCTTGAAAGCCACCGCGAACGAATCCCCGCGCAACAACGGCGCGCAACACCGCGACACTGTTCGCAGTGGTTCATTTATGTTGGGAGCTGGCGCCCTCATTGGAGCAGCCCTCGCCATTCTCTTAGGCGCAGCATTCGCCCAGACACCGGTCGCTAGTCGGCCAGCCGGGCGAGTGAAGCCAAGCCCAGAGCAGATCACGCAAGAGACGCGTGCAGCAATGGAAGTGCTCAATCAATTTGTTGGTCGCTGGGACATCAATGGTCAATCATTTGATGAAAACGACAAGCCAGTCGGCACGTTTACTGGCAGCGCGCATTACACATTCGTAATGGCCAACAATTTCTTGATGGGCGAAACCACGTTGACTAGTGGGAAGTTCTTGCTTGATCAGACTGATTACTTTGGATATTCGCCAGGCCTCAACAAGTACACGCACGTCATGCTCACGGAACTCGACAAGTCGATGATCTATCAGCAAGGTGAGTGGATGGCGGAAGTCGGCTCGTTCGTGTTCGCTGTTGCAGCGCCGCTCGACTCACCAAAGGGAACGCCACGCAGTGTTGGTCTTGAATACGGATTCAGCAACGCGGGCATTGCCGTCACCATGAGTATGCAGAATGGCGTAAAGCCAATGCGCAAAGTGCGCATGCTGCTCACCAAATCAACTCAGCCCGCTGCACCAACGGGCGCGGATGGCATGCCAGCCGGTGGCAATGTGCAGTATCAGCAGGGCGATCCAGCCAAGATGCGCGCGCAAATGCAACAGGCGGTTGGGCAGATGACCGCACAAAAACAAGCTATGCAGCAATATATTCAAGGCATGAATATGGGCATGGACAGCCAGATGGACAAGATGATGGATCAACAGATGGACCAAGGCGTGACCGATCAAACCCGCGAACTGCTCCGGGGCCCTGAGTAATGTCATTACCCCGCCTCGCAATCATTGGTCGACCAAATGTCGGCAAGTCCAGCTTGTTCAATCGACTCGCTGGTCGTCGTATTTCCATCGTCGATCCGACTCCTGGTGTGACTCGCGATCGCGTTACCACCATCCTTGAACTTAATCCCCCGCCGGATCGCTCTGATGAGCAGCCGCGATTTGTGGAAATCATGGACACCGGTGGATACGGGATCTACGCCGCCGAGGGTGGACAAATCGATGACGCCGGCAAGGACTTGGCGCTATTGACACCTGACATCGAAGCGCAGATTTACAAGGCTGCACATGATGCGGAATTGATTCTCTTTGTGATCGATGCGCGCGATGGCGTCATGCCGCTTGATGAGCGTGTTGCGAAGTTGATTCGCAGTGCGGGACTCTCGCAGAAAGTTGTTCCGATTGCCAATAAGGTCGACGATCCAAGTTGGGATGCTGATGGTTTCGAGGCTGCAGCGCTTGGCTTTGGACAACCACTCTTGGTGAGTGCCACGTCTGGTTACGGTTCCAAGCGACTGCTGGAAACCGTGTGGGAACGGCTTGAGAAGTCCACAGTCGGTGAACAGCCCGAAGTACCGGAAGTTCGCTTTGCAATCGTCGGGCGCCGAAATGCCGGCAAGAGTTCGTTGGTGAACACACTTGCTGGTGAACCGCGCGTGATTGTCAGCGAAATCGCAGGAACAACGCGCGATGCCGTTGATGTCCGCTTTGAAATCGATGGCAAGGTGTTGGTCGCTATTGACACCGCTGGCGTGCGCAAGCGAAAGAGTTGGGCAGACGATGTCGAGTTCTATTCGAATGCCCGCACCGACAATGCAATCGAACGCGCCGATGTTTGCGTGTTGCTCTTGGATGCAACTGAGAAGTGCTCGCAAATCGAGAAGCGCCTCGCAAGTCAGCTTGAAGAGAATTACAAACCAACGGTCATTGCTGTCAACAAGTGGGATCTGGTCTCTGGCAAACTTTCGCCAAAGGACTACACCGAATACCTGACGCAGGAATTCCCTGGTCTTGAATTCGCGCCAATCGTCTTCATCAGTGCCAAGGATGCAAGCGGAATGAAGGAACTGCTTGGCATGATCGCGAACCTCGATCAACAGACCAAGCACCGCGAGGGGACTGGCCGCATCAACAATGCTGTGCGCGAGATTCTTGAAGCGCGCGGGCCGAGTTCCGCGCTTGGAACCCGCGCCAAGGTCTTCTATGTGGCTCAAATTGATGTGCAGCCGCCGACCATCGCTATGGTGGTTAATAAGCCTGACCTCTTTAAGGGCACCTATGAGCGCTACTTCAAGAACCAATTGCGCGAGCACTTGCCGTTCAGCGAAGTGCCGATCAAGTTGATCTTCAGCGAGCGCAAGCGCGAAGAGCGCCGGCACTAAATGCACTACGAGTGAGCAATTGTCACCCTGGCCGCACGGCCCAGGTAATGACGAAGGCAACCGCGGCGAGTGCGCCGACGATTCCTGTTCCTACGGCCATTGCTGCGAATGCATCAAGAGTTGCAATTCGGAATGCTGAACGCGCAAGGAATGCACACGCCACCGCAAATGACAAACCGTCAAAGGCGAGCTTGAGCATTGGCTGATCGATCGGAACAAAGTTCGTAAGCGCGGCCACTGCAACACATGCAAACGCACGGCTCGTGATATCGAGGGCAGATCCTGGGGGACGCCCGCGCACGAGCGCTATTGCTGCGAATGCTGCTGCGCCGGCGCCGGCGCAAAGAACCAACCACACCACCGAGGCGCCCGCTGCAGAGAGTCGCTGAATTGCCGTCGGGGCAACCGCCTCCATCGGCAGCAGCGCTGGCAGCCCCGCAAGGCAACCAATGACCGATGCGAGGAGCGCGGCAATTCCGACTCCGCCCCAGAATCGGAAGTCGCCCTCTGGGCAGAGTGGAAGATCGTGAGCGCGGTCGTTCATCAGGAGATCATCGTAACCCTTGCCGTGGGATATCCTCAGCCGCGCCATGGACATTCAGATCCGCGATCGCAACCGCCAGCCCGTGGGCATGGCACAGGTGGATCCGGCGACGCGACCAATGTTGGTGCGCGCAATCGCTCCGGACGGGGCGCAGCACGAAACCTACCTTGACTGGGAACACGCACTCGATGATGCTGGCCAACTCCGCTCGTGCGTGGCGTGCCGATGCCAACGCCTCTACCGACGGCGAACACTGCCGAGATTTGCACCATTTGCGCTGGTTCTTGCCGGAGCAGGTGTCGTGGCCGGGGTGCTCGGGTACTCAAGCGATCCGATCGTGCTCGCGGCGCTCGTGGCACTGCTCGTACTCGACGGCGCGGTACTCGTCCTCGCCCGTGTGCAATTGGTCTGCTACCGCTGTGGTACGGCATACGGCGGCGCGCCGATCGCCCGATACCACCGTACATGGGACGCGCGCATCGCCGCGGAACCAGACAACGTTCCCGCCGCTATCGATACAGATGGCAACCGAAACAATGACGGCGGACCATCGCTACCATCAATCCCATGAGCGCCCCTGACACTGCGCCAATCACTGCTGACACCGCATGGATGAATTCCCTCGGTGGATGCTTTGTTGTGTTTGATGGCCCGGACGGCAGCGGCAAGAGCACGCAATTTCGTCGATTTGCAGACATCGCGCGTGCGGCAGGGCTTGATGTAGTGGAAGTGCGCGAGCCTGGCGGTACGGCGATCGGCGAGAAGATTCGCGCCATCTTGCTGGATCCAGCGAATCAAGAGATGACCACGCGCAGCGAGATGCTCTTATATATGGCGAGCCGCGCGCAACTGTATGAACAGCGCATTGCTCCAGCAATCGCAGCGGGCGCACTGGTGCTTGCCGACCGATTCGTCTCGAGCACGCTTGCCTACCAAGGCACCGCAGGTGGAATTGATGAAGAAGAGATCTTGGCGGTTGGCAAGGTTGCCACGGGAAACCACTGGCCAGATCTCACTGTTGTGTTCGATGTTGATACCGATGTCGCAATGAAGCGCCTCTCCCCACTCCTTGATCGGATGGAGCAGAAAGGTGTTGACTTTCATGCGCGCGTTCGCAGTGGTTACCTCGCTCAGGCACAGCGTTGGTCTCATCGTTATGCAGTGGTGAACTCAAGCGTTGCCCCCGATGCGGTGACGAGCGGATTGCTGAATGCGGTTCAAACGTGGATATCACAACGATCTACGCCGCATACATGAGTTGCGCTTGTTCATGAGTTTGTTGTCCCCACAAGTAATCCACCGTATCCCCACATTGCATTGCTTTGCTTTTTTAATTTATAAATAGTGACGAACTTCCGCACATACTGTTCGTTTCCGCGGAAACTGTGCGCATACTCATCGCCGTGTGTGGACAGCACGCGGTGCACTGGCTGAACCGCAGATCGTGTGGGGACATGAATCCGAATGTTGCGCGTCGTGACCGGCTTAGCCGGTTTGTAGACCTGGCGCGCGTTTATCGTGGCTGGAGCCGGCAAGAGCTGGCTTCCAACCTTGGTCGAGACCTCTCAAAGGTTGTTCCTGACAGTGGCAACCCAAAGCTTGATTTAGTTGTTGCGCTGGCTGATGCCCTTGACTGGAATGTTGGCGATGTAGCCCAGTGTGTTTGGGAAGCGCCGCCACTAGTGATTGTGCCTGGCGAAGACTTTGCAACACTGGATACACAAGCGATTGAGTCGCATCGAGCTGGTGATTGGCGTGGCTTGATTGCGGGTGGACGGCGACTGTTGGCATCGGCGAACACTCCGGCCGAGCGAGCGCGTGCGCTCAATCGGCTCTCTGGTGGTCACGATGGCCTTGGGCGCTATTCCAAGAGCCTTGAATGTCTGCGCGACGCGCTTTCGTTGACACCACTCACTCCTCAGTTGGAACTGATGCTGCGTGTCAACCTTGTCGGTGCTCACTACGCACTTTGGCATGTCATCGAGGCACGAGCCACGGCACGCGAACTAGTGGATCGCTTTGAAATGCGTCCGCCGGAAGGTCGAGTTGAACGGGTAGCGCAGGCATTTTCGCTGATGTACCGGGGTCACTGCTCGCGGCGCGCCATTGCGTCGTGCACTGAGGATGCGCTCCGTAATGCAAAGGAGGCGTCCGCAGATCTCGAGCGCGCTGGCACACTGTTCTCTGTCCTTGCCCGCGAGTTCGGCGACGATAGTTACGGTGGCGTCGCCAACACTTGTCGGGGTGCCTTACTTGAAGTGCATTGCACGCTTGGAGTGCTTGATCCGCTCGACGCAGTGTCAACCATCACCGAAGCGCTTGGTGGTGTTGAGGATCCATTACTTGCACCTCCTGGTGACTGGCTGGAGAGTTATGGCTGGTGGTGCATCTTCGGATGCAATGTGGCGATTCGTCATTTGGACGATCCACACTTCCACCGCGCGATGGCAATATTCACCAACAAGGCGATCGAGATCGCGGACCGACTTGGAAACTGGTCGCTCCGGGAACGCGCGTTCAGCCTTGAGCAGATGAGGCGGGAACGCCTCGAAAAGTCCACCGGCTTTGAAGCTGAGTGGATCCTCGATGAGGAAGATGTCCGCACGATTGCTGGCACGATGGGTCGATTCCCTTCGTTCCGCGAAACCGGCTGGCGAATCCTTGCTGATGCTCGCATCGTTGAAAAAGTATGAAAGGAGGAATAAACCATGAATATGCACATTGAATTTCGTAAGTATTTTGGCGCCCAACCACCGGGTCGGTTGTCGATTCTGTCCTTGTCGATGCTCTTGATAGTGACATGCATTGCGCTCTTTCCGTGCACGCAATCGACGCAGGCAGAAAATGGACGGGTGCAAGCGGCGCCAGCCGGCGATGAGCGACCCGTTGATCGCCGGCGGTGGTGGCTTGATATCTGGTCTCACTCCATGCAGGAAACCTGCTTCATTACGTGGATGAACACGCAATTTGGCGGTGATACGTGGCAGTGGGTGTTACCTGCCCAGCAAGTGAACAGCGTCTATCTGTGGTGGTCAATTGCGGTGTGGGAGCAGCCGAACGGAAAGTGATGGCCGGCGGCACATGAATTGTCTTCTGTGGCGATTTCACCATTGGGCGGGGTCTCATCTAGACTCCGCCCGATGGGCGCCAGTGGACATGCAGCAAACGATCATGCTTCGGCACACGAGCACACGCATGCTCATGAGAATCATCCTGGACTATTGCTCCTGATCTGCGGTCCGTCGGGTGTTGGAAAGACCACCATCGTCCATGAGTTGATTCGTCGGTTCGGTGGTTTGTTCTCTGTCAGCGCCACCACGCGGCAGCGATCTCCGCAAGAGCGAGATGGTGTCGACTACTTCTTTCTTGATGAGCCGACCTTTCAGAAGTGGATTGACGAAGATCGCTTCTTAGAGCATGCGCAGGTCTTTGGTCGCTCGTGGTACGGCACCCCGGAAGCACCTGTTCGCGCAGAGCTTGCCAAGGGGCGTATGGTCGTGCTTGATATCGATGTGCAGGGAGCGGACAACGTGCGTAAGCGCATTCCGGATTCTCTTGCGGTCTTCATTCTTCCGCCAGATGAACCCGAACTACTGAAGCGACTCCGTGCCCGTGGACGCGAGGATGAAGCAGCCATCCAGCGACGCTTTGCGGAAAGCAAGTTAGAGATCGCCCGAGCCACGCACGGCAACACCTTCGACGCATTCGTGGTGAACGACACACTGCCGCGTGCCACGGATGAAGTTTCGGCAATTGTTGCCGGGCGATTGGCCGATCGAACCTAACTGTCACTAAATTGTGCTCTCGGGCAACTACAGGGCGATTCGGGCGGTAAAGGTTGGATTTTTGGAATAAATCGCGGGGAAACAGCCGTAAAAATTTGGTGATGCGAGGAGACCAAATCCGATCAACAGACTAAAGTAGTACCCCAGCGATGCATCGGCACCGCTCTGGCGACGGCGCCCGCAACTTTGAGGCTTATGTTGAGTACTGCACGCACTCCACTCCTGCGTCCGCCCGCCACCAATCCTATTGAGCTGTTGGCGCGCTACACAGTCCCAATTGTGACGGTTCATTTGCTGGCACTCTTGGTATTTGTGCCTGGGTTCTTTTCGTGGACGGGTGTGATCTTGTGCGTTGCCGGTATTCATGTGTTTGGCCAGACCATCACAATGGGCTATCACCGCCTGTTGGCACACCGTAGCTTTAATACGCCACGCTGGTTTGAACACACATTGGTACTCGGTGCGCTCTGCTGCCTTGAGGATTCCCCAGCACGTTGGACAGCCACGCATCGAATGCATCATGCGCACAGTGATGAGGCAGAAGATCCACACAGCCCGCTCGTGACCTTTCTTTGGGGCCACGTTTGGTGGGTCATGGTGCGCAATCAAGACCTGCATCACCGAACGAACTACGACAAGTATGCCCGTGACATCCTGCGTGATCCGTTCTATATGTGGATCGAAAAGAATGCATGGAGCCCGCTGTGGTTCTACCTAGCGCAATGTGCGATCTATGTTGCAGTTGGATTCGGCGTAGCGCTCGCGTGGACCGATGTCACCGGAGCCGCGCTCTTTGCGACGAGTGTCCTGATCTGGGGCGTATTCCTGCGCACGGTGATCGTCTGGCACATCACTTGGAGCGTCAACAGCCTCACGCATATGTTTGGATATCGCAACCACGACACAGAGGAACACAGCCAGAACAATTGGCTCGTGGCTCTTGTGGCAGCTGGCGAGGGATGGCACAACAATCACCACGCTGATCCAGCGTGCTGCACTAACCAGCACCGCTGGTGGGAATTGGACGTGACCTATTGGGAATTGCGAGCGATGTCTCTCGTTGGACTGACGAGTGATTTGTCACCGCGCCGCGAGGTGCGTGCTGCAGAAGCTATTGCTGCGGCAACTGAGCGAGCGAAGTTGAGGGCGAGTGATGCGGTCGCTGCAACTGGCGCTGGAGCTGGATCAACGCGAGCCGCTGGCATGGCGAAAGCCAGTGCGCCAGACGCTGCCGGCACTGCATAAATCGCCCCGGGCGCAAACAGCTTAGGGCTCGGCAGATTCCTCAGTTACCTGAGGTGGCCCGATGACTGCGCCGCCCACTCGAACCATATTTGATCCGCACTGGACTGCGATCTCGAAGTCAGAAGTCATGCCCATCGAGAGAACGTCAAAGCGTTCGCCGCCTGCACCAACTTGGCGGATGTCCTCATAAAGTTCGCGGCAACGTTCAAATGTTGCACGTGCGGCATCGGCTCCACCTGTCAGTGGCGCCATGCACATGAGACCTCGCGGGCGAACATTCACCATCGTGTCGATCTGTGCAACAAGGTGTCGCGCGGCGCCAGGAGCAACGCCCTGCTTCGATGACTCTCCGCTGACATTCACTTCGATCAGCACCTCGATAGGAGTTTCGCGGCGCGTTGCGGCAATCTGGATTTCTTCTGCAAGGCGCAAA
>Ga0114971_10001067_pt1 | contig 18548 bp, 18 predicted proteins | sample M_140625_MF_Meta_FD_87320 | JGI IMG/M metagenome (GOLD analysis project Ga0114971, IMG submission 87320) | Freshwater microbial communities from Lake Montjoie, Canada to study carbon cycling - M_140625_MF_MetaG | ecosystem: Environmental > Aquatic > Freshwater > Lake | place: Lake Montjoie...
AGGCGGCTTGGGCAGCACAACGCCGGAGAATCGAAGTGGACCGCCGGAAAAGGGCCATGGTCATTGTCGTGGCAAAGCCAGCCGATGTCCTTGGGCGAGGCGAGGAAGCTGGAGAATCTCATGAAACGGCAAAAGGGAGGAGTTGGCCTGGAGAGGCTCAAGCAATTGAACGGGTCATAATCCCGCGGCCGCGGGATCGCGGGTTCAAATCCCGCCCCCGCAACCAACTCTCCACCAATAGTGTAAGAGCATTTCGCGGCCCAGATCTTCTGGGCCTTTTTCATGGCGGTGACAAAATGGTGACAACGGCAGCGGTTGTTTGGTGATCTGCTACCGCTGTGGCCTTATCCCCCGCGTCTGAGAGGGCGATTGTTATGATCGCCTACGAAAGCGACGGCCCCGTCGACATCTTTGTCGATCCTTGAAAAGCGCCGTTGGTTTTCTTTGCCGGGGGAAGGATTGTGTATTACGGTAAGACCATGGTGACGATCTCATTCAAGGTCGGTCCGGAAGAAGCGCAGGCTATCCGGGCCCGGGCACGCCAGGAACGAGTGACAGTTTCGGAGTTTCTCCGGCGTCGGGCGTTTGCGCCCGTGCGGCCGGCGGCAAGGATTAAGCTGCGGCGATGCCCGCAGACCGGAGCAATGATTTTTGATAGTCTCGGGGATTCCATGCCGCCGCTCACCGTGGGTGCCACCCGTGAGATGCTGGTCGATTTCCCGTGAGCCACTTGTTGGATGTCAATGTGCTGGTCGCATGGGGATGGTCGGACCATGTGGACCACCAACGCACCGTGCGTTGGATCGCCAAGCAAAGGAAAACCCGTGGAGTGAAGCTCTGCACTTCTTCGATCCCCGAAATCGGCTTCGTGCGTGTGTCGGTGCACCGAGCCTCGGGGCGAATCAACGTCCGGGAGGCGGCGGAGGTGTTGCGTGGGATGCTCAATTGCCTTGGTTCCGTTCATCGCTTTGTTCCCGACGATATGAACGGCCTGGAGTGGCCCGGATGGTGTGCCTCTGCCGGTCGCACAACAGATGCCCACCTGCTCACCTTGGCCCAGCGACACGCCTTGCTCTTGGCTACTCTGGACGAAGGTGTTCCGGGGGCTTTTTTACTGCCCGATTGAAGGAGTTCAAGGCTGATTTCTTGCGGTGCTGTTCCTGCGTGAGCAGGGGATTGTCGATAATAGAGGCGAAGGTTCGGATGGTTTGGAGTATATGGGTTCGGCTCCAGCATGACGCTGGGTATCAACTCGGATCAGCGGCCGATCCAATCCCATACCATCCGCTTCCGATGGCTCTTATGGCGGCCGGACCGGTTGGCACAAAATGGGGGTGAAGGCGGAAAGCATCACTCCAACAGCCAAGTCCGTTGAGTCCGGATGGCGCGCGGCAAGATCACCGGAGAAACGAATGGATGAGTTGGCGTCGATCTTGGCGCAGCAGGATTCCTCCGATTGAAGGGTGGCACGACTTTGCCTTCGGACGGCGCCTTCTTCTCAAAACTCCGAATCGGCGTTGAGCGTGTCCAAGTAGGCCCCGTAAGCATAGAGATGTGTCGTTCCCTTCGTGGGCAACTCCCGGAGGATGCCCAAGCGGACCAGATGCTTGGCTGCCGAGTGCAGGGTCGGGATCGAGAGATTCAGAGATGTCCTGGCTTCCCGGACGGAACCCACCGGATGAGCTTGGAAATGCCGGTGAAGTTCCAGCGCAGAATGGGCAGCTCGACCGATTCGGGCGATGCGCTCCCGATCTGTCTGGAAGAGTTCGGTGAGCTGGGAGGCGGTTTGGAAGGCCTGCCCTCCCGTCACGGCAACTCCTTCGAAAAAGAATAGGAGCCAAGCCTCCCAGTCACCATCCTCCCGGATTTGGTTGAGGAGGTCGTAGTAGAGGTTTCGGTGCGTTTTGAAGAATAGACTCAGATAGAGCAGCGGCTGCCGAAGCGTCCCTTCCGCACAGAGCAGGAGCGTAATCAAGAGGCGTCCAACGCGCCCGTTGCCGTCGAGGAACGGATGAATCGTCTCAAACTGGACGTGCGCCAAGGCCGCTTTCAGCAAAGGATTGTTCTTCTCCGGTTCGTCGTTAAGGAACTTCTCCAAACGATCCAGGCAGGGCGTGACTTCCTGCGGTGGCGGCGGCACAAACCGGGCGTTTCCCACGCGGGTTCCGCCGATCCAGTTCTGGCTGGAGCGGAATTCTCCGGGGCTCTTCCGGCTGCCCCTGCCTTTGGAGAGGAGGATCTCGTGCAGTTCACAGATCAGCCGCAGGGAAAGCGGAAATCCCTCCCGCAACCGCTTCATGCCATGTTCGAGGGCGGAGACGTAATTGGAAACCTCCTGGACGTCGTCGAGCGGAACGCCGGGAGCCTCCTGGCTCTCGAACAACAGCAGATCGGACAAAGAGGACTGGGTTCCCTCGATCTGGGAGGAAAGCACAGCTTCCTTCCTCACGTAGCTATAAAGGAATACGGACGTTTCCGGCAGGATGGTGGAGATTCCGTCCAGACGTCCGAGCGCCGCATGGGCAGCCGCAAATCGGGACTGAAGCTCAGGGGACCATTCAACCGGCGGGGCGGGAGGAAGTGGCGTTGGCACAAATGCCCTTGCACTCTCCCCGACCGTGGAGATGGTGACGTATTGGCCTTGGAGACCACGCTTCATGCCGAAAGCAATGACGCAGGGAACTTAACGATGCAAGCCCAAACGTTAAGGATGTTACGCCATCCTTAACGGCGTGAGGTTTTCTGGTAACTTTCCGACCTAACTCAAACCCGCCCCACCTTCATCACCGCGATCACGGCAACGACGGCACCCGGCAGCGACGTCCCGATGGCGATCCATCGGAGGGCCTTTTTCTCAAAAGCGTCGAACTGTGGGCAGAGGTGGCTGAGTTTGGCCTTCATGCCGTTGCGGTCCGGCAATCATGTGAGACAAAATATCGTATCAAATGAAACCATATCAAGCTCGGCTGGTTTGTGCACGAGACTGTGGTGTGTCCATGCCTGCCGTTGGATGTCAAATCACGACACTACAACCTTGATGCGAGCCGGTAGTTCGTGCTCCGACCACCGGCGCTTTCGCGCACAAGAATCTTGCGATCGAGTAAATCGTTGATGTCTCGCAGAGCGGCATCGGCGGAGCACTTGGCCGGCTCCGCATACTTGGAAGAGGACAGTCTTCCCTCGAAGTCGTCCAACAAGCGATTGATGACGGAGCGCTGCCGATCATTGACCGGCGTTTCGTTGATCAACTTCCAAACTCGGGCTTTTCGCAGAACTTGAACGATCGTGGATTCCGCACCCTCCAGCGCACGGCGAAGACATTCCAAGAACCACTCGATCCAGTTGGTGATGTCCGTGTCGCCGCGCTGATTGCGCTCAAGGTTCAGACAGTAGTCCTTCCGCTCTGCATCGATTTGAGCGGACATGCTGTAGAAGCGCTCTTTTGTGCCCTCGGCACGTGCGAGTGCCATGTCCGCAATGGCCCGGGCGATTCTTCCGTTGCCATCCTCGAACGGGTGGATGGTCACGAACCAGAAATGCGCCACGGCGGCTTTCAACACGGGATCCATCTTCCGTTCAGACTCGAACCATTTAAGAAAGGCGGTCATTTCTCGTTTGAGCCTATCGGCGGCAGGAACCTTGAAGTGGACGCGCTCGCGCCTCATGGGACCTGAGACTACTTGCATCGGCTCAGCTTCAACGGATCGCCATTTACCAACCGTGATTTTGCGCATGCTGCTGCGTCCGGTTGGAAACAAACATGCGTGCCTCGCGCACAGCCGTTTCTTGCTTAGTGGGGCGGAGTAGTTTTGCGTCGCATCCAGCATCATCTCGACGACGCCTTCGACATCGCGGCTGGCGGAGATGGTGCCTGCGAATTCCAAGCCGAGCCTGCGGGCAATCGACGACCGCACTTGGTCCGCATTCAATGTTTCTCCTTCGATCGCGCTGGATTTGATCACATCGGCGGTAAGTGCAGCCAAGTTTGCCTCGTTTCTGAGATCAAAACCCAGAGACTCCATGCTCCCCAGCAATCGACCCTGCAGGTGCCGAACTTCGGCAAGCAACGGCAAGACCTTGCTGCTGTTCCAACTCAGCTTGGGCCGCATAACGTGCTGCGCCATTCGTTCATCAGCTACCGCATCGCCAAGATCAAGAATGCCAATGAAGTGGCGCTCGAGGGGGGGAATTCACCCAACATCATCTTCCGGCACTATCGCGAGCTGACCACCGAGGAGGAGGCGGATGCGTGGTTTGCAATCGTGCCACCAGCCGAATCTTGAATCGGCGGTAGCGACTACAGCTGCGCGCGCAGCCAAACCTTCACCGCCTCGGGCTCGAATCGGATCGGGTGGCGGAACTTGATCGTGGGCAGTCCGGCGTAGCGCAGGTTGCGGACCTCCCGCACGCTGCAACCGAGGTAGCGTTGCGCAAGATCGTTGAACGAGCGTCCGGAGCCCTTCGCTGCATTCTTCAGCCGCTGGTGAACGGAGGCACCGATGTTCGTGGGCCGGGTCATGAAAGTGCCTCCAGGTAGGGGCGCATGATCCGCTCCACACGGCAGACCCGTGCATAATCCAGAACGAGATCAAGCCGCCGCCTCTTTCGCGCCGCGTAGCTCCGTAGTGCCTCGACGGCAGTTTCCGGCCCGATGCGATTGCGGAATTTAAACGCGCCAGCCAGCGTTTTCTCCGCGCTGAACACGCGCGCCTTCACGCCATCCACGATGCGCTCCTCCGCTCCAGCCGCATGCGCTTGCGGGGATAACCGGAACACCTCAATCGGAGGATGGTCGATCCTCGGGGCATGCCGTCTCGGCAGCACGGCAATTTGGACGGACACCTTGGACAAAGCCCGTCGAATTGGTGTCCGCGGTAGCCACATTTCATGACTTCCTGTATGCGATAGCTGCTCGGAAGGGTGGGGCTGACAAAATCTATGCGTTGAGCCTCGAAGATTTTCGCAGCCTTCGAAATCGCATAGAAATCGCGCTTCCACCGGAGATCTGAGAGGTGTGCGGCTGTCGTTGGTGGCGCCTCTTGGAGTTGTGTGCATCAAGTTCTGCACAAAGGCCTGGAGGGCGTGGTCAGGTTCGGGGTTCTGGTTGGTTCGCTCACGTGCTGCGGATCGAAGGTCGGCTCCACCCCCTTACAAAATCATCTTCCCCTCCTGAGCGCAGCGGTGGCGGTAAAAAGTGGCGGATCTACCGGCGCGCGTGGCGGCTTCCGCACTTCCTCCTTTTCCCGCAAGCCGGATCGCGTCATGCTCAGGGTTAATTTTCCCGATATTCTTCACTTAAAAATGAGCGCAAACGGCAGCAACGGCACCACGATGGTCAACATCCAGATCAACGGCGAATGGCGCCAGTTTCCCAAGGGCACACGCCTCATCGAGGCCTGCATGGAGAACGGCAATTTCATCCCGCACTACTGCTACCATCCGGCTCTCACCTCGCCGGGCAACTGCCGCATGTGCCTCATTGAGATCGGTTCCCCCAAGATGGACGCCAACCGCCAGCCGGTCCTTGCCGCCGACGGCCGTCCCGAGATCGCCTGGTCCCCGCGTCCGCAGATTTCCTGCGCGCTGGAAATTTCCGAGGGCATGGCCGTGAAGACGGATTCGCCGCTCGTCGAGGACTGCCGCAAGGGCGTGATGGAATTTCTCCTCATCAATCACCCGCTCGACTGTCCGATCTGCGACAAGGCCGGCGAATGCCGCCTGCAGGAATTTGCGGTCGAGTTCGGCAATGGCGGATCGAACTTCGTCGAGGAGAAGGTCAAGAAGCCCAAGCGGCAGGACATTGGCAAGCACATCGTCCTCGACGACGAGCGCTGCATCCTCTGCTCGCGATGCGTGCGCTTCATGCAGGAAGTGGCGCACGACGATGTGCTCGGTTTTGTGGACCGCGGCAGCCACACCACCCTGACCGTGCATGAGGGCCAGCGTCTCGACAGCAATTACTCGCTGAACACGGTCGACATCTGCCCGGTCGGCGCGCTGACGAGCAAAGATTTCCGCTTCAAGATGCGCGTCTGGTTCCTGCGTGAAACGAAAAGCATCTGCACGTCCTGCGGCACCGGTTGCAACACACTGATCGGCGCGCGGGAGAACGGGATCATCCGCCAGACCCCGCGGGAGAACGACGAGGTCAATTCCTACTGGATGTGCGACCAAGGGAGGCTGAACTACGGGTACCTCTATCGCGAGGATCGTCTTGCCACGCCGATGCTGCGCGAAAACGGCCAGTTGCAAAATTCCACCTGGCCCCGCGCCATCGCCCGGATAGCCGAAAAACTCTCTTCCGTCCCGCGCGGCGAAACAGCCCTACTCGCCTCGGCCCGCCTGACCAACGAGGAACTCTGGCTGGCCGGCCGCCTCGCACGGCACCTCGGGATCACGCTGCACGATGTGGTGCCGCGCGCGCAGGAATCGGACGGCATCCTGGTTTGCGACGACGGCAACCCCAATACCAACGGAGCGAAGATGCTCGGCCTCACGCACCAGCCCGGCGCGAGGCTGCGCGACATCGGTGCGGCCGTCCTCGACGGCAAGGCGAAGGCGCTCATCTGCCTCGGCGAGGATCCTAAGCATCTCGGACTGGGGGCGGCCGACTTGGCCAATCTCGAAGTCTTGGTTTGCGTGGATATCCTGCCCAACATCGGTACTGCGACGGCCACCGCGGTGCTGCCCGGTGCTGGTTTTGCCGAAAAACGCGGTTCCATGGTGAATATCAAAGGCCGTCTCCAGCGCCTCAACCGCGCGACCCAACCACCAGGTCAGGCGCGCGATGACTTCGAAATTCTCTCCGATCTCCTCCGTGCCCTCGGGGCGGAAACCCCGCAGGCCCTGGAGGGTGTTTTTGCAGAGATGGCAGGGGCTATCCCGGCGCTGGCAGGTCTGAGCTTGGCCAAGCTGGGGGAGGGTGGAATTGCCCTGACCGGAGCCCCTGTGCCCGAGGTAGTTCCCGCCTGAGGCGCCCTTTTTCCTTGCCTCTGGGGGGAGTTCGTCTAAGGTGCAATCCCAGCGCGTCACCAACCGCGCCGTAGGTCCTTGGGTCCCGCTGATTCGTCGGCGGGGTCATACGCGCCAAGGGTAACCCGGCGACTCATCCATTAAAAATACCATGCCCGTTCGTCTCGGACGTTTCGAAATGCCCAAGTCCCTCGTCAAGGACGAGAAGACTGCCACTGACACCTACGCGAAGTTCACCGCGGAGCCATTTGAAGCCGGTTACGGTCACACCGTCGGCAACTCCATGCGCCGTGTGCTTCTCTCTTCGCTGGAGGGCGCCGCCATCACCTCGATCCAGATCGAAGGGGTCAACCATGAGTTCCAGACCATCCCCGGCGTCGTCGAGGATGTGGTCGAAATCATTCTCAACCTCAAGCAGGTCAAGTTCAACACCCACGACCACGACACGCATCGCGTCCTGCTCCATGTGAACAAGGAAGGCGACGTCACCGCCAAAGACATCGAGTCGACCAACAAGTGCGAGGTCCTCAATGCCAAGCAGCACATCGCCACGCTCGACAAGAAAATGAAGTTTTCCATCGAGATGAATGTGCGCAAGGGGCGCGGCTTCTCCACGGGAGACGAGAACAAGACCGCCGATCAGGCCATCGGTGTCATCGCTATCGACTCCATCTTCTCGCCGGTCACCCGCGTGAAATATGCGGTGGAAAACACCCGCGTCGGCCAGCGCACGGACTATGACAAGCTGGTGCTCGAGATCTGGACCGACGGACGCCTCACGCCCGAGGAGGCCTTGCTCCAATCCTCGGCCATCCTTCGTCACCACCTCGATGTGTTTGTCAACAACGACGACACGCAGGTCGAGTTCGACCAAACGCCGGAAGCGGTCAGTCAGGAGAACGCCAAGATGCGCAAACTGCTCGGCATGAGCGTCAACGAGATCGAGTTGAGCGTGCGCGCGGCGAACTGCCTGAACAACGCGAATATCACGACGGTCGGCCAGCTGGCCCTCAAGTCGGAAGCCGAGATGCTGAAATACCGCAACTTCGGCAAGAAGTCGCTCAACGAGATCAAGGACAAGCTCGAGGAGCTTGGTCTGGGCCTCGGTCAGAAATTCGAACCCGGCCTCATCGAGCCCGTCGCAGAAGCGCCAGCCGAGGACGAAGAAACCAAGGCCAAAAAGAAAAAGTAAGCCATGAGGCACCAGAATAAAACTGTCAAACTCGGCCGATCGCAGGCCCATCGTGACGCGCTGCTGGCCAATCAGGTCTGCAGCTTGATCATCCACCAACGCATCCGCACGACTCTGGCGAAAGCCAAGGCCACCCGTCCGCTGGCGGAAAAAATGGTTACGCTCGGAAAGAAAGGCACGCTCCACGCGCGCCGCACGGCCATTGCTTATCTGCACCAGGCGGATGCGGTGAAGAAGTTGTTCGAGGACATCGCTCCGCGTTCGGCTTCCCGTGCCGGCGGCTACACTCGCATCGTGAAAATCGGGGCGCGCAAGAGCGACGCTGCACCCATGGCAATTCTCGAGTGGGTTGATTCCGCCGCGGTTGCGGAGACACCCGCGGAGACAACGGAAGAAAAACCGAAGTCGGCCAAGAAAAAGACCGCTCCGAAGAAAGACTCCGAATAAATCACGCGGTAGCAACCGCAACTCACGCACGCCGCCGCGGTCCGAACCCGGCGGCGTGTTTCTTTTCTACGGGAGTGACGCTTGCGGAATGGCAGGCGACACTTGCTCCGCGCGACACACCGCAGCCCCTCCGTGCACCCTGTTCCAATTTCGTAGCTATCGGATGCCAAACGATAGCCCAGCCTCCCGAGATGCTCGTCATCAGCGATGACCTTGGAGTAACCGCGTTCCGACATGACCTCGAACGAAACGCAATCGGTAAGGCTCAATCTTCGTTCGTGAGCCTGACGGGCTCGCGCCAGACCCAGTCTGGTGGCGGTAGCCCTTGGAAAGCGGGTTGATGCTCGGGTGAACGAACGGTTCGAGGAAACAGGTGGTGATGGCGCGGTCCACGCCATCCTTCAGTCCGGCCCCGCGCAATCCGCGCGCCTCGCCGCAGAATTTCAAGAAACCGGATGCCGTCATATCGCTGGAGCACGGTGCGTTCTCCGGCAGATGGCCGACCAACCTTTTGGCTTCGAACGATTGTTCCTCGACGTCGAATCCGCGCACCAGCGCTTCTCCCGAAGTCTGCGGCATGAAACCGGTGACGATGCGCATGGTGGTCTATTTACTTGCACCACTCGGCCCGAGAAACCCGAGGATTTCCCCCTTGGTGACATCGGAACGACACGCCGTCCACCTTGTCCTTACTCCCGGAGTTCTTCTTCAGATCTTTGGTTTTGATCATGGACCAAAACTGCGGGCTTCCGCTCGTGCGTAAATTATGAGTCAAGGTCTTCCTCTGGCGCTTTCGAAAAATGTTAAGCAACCGGTGTTGCCAAGCTCGGAGAATCGCTCCAGACTTCTTAAGACAGCCATGTCCTACAGAACGACTGAAAATGCAGCCCTTCTGGCATGGGTCGAGGAAGTCAGGGAGTTGTGCCGACCGGACCACATTGTGTGGTGTGACGGATCCGAGGAGGAGGATCGCGGCCTGCGCCAACTCATGGTTGATTCTGGTTCCGCCCTCCGACTCAACGAACAAAAGCGCCCGAACTGCCTGCTGGTCCGCTCCGATCCTCGCGATGTCGCCCGCGTGGAAAAGCGCACCTTCATCTGCAGCAAATCAAAGGATGACGCTGGCCCGACCAACAACTGGGAGGATCCGGAGGTCATGAGGGCCAAGCTTACGGGTCTTTACCGCGGGTGCATGCGCGGGCGGGCGATGTATGTCATCCCCTTCAGCATGGGGCCGGTCGGTTCGAAAATCGCGCGCATCGGCGTGGAGATCACGGACTCGCCCTACGTTGTCGTCAACATGCGCATCATGACGCGCATCGGCCGCCGGGTCCTCGAGGCGCTCGGGCCGAACGGCTTTTTCGTCAAGTGTCTCCACTCGGTCGGTTATCCGCTCGACGGGCGTCCGGACGTGGTGTGGCCCTGCGACCCGCCGAACACGCACATTGCCCATTTTCCCGAGGAGCGTCTCATCATGAGCTACGGCAGCGGCTACGGAGGCAATGCCCTGCTCGGGAAAAAATGCCTCGCTTTGCGCATTGCCTCGGCGGTCGGGCGCGACGAGGGCTGGATGGCCGAGCATATGCTCATCCTCGGCATCGAAACCCCCGACGGGAAAAAAGGCTACGTTACCGCAGCCTTCCCCAGCGCCTGCGGCAAAACAAATTTCGCCATGCTCATCCCGCCGTCCGCGCTGCAGGATTGCAAGGTGACCACGGTGGGCGACGACATTGCCTGGATCGTGTCGGGGCCGGACGGCAAGCCGAGGGCGATTAACCCGGAGGCCGGATGGTTCGGCGTGGCGCCCGGCACGTCATACAAGACCAATCCCAACGCGATGGACTCGTGCCGCCGGGACAGCATTTTCACCAACGTCGCGCTGACCGACGACGGAGATGTTTGGTGGGAGGGCATGACCGAGGAACCGCCGGCGCATCTGATCAGCTGGTTGGGCGAGGACTGGTCGCTTGGTTGCGGCAAACCATCGTCACATCCGAACTCGCGCTTCACCGCGCCGGCGAAAAATTGCCCCTGCATCGATCCCGCTTGGGAGGACCCGGATGGTGTGCCCATCGACGCGATCATCTTCGGCGGCAGGCGCATGAACGATATCCCGCTTGTCTTCGAGACGAACGATTGGAGTCGCGGCACTTTTGTTGGCGCCACGCTGAGCAGCGAGCAGACAGCCGCGGCTGAAGGTCAGGTCGGCGCGCTGCGGCGCGACCCCATGGCCATGCTGCCGTTCTGCGGCTACCACATCGGGGATTATTTCCGTCACTGGCTGGACATGGGGAATAAATTTGGGTCGCATCGGCCGCGTATTTTTCACGTGAACTGGTTCCGCAAGGACGGCAACGGAAAATTTTTCTGGCCGGGCTTCGGTGAAAATTTGCGCGTCCTGCTCTGGATCATCGGCCGCTGCCGCGGCACCGCCGGCGGTCAGCCGAGCCCGCTCGGCGTGACGCCCGGCTATGACGATATGGACTGGCGCGGGCTCGATTTCCCGAAAAAACGTTTCGCCGCGCTGATGGCGCAGGACGTGCCTACGCTCGCCCAGCAAGTGCGTTCGAACGATGATTTTTTCGCCGCGCTGGGGGACAAATTACCGGCGCAACTGGCGGCGGAAAAAACGAAAGCTCTCCAGCAGCTGGCTTGAGGCTGCAAGTCAGTCCCGATCCCTGCCGGCATCTTCCAGAAATTGCCGGCAGAGCAGGCCCCGCCGCCAGCGCTCCGGCACGCCGCTTCCTCCCGCGCCGACCAGCGCGCCTATGACAACGCCACGGTGGCAGTTGTCGCCCCCTAGGTTGGTGTTAGCCACCAGAGCGGATTCGAGGTCATCCGCGTATTTCCATGCGAGAAAAAGCGAGGCGGGAAAGGAGTCCGAAAGGTAGCAGGCGGGACTGAGCACTGGGCCGATCACCTCTTGGTCGGGGAGCCCGGCCCAAGACGAGAGCTTTTTGCGTCCAACCCACCCATGACCTGATTGCTCGATGCTCTCGCGGGCGCCCGCCCCGCGAAGGATAGCCACCAGCATCTTTGTCAGATCGCGAGCCGCCGCCTCGATCTGTTCGCCGCGGTGCGTCACACGCACGTGCTCACGCACCGCCGCCAGCGCGGCCGCCTCGTCGTCCGCGAACCACACCGCGAGAACCGGCACGTGGGCCAAGCCCCCGATGTGGATATCCTCGCCGCCGCAGTCGGCGGGTTTCTTCCCTCGCGCATACCGGGTGAAGAAATTCCGGTGGCATTCCTCGATGTAGGTGTCGCGGTGCCGCGCGGGCGTGGTCATGAATATCACGTAGCGCCTCATGTAGTCGTCGCGATCGTATCTCCCGCACGCGCGCAGCGAGGCGAGCAACTCGAGCGCCAGCTGCAGGTTCAAGGTGTTTTCTCCGGCGTGCAGGAACTGGTGGTAGTGCACGTCGCGCCGGCCCCAATATTGGGCCTGATCGTGCAGGATCTCGCCCTTTGCGTTCGGGGCCGCATACGACGAGCGCCATAGGATGCTTCCGGGGTGGGGGTTTTTCGGGGCTGTCAGCTCTGCGACGCAGCCGTAGCCGCGCACCAGCGCGGCACGGTCGTAGTACCAGTGCACGGGCATGGCCAAGGCATCGCCGAGAAAAGCGCCGAGCAGGCAAGAACGTTCCCTTGCCTCTGTTTTTTCCTCAACGCTCAAATTGCTTTCTTTCACCGCAACTGGATCTGCTCCGCCAGCGGCACGGCCAGAGGTTTTTTGCCGCGCCGCACGACCATATCGGCTTTCACCTTGGTCCAGAGGATATCGTTGACATAGACGCGGCCTGGACGGAATACCGGCATATAAGTGGTGTAATATTGCGGGACATTGACCCACTTGCCATTGTCGTTCTGCACGCGCTGATTGTAGCAGCTGGTCACCGGAACATTCTCCCACGCGGGCGGGACGTAGTTGTAGTCGCGGCGTAGGTCGAAATCGAGGTTGCGCAGCACTACGGCATCAGCACCCTGACGACGTGCGTTGAAAGCGAGCGCACGCTGTACGAATTTCTGCCCGCGGTCGGTCTCCATGGCGAAGTGCCCGATGACTCGATGGCCCCACGAAGGGGGGGCGGCCAGAATCGGCACCGGAGCCTTTTCCGGGAGGGGAGGGTAATAGGTCGTGGAGACCGGGGTGTAGTAGAGTGCGGTGTCCTCCAGACTCATGCAACCGGTCAGAACGCCGCAGGCCAACAGCAAAAAGATCTTTCCCACGATCTCTCGCTACACCCGACCGGGCCCCAACGCAACTGCGGGCCCGCGTTTGACACCGCCAGACCTCTACTTTACATCATGGTTGTCCGCCAACGGTGGCCGTAGCTCAATGGCAGAGCCCCGGATTGTGATTCCGGTTGTTGCGGGTTCGAGTCCCGTCGGCCACCCCACCTTTTTATCGCGCCAGTCCCCATGACCAATGACCAGCACCTCATGCGCCAGGCGATCGCGTTGGCCAAGCGCGGCGCGGGCAAAACCCTTCCGAACCCCGCGGTCGGCTGCCTCATCGTGAAGCGGGGGAAAATCCTCGGCGCCGGCTGGCACCGCCGCGCGGGCGGACCCCATGCAGAGATTGTTGCCTTGCGCTCGTTGGCAAAAATTTCTTCGGCGCGCGGTGCTACCGCCTACATCACGCTCGAGCCATGCTCGACCTCGGGAAAAACGCCGCCGTGCACCGGTGCGCTGGTCGAGGCCGGCTTCGCACGCATCGTCGTCGGCGCCACCGACCCGAATCCGAAACACCGAGGACGCGGACTCAGGCTTCTGCGCCGGGCCGGGCTCACCGTGGATGCCGGTATCCTCGCCGACGAGTGCGCGGAACTCAACCCCGCATTCAACCACTTCATGACCACCGGCCTTCCATGGGTTATCGCCAAATGCGGGATGTCGCTTGACGGGCGGCTGACCCGACCGCCCGGGGAGGGGCCGTGGATTACGTCCACCGCATCACGCCGCGACGCGATGAAGCTCCGCGCGCGGGTTGATGCCATTCTCGTCGGCGCGGCAACGGTGCGGGCCGATGACCCAGCCCTCACCTTGCGGGGGCGAGCGCATCGCGCGACTCCGCAGCCCTGGCGGGTTGTCTGGGCGCCCCGCCGCATGCCGCCCAAGACCGCACGCGTGTTCCAAGATGCGGCGCGCGACCACACCATCTTGTTCCGCGACAAGTCTCTCCGCAGCGTGCTGAAAAAGTTGGCCGCACGTGGCATTCTTAATGTGCTGGTGGAGGGCGGCGGACACACCCTCGGCAAACTGTTCCACGCCGGCTTGGCCAACGAGGTGGTTTTTTATGTCGCTCCCCTCCTCACCGGCGGCGCGGTTTCCGCCGTCGCCGGGCGAGGATTCCGCTCCACCAAATTGGTGAACGTCCGCTATACCAAAGTGGGTGCGGATCTCAAAATCACAGGCCAAACGAAGGCATGATTAATTGATATCATATCGTGTCATTTTTTTTGAAATTATCTTGCCTGATTGCCGCACTCCGCTAATCTCTCACCCAAGCGGAGCAATCCGCCGCAAACAAACCAATACAACTAACTATGAAAAAATACATCATCACTGGTCTTGTCACTGTCATTGCCGCGACTTCGTCGGTTATGGCTGGCACGACGACTGTCGAATCAAAGAAAACTGTGGTCCCGGTTGAGGAACCTTGCCTCTATCGTGACACCGAACTGCAGGTGGACGCCTTCGGCTTGGGCGGTTTCTACCGTGCTGGCAACCCCGTCTGGGGTGGTGGCTTGGGCGTGAACTACTTCTTCCTCCGCTACATCGGTCTCGGAGTCGAGCAGTTCGTGGCTGGTAACAACGGCAGCACAGATTGGGGCACCTTCGGGCACCTCTTCCTGCGCTATCCGATGTGCTGGGGCCTTTCGCCTTATGCCTTCGTTGGCATTGGCAAGATCTACGGCAACCAACCGCACGTCGGCGGCGGCGATGTTGGCGGCGGCCTCGAGTATCGCTTCACCGAGAATATCGGTCTGTTCGGCGATGCCCGCTGGTTCTACTCGCCCGATATCGATAACAGCGGCGGCCTCATTGCCCGCACAGGTCTGCGCTTCGCGTTCTAATTGCTGAAAAGCTAACTTATCACAAACGGCGTCGGAGCAATCCGACGCCGTTTTTTTGTGTCCGCGTCTCGAGGGGCTTTTTTTATAGGCAACTCCGATTTTGGTCCGAGTATCTTTGTTATGCGATCGCCAGAATCGACGCTCCAAACCTTGCCGGTTCCCGCGATGAAATCAGGCCGTTAATCGTTGATTGTCCCCGCTGAGGATGGGGCTCCTCTCCGCTTTTCTCGAACCTTAAAGACCTCATTCGACATGATTCGGTGTCCCGCTGGCTGAACCGCGACCAAGCTGTGCAACCAGCAGATAAAAGCGTGCCATGCCCTGACTGTCTCCTTGGATGCATCCCGGCAGAGGCCAGGATCCCTTCCAGATACTTTGCGTCCGGTTGGTCGAGTGGGAGGGGGAACGGGTGGCATTGATCACCTGAGGCGATCTGTCTACGGCTCGAACTACGGTCTCATCCCACCGGAATGTTTACACTTCGCTTCGCGAAATGGCGGAAGGGGTGGGATTCGAACCCACGGTTGGTTTAACCCAACGCTCGATTTCGAGTCGAGTGCCTTAAACCGGACTCAGCCACCCTTCCGGAGAATTCGTCACTTATACCCGAGCGTAGGCTGCCCGGCAATCAATCACAGGGTCAAAGTTCGGTGCTCAAGATGCCGTTGTCGTAGGGCCAGCCAGCGGCTGTGAGGAGTTCGTAGTCGTCGGGATTGACAAGTTCAACCAGGTCCAAACCGGTGAACTGCTCGTTGGAGAGGGCGAGGTCCGATGCCGCATCCGGGCGCGGCAGGACGGCAAAGATGACCAGGGCAGCCACGGTGGCTGGGCTGAGCCAGCGCAGGATCGCAGGGACCACCGAAGGCCTCCCGCCTTTCTCGATGCGCCGCATGACCTTGGCCGCGAAGAAAGGCGGGGACGCAGGGCGAGGCGCGCGCCCGAGCAGGTCCCAGAGTTCACGGTCGTTTTGTTCCATATCCCTTTTAACCCCTGATGGGCTGTTTGGTTGCGCATATTTTGCGCTGAAGCGGCAAAAGTAGCGGGAACAGGGATTACGCGTCGCGCGGCTCGAGGTAGCCTTCGAGTTGGCGTAAGCGGGTCGGGTGGCGCATTTTGCGCAGGGCCTTGGCTTCGATCTGGCGTATGCGCTCGCGGGTGACCTTGAACTGGCGTCCTACCTCCTCGAGGGTGCGAGGGTAGCCGTCGACCAGACCGAAGCGCTGTTCGAGAACGGAACGCTCGCGGTCGGTGAGGGTTTCGAGCACGTCCTTGATCTTGTCCTTGAGCAGGATGATGGCCGCGCTGTCGGCGGGATTTTCCGCCGATTTGTCCTCGATGAAGTCGCCGAAGCTGGTGTCGTCGCTGTCGCCGACCGGCATCTGCAGGGAGATGGGGGTCTGCGCCATCTTGAGCACCGCGCGGACACGCTCGACGGGCAGCTGGATTTCGTCGGCGATCTCGTCAGGCGAAGGCTCGCGCCCGTATTCCTGCACGAGTTGCTTCTGCACGCGGATGAGCTTGTTGATCGTCTCGATCATGTGCACCGGGATACGGATGGTGCGGGCTTGGTCGGCGATCGAGCGTGTGATGGCCTGACGGATCCACCACGTGGCGTAGGTCGAGAACTTGTAGCCGCGGCGGTATTCGAACTTCTCCACCGCCTTCATCAGTCCCATGTTGCCCTCTTGGATGAGGTCAAGGAAAGATAGACCGCGGTTGGTGTATTTTTTGGCGATGGAGATGACTAGGCGCAGATTGGCCTCGACCATCTCGGTCTTGGCCTTGTGCGCGGCGCGATGCCAGCTGCGCAATTCTCCGTAGGACTGTTTGAAGATATCCGAGGTCATCCACGCGCGGTGGGTGATGTCGCGGATGCGTGTTTCGATGTCTTTGACCTGCTTCTTGGCGTCGGGGCTGCGCTTGGCGCGCGAGGAGGCGTTGCTGTGCTCGCCGTGCAGGTGGAGCAGGGTGCGGTGATTGTCCTCGGCAGCCTGCACAAAATCGTCGGTGATCTTCTGCTTGTAGAAAAATTTGGGGTAGTGCGCGCGGATGTTGGTGAGTGCCCGCTCGAAATTTTTCAGCTGGATGGTGGCGGGTTTTTTCAACTTGGCCAGTCCGGCAAAGGCGCGGTCGATATTCTGGGCCTGCGTTTTGATCGTGGCGCAGAGGCGGGGCAGGGCCTTCATGTAGCGCTCGCGGCTCTCGATCTTCTTGTCCATGATAACCCGGTCGAAGCGCTCGCGCTGGTCAAGGAGTTTCTGGGCCAGGTCGAGGTGTCCGCGAGCGACGAATCCCATGCGATAGACGATGTCCTGCACCTTGATCTCGGCGTCCTCGATGCGCTTGGAGATTTCCACCTCCTGCTCGCGGGTCAGCAGCGGCACTTGGCCCATCTGCTTCAAATACATGCGCACTGGATCGTCGAGGATGTCGAGCCGCCCATCGACCTTCTCATCCTTGTCGGCTTTCTCCTCCTCCTTGCGCGGGGCTTTGTCGGTGTCGATGTCGCTTTGCTCGATCAGTTCGATCTCCACTTCGCGCAGTCGGGTGATGATTTTGTCGATGACATCCGCATCATTGATTGCGGCCGGAAGATTTTCCTCAAGATCATCGAAGGTGAGGTAGCCCTGATCCTTGGCCAATTTGACCAATTCGCGGGTCTTGTCGGCGATGAATTGATTGATGTCTCGCTCGGGCGGAGCTGCGTGCAGTGATGCCTTCAAGCCGTTTTTTCCGGCGGGCGCGGGAGCTTTGCCTTTTTTGTCCGAGGTGGTTGCAGCAACAGCGGATTTCTTCGGGTTCTTTTTGGGATCCTGCTTTTTAGCCGCTGTTTTTTCGGCGGGAGCCTTGGAAGCTTTTTGGGATGCCGGTTTTTTGGCGGGCGCCTTTGGGCCGGGTGGTTTCTTGGCCGCAGGTTTCGGCTTTTTGGCCGCAGGCTTTTTGGCCGCGGGTGTCTTCGACGATTTCTTGCTCTGTTTGCTGGCCATGAAAGATTGTGCGGTTATCCGTAGCACGGCCCAGGTGGGACTAGTGCGACCCGCTAATCTGCCCTATCCGGGCGATAATGTCAATGACCTCTGCTTGCATTTGCGAGACTTCCCCATCCTCCAAGCCCGGCTGGCGCAGGCGGGCGGTCAGGCTTTCCTTCCGTGCCTCCAAATCGCGCCGGCGGAGGTTGCGCAGGGTCTCATGCGCTATGATGAGAGGGTTGGCCGGGGGGCGTCCGACCAAAAGGGAGGCCAGCACCGATTGTGCAGCCGCCGATTGGGCTCCGACAAAGGCCTGCGTCGCGGCCGCGTCCTTGGGGTCGAAATCTGCCCCCAGGCAGGAGGCCAGCAAGGAGCCCCCGGGCCGCCCGGCCAGAATTTCGGCGGTGGGCTGGGTGGCGAGCCATTGCCTGGTTTCCCGGTCCACCAGGGCGGCGTGGAGCAGCAACCGGACCACGTTGTCGGGCGCCTCGGCGGTCTCGTTGGCGCGTTCCTCCTCTTCCTCCTCGGCTGTCGAGGTCGGTGCTTTTTTCGGCACGGAGGCGAGAAAGGCCTGAGGCGAGATAGCGAGGCGCGGTCCGATCCTCGCCGCCACCGCCTCGCGTCCGATAGCATCGGGCAGAGACGCAGTGAATGCGGCCAGCTTGCGCACCAGCGCGGCCTTGGCCCCGGCCTGCTCGCTCTCGCCCGCGGTGGCGGCTTCGCCAACCGCGAAATCGAAATAGTCCGGCGCGTTTTGGATCAGTTCACGGAAAGCGTCGGCCCCCTTGTGGCGGATGAGCGAGTCGGGATCCTCGCTGGCTGGCAGCGCGGCGACCCGCACACTGAAACCTGCCGCGAGGAGGATGGGCAGCGAACGCTCCACCGCGG
>Ga0114971_10001069_pt1 | contig 18542 bp, 13 predicted proteins | sample M_140625_MF_Meta_FD_87320 | JGI IMG/M metagenome (GOLD analysis project Ga0114971, IMG submission 87320) | Freshwater microbial communities from Lake Montjoie, Canada to study carbon cycling - M_140625_MF_MetaG | ecosystem: Environmental > Aquatic > Freshwater > Lake | place: Lake Montjoie...
ATTTCTTGGCAATATTTTTAATCGCCAAATAAATCAATTTCTCAAGTGCCGCCTGACTCGTAAAAGCGCCTTTCGTCTTAGTAACCTTGCGGATCTGCCTGTGGTTGGTGCTTCATCTTCTTGCGCGGTGTCTGAAAATAAAGAAGTTGGTTCTAAATCTTGTGCTCCAAGTTTTTGTTTTTTGTATTTGTGCAGTAAGTTTTTTTCAATCTGCGGGTAATCAAGGGAAAGCCGCAGTCTTTGCTGTATATTTTCTTCTCTAAGCTTATGAAATTCTTCTTGAAAAGCCGTCATTTCTTCAGAGGTCATGATTGCCTCTGTGGCGGCTTTAGACCCTTCTTTTAAAGGGCTTTCGTCTAAAAATGGTCTTTTGTGATAGGTTTTAGCAGGTCTTGACATATATCTTGGAAATTTTAATGGAATTGTGATTGGGTCGTTGTCATGTTAGTATTTTCCATATTTTAAATATGGAAAATGGATAGAAATACTCATCTTATTTGCAGCTTTTAATTTACCACTACGACAGCGCGACGATTTTTTGCGTAAACGTCTTCTTCGGTGCCAAAATAAGCAGGACGCTCTTTTCCGTAGGAAATAATTTGTATTCTTGATGAATCAATTCCACCATTTACTAAATAATTTTTTACCGAAAGCGCTCTTTTTTCGCCAAGTGCAATATTGTATTCGCGAGTTCCTCTTTCATCGCAATGGCCTTCGATGGTAATTTTAATTTGCGGACTATCTTTTAGCCAAGTAATTTGCACGTCAAGAACTTTCGACGATTCTGAACCGACGCTTGAAGAATTGTAGTCAAAGAAGACCCTGTCTTGCACTTCGACTTCTTTGATTTCTTTGATAATTTCAACTTCTCCTTCATTTAAAGTTTTGGCCTGCTGTTCATTTTCAATGGTTTGGTAAGGATTTTCTTCAATTATTTGGTCGTCAATTTTAACGGCTTCTTGTATTTTAGTTGCGGCATTATCTGGCTTAGTTTGGCAAGATATGATTAGTAAAAATAAAGATGTAAGAGCTATTTTTTTTAGCATAAAGTAAGAGGCTATTATTAAATTAAGTAGATCTTGTTATACCATTTCCCACTAATAATTATACATTTAGGCAAAATAATTTAGAGGATAAAATTTTAAAGAAAAATCAGTCTTATCAGGTGATGCTGATGATTTTTATTTGAAATTTTAGACCTAAATTATGAAGCATAAATTTATAATTATTAGTGGGGAATGGTATTATACCATTTTGTTAAATAAATCTAACACTTGTATCATATTTATTAATTTTAATATTTAGCAAAAAATAGATTTATTTATATAAATAATATAAAATATGTTTTGTTAATCATAAAAGCAATTTAAATTATATTTAGATATTTTTTTGCTAATTAATTTTCGTTATTTGAAATTTATGGATTTCGACCCTCTTCAAGCTTTGTTTTTTCACGACTTTCTTTTAAAGTAGATATTCTAGGCATTGTGGATGAAAGAGGTGTGTTTGGTAGGGAGGAGGAAGTTTCTTCCAAAAGATGAGTTGCGCTCTTTTTTGGGGCGGAAGCTGTGGCCTGACCGACATCTATTTTTGTTTTTTTAAGAATTTTACCATCCAATAAATCATCGCCGCTCAATTGTCTTTTTTCTTGTTGAGATACTTCTTCTGATATTTGTCGCAATGTTTCTTCTAAAAATTGTGCTTTTTCAGCTGGCGTTTTATCAGGCATTTCAATTCTTTTAATTGCCGTCAATTTTCCTAAAACTTCTTGGCATTCTTTAGCAATTTTTAATCTTATGGAAGATTTTTCATCTCTTGACTTGCAAGAGGATTCTTGGCCAATAAGATTTTCAATAATTAATTTTTTAGAATGAAAAAATTCTTTATACAGATCTTGACCATGCTCGTCATAGAAATTGTTTAGAATTTGAAGAAATTTTTTAAATCCATCACTTAAAAAGTTATTATGAATATCTAGTATGAATTTTCCAATGTCGACTATCTTTATTTTTGGTGGGTTGGTAGGAATACTCGATACTTCTGCAGAAAGTTGCCCAAAAAAATTGACATAATTAGCATTAAATTCTGATGCGTCTGTTGATGAATCTAGGTAAAAAGCGAAATAAATATTTTGTGGGCTTTTTCCATCAGTTTTTACTCTAACAATAATACATTCCGCTAACTTGCCCTGTGAAAATTCTATAGGAATAAATAATCCTTTTAATGATGGAGAATGTTCAATTTTTAGTAAATATTCTTTTATTAAATTGGCGGGTTTTTTGTGAGGCGATCTATAAATTGGAGTTGTGATATATTCTGGCTGTTTTGGTGGTTGCATAAAGTAGTTTATTGGGTTTTGTGCGAGAAAAATGGCTGGGGCTGGCGGCATTGGCAGTATTTTTCTCTGGGGTGGCGCTACCCTTACTATCGATGCTAGGCGTGGCGGCAAAGAGCCTTCTGTTTTTGGAAATTTAGGGGAAGGCGTCTCTGCTTCGTCAAATTTTTCTGCTCTTATTTTTAATAAACCTTTTAGTTTGTTCATATCATCAAGATGCTCTTGATCTAGTATTGCTGTTTGTTCTGATAATTGCTCTTTACGACTCATTCCTTCCTTTTCTTGAGCCTCTGATAACATATCGCGCTCTATTTTTTTTTTTTCCGATTCTATTTTGCGACGCTCTCTTATTTCTTGTTTTCCTTTTCTTAGAGCCTCTGCCGACCCTCTGCGTACAATTGCTTCTTTTTCTCTTGCAGCCTTTAGGGCTGCTAATTTTCTAGCATCCTCATGCTGAATTATTAATCGATACTCGTCTCTTTTTTTCTCTTCTGCTAATAGCATTCTTGATAATAGTAATGCTGATTTTTCTTTTTGAATTTCTAAATGTTTTTCATATTCCTGTAACCCATGTGCTTTTTTTGCTGTTAGTTCTGCTAATTTTGTTTCGTGACTTTGTATTTCTGCTTTCATTGTTCCTTGCAACTGCCCCGCTATTTCTATTTTTCTTTCTGCTGCCCCACCTAGAATCCCTTTTGTTAATAATATATCATATTCTTTTTCTAGTTCCGCTTTAAATTTTTCTTTTATTTTTTCAAGATTTTCTTCTGTGGGCATTCCTGCTCTGCGTTGTGTGGTGACAATTAAATAAAATAAACGGACGAAGGCTTTATAGCGCTCTACAGGAGTATCTTTGACAAGATTTTCTTCTTGCAATTCATCGACATAATTTTTGCAAGAATCTAGAAGTTCTTTCAGTTTTTTTAAGTCCGGAAAGCCTTGTGCATATTGCATTATAGTCGTCAGAGAAAGTAAATAAGAGGGGAGGTTTGTTGAATCTTCTTTGAATCCTTCTTCTGGTTTGTAATTATATGTTTTAAGTAGATCGAGAAATTTTTTTATGTTATCAATATTGTCGATTAGTCCTCTTCTGTTGTAATATATTTTTGCAATAGAATTTAGAATTTCACTAGGAAATTTGGTTAATGCTTTCGTTTTTTTATACCAGTCGCTTTGAAACTTTAGCAAAGATGTTTTGATGTGACATATGGATTGAATATTATTCTTACTAAAGCCGGCCATTAAAAAAGAGGTAATAGACGCGTCAATTGAATAATATCTAAGATCTTCTAGATGTTCTTCATCACTAGTTTTTTTGTATTTTCTTTTTCTTAAATCATAATCTTTTTCTTTTTTTATCTGACTTGCAGAATAATCTTTATCGTCATCGAAATCTTTTTGTGTATCGATGGTAAAATCATGTAATATTTCTAAGATATTGATCGGAATTCCTTCTTCTTTGAGTTTTTCATCAAATTCTGACCAAGTCCTTTGTGCGTGATTATTCCACTTAGTTATATTTTCACGCGCTTGTTTTAAAATTTCTTCTATCGCTAATTCTCTCTCTTCGGCATTTTCTGGTAACTCATATTGTCCTTGAGGTGCTATAGATTCCTCATTTTCTTCATCAGAATCTGCGGAAGAATATTCCTCGTCTTCTTCGTCAGAATCTGTGTAATCAGGCTCTTCATCAGATGTTTCAAATGGATAAGTTTTGTCTTTTTTTATATTTTGCGAATCTGCTTCATCAACTTCTATTTCCATAGCTTTTTCGGAAATTTCTATCTTTTTAACTTCATCTTTTTTGCCTAATAAATAATTTTTTAAAGATTCTAAAATTTCTTCCATTTCTTGATCGCTAACAATTTCTGCAAGTAGCATTCGTTGAATTTCAGCGATAAGTTTTTTTGAATCTAATGCCTTTTTTTCTGCGGGTTTAGATGTTTTTTTTAGGCGCCTTGGTGTGTCGGTAATTTTAACCGCACGGTCATCTTTATCGGATGACATTGATAATGTTATAGCATTTGGATTTACTTCGCTGGCCTTATGAAGATCATCGCTAAAAACTGCCGTTGCGGCATTTCTTCCAAATGCTCTTTGTTTTATTCTTAGCGGCTCTCTGGCCGCCTCTTCAGCTTTAGTGTTAGTATTGGCGCTGGCATCAACAATAAAAATTTCTTCCAAGTCATCTTCATCGTCAGCTTCAGTGCCTCGTAAAGGCAATGTTTCTTTTGAAGCGGCAATCACTCTTTCTCTTTCAGAGAGATAAATTGAGTGATTGAATCTTACAACGTTTGCAATGGTTTGATTGATAAACCTTGGAGCAACATCTTTTTCAATAATTTCTTTTATTTTATCTAAATTAACAAATTCATCTTCAATTAAGGCTTTTATGTTTTCTGTAATTGTAAAATATCTTGCAATTGTTGCCGCTGTTTCAATTAAAATAGGGCCGCAATTAACATTATCTTGTTGAATTGCAATGCTAATGTCTTTAATTATTGTTGTTTTATCTTCTGGCGGTAATGTAGATTTTATGAAGTCTTCTATTTTCGCAATATCGCTAGCCCTTTTTTCCTCATTTGATAGTGGATCAAAATAAAGCATTTGAAAATCTTTCTTCTTCTCATCAAATATAAAAAAACACAATACCCAATGATTATCATCTAAATTAAAAGGCAATATCGCGAATCTCTTTTTGCTTTCTAGTGCATCTTTAAAGAATCTTGCCCCGATAGTTTTTAATTTTGTGCTGCAATCATTGCCAATAAAGCAATTTGTAAGATTTAGATGCTGAAGAATTTTTAATATATTGTCTCCTGAGTAAAATTCTTTCAATGCTTGATTTCTTGACATTTTGTTAAAAAATTTATTAAAAATGGTCAGGTCTTGCCTTTAAAAATAAAAGGTCACTTTCCTCAACCTAAAAGTTCTCAAAGAGTTTAGGCCAGCTTCTTCGCTCTCAAAATATTATTTATAAAATTAACGACTATAATTACGTTGAAAAAATAATGAATTCTAAATCGAATATATTTCTGATATTTGCAAACGCAATAAAAACTTTCTTAAAGCTAAGCTTCCTACAAAACACTTGAAGTTGTTAAAAAATTATGCTAATAATTGCTTCTTTTTATAAAGATTTAATAAAATGAGTAGAAACATAATCGATTCAACCGCTCGAGCAAAAAAAACGCAGCAGCAGCTTGAAAAAGAGCTAAATGCAATTTGCGCGATGATTGATGACAAGCATTTTGCCAAAGAAAAAATCGATGAGCTGCGAAAAAAAATACGTCAACAATGTCAATTTGGCGCAACGGCTAATTTAGGAAAAATTGATGAATTTCTTTTGGCTGCTAAAGAAGAAATTATTGAATATCGCAAAGCATATAAGCAGCATTCAAACGTTGTCCGTCAAGAGGCGGAAGTTGCAAAGTCAATTAATGACGCTGGAAAAATTAGCATCGAAAAAATGAGTAGGGCGGCGCAAGAGCGCATGGGTGTTGGCCCTGATGGCATTGGATGGCTTTCTGAAGAAGATGAATTTGGCGTTGAAGAAGATTTGTTTTCTAGGCGAAATTCAACAAGGCAAAATATTGACTTAATTAAAAGTCGTACGCAGCCGGTTCTTCATGCGTCGCCGCATCGTTCTCCGTTTAAGTCTGCTTTTGGCAGAACATATCGCGAGCTTTTAAGTCAAGCTAGGCAAGAAACTGCTCACGATGTTTTATCAAGATCAAGGCGTTTGCGCACAATTATTGATAATGGCGCGCCAACATCAGTTCCATTTAAACCTTACAAAGAGTCAGCGGTTAAAACGACGCTTGTTGATCGCCCGACAAAATTTATTGCAGCGCAAACGCAAAAGGCTTTTAATTGGGCGGGAAGGGGCATTTTTAGTTCGTCAAAACCCGAATATAGTCCAGAATTTACAAGATATATGCAGCGACGCAATGCTGCAATTTCTAATTTTTCTCACAAGCTTAACCCTAACGACACCGCACAGGCAGAGCTTGTAAAAAGATATCAAGAGCTTTTAGATGGCGTCGATTTTCTTGACGAAGCTTCTTTCGATTCACTGCTTAATCTTTTTAAAAAAGAAATTGAAGGCGCTAATAAAGTTAATGCCGATCAAATGAAAAAGGTCGATGAAAAGCTGGAAGAAATAAGAAAGGAAATGTTTGCAACCGCCAAAGAGCACAGCAAAGACGAAGATGAAATGTGGAAATTGCGCGTGCTTCAGGCTTTTCTTATTGCCAGCCCATTTATTGGAATTGCTGCCCTTGACTTGATATTGGGTCCAGTTTCAAGCGCCCTTGGTGCAGGCGGTTTGGCAAATGGTCTTGCTTCAATTTTTAGCCCAGAGGTAATTGGGCCACTTGGATACGTTACCGAATTTTTAAGACTTGGCGATTTAGTAGAATTAATTTTAAAAAATGTTCCAATACTTAAAGATTTAGTAGGATTAACTGATTCAATAATTGGCAGCAACATTGCGCAAAGCGTTCTTTCAACGGTTGCATTGCCTTTTCTTTCGGGCCCAATTGTACCAATTGGAATTGCGGCTCTTTATTCAGTTTATCGAATTTCATCGGAAGTTGATCATGCTAATAAATATTCAGACGCTTTCAAAGCGCACGATAAAAAACTTGAAGAAACCACTTGGGATTTAATCAAAAACTTAAAAGATGCTGAAGATATAAAATTAGATCAATGTAAAACTGCTGTTGATGCAGCAATTAAAAAATCTGGATTAAAACCAGCAGATGCCGCTAATTTAAAAAGTCAGTTAAGAAATTTAATGCAACAACATTTAAGTGATGCAGAAATTGAAGCTAACAAAAAAAAGGCGCAAAAAATTATATCAGATTTGCCTTTGGATGCAGCAAAAAAAGGTGCTTTAAAAAATGAAGTTGCAAGCGCTTTTGACGGATTTTTTGAGGGTCCAAATTTTGATGCGTTTGTTGATAAAAAATTCGAAATTTTCAGAAAATTTTACGAAATTGAATCTTTGGTTGATTTTTCAGCGCGCGCTTTTGAAAGCAAGGTAAATGGTGAAAATTCTTTTCGAATAATAGCTGGCAAAGATATTTGGGATAAGCTTATAGAGGCAGATGTTGTTTGTGAAGGCGATAGCGAATTAAGTCAAAAATCTATAACTGCTTTGCGAAAATTTTTAGGAAATAATGCAGATTTAAATCAAAAAGTTAGAACAGAACTTGAGCAAAAAATAATGTTATTTTGTCACTTTGCAAAAGAGCCTAGTTTTGATGCGATAATGGCAAAAGTTAACGATAATATGGATGAAATTGCCAAGAACGGACCAAGAGCCGCAGCGTTGCAACTTATTGCCGAAGAAAAAGCTTTTCGCGATCAAGAATTTATAATAGAAGTTGCCAGAGAAAGAGGGATTGATACGTCTGCTTATAAGCATTTGGTGCATGATCCAAATAATCCGATTGATCATGCAGAGCGCAAAAAAGAAGTCGATAGACTAGAAAAAATAATCAAAGCACGAGAAGTTGCTTTTATGAAAGAATCGGTTAAAAAAAGAGGCGGAATTGCCGACAAAGACGCAATAAAGCGCAATTCAGGAATTCCTCCAACTAATATTGCTTTGCGCTCTGCAACCTCAATGCAATTGGGTTTAAACAGGGATGGCGAACAAGTTTCTTGCGCTTAAGAATTTATGTTTGAAAGCAGTGAAGCATCTAAATTTGTCAATTTGCAGAAGATAATTTTGCTTAATTTTATTAAAACAACATGACAAAACAAAATTTTCAAGACAAAGATAATTTGCTTCACGCAATAAGTTTTGGCGATATCAAAAAAATAAAAGCGGCAGTCAAAGAAAGAAAAGATAAACTTGCGGCAGGCGGCAGTCAAGCAAATCCGCTATCTGATTCTTTTGAATATATTAAGGCCGCTATTAAGCGCGGTAATTTTGAAGTTATTGATTTTTTACTTAAAGAAGAAAACGGCGCAGTACTGAAAGAAGCTGGCAACATTAGGCCAGTGAAGTTTTTAAATAGGGCGGCAGATTTTGCAGCAAATGCAATTTTAAGAACAGCTTCCGCTGGTTTGTTTGGCGCGCCTTCTTCTGTTTTTCAAGAATCTGTTTCAAAAACCGATCGCTACGAAACCGCTCTGCATCTTGCTGTGCGAAATGGACAGCTTGATGTTTTACAGAAATTAATTCTGCTTAACGCAATTAATCCTGCAATAAAAGATGGCGATGGAAGGACTGCGCTTGATATTGCAAAAAAATATGCAAAAAAAGAAGTGCAAGAAAAAATGGTAAGTTTTTTAGAAGATGCGCAAAGAATTTATCATGGTTCGGATGCTGTTGTAAAGAAAGGATTGCTTGCTAAAATGCAAGATGCAATCATTGACAATACAATGAAGGCAAAAGAGGTAAAAAAATTTCCATTCGGCTCTGCAGGATCCAGAGAAGACAAGCCTAAATCGCCATCCGTTGAAAGTTTAGAAAAAGCACAAAAAGAATTTCAGAAAAAAATTGACGAAATAAATACAAAAAAAGAAACGCAAGCAAAAGAAATAAAAGATTTTCTTGATCGCGCCTCTGGTCTTGCTGGCCTAAAGCCATTAAGTGAAGAAAGCATAAGAGTTTTTTCTGATAAATATTCGCTTGACGTAACAACTGATTATTACAAGGGCGGTCAAGATAGCGCAATGCATTTAGCTGCAAAAAGTGGTAATTTTGAAGCGATAAAACTTTTATTTGAAAAACACGCTTCAGTAAATTTAATTAACTCAAAAGGTCGCACCGCTCTTGATGAAGCAAAATTTTTAGATGCAACAAAATTTCCGCAAAAAGAAGATATAATAAAATTTTTAACTCCACGCACAACTTTTATATGCAGTCCAAGTGCCACAAGGGTCAAGGCTTTGGAAAATTCAATTACTCACAAATGATTCATCTTTATCATCATACGCTTTGTCCTTTTTCACGAAAAGTTCGCATTCATTTGGCGGCAAAAGAAATTGACTTCAAATTAATTAGCGAAAATTTTTGGCAAAGAAGAGAAGAATTTATTGCAATGAATGCTGCAGGAACAATTCCAATATTATTTGACGACGCTACTAAGACAACAGTTTGCGGCAGTGCAGTTATTGTTGAATATGTTGAAGAAAAAAATAATGATAGCAAAAATTTTATTGGTGATGCACCAGAAATAAAAGCCGAAAATCGCAGAATTCAAAATTGGTTTGATGAAAAATTTTACAATGAAGTTTCGAAATTAATTTTGCACGAACGATATTTTAAGCGCTATATTTCTGGTTTTCACGCGCCAGATTCTGAAATTTTACGAGTTGCAAGACATAACTTGAATACACATTTGAATTATATTGAATATTTGCTTGAAAATAAAAAATATCTTGTACAAGATGAAATTTCTATTGCCGATTTTTCAGCCGCTGCGCAAATTTCATCGCTCGATTATTTTGGCGATATTAACTGGCGTCATCATCCAAGCGTCAAGGATTGGTATAGCTTAATAAAGTCTCACAAATTTTTTAGTGGCGTGCTAAAAGATCGAATTATTAATATTAATCCGCCAGAGTGGTATTGCGATTTAGATTTTTAAAATATGGCGAAAAGCTTTGCGCAATTAAGTGCGTTTTTAAAAGCAGTGCCGGGGTGCCTTCGTTAGTTTTTGTAAAGTGCAAGATTTTAATTTAAGGTGAGTAGAAATTATTTTAAATTTTTAAAATGATGGTTTGTTAATTTATTTTGTAGCGGTTTTTTATTTAACTTAAAAATATATCATGTCTAAACCTACTGGAAGTTTATTTAAAAGATTGTTTGGAGGGGGTACGGCATCAGCAACAGCACCAGCGACGGGGATGGTGTCAGATCGGCCTCAAGCACCAGCGCCAGCGAGGCCACATACTTTTTTAACCCCAACTCCACCGCAAAATTCACGCAGTCCGAATCCTGCTTCCTTGCGCAATATATGTTTATCAGATCATATTCCGGTTAAATTTAAGGTAAAATTTGATGGCGCATCAGAAGTATCGCTCGCAACTTTTAATATGGCAAATAAGTTTAAAAGCGCAGAAGAGGTTTCGCATAATGGCAAGTCTAATAATCAATATAATTACAGCGAAACCGAATCTTTTTTTTATGGGCCGCAAGGCAAAATCTCTGCTTTTACTAAAAGAGTTGATGCGGAAAAAGAAGTCATAAGAGGAATGCTGCAAGGCTCGGATTCGAAGTTGGATTTTTTTAGTTTGCAAGAAGTAAATGGCATAACAACTACTACAAAACCAGATTCTTCAGGTCGCTCTTTGTTGCGCGTTAAGCAAACTTTTATTGATGAAATGATGTCACTGGGTTATGGTGTAATATATTCAAATGATGGAAGGCTGGTCGGCGATCCTAGTAATAATAAATCTCTGATAACTCTCTACAATTTAGAAAAATATAGTCATAAAGGGAATGTGATTCTAGATATTCCAAGGGGTAATAAAAGAAGTTCGTTAATGATTACTGATTTTGTTGATATTCATACGGGGCAAAAAATTGCTATTGGCAATGCCCATCTGGGTTTTGACGTAAAACCAGATGAAATTAAGTCAGCAATAAGTGGGATTAGATCATTGTGTTTAGAACAAGGGACTAAACTATTAATAGCTGGAGACACGAACCATGTTCACACTGAAATTGATGCAATTTCGGATGGGAAGGCAACTGCTTTTGATGCTGTGGTTGATTATAATGGTAATGCTGACTATACTCAACAAGTGATAGTTGATTCAAGAAATGGCAGTGAAAAAACCTATGACTCTCTAATGTTGAGCGAGGATGCTGATGTGACTGTGGTGCGAGACTATACTTTAGAACAAAAAGTAAACTCTGCTAGTATCTCGTACGTTAATTGCGTTGAAGGAAGGGTTGAGTCGCCAGTAAGGGGTGGCCCTATGGGTGTTATTCAAGGCGGTTCTGTTGCGCAAGCGGTAACGCCATCTTTTGCTGGGCCTCAAGTGCCAGCGGGTAGGCGTCATGCAACGGCGGCTTGGCAAGATGGTCAGCCGTCAGCAGCATTACCACAAACGTTGCAACAACAACATTTGTCAACGAGTTCTATGGCGGCGGTTTCGCCTGTTGCACCGCCTAGTGGCTCAACTATACTTCCTGCGAGTAGGGCTGCTAAGCCTTTTCCTTTTGGTTATTCGCCATCAATTATTGTGCCGACTAGAAGAGGGGGCTCTGGTCAGACATCGCAGGGGGGGGTGGGTTTTGTTCCAGCGCCCGCTCCAGTTGTGCCGACTTCAGTTCCAGCACCAGCGCCCGCTCCAGTTCCGGCACCCGCTCAATCTTCAGTTGTGCCGACTTTAGCTTCAGTTCCAGCTTCAACTAGAGCCTCAGCGCCCGCAGCTCAACCTTCAGCTGCGTCAGGGTGGGGCACTAATCCTTTTGCGCCGTCGTCATTAGGTGTGGCGCATTCAGCATCACCCCCAGGTTTGATGTGGGGCGCACCCCTTCCTTTAGATGTCGCACAAACAGGGGATTCTACTTCTAGCGCACATCATACTTCAAATCCTTTTTTGCCAACGGCGTTGCCGACGCAAGATTTGGCGCCAGTTGTTCCTGCACCTGTTTCATTAGGTAGGGCGGCGCAATCTCAGCCGTCGCAATCACGGTCAAGTGCAGCGTCTGCAGCATCTGCAGCATCTGTTCCATTGCCAGCCAAAATTCCAGCTATGACTCCAGCCCCAGCCCCAGCCCCAGCTAAGGCTACGGCCCCAACTCCATCCGCAGCGCCAGCCCCAGCCAAAACTTCAGTCGCAGCTTCAGTTCCACCAGCCCCAGCGCCTTCTGGCAATGCGGCAGCAACAGATGAAGATCCTATCAAAAGATTTTTGGAAAATCTAGAAACGTTGGGAATGATACCTGTCGGAGGCATGCATAATAAATTAAGGAGTAAATTAACGCCTAATACAATTCGGGCAATAGACGATTTGTTGATGAAAGGTGAGCTTATTGATGCTCTTGGAAGGTATTTTATAGATGTTAAATTGTATAAAACACTAAATGCTGCTAATATTGCATCAATGGAATGTACCGATCTTTTTACTGAAGAATTCTTAAATAAAATTGCACCTAGCCTTACTAATGGCACTCCTGTTACGAATATATTGGGGAGGGAAGGCAAAATTAGCATTCTTGAGGCGGCTGCGAATATTTCAGATGCAGATATCGTGATTGCTCACCTTATATTGGTTTTGACAAATATAGAACAGGGAGAGCAAGATGAATTTATTGGCGCTTTGCAAAGAAATACTGCGGATAAAACGTGGGAAGCTAGGCGAAGACTAGCAAGCAATTTAAATGGGAAAATTGCTGATCTTACTATATTGAATAAGTTAAGTTATAAAGTGGTCACAGATATTGATCTTTTATGTAGTCAGGGGAAATTTATTAAGGCTTTGGGTGAAAAGAGTCAAGCAACGGGGCAGTTAACTGGAATGCATGGATCTTTGTGGGCTTCTTTTGTTGAATGTCTTCCGTCTAGTATTGAAGCATTAAAAAAATTGTTTACTGAAGGGCAGTTTGGAAAAATAAGAGGTAAAGGTTTGTTATTAAATGAGTATGGTGAACCAGAATCTTTGGATAAAAAGAAAGCGATGCATTTCTTAAAAGATAGCGAATTTTCAATTTCTATGTTCGTAGTATCTCTTTCGAATATGACTCACGAGATGCAAGAGGAAATTACTACGAAACTTAAAGCGAATATTGGTCCAGAAGTTCCAGCTAGAACTTCAGCTTCAGCTCCAGCATTTCCAGCTCCAGCTCCAGCTCCAACTCCATCAGCTCCAGTTCGAGGTCCAGCTCCAGCTCCAGCAGCTCCAACTTCAGCTCGAAATCCAGCAGCTTCAACGGCTCCAGTTCCGACTAGGGCTCCAACTACAGCTCCAGCTCCAGCAACTCCAACTCCAGCTTTAGGTGGAGTTTTTTTAGATACAAGGGCATTTCCAGGGAAAGAATTAAGAACTTTTCAGGTGGCGGTGGCAAGTTCTGCTGCTGCGGTGCCAACACCACAAGCACCAGCACCACAAGCACCAACACCGCAAGCGCAGCCACCAGCACCAAAGGCACCAGCACCAACGCCAGCAACACTATCATCAAATCCAGTGAAGATTACTATGATGCCTAGTCGTTACGATCCAAATAGCTAACCATCGACACTAACAACATTAGACCCACCATCAAATTAAATTTGGTGGTGGGTTAACATTTAGACGCCATCAACGAATAATACCATTTCCCACTAATAATTATAAATTTATGCTTCATAATTTAGGTCTAAAATTTCAAATAAAAATCATCCGTATCGCTTGATAAGACTGATTTTTCTTTAAAATTTCATCCTCTAAATTATTTTGCCTAAATATATAATTATTAGCAGGAAATGGTATTAAATATCCCTCCGCAATTATCGTTAACTAGGGCGGTTTGTGGTAGTTTTACAAAAGACCTTAATTTTATTTACTTTAACATGATTCCACTTAACCAAGAAAAAGCAAAAAATTTTCTTAAACAAAATGAAATTGAAAATTACCAAATAAAATTGGTAGCAGGCGATGCTTCTTTTCGTTCTTATTATCGAATTTTTGTTGAATCTAAAACCTTCATTTTAATGTTCGCGCCGCCAAGCCACGAGAACGTTGCGCCATTTATTGAAATTGATAATTTTTTGGTCGCAAATAATTTTTCGGCACCAAAAATTTTTGCAATTGATAAAAATGAAGGATTCATTCTGCTTGAAGATTTTGGCGATCAAAGCTATTCAAAAGCACTTGCGGGCGAAGAAGAAAGTGGCGCTTTAGAATTAAATCTTTATAAAAAATCTTGCGATTGTTTAATTGAATTGCATAAAACGCAGTCGCCACAAGGTTTGGCGCTTTATAATAACGAACTGCTTTTTCGCGAAGTGATGCTTTTTGTTGATTGGTATTTGCCATTTGTAAAAAAAATTGAACTAAATTTAAAAGATCGCGCGCGTTTTAAACTTTTGTGGTTCAGGCTTTTTGATTTATTAAATCGCGAAAATCAAGTTTTGGTATTGCGCGATTTTCACGCCGACAATCTGATGGTTTTGCAAAATAAAACAGGGTATAAATCGGTTGGATTGCTTGATTTTCAAGATGCCGTAATCGGTTGCAAAGCTTATGACTTATTATCGTTATTAGAAGACGCGCGTCGCGATGTTAACGAAAAAAATCGTGCCGAAATTTTAAATTATTATTTGACAAAATCAGAAGTTGCGCAAAAATCATTTTTGCAAGATTACGCAATTTTATCTTTGCAGCGCAATATAAAAATAATCGGAATCTTCGCGCGCCTTGCCACGCGCGATTCTAAGCCGCATTACTTAAATCTCTTGCCAAGAGTAATAAAATTTATTATAATGCGCCTAGACTCTGACGACCAAATATTTGGCGAGATGTCGGATTTTTTAAAAAAATTTATCTAAAGTTTTATGCTAAAAGGTGATAGCAAAAATATTCCAAGTAAGTCGCCAACTAAAGCCGAAGCCAAAGCTGTTATTGAGCAATTTGCTCGTCTATCCGAAGTTGGCGATAAATACATTGAGGCTGCAGAAGAAATTGCGGAAAATATTTTTTCATATTTGATCGAAGTTCCTGATGCAAAAATATTGGCGGGCGAAATTCCTGTGCCAGATCAAGAAGAATATTCTAAAATAACGCAATATATAAAGCCATTAAATCAGTTATTCCGCCTTGCCAAGGGAAGCAACGGCTCTGTTAAGCATTTAGATCGCGCCCTTCTTAGCGACAAAGAACTTGGAAATCCATTGATAGAAATGATAATAAAAATTCGTAACGACTCTAATGTTGGAAACGAGTTGCTAGATATTCTTTGCGCAATCGTCGATCAAGAAATTAGCGACATAATGCCAAAGACTTCTTTACAGGCCGTTGAAGCGAAAGAGTTCTTTAATGGGCGTAATGTTGAAGATGAAAATTATCGCCACTAACGCTTTGCAATGCCATTGACAATTTTTAAATATACAAAAACTTTTAAAAGTAAATAAAACAATGAGCGCAGAAAATTATCTTGAAGTTTCATTTAAAGAAATTACTTCTAATAATGGTTTGTTTTGCCAATTTGATGATCATCACGGAGTTCTTCTTTTAGATGTCAAAAATTCTTTTTCAACCGAAGATTTTAAAATAATCGAAGACATCATCGAGCCTTATTTTAAGCAGCATGGAGAACTTAAAGGTGTTATTATTAATTCAAAAAAATTTCCTCGTTGGTCGGGTTTTCAAAATCGTCAAGAATATTTAGATTTTGCAGGAAATCATCATCATAAATTTAAAAAAGCCGCACTTAATATGGGGGGATTTTTTATAAAAATTATTACCAGAATTGCTCGCGGAAAAGTTCATCCAGAAATAAAAATTTTCAAATATCAGCAAATTGAAAAGGCGCAAGAATGGATTTTAAAAGGCGAGACAGATTATGCAATTTTGCGCCAATAAGCTTCCATCATTTTTAGTTTTCGGCCATTGTCAGCCTTGTAAAGCAGGCCTATGCCACATTTACAAAACAATCGCGCAGCATTTTGTTTAAATCATTTTTAAAATCAACTCCCATCTTACTTAATGACGTTACGCCAAATTCTTTAATGCCACAAGGTACAATATTTTCGAAGGCTTTTAAATCGGGGTTAATATTAATTGCAATGCCATGATAGCTAACCCATTTTTTAACCTTAATACCAATTGCGGCAATTTTTTTTTCGCTGCCATTGTCATCAACCCAAATGCCAACGCGACCTTTTTTAATTTCGCCATTAATGTTTAATTTGTGCAGAAATTTTATTATCCAATTTTCAAGAAACTCTACGAAGCGAGAAACATCGGGGCTTTGCGGGGCGAATATTTTTTTTAAATCAAGCATGACGTAAATTATTTTCATGCCGGGTCCGTGATAGGTGTGCTTTCCGCCGCGATTTGTTTTAAAAATTGGAATTTCACTTTTATGTAATAAATCTTCTTCGCGCGCAGAAATTCCGGCGGTGTAAAGTGGTGGATGTTCGACGATCCAAATTAGTTGCGGCGCGGTTCCTGCGATAATTTCGGCGACGCGTTTTTCCATAAAATTAACTGCATCTAAAAATTCCACTGGATTCTTCGCTTCAAGCCATTCAATATTAGAGAGGTCCATTTTAAATAAAAATTATTATATGATAGGAAAGCTTCGCGGATTTATAGATTCTTTGCAAGAAGATAAATGCATAATCGACGTTATGGGCGTAGGTTACGTCGTGTTTTTATCGAACAAAACGGCGCAATTTCTTAAGCAATTTTCGCGCGAAAAAGAAATTTCGTTAATCATTGAAACTAACGTCAAAGAAGACGCCATCGAGCTTTACGGCTTTGCGCGCGAAATTGAAAAAATTTGGTTTTGCGAATTAACAAAAGTGCAGGGCGTTGGCGCAAAAGTTGCTCTAAAAATTCTCGGATTTTTTTCAGTCGAAGACTTGGCAAAAGCCCTTACGGTATCTGACTTAAAGTCATTTTCAAAAGTTTCAGGAATTGGTCCAAAATTAGCGCAAAGAATTGTTACCGAATTAAAAGATAGTCCAAGAAAATTAGGAATTGACACAGAATTTTTGTCAGAAAATAACACGCAAATTAGTAATTTTTCTGAAAATGAAATTATGCAAGATGCGTTGTCGGCCCTAGAGAATCTTGGCTATAAAAAATCTGATGCTTTGCAAGTTATATCGGTAATTTTAAAAAATAAACCAGAAGTGACGTTAGAAAATTTAATTACCGCAAGTTTGCGCGACTTAAGTAAAGGTAAAATTTAGCGCTATTTTCCGCTACATTAATTAGTGGAAAATAGTGCAAGTGTGATGTTTTGTTAATTTTGCCCTTCTTATACCATTTCCAATCTATAATACATTATAATTATATCCACAAATACTCTTAATTATATCAGCCGATAAATTCCTAACAAACTCACAAACAGCCAATTCCAATTCTAATAAAGTTTCAAATATTTTATTTTTAATCACATTATCTTTGATATATTTCCACATTTAGGTCTAAAATTTCAAATAAAAATCATCCGTATCGCCTGATACGACTGATTTTTCTTTAAAATTTCATCCTCTAAATTATTTTGCCTAAATATATAATTATTAGTGGGAAATGGTATTAGGTTATTGAGATGCCTTTGGGACCTTTGTCGTTAACAAGAGTTACGCCGAGATTGCTAGCGGCGAGTCTAACTATTTCATCAGACATTGTTGGATCAATATTTATACTTTCTGTTGCGGTAATCTTGCTTGAAGTAGCGTTTTTTGTCAAAGTAATTGTGTACTTGCGTAAACCTTTCGAAAAATCAATGGTAGAGCTTTTAACATTGCCTGTGATGCTGAAGGAAAATGACAATATCCCTCCTGATTTGGTAACAATTAGTCTTTTTGCTGGCGGCAACGACATTATTTTTGTGTGTAGATTGGCAAGATCTTCAGGCCTAGGCTTTAGTAGGGATTGTTCTTGAGTGAGTGTTGTTGCGGTACGTTGTCTGATAGCGTTTGGAGGGGTTGCTCGAGATGCTGGAGATGCTGTCAGCGCCGTGCGCGATGGCATTGGCATCGGCGTCAAAGCCGAAGGAGAAGGTGAAGATGGGGCTGCCGCTGCCGCTGGCGCCGAAGTTCTAGACGGCGCGCTCTGTCCTTTTTTAAGCTCTTTCTCCGCCGCTCTTAAAAAGTCTTTTAAGTTTTGATTTGTTATCGCATTAAAATCTGGCAATGGCGTCCCATCCGATAAGTTTCCTATACCATAGCTATTTCTGATGCCAGTCGTCGCTGTATCGATTACTCGCAATTCTTGACCGTTTTCAGAGATTGAAATTTCATATGGTTCTTTGGATCCTTGCGAAGCAAAATATATAAGATTTGTTGTGGGATTTGTAGTAATAGCAAACATTTTTCCAAGAATTGTCGTGCTAATAAAACCAAGCCTCGCAATTCTCTGCATAGGAGCTGTTGTTTTAAAACATATTTTTAAAAACCCAATTAATCCACTTGTGTCAATTAGTGGTTCTGCCGATCCTACAGAAGTCGGCACCGCCGCCACTGGTTTTGCCGCCGCCGCAGAAGCTGGCGCTGGCGTCATTGCCGCCGCCTTTGGCACCGCA
>Ga0114971_10001072_pt1 | contig 18513 bp, 12 predicted proteins | sample M_140625_MF_Meta_FD_87320 | JGI IMG/M metagenome (GOLD analysis project Ga0114971, IMG submission 87320) | Freshwater microbial communities from Lake Montjoie, Canada to study carbon cycling - M_140625_MF_MetaG | ecosystem: Environmental > Aquatic > Freshwater > Lake | place: Lake Montjoie...
CATGACAGCGAGCCTGTTAGGATTCTTCGTGCTCAATTGGGAGGGGTGGTTCCACGAATCGAAGGACTTCGGTATTAACGGCAAAATCCCGAAGACTAGATTTTTAGCGCGCCCCGCGACGATACCGCGCGCGGGCTGCGGAGTGGGACGAAAGCAATTTCCTGCTATCATTTTGTGCTCAACACCAATTGAAAAACCCATTTTTAAACCCATTCCAGAACTAGGGAACTAGGGGTCATTTTCTTTCACTTTCTCATACACAAACCGCGTCAAATTCCCTGAAACCTTCTACTGAACCTGCGATAAATCCATGCGGTGGATGATCCCGCTTAGATTTGCTAGATTTTTGAGGCCTCGATGCTCTGCGATCTGCACTTGGAAGACTGGTATCTTTTTCTATAGCAACCCTGCGAGCAGCACCTTTCGCGACTCAGTGCAACATTGCCAAACCAACTCTTCCTTGCCGAGGTTAGACAACCGCAACCCCTCCTCCCGCAGGGCACGCGCTTTTTGGTCACCGTGGGCCTTCATTTCGGGACTGATATCGTAGCCCCGCGCCTTGCGTTTTCGTCCATTCGCCACCTCGACGAGCTTCATCAACTTCTCAGCGAACGCCTGTTTTACGCAGCGCCGGCCGCAGCGCAAATCGCTTCGTCGTTTGTCGGCATCCGCATCCACAGCCACAAACCCAATCTGCTCAGGCTTTTCGACCACTCATTTTTCCAACCACCCAACCGTTTTTTCCACCGCTCGCCGGTTTTCTCGGCCGTTTTCTCTGCACTCAACTCAATCCATGGCTGAAAGAAAATGAACACTGACCCCTACTTTCTGACCCCCAATTTGACCCCCATTTACTAGATAGACAACATTCCGCGCAAATAATGTCACATTACCGCCCTTCCCTTTTATCGTTATCCAGACCAATCTTGATTTGTTGTAACAAATTCGGGCCTCGTTCCTGTGGTTTTCGATGTCACACTCCTCCTGCCGCGCCCCAACCTAAGATTATCCCGATGACTCGCTCCGCGCAGCGCAATTAGCCTTTAGATCTTTTATCCTAAGCTACTTATGTATCAAAAACTAGACTATCCTTTCCTGATTGGAGCCTTTATCAGTCTCGTTGCTAGCGTTTCACTTTGGTTTCTCGGTAACCGCGAAATTGGATTATTTGTGGGAATCTGGGTCCCCAGCATACTCAGCTTGTGGGTGGGAACCCGAGTCGTCATGCTTTCCAACCGCATCAGTGCAGATCGAGAGAAGTAAATTATGGACTACGCAATAATAGTTTTCATTCTCGGCCTGATGGTGACGCTACTCGTGGCAAAAGGGGTCATGATGGCGAATGACGACGCAGTCAAGGGTCGGAACTCGGGGGAGGCTGGCAGACCGCGAAAAATGTCTGGTGATTAGTCTGTCTAAACGACAGTAAAGGCAGTAGCCCAAAAAACAAAGCACTCATTGAGGGAATCATAGAAACGAGGGGGACAGACACTCACTCCCCTTCCAGCTTGGGCGCGGGGGCATAAATTACGGCAGTCTTGCGGTCAATCGTTTTAAGGTCTCGCTGTGTACAATCTCTTTGCCATCGACGAGAACGCGCAAGCCAGAGCCTTTGTTGTAGCGGTTTCCTGTCTTGTCCCAGAGAATCGTAAGCATGCGTCCGTGATAGCTGACGTTGTCCAGACAGAAGTAATTTAACACGCCTTCTGGCGCGAGTGGGTTGACTTCGAGCAGGTCATCTGCGCGTGGACGCAGTCCTGCCAGACCGGTGATAATCAGATCGCAATAGGTGGAGTGGTTGTAATCCCGGCCTCGTGTTTTCGGAAACGGGCCGACCTTCATCCAAGTGCCTGTGTCGGGGTTGAGCGACTCATCGAGCCAGGCTACGACCTTTCCATCATTCAGCGTCAGACGATGGCTTTGTGTGTAGGCCTTCAGAGTGTCGAAATACTCTTTTTTGCCGACTACAGCTTGGTTATAGTTGTTGAGCACATTTGCTAAAGCGGTCAGCGTCTGGGACGTCGAGAAGGGCCAACTCGCTCCGCACCACATGCAACCCGCAGCGTTGATAAAGAACTTCGGATGCCGACGCTCGGCCACCGTCGGACCATACGACCCGAGGAATCCCTGCGGATCGGTCAACTGGCGCCAAGCCTCTTCATAACCGTGCCCACCCTCAGGCAGGTTGAAATACCAGGGCACAAAACCAAAGATTTCGCGGACCTTAACTCGCTGCCCTGGTTCGCAGGCCTCCGAGACGGAGTTGTCGTATTGATTCGTGGGGGCGTTTTCGTGCCGCATCACTTTGAAAAACTTTGCCTCGGGATCCCACAACAGTTCCTGAAATCGTTTGCGCAACTGCTCGGCTTCGGCGCGATACTGATCGGCAAGCTCCTTCCGGCCAGCCAACTCAGCTATCCGGGCAATCGCAATGGCCCCGCCGAACATGTACGAGTTCATCGGTGGCCGGACGCCCGTGCCTCCTATGGAGAACTCCTGCCCCTCCCAGGAATCCACCTGCCAATAAAGGCCGTTGTCGAGCAGGCGGCTTTTCTGCCACGCGTGGAGTGCGGGGTTGCCTTGTTTCCACGCCTCGTGGTTCTTGATCAAAGCATCCAATAACCCGGTGACGAACGGCTTGTCGGCATTGACCAGATAGCGGGCGTAAATGGCATCAGTAATCCACTGTGAATACATCTTGCTCGAGCCACCCGGATCGCCGCCTTTGCCAAAATGAAACTGAGAGTAGTCGTCGATGATCTTCGCGTCGCGAATCCAGCGCCCCTCGTAGAGTTGATGGCCCACGGGGCAGTTGATCGTGTTGTAGATCTTGCTCCAGCCCACCTTCGGCAGGAACTCGGTGATGACGAAGCCAACTGGGGTGTGCCAAATGTGCTTGCGATAGGCCCACCAGCGAAAGTGGTAAGTCTCTTCAATGTCTTTGTCGGAACACTCGAAAAGAGGAACGTTTCGCTCCATCCAAGTGGCGGCTTGGTCGTTGCTGATGGCGGTAATCGAGCCATCGCTCGGCAAGTCTGCGGCGGTGTCGTCCGGACGCTGACTATTGAAGGTTGCCACATACCGGCGCAGCGCGTCGGGCTTCAGGATTCCAGGGGATTCCTCGGCGAGAAGTGCTGCCAGTGAGCACATCTGCAAAGCAATGAAGTTAATGAGCAATAGCTTTTTCAATTTTGGGAATCCACGCATATCTCAAGCAATCATTTTATTCAACACGCCCGAGCTGTCGCAGTGGCGCTCGATGTCGAGAGAGACTAGGGGGACAGACACTCACTCGCTCTCACTCACTCGTGTCGGTTGAACTTCACGGGCCCACTTTTGGCTTCCAACAGTTTGAGCCCAAACTTCGCCAGTCTTTCGCGCAGTTGTTTCATCCCGAATCTTGAAGAAAACTGGTCCTTCTCTCCTGGGACCGCGGAGCCCCAGCTCCGCTTTGACGCTCCAAAAACTCAAACGGTCCTTGCGGAGCTGGGGCTCCGCGCTCCCAGGTGCTGAGGTCTTTTGAATCATCCAGAAAACTTAGAGAGACGAGGGGGACAGACACTCACTCACTCCCCAAAGCGCAGTTCTGCCAATACTGCCCACTCATTAAAGAGGCTCGTGTTGGCTCACACTTTGCTGAATTGTAAAACTGGTTAAAGCGTAGACCGTTGGCGGCAAGTTTATCCAGATTTGGAGTTGCAATTTCGCCCCCATAACAGCCTAGATCCGAGTATCCTAGATCATCAGCTAGAATAACTAAAACGTTCGGCTTGGAGCTCAAAGCCGCGTGACTTTGCAGAGAAATTCCCACTACCAAAGGGAAGAGAAGGGGAACGATTTTCAGAAAAAACGGCGTGTTACGGACCATGAAAATTGGTGAGCGCTTAAAATTAAGAGAGAGACGAGCTGACCATGAGAATCGGACTCATCCCAAAACACCGCCCCTCCTGAAAAGTTGCCGAAAATTTCGTACCCTCCCAAAAAATGACACAATTCCGCAACCAAGCTCGGTTTTTGGAGGGCTCTACGAGAAAGCGGCCTCATCCCTGTCACAACAGCAAAAATTTCCAGTTGCCATTGGACCAGTGCAAAGCAAGCGGAGAAAGAGCGCAAAAACTCATGGCCCAGCCCCGCTTCTTTTGATTAACGCTCACGCGTCCAGGCTGAGGAAATCGTGCCGGGAAGGCAAAAGCAAATGCCTATCCGTAAACGGGTGGATCTTTAGGACATGAAGCCGATCGTGAAATAGTAGATTCCACCGAGGCCAGCGGCGATGCTGAGATACCAAACGGGTTTCATTTTGGCCAACGCTGCCACTGCTCCCAGCGCAATCGCGACTTGAATCATCGCCACCGAGTACTCGAATTTGTGGTGGAGCTGAATTTCTTTTTCGGACAGTCCCTCGAGGCGTCTAGCCTCAGCGCTACGGGCCTCTTCCTTGGTGATTTCGTCGTAGACCTTGGCGCGATAGTCATTGGCTCGTGAAATCGGGTCTTTGGATTTGAATGTGGGAGGCGGCTTGGGAGACCCCGGCTTCAAGACCTCCTCTGCCTTCTTGGCTTCTGGAGGGGGAGCGCTCATCGCTGCTGCCATAGCTACGTCGCCCTTTTGTGCATCCAAAAGTTCGTTGAGCGCGAGAGAATACATGTGGTCTTTTCCGCGCGCCGCTTGGTACTGCGTCCAGGCATCCGATGCCTTCGCCTGATGGATCAACGCCTGATTGATCAAGGTGCTAGATTTGAGAGCGCCCACAGCTCCGAACACGGCAAGGAGGGCGGTGCTCAAACCGACGTAGCGCGTCCAACTCTCACGTTTCTCCAATTCGTGACGCTCTTCAAGTTCCTCATGAAGCTCGTGAAGAGTCTCCTGAAGCTCCTTTGTTTCCCACTCAATTTTTCCTAGCATTAGCGCTTGTTACCACTTTGTCAGCGTTTCTGGAAATACGAATGTTGAGTGAAGTCGTGGGGTTGTCGGGACTGGCGTCTCATTACGAGTACGGCCCGTTTGGAGAGCCGATGAGGAGGACTCGTTTAAGTTGTTTTGCTTAAGATGCGTTCGCGAGACTCGAAGCCAGAATATTTTATAGGATCCGCATCATACTCAGATACGCTCGAAGCAACGGCGTCTTTTAAAGCTCGTGCGTTAAACACTTTCTCTACGGCGAACAGTACAATGAGAGGACTGAAAATGGCGTGAGAAGCACCCCGTTGTGGCGACCAAGTTCCGTATTTTATCTCGGCGCGGGCTTCCGATACTTCGAAGGCGCATTGCCAAAGCGTTTGCGGAAGACTCGGGTGAAGTAGAAAGGGCAAGAGAAGCCGCATTCTTCAGCGATTTGCTGGATCGTGCGTGATGTTTGCTCAAGGAGGCGGGCGGCTTGCTGGAGGCGGCGTTCGTTGAGCCATTCCATGGGGCGTTGTCCTGTTTCGCGTTTGAAGATGCGTCCGAAGTAGATGGTGTTCATTCCGGCCGCTTTGGCCCAGTCGTCGAGCATGATTATTTCCTTGAAGCGTTCATTGGCCCAGCGTTGGGCGTGCAGGATGCGATCCACAATCTCTCGTCCGGCTACGGCCCGCCCGCCGGACAGAACCGGGGCGCGGAGATGCGAGAGGATGTAGCCCAGCCATTGTAGCACGGCGCCCTGTCTGGTAAACTCGCTGCCAGACGTGTTGGAGCTGAGCGCCGTCATCACTTTTTCAAAGTTCGCGATGTATTCCTGAAGCGAGTGCCAGCGTTTGCGCCGCGGCATGGCTCGCTGAAGCAGAATATTGGGCTCACTCCCCTGCGACACAGCGATTGAGGCGCTGAGGCTGATGGCGGGATGTTTGGAGTCGTGGCCGAACTCAAACTCGTCAGCACCGCGGATAATGAGGAGGTCTCCGGCCCTCAAGTCGAGGCGGATACCGTTCAGCTCGCACCAGCAGACCGAGGTTCTCACAAAAAAGAATGCGACCATGTGTGCTGTGAGCCTTGAGCGTTCGATGTGCCACTCGGGATAGCCAGCGAACTGCCCGAACCAATGCACCTGCAAGCCGTAACCTCCCTCGTGAACAAGGGGCCACTCATGATGATGGGGGAGCCAGCGCATGGTTGTAAAAGTACAGGTTTTGGTGGCACAATGTCCATGGCTTAGGCGAATGAACCAGTGCAAAGTGTACAGGTTGGCTATGCGCCCCAATCCACCTCGCCTGTTTTAACACTCCCCTCATGAAACTCGCATTTATCGGTCTCAAAGGACATGTCGGCACCGTTCTTGCCGGAGTGAAGTTGCTTGGTGATGTCGAAGTGGTGGCGGTGGCAGAGGAAAATCCGGCATTGATGGCCTCGTTGATCAAAAAGGATTCGGGGCTAGCAAAGGCGCAGACTTACGAGCAGTGGCGGCATCTCGTTGAGCACACCATGATGGATGTCTGCTGCGTGGCGGGTGAAAGCGGCCAGCGCTTCGAGCAGTTGCAGTTATTGATCGAGCGTGGCGTGCATATCGTTTCAGAAAAGCCGCTGGTAACGACTTTGGGGGATTTGGAGCGACTGCGGAATGCGTTCGCGAAGTCTAAGTCGCAACTCACAATGCTCTTGGAGCTGCGGCATCAGCCAAAGAATGCGCGGATGCGCGAGATCATCCAGAGTGGCGCCATCGGAGAGGTGTGTCAGGTCACGACGCAGAAGTCTTACAAGTGGGGCGGGCGGGCGGAATGGTTTGGCAGTCGGGCGCGGCTTGGCGGCACGATTCCCTACATCGGCATTCATTCGCTGGACACGATCCGTTGGGTCACAGGGCTGGACTTTCTTCACCTCGCGGCGATTCACGGCAAAATCGGTAGACCCGAGATGGGCGAGACGGAGTGCCATGCCTCGGTGCTTGCGGAGCTGTCCAATGGAGCCTCTGTTACAGCGCGTATTGACTATCTGCGTCCTGCCAATGCCGCCACTCACAGCGATGATCGTCTGCGCGTGGCCGGCACCAAAGGGATCGTCGAGGTGAACGAAGGCGATGACACGATCTCGCTCATCACCGCCGAAAAAACGGAGCTCATTCCCTTCGGCGAGACGAACAACTTGTTTGTCGAGTTTGTGAATTTTTTGCGTGGCGGTGTGGTGCCGTGTATCACGGCGGATGATTGTTTCCGTAGCACGGAGATCGCACTGCGAGCGCGTGAAGCGGCGGATGAAACGAAGATGGTCGCGCTGACTCCGATGCGTCCTGTGCGCACCACAAAATAATACCCCTCCTCCCATGAAACTCGTTTTTTCTATTGCCACCGTTCTTCATTTCATAGTCTCCGCATCCGCCGCTGAGCCGGTCAACACGCCGCAGAACAGCATCTCGATCACCTTCGAGCCTACGAAGGAGCATCCGCGAAGTTCAGAGGGCGGGTTTGCCGCGCTGGGGTCGGGCCGGATCATTTTTTGTTACTCGCAGTTTTATGGCGGCCGGTCGGACAGCAGCCCGGCGCGCATCGTGCGCATTCATTCCGATGACCAGGGGCGCACGTGGAGTCAGCCGGTGGTCGTGGTGGAGAATGAGGGAGGCAACAATATCATGAGCGTGTCGCTGCTGCGGCTGGCGAGCGGAAAGCTGGCGATGTTTTATCTCCTCAAGAACAGTTGGATCGATTGCCGCCCGCGGATGCGTCTCTCGACCGACGATGGGGAGACCTGGTCGGAGGCGAATTGCATTCTCGATGCGCCGGGATACTTCGTGATGAACAACGATCGCGTCATCCAGACGCGGACGGGCCGGATCATTGCGCCGCTCGCCTTTCATCGCCTGCGTGGCAGTGATCCGCAGAGCGGCAAGTCGGTCGACTTTCGCGGCATCGCAATGTGGATTTATTCGGATGACGATGGGGCGACATGGCAGGAATCGGCGAACTGGTGGGCCTTGCCCATGCGCAGCGGCACGGGCGTGCAGGAGCCCGGCATCGTGGAACTCGCCGACGGATCGCTCTTTTCATGGGGCCGCACGGATCAAGGCGCCCAGCAGGGCTTCCGCTCGACGGATGAGGGCAAGACATGGACGCCGCCCGAGCCGACGGAGCTAGAATCGCCCGTGTCGCCTGCGAGCATCCGGCGGATTCCGGGCAGCGATGATCTGCTTGCACTCTACAACGACCATTCGGGCAAGTTCCCTTTTCCAAAAGGCAAACGCAGTCCGCTGGTGGCGGCGATCTCCAGCGATGGCGGCAAGACGTGGCCCGTGCGCAAGTTGATCGAGGGCGATCCGGATGGCTGGTATTGCTACACGGCCATCCATTTTGTCGGCGACACCGTGCTGCTCGGTCACTGTGCGGGTGACAGCAAATTGGGCACATCTCTCGGCACTCTGCGCATCCGGCGCATCAGCCTCGACTGGCTGCGGCAGCCCTAGTTTTGCCGCTTACCACACCTCCTACTCTATTCTCACCCCCCTGATGAAACTCACGCTGCTCCTGCTCCTTCTCTCCACCACATTGCACGCCACGGAGTTCTTCGTGAACAAGCAAGGCCTGGACTCGAATGCGGGCACGAGCCGCGCGGCGGCGTTCCTCACGATTCAAAAGGGCGTGGATGCCTTGCAGCCGGGAGACACTTTGACCATCGGGCGCGGCGAGTATGCGGAGGCGGTCGCGAGGAAGGGGCTCGGCAATGCGGAGGCGGTGACGGTGATTCGTGCGGAGATGCGGGGCACGGTGCTGCTGCGCGGGGATGTGGACGCGCCGGTGTTCAAGCCGGTGGCGGGGTCGCAGCAGACTTTCGTGGCGGATTTCAAAGGGTCGGCGCAGGCGGTGTATGAGGTCGATACCTGGTCGCGGATGGGGGAGCGCGCGACGTTGACCGAGGTGGAGTTTCAGCCGGGCAGCTACTTTTATGATGCGGTAGCGGGGCGGCTCTATGCTTCCAGCACGGACTTGCGCTCAGCGGAGCAGCATCGTTACAGCGTGTCGGTGCTGGGGCGTCACGGTCTGGAATTGGAGAAGCCGGTGCGCGTGGTGCTGGATGGCCTCGCCGTGCGCGGGTTCGAGACCAGTGGAATGGGCAGCTCGCGGACGTTGTTTGGAACCTGGGGTCTCATCTTCCTCGGTGCCCGCGACTGCATCATCCGCGACTGCACGGCTTTCCTGAATGGTGGAGGCATCTGCATCGCCAGCGAGGGCGAAGGGGGCAATCTGGCCGAGGGTTGCACGGGCTATGGAAACAGTTCGCCGCACAACACCTCCGAGTGCGCAGGCGTGTTGCTCTATCAAAGCAAGAATGACGTGGCGCGAAACTGCGTGGGCTATCGCTCCATCGGCGTGGGCGTGCGGATCTACGGGCTCGCGGCAGAGCATGGACTGATCGATCACTGCCTGGGCTGGGGCAATGAAGGGCCGGATGTCGGCATCAAATCCGGCCAGGCGGCGACTTGCGCGGCGAAGAACTCCGTGGGGCTCGGGCATTTTCCGGTGCTCAATGTCTCAAACTCCATCCTCGGCGGCCCGAATATCTATGTGCCTGACGACAAGATCACCAAAGACAACATCCTCCTCCCTGCCGAGCGCGTGAATCGCGACCAGGAGTTTGCCGATCCGCTGAACTTCGATTTCCGGCTGCAATCGACCTCCACGATGCGAAACTCGGCACCGGATGGAAAAGATCGCGGGCCGTTTCCCTACCAGACGAATGTGTTCTTCGTAAAGCCGACCGGCGATGACGCAGCGGATGGGCTGTCGATGACCGGAGCGTGGAAAACGCTGGCCCGCGCGGTGCAGAACGTGCGTCCCGGTGATACGGTGTATTTGGAGCCGGGTGTCTATGCGGGGCGTGTGACGATCCGTGCGGGAGAGGCGGGCGCGGAGAAGGTATCATGGCGTGGGCGGGGTGCGGGCAAGGTCGTCATCACCGATGATTTCCACATTGAAAACAGCACCAGCGTCGAGTTCGAGCGGCTGCACTTTTCAGGAGCCGTCATCGCCAGCGCGAGTGAGGGCGTGCGCTTTCACAACTGCCGATTCATGGGTAAGGACGCCAACCTGTCTGCCAGCAAGGTCGCAACCTTGAAGGTCACTCACTGCGAGTTCACCGGGTTTGCCGGGGCGGCACTCCGTCTCAACGAATGCCAGCAAGCGCACCTCAGCAGCAATCTCTATGACAACCGAACCGCGCCTGCGGTCGAGATTCGCGGTGGCACGCCGAAAGATCCCGCGATCCGATACAGCGACTACCACAGCTACGCCGATGCAGCGCGTGTATGGAAACTCGGGGACGGCGTGATGTCCCTGCCCCAGGTCCAGCAGACGCAGGACACTTACTCGCGCGTCGTCGCACCGCTTTTCTCGAACCAGGACGGCACCGCCACTTTGACAAACCCCGCGCCCTTCATGGGCCTCGGCGCACTCGGGCAGAGCGTCGGGTTTCATCAGGACCGCATGTCGAACACGCTGGAGATGACCGCGCCGGTGCTTCACTCCGTGGGCACCACCACGGCGAATATCGAATGGCTCGTCACCCACGGAGCCGTCTGCGAGGTGGCCTGGGGCGACACGCCGGAGTGCGCCAATCGCGTGAAGTTCCACGTCGGCGTCACCACCGACAATCACCGGAGCTTCAGCCTCACGGGCTTGCAGCCTGGGAAGACCTACCATTTCAGCATCGTCTCTCTCTCCGCGGCGAATCCGTTTGATGGAAAAGGTAAGCCCGAGGTCATCGACCCGAAATTCGGCGTGATTTCCTTCACCACCCAAACCGAGCAACCCGCACCGAAAACCTATTATGTGGCGACCGACGGTGACGACGCAAACTCCGGCCTAAAGCGCGGCAAAGCGTGGCGCACCGTCGGCCATGCAGCCTCAAGCATCCGCGCGGGAGACACGGTCTTAATAGGTGGCGGCACCTATTCCGAAAAAGTGCGCGTGCGCGTGTCGGGCGACAAGGGGCTGCCGATCCGCTTCAACTCCATGCCGGGAGAAAGGGTCATCTTCGACGGCAACGAAAGACGCCTGGATGCCGCCTGGGTCATCAACGGCAAAACGAACATCGAGCTGGACGGCATTTACTTCCGGCAGATCGGCCTGCAAGGCGGCGGCAACAGCGGCTCGCGCGTGATCAATGTCAGCCACAGCACCGATGTCAGCATCCGCCGCTGCCTGTGGGATGGATATGGCAAAGGCTACGCGCCGGGCTTTGTCTGTGCGTGGAACAGCGAGAACCTGCGCATCTCAAACTGCGTCATCGCCCGCAGTTTCGATGGCCTGGAAGTCTCGAACTGTCCGGGCTTCATCCTCGAAAACAATGTCTTCGTCTGCAACCTCATCCAGACGACGAAACTCTCCACCAAGGCCACGGTAAGGAACAACATCTTCACCGACAGCATCCCCACCAAGGTCAAAGTGCCTTTGCAACAGTATGGCGCCCAGACCGGCATCGAAGATCACAACAACTGCTACTTCCTCCGCGCGCCCGACGAAGAACGCCAGCTCTTCTGGGTGCTGAGCTTTTCCGAAGGCGGCACGAACCTCGGCCACACCCGCATGAGTCTGGCGGACTACGAACGGCGCGTCCGCCCCACCGGCTCGATCATCGCCGATCCGCAGTTCCCCGCGATCCAGAAACTCGATCCCGCCAAGGTCGCGAAGTTCCCCATCGACTCGCTCGCCAGCCCTTTCGACTTTCAGGATGTCTTCGCCACGAATCCCGAAGTCGTAAAGCGCGGCATGGGCCTGCAACCGGAAGCGTTCGCGGACATGATCAAGAAGTAGAACCCGCACACCATGAAAAACATGACCACGACCAACCGTCGCACTCTTCTCATAACATCTTCCACGAACTTTATAAAACTCACCCTGCTCCTGCTTTTATTCTCCACCACATTGCACGCCACGGAGTTCTTCGTGAACAAGCAAGGCCTCGACTCGAATGCGGGCACGAGCCGCGCGGCGGCGTTCCTCACGATTCAAACGGGCGTGGATGCCTTGCAACCGGGAGACACACTGACGATTGGGCGCGGCGAGTATGCGGAAGCCGTCGCGAGGAAAGGGCTTGGCAGTGCTGAGAAGGATACGGTGATTCGTGCGGAGATGCGGGGCACGGTGCTGCTGCGCGGGGATGTGGACGCTCCGGTGTTCAAACCAGTGCCGGGGTCGCGGAACACTTTTGCCGCCGATTTCACAGGCGATGTCCAGGCCGTGTATGAAGTGGACACATTGAAGAGACTCGGCACCCAAGCCACCCAGGCTGAGGTGGAGTTTCAGCCGGGCAGTTCCTTCTATGATGCGGCGTCGTCGAAACTTTATGTCTCCAGCACGGACCTGCGTCCAGTAGATCAGCATCGCTACAGCATTCCCGTGGCGGGAGCGCATGGGTTAATGCTGGAGCAGCCGAAACGCGTGGTGCTGGATGGCCTCGCGGCGCGTGGTTTTGAAAAGACTGTCATGCAGACGTGGCACACGGAGGCGTGCACCTGGGGCATTGTTTTAAAAGAGGCGAAGGATTGTGTGATCCGCCACTGCACGGCCTTCCTCAATGGCGGCGGCATCCTCACGCGCAGCGAAAAAGAAGGCGGTAACTTACTCGAAGACTGCGTCGCCTACGGCAACACCTCGCCGCATGGTTTTGAGTGTGGCGGCGTGGTCGCTGTCGCTGTCCGCAATGACACGCTGCGACGCTGTGTGGCCTACAAATGCGGAGTGGGAGTCCGTATTTATGGGGGTGAAGGTTACGGTCTCATCGAGAACTCCCTGGGCTGGGGCAACGTGCTCGATCTTGGCATTAAGGGCGGTAAGACGGGAGAAATCTCCGACGTGCGTGATTCCGTGGCGCTGAGTCATCTGCCGTCGCATCGGGAGGTGGTCCGCTCGATCATTGGTTTCATGAACATCTACCTAGACGAGGTGAAGGCGGGTACCGACACCTCGATTCGCTTGAACTTCGAGCGCGTGAAACGGGACCAAGAGTTCGCCGACCCGCTCAACTTCGACTTCCGCCTGCAATCAACTTCCACGATGCGCGGCAGCGCGCCTGACAAGAGTGATCGCGGGCCATTCTCGTATCAGGCGAATGTCTTTTACGTGAAGCCGGATGGTGACGATTTGGCCGATGGTCTCTCGGTGAAGACCGCGTGGAAGACGCTGGCACGAGCGGCGAAGGAGCTGCGTGCTGGCGACACAGTTTACTTTGAGCAGGGCGTGTATGATGGCGATGTCACCATCAAGGGCGGCAAGGCTGGCGCAGCGCCATTCTCGTTGCGTGCTCGCGGCACGGCGCGAGTCTTGATGCTGGGCGCGATCCAAGTGGAGGGCAGTCACGGGATCGAGTTTGAGCGGTTGAACTTCGCCAGCGCCGTCAGCGTGACCGCGAGTGAGAAGATGCGCTTCAACAACTGCCGATTCTTCGCGAAGGACAAGGGTCTGCACGCGAATCAGTGCGCCGGATTGACGATCACTCACAGCGAGTTCACGCGCTTTGCGCAGGCTGGCGTGCAGCTCGATGGCTGCACGGGCGTGGAACTGAGCAGCAATGTCTACGACAACCGACAAGGCCCGGCGGTCGCGTTTCGCAGCGCCGCAGAAGTCACGTCGGCGCTGCTATACAGCGACTACAACAGCTACGCCGACGCCGGCAAAGCGTGGATGGCAGGCGGCAAGGCGGTCTCGCTGACCGACGCGCGCAAGGCATCGCATGACATCTATGCTCGCGAGTTCCCGTCCGTCTTTGTTATGCACGATGGCATTCCTGAGGTGACGGATCGCATCGCACTCGCCGTCGGTGGAGCCTTGGGCAAGAGCCTCGGCATTCACCAGGATCTCATGTCGAACACGCTTTGCATGACGGCGCCGACGCTGCACTCCGTCACCGCCACCACGGCGAACATCGAGTGGCAGATGTCGCGCGGCTCGGAGTCTGGCCTCGCGTGGGGTGAAACTCCTGCCTGTGAGACTCCAGGAAAGTACAAGGTCACCAACGATGACGATACCTTCCGCAGCTTCAGTCTCACCGGCTTGAGGCCGAGCACGACTTATTACTTCAAGCTCACGTCGGCCAAGCTCATCTACCCGCTGGATGATCAAGGTCCGGGTGAAGTGGTCAACCCGAAGTATGAGGCCATCTCCTTCACGACGAAGGCCGCCGATCCAGCGCCGCGCACGCTCTATGTCGCCACCGATGGCCGCGACTCTGCCTCGGGCCTTGAGCGCGGGAGCGCCTGGCATTCCATCGCGCACGCGGCCTCGCAGGCTCTGCCTGGAGACACCGTGATGGTGGCGGGCGGCACTTACATTGAGAAAGTCCGTGTGCGCACCACTGGCACCAAAGAACGCCCGATCAAGTTCAGAAGCATCCCAGGTGAAAAAGTTATTCTCGATGGTAGTGGTCGGCGCATCGAAACGGCCTTTGTCATCAACGGAAAAAACGACATTGAGGTAGATGGTTTCTATTTCCGGGATTTCCGTATGGGCGGTCAGGGCAACTGTTCTCAGCGCGTCATCAACGTGAATCAAAGCCACCGCATCACGCTGCGTCGCCTACTTTGGGACGGACGCGGCGCGGGCTACTCCGGCGGCCTGCTCATGGGGGCGGACAGCAGCGACGTGCTCGTGTCAAACTGCGTGATAATACGCGGTTCAGACGGCATGGAGGTGACCAGTTGTCCCGGCTTCCGCGTGGAGCACTGCGTCTTCATCAGCCACATGATTGAGGCCGTGAAGCTCGGCACGCCCGCCACGCTGAGCAGCAACATTATCTGCGACAGCAGCGCCTTCAAAGCGAAGAACAACATCCATTTCATGTCCTTCGGGAATCAGGACGCCATCGTGGATCGCAACAACTGCTACTTCCTCCGTGTCCCTGAAACCGAACGCACGCTTTACTGGGTCCTCAACTTTAAGGAAGACGGGAAGGTTCTCGGGCACACGCGCATGACATTGCCCGAATACAAGAAACGCGTCGCTCCCACCGACTCCGTCATGCTCGATCCCCAGTTCGCGATCTTCAAGCGGCTCGACCCCGCCAAGGTTCCCGCATTCTCCATCGACCAGTTTGTGGACACCAAAGTCCCGCTCGATTTCCCCGATCTTTTTGCCACGAATCCTGAAGTCGTGGTGCGCGACATGGGTTTACAACCCGAAGCGTTTGCGGACATGGTAAAAAAATAAACCGTTCTCCCCTATGAAAAACATAAATACCACCACCCGCCGCACTTTTCTCAAAACATCTGCCCTAGCCGCTGTGGGCATTGGATTATCAGCACGCTCATGGGCGCAGGTGCGTGGCGCTAATGACGATATTCGCTTCGGCGTTGTGGGGTTCAAGGGGCGGGGACGCTCGCACATTACCGACATTCTGAAAGTCAAAGGAGCTCGTATCGTAGCGCTTTGCGACGTGGATCAGACGGTGCTGGAGACCGAGGCGCAGAGGCTCAAAGCCATCGGGCACACCGTCAAAACCTACACGGACGTACGCCAGATGCTTGAGAGCTCGGAGATTGACGCGATTTCCACAGCCACGCCAAACCATTGGCACGCACCAATTACCATCTGGGCATGTCAGGCGGGGAAAGATGTTTATGTCGAGAAGCCGGTGTCCCACAATATCTGGGAAGGTCAGCAAATGATCGAAATCGCCCGCAAACACAGCCGCATCGTGCAGAGTGGCACCCAGAGCCGCTCTCATAGTGGAATGCAGGAGGCAGTCGCCTGGGTTCATGCAGGAAACCTCGGTAAAATAACCTTGGCACGCGGGTTATGCTACAAGCGGCGTCCCAGCATCGGCAAGGTCACTGGCCCGCAAGCCGTCCCGTCTCATATCAACTACGACCTCTGGACAGGACCTGCACCGATGGAGCCTTTGATGCGGAAAGAACTGCACTACGACTGGCACTGGGTGTGGGAGACGGGCAATGGCGACCTCGGGAACCAAGGCATTCACCACATGGATATTGCCCGATGGTTTCTTGGCGAAAAAGACCTGGCGCCTCACGTGTTCAGTATCGGCGGACGCGTCGGCTATTTAGACGATGGAACCACGCCTAACACGCAGATTATTCACCATGCCTATGCTGCTGTGCCGCTCATTTTCGAAGTGCGCGGCCTCCCTGCCAAGGCGAGTCGCGAACCGATGGACTCCCTGCTTGGTGTCTCAGTGGGCAATATCATTCATTGCGAGCATGGCTTTCTACTCCTCGGTGACGGTTCCATCGCGGCCTATGACCACAGCGGGCGCACCCTGCGCAGCTTTACGGGCATCTACCAAAACCATCATGCCAATTTCGTGAAGGCGATTCGCAGCCGTTTGGCAAGCGACCTCACTGCAGACATCAGCGAGGGACATATTTCAAGCACGCTGTGTCACGTCGCCAATATCTCACACCGACTGGGGCAGCAGGCGTCTCAGGGAGAAATTCGTGAGAGAATTAAAGACAACAAAGACTGCACCGAAGCCTACGAACGGATGCTGGCGCACCTTGATGCCAACGGAGTCGACAGCAATAAGGAGAAACTGATTCTCGGCGAAGCACTCAGCATTGATCTGAAAACCCAGCGCTTCGTGGGCAATGACCGCGCCAACGCGCTTCGAACGCGTTCTTATCGCGCACCATTCAGTGTTTGAGCCCGATGCTTTTGCCCCCATGAACACGCGCCGCCAATTCATCGCCGCAATTGCTGCTTCTGCAGCCGCCTCCTCGCCTAAGGTTGTTTTCGCCGCAGACGCGAAAAATGTGCCAAAAAACAGCGTCTCGCTTTCTGGGAGGAATGGACCGGAGTTTGGATCCGTGGACGCCGTGATCCAGAAGCTAAAAGGAGGTCCGGATCTGCCGTTGTCGTATCTTCATGGGGATTATCAGGATCCTGAGGCGTACAAAGCTAAAGGACGGGCGAAGGTGCAGGAGTTGCTGCAATACGCGCCCGCGAAGTGCGACCCGAACGCGGAGATTGTTTCGCGCAAGGACTGCGGCGACTACATCCGCGAGGAGGTGCGCTTCAATACCACGCCGGTGTTTCGCGTGCCCGCGACCGTCTTGATTCCGAAGAAGGCAAAGCTCCCCGCGCCGGCTGTCATTGCGCTGCATTCCCACGGCGGCCAATACCTGTGGGGCCGGGAGCGCGAGGTCGAAACCAGCGATGCGCTTCATTCGACGCTCAAGGAAATGCGGGATCGCGGCTATAGCGGTAATGCTTACGGCATCGAGTTAGTTCGGCGTGGGTATGTCGTCATCTCCATCGATATGTTTTACTGGGGCGAGCGACGAGTGGTTCTCGATGAGGATCCTCCGGAGTTGAGGGAGCGGTTAATGACACTCACTTACGAGGAAGTGAAGGCCTATAACAACCGCTGCAACCGCGATGAAGAATTCATGGCGAAAACCTTGTTTTGCGCCGGAGTGACTTGGGCTGGAATTATGGTGTGGGACGACATCCGCACTGTGGACTACCTCCTCACGCGCTCCGATGTGGATCCGAATCGTATTGCCTGCGTCGGCCAAAGCGTCGGTGGAATTCGCAGCGCCTATCTCGCTGCGCTGGATGATCGCATTAAAGCTGCGGTCGTGAGCAGTTGGATGTGTTCCTTTCCCAATCAGCTCGCGGCCCACATCCGTGGCATCGGCTTCACCAAGATCATCCCAGGCATCTATCACCACATGGACTATCCGGACATCGCCTCTCTTGCGATGCCGAAGCCGCTTATGATCATTAACGGCAGTCAAGACCGTCTCTTCGAACCCGCCGGTGTCCACGCCGCCCACGAAAAAATTGCCCGGTGCTACGCCAAAGCCGGCGCGCCAGAGCGCTTCAAGAGTATCATTGAAGACGCACCGCATGAATTCAACGCAGCACGACAGGCGGACGCCTGGGCGTGGTTTGATCGGTGGCTTTAAGCGGACACAAAATATCGACGCCCCAATTCTGCGTGAACCCAATCCTTACCCTCGACGAACTCGAACACGAATTAAGCCGCCCGACGTTGGGCGTGCTAGAGACACTGCAAGCGTTGGATGGAGATGTGATGGTACTTGGAGCGGGAGGCAAGATGGGGCCGACGCTCACGCGAATGGTGCGGCGAGGCTTGGATGAGATTGGACACAAGCAGCGGCGGGTCATCGCGGTGTCGCGTTTTTCTTCGGCAAAGACTGCTACATCGCTTCGGCGGCAGGGCGTGGAGACGATTGCGTGTGACCTTACGGATCGCGCCGCCGTGACGTCGTTGCCGGAGGTTGCGAATATCATCTTCATGGCGGGACAAAAGTTTGGAACCAGCGATGCCCCAGAGCTGACATGGGTGATGAATACACTCGTGCCAGCCATTGTGGCGGAGCGGTTTGCACAGTCACGCATCGTTGTGTTTTCGACGGGTTGCGTGTATCCGCTAGTGGCTGCGAATGGTCCGGGATCACGTGAAGACGATGCATTGGGGCCTCCTGGTGAGTATGCGAACTCGTGCGTGGGACGTGAGCGGGTGTTCACTCACTTTGCAAAACAGAGCGGCACGCGCGCCTTGATGTTCCGGCTCTGTTATGCGATCGATTTGCGATACGGGGTGCTCTGCGATGTGGCAAAAAAAGTGGCA
>Ga0114971_10001073_pt1 | contig 18509 bp, 17 predicted proteins | sample M_140625_MF_Meta_FD_87320 | JGI IMG/M metagenome (GOLD analysis project Ga0114971, IMG submission 87320) | Freshwater microbial communities from Lake Montjoie, Canada to study carbon cycling - M_140625_MF_MetaG | ecosystem: Environmental > Aquatic > Freshwater > Lake | place: Lake Montjoie...
CAGTTCACATTTCTGGCAAGCAGCAACAACACTCTTAGCGTGGAAGATGAGTTCGCAACAATCAGTGCGAATTCAGTGTCATGGAACGCCAAAAACCCCGCCACGGCGTATGGTGGTTACTACACGTTGGGCTTGGAGACAGCTGCTGCGGACTTGATTCCAAAGATTGGCACCAAACCAGAGGTATCGCAGGGGCATGGCTTCCTCGCGCTCAATGTCGCTCCGGCTAGTGGCGCGATGCGGTTTTCTGGTGTACTTGCCGATGGAACTAAAGTCACGGGATCGAGTGTCGTCGATGGCGTGGGTGGGGTGCCAATGTTCATTCCGCTTTATACTTCCAAGGGCACGCTGTTCGGCGATATGTCGATTTCAAAAGCAACAGCAGGCAAGCCCTTGACGGCGGCGCTCTCTTGGAGCAAGCCAGCAGGTATTCCGAAATCACCCAATGCGAGTGGATTTGACGATGTGTCGCTCACGGCCATAGCGGGAAGCGGAGCTTTTATCGCCCCTGCGACTACGAGCTTTAACCCCATTACATTGAAATTCAGTGCTTCAAACTGGTCGGGAGATCCTGCGTCTTTAAGCGATTTCAATCAAGGATTCGAAGTGAATAGGGGGCGGATTTCGCCAAAATCACCAATTAACAATGGAGTCAAGGCCACTTGGAATCTGCGCACAGGTCTCTTCCAAGGGGCGTTTAAAGATTCGCAATCGCGCCTTGGCCGCTTTCAAGGAGTGATGCTTAACAATGGAGGTTTAAAGCTTCGGGGCACCTTCCAGTTGCCGAATACGGCAACCTTGCCCACATATTTCCTAGGTGGGACAGTCGAAAATTGATCCCTAAAATTTCGACTTCGTTCAATGTTGGAAATGGGAACTTCGTGTTGTGGCTAGTTTTTGTTTCTCCTCGATTTCACTAATGGAGTATATCGCCTTCTCTCGTTCTTGACTGTGTGGCAGGAAGTCTTTTAGTTAATCATTTTCAATGTCGTTCCGATTTTCACTGATATGTCTCGTCGTGCTCTTGGCGACCCACTTGCCTGTGTGCGGTCAAACACCTGAGCCGAGAGAAACCCCCGCTGCAACGAATCCGAGGCAAGTGGTCAATGCGGAGACGACCTCTGATGAGCAAGTTCAATTTGATGCGGCCAAAGCGGCAGACGAGTCTGGATCAGCTTCCAAGGCTGTCTCGAAATACCGTAGGTTCATCAAAAAAAATCCGGCGTCTCCGCTGGCGGTTCAAGCGCAATATCGCATCGCCGAGCTATACGAATCCCTTGGCGAGCCGGCAAAGGCGTTTGAGGCCTACCAGAAATTAGTCACCCAATATCCTGATACCCCGAATTTCGAGAAGGCGATCGGGCGTCAGGTTCTCATTGCAAACGAATTTCTTGGAGGGAAAAAAACCAAGTTTCTCGGTTTGGAAGTCGTGCCTGGTTCCGAGCGCGCGGAGGAGATGTTCGCCTCGATCATAAAAAACGCGCCTTACAGCAAAAATGCAGCCGTGGCGCAGTTCAATCTGGCCCTCAGTTACGAGCGACAAGGCAAGCTGAAGGAAGCCGCCGCCGCTTATCAGAAGGTCCTCGACAACTATCCGAACAGCTCCATCGCGGACGACGCTCTATATCAGATCGGCTACATCTACATGAGGGTCGGGGATAGTGGAAAATCCGAAGATCTGACATCACTCATCACGTCCAAAAACACGTTCGAAGATTTCCTTTTGCAACATCCTAAAAACGAAAAAGCAGCCCAAGCCCGCGAGAATCTGAAGAAAATGTCGGAAAAGGAATCCTCCGACATCTTTGACATCGCGAAATTTTACGATCGCTCAAAAAACTATCGTGCGGCGGCTATCTACTACAATGATGTGATCCGCCGCTCGCCAGGCACGGAGTATGCGAAACTGGCCAAGGAACGCGTTCAGGAATTGCGCAGCGAGGCGGGCGATGATGCCCTGCGCACGGGTCCCGAGCGGGCCGAAACAGGAGAGAAGGCCTCGCTTCGTCGCCGCCTGCAGGCGCAAGTGGAGACCTCTGCCCTCGCCGACTTCAATGGCCCGCCCCGCCGAGATATCGTACCGGACGAAGTGCCTGTGGACAACAAGCCGAAGCTCCGCACGGGATCGCGAGATGTAGCCCCGATGCCTTCCATCGAGCCTGCCCTGCCCAATCCATGAAGTCTTTCTTCGTCCTTCTATTGGCCTGTGTTTTTCTCGTCTCCGGTTGCGGCTATAAGCTCGGGGAGGTCCGCCCAACAGCGATGCGTTCGGTCCGAACCCTTTCGGTGCCCAATTTTAAAAATGACACCTTCGAGTCTCGTGTCGAGGTGCTCTTTGCAGACGCCGCCGTGAAGCGCTTGCAGCAGGATGCCACCTACCGATTGGTCAATTCCAACGAGGCCGACGCGATCTTAAGTTGCACGATCACCAGTATTGAATCGGCTTCTTTGCGCTCGCTTGTTTCCGACGTTCTTGCGACTAGGGAATTCGGTTTAATTGTGAATGCCAAGTATGAGGTTGTTGATCAAAGTTCTGGCGCCATTCTCATGCAAGGAAGTGCATCCGGAAAATCCTCCTTCTTCAGTGGAAACGACCTCCAAACATCCAAGCAGCAGGCCCTCTCCAATGCGGCCTTGGATCTAGCCGACAAACTCACCGCTCAGGTCACCGAGGGTTGGTAGGATCGGCTAATCCCAGAAATTTTTTTGACAGGATTTCAGGATGAACAGGATTTACAGGAATGGGTTTCCGGTACGGAGTGCTCGCATGAAATTAATCTGTGTTCGGAGCCCGCGTCTTCGGATCTTACTTTGGTCGGGTGTATTTTCTTTTACTGAAAGCGGCCTAATATCGTGCTGACCATCGTCCCCACACCTATTGGCAATCGGCAGGATATCACCTTGCGTGCGCTGGAGGCCTTGCAAGCTGCTGATGTCGTCGCTGCCGAGGATACCCGCCACAGCGGCATGCTCCTCCAGCATCTTGGCATCAAAAAACCCTTTGTGAGTCTCCATGAGCATAACGAAGCCGCCCGCGTCGAGGAGTTGGCTGGCCGCATGGCATCGGGAACGAAGATCGCCTTGATCACGGATGCCGGAATGCCAGGAATCTCGGATCCAGGCCACCGCCTCATCAAAAGCTGCATCGAGCGTGGACTGCCGGTCACAGTTTTGCCGGGTCCGTCCGCAGTCATCACCGCGCTGGTGGGTTCGGGATTTCCGACCGACCGGTTTTTCTTCGGTGGGTTCTTGCCCGTCAAGAGTGGGCGCCGAGCCAATGAGATCGCGCTGGCGGCAGCGAGATCCGAGACGAGCATATACTTTGAGTCGCCCCACCGAATCGAACGCACGCTTGAAGCACTCCATGCGGCATGCCCCGACCGACCGGTCTGCGTGGCTCGCGAGTTGACGAAGACTTTCGAGGAGTATCGCCGTGGATTGCCCGCTGAGGTGTTGGCGCATTTCCAGAAACATCCGCCAAAGGGGGAAATCACGCTTGTGATTTCCGCTGATGGCAAAAAAAGAAAACCGGACATCGAGGATCGGGAGGTATGATCGCGGGAAGGAGGTTGCCGCCCCTTCTGCCTCATCAGCGTGGGATGCGCGTCTTTATCTTCCTCGCGGTGCTTCTGGTGCTGGGTATGTGTTATTTTTCGGGGAGTGCTTTATTCAAATGGCCTTGTGTTTTTCATGCGATGAGCGGACTTCCTTGCCCGCTTTGCGGAGGGACGCGGGCGGCGTGCGCGATTTTGCACGGCGATCTACCAAGTGCGCTACGGCTCAATGTCACCGCGCTCCCTGCGCTGGTCGCTCTGATCGGTGTCGGATTCCTCTGTGCTTGGGAAACTCTGCGCGGAAGGGCGCTGGCGGATTGGACTGGGGTCATCCAACGGAATGCACGGTGGTTTCCCTTGGTGATCCCGCTGCTGCTCGTCTGGTGGATTCCTCACCTCATTGGTGCGATCAAAGACTCAAAGTCGGAATTAGTGAATTTGAAAAACCCCATCGCGGCCACGCTCCGAAACTGGCTCGGAACCGCGCGCTGACCGCGCGGAAAATCAAACCCGGCTGAACCGCGCGATGAGTTCGATTTCGGCTGTTTGGGGAAACATGTCGACCGGTTGAACTCGATCGAGGGCGTAGGTGGGCATGAGTTTTTTTGCATCCCTAGCAAAAGTGGCGGGATCACAGGAAATATAAACAAGGGTTTCCGGCGGGTGGCTGAGAATCGTATGAACGACGTCGGGTGAAAGCCCCTCTGATGGCGGATCGACAAGAAGGACCACATGGGATTCCGTTGTCTCTGGGAGGGAGTCGCGAAGATGGTTTTCGACCGAACCAGAGATGTAGGTTTCCTGTTCCGTCGCATCCCTGCGCGCGGCCCGAACAGCGGCATCACTCCATTCGATACCGATGATCTTTTGAAATCCGGCAAGCAGTTTTTTGGAAAAAAAGCCCGCGCCGCAATACGCATCGACCAGCAGATCGCCGCTGGGAGCCATTTCTTGAGCGATCCCGGCGAGCAGTTCCGCAGCTCCATCGTTCACTTGGGAAAACCCCTTCTGATCCGATTTTTTGCGCAACGTGATGCGGGAGTCATAGCCTGGACGCGAATCGCGCAAGGCGGCGAGTTCGGTATTCACGCTTTCGCTCCCGATTGGGCAGGCAACGACATCCACAAGGTGGTGGGATTTGCGGTGGTAAAATCCAATTTGCCCTCGGTTCACATGAACCGACAGGCGGTTGCGGTATCCCCAGGTCTCCGGGGAGGCTAGCATGGGGTGGACTTCGGTGGTGGTGATCCCACCCACACGCCGAAGCAAGTCGGCAACCTGCGTGGTTTTTGTTTCGAGTTGGAGGGCATAGTCCATGTGCTGATACGAGCAACCTCCGCACTCGCCAAAAACGGGGCATTTTGGAACAAGGCGTCGAGGAGACGCCTCCAAGATTCGGATCAAATCCGCTTCGGCATGGTTTTTCTTCGATTTCACCACTTGCACGAAGACGCGTTCGCCGGGCAATGTTCCGTGAACAAAGCAGACCCGCCCATCCGGCAGTCGTCCCACACCCGCGCCACCGTAGGCGATACTTTCAATTGAGATAGTCGTTTCCAAGCTGGGGAGGGTAATTCGTTATCGAGCATTCGACCAAACAAAAAAACAAAACGTTAACGCAAAACGGATATTCGACAGAATTTACAGAATTTAAAAAATTGCACGGAGAGATTTGCCTCCCCCTAGAGGGAATCCTAATACCAAAAGCCGCTTACTTTTGGATTTTAGTAGAGGGGCACAGCGCGTCTCGCCTGTGTGCTGCGGTCTGCTCCTTTGGTTCCGATGGGCAGGGTGCGAGAAAGCAGACCAGTCTCCACATGGCCGAGACGGCCATGGCCCCCTTTTCCGCTGCAAAGTCTAATTTCAAAGGGACAATGGTATAAACCATCTATTCTGTGGATTTTGTTCATTGATTCAGATACGCCTCACCCTTGCAGGGCAGCCTGCGCCAGTCGTTCTCCGCTGCGCTTCGGTTGCCCTCCCTGGGCTACACTGTTGACTCGTTCGCTCCCGCTCAACTCGCCCTTCGGGCCAACCTTCGGTTGCTCTATCTCTCGCCTGCCCCGGCGCTCGATTGTCTTTCCCGTTGAACTATGCGCTATCGCGCGGGTGTTCTCCGCTGCGCTTCGATTCTGTCTCAAACTTCTTCAAAAGCTGGATTCGAGATTAACGCTTTTTTTGCAGATGGAGAATGGATTTTCCCTTTCCCCAAAGCGAAGCGGGGTTAGAGATAGGATATGTATTTTGCCTATCGCCGTTGGCTGGTCTCCGTTGCGATCTTACTCGCGTTCGCCGTGCCTCTGCTCGCGCAAATCCAGAAGGGCGAGACCTTGGTTAAAGCGACCTTGATTGCCGATACGGCAGCGGTTGTTCCCGGGAAGGATTTTCAAGTTGGCCTTCTTTTGGAAATGGCTCCCGATTGGCACACCTATTGGGAATACAGCGGCGATGCGGGTTTCCCGACCCGTGTGCAATGGACGTTGCCGGAGGGATTCCGCGCCGGGGCTATCCAGTGGCCCGCCCCCGAGGCGAAACTTGAGGCCGGTGACATCCAAACCTACGCCTACGGGAACCGCGTCCTCCTTCTGACCACGGTCACGCCGTCAGCAATCGTGTCGGGAAGCGTGACGATCCGAGCCAAGGCTTCCTGGCTTGCCTGCAAGGATACCTGCATTCCGGGTGAAGCGGATGTTCAGCTGGTCTTGCCTGTGGGGGCTTCAGCGTCGCCCGATAATGTGGCGATCTTTGAAGAATATCGCCGTCAGATCCCTGTCGCTACCGCGCCCCCATTCACGCTGACCTGGCAGAGAAAAGGAAAAATACTCCAACTCAAGGTGGGAGGGTTACCTCCCGCGACCGCGATAGCGCTTTACCCTCTTCCCAGATTGGATCAAGCCGTAGGACACCCGAAGAGCGTTGCTCCTGACACGATGGAGTTGATCGTCGAGGGCGGCTTTCGTGGAGTTTTAGCTGTGGGTGAGGGGGCATCGATGCGGTCGTGGGTGGTGGAGGAGTCGCCTAGATCGGGGTTTGTTCAGGAGGCCACCGTCGCTCCGATGGGACTCTGGCTAGCTTTGTTCTACGGATTTCTGGGTGGGATGATTCTCAATCTCATGCCGTGTGTGTTGCCGGTGATATCGCTCAAAATCTTCGGCTTCATCCAGCAGTCAGGGGAGTCGCGGTGGAGGATTCTGTCGCACGGCATTGCCTTCATCGGCGGCATCTTCGCTTGGTTCCTGGGATTAGCGGCCGTCATTGTCGCTCTCAAATCCAGCGGGAGCGAGGTCACGTGGGCTTTCCAGTTTCAAAACCCTTGGTTCAATATTGTGATGGGGACAGTGGTTTTTGTTTTTGCCCTGAATCTCGCCGGGGTCTTTGAGTTCCTACTTCCTGGTCGCACCGCAACGGCTTTGGAAGCGGCAGGATCAAAGGGGGGGCACGCGGGGTCCTTTTTTCAAGGGGTCTTCGCGACCCTTCTAGCCACGCCCTGCACGGCTCCCTTTCTAGGCAGCGCGTTGGGGTTTGCATTCAGCCAGTCGGCTGCTGTGATTGTGGCCATGTTCGCGTCGGTGGCTGCTGGTATGGCGTTGCCCTATCTGCTTTTGACGGCCCAGCCGGGGTGGATGAAATTTTTACCGAGGCCGGGAATGTGGATGGAGCGATTGAAGCAGTTTATGGCCTTCCCTCTTTTTGCGACGCTCCTATGGATTTTTTCAATCCTGGGTGGTCAACGCGGCTTGGATGGGATGATCGCGTTTGCGGGGTTCCTTCTTTGCCTTGGACTTGCATGTTGGGTTTATGGAGCCTTCTGCGGACCGGTGGGAAGGCATCGGTTCCTTGCGCTCTGCATTATTGCGACGCTCTGTATTGGCGGGGGGTGGCATTTTCTCGGCCAGAAATTTGCCCTAGCAGGAAAAGCGGACACGACAGGCATGGACTGGGTTCCCTTTACTGAAGCGCGATTGCAGGCCGAGTTGGCGGCGGGTCGATCCGTGTTTCTGGATTTCACCGCGGACTGGTGCATCACCTGTAAATTCAATGAGCGGACGGCGATCGATACGGCCCTTGTTCGAGCGCTTTTTGCATCCAAGAAAGTGGTGCCGATGAAGGCCGATTGGACAAAGGCCAACCCCGAAATCACCGCTGCGCTCAAGAGCTTCGGGCGCGTGGGGGTTCCCTTTTACGTGATCTATCCGAGCGGGAATGGGAGCAATCCAGTCGTGCTTCCCGAGCTTCTGACCGAATCGATTTTGGCCGATGCTCTGAATCGTCTTCCGTGACAGCTTGCGTAAGCGAAATCGCAGTGGCAGTTTTAGGATCTATGAAAAAATCACTTCTTCTTCTGATGGCGCTGGCGGGATTTCTTCACGCTGACGTCGAGCCAGGCCAATCGGCGCCTGATTTCACGCTCCCGAATTGCGAGGGCAAACAAACGTCTCTCTCCGATTTTAAGGGGAAGGTGGTCGTACTCGAATGGATCAATCCAGGTTGCCCTTTCGTCAAAAAACATTATGTCTCCGGCAATATGCAAAAACTCCAAAAAGAGGCTGCCGAGAAGGGAGTGGTTTGGATTTCTATTTCCTCATCCGCTCCCGGAAAACAGGGTCATATGGCTGCGGGAGACGCTGCCAAATCCTGTGCCGAAAACGGCTCCCAAGCGACGGCCTTCGTCCTCGATGAAGAAGGGAAGGTCGGTCGAACCTATGGAGCTAAGCGAACCCCCGAGATGTATGTGATCAATGCAGAGGGGGTTCTCGTTTATCACGGCGCGATCGATGACAAAAAGTCTCCGGATCCTGCGGAGATCGCCGAAGCCAAAAATTATGTTCAAGCGGCGGTTACCGAAACGCTGGCAGGGAAACCCGTCTTCGTTCCGAGAACCGAGGCCTACGGATGTTCGATTAAATACGGAAACTGATCCTGCGATGGGTTCGATGAAGCTCTATTTCTCGGACTAGGGCGTTGTCGTTGCGGGTGTCGCTCTTGGAGCGAGTGGTGCCGCTGGAGTGCCTGTGGGTGCCGCTGGAGTGCCTGTGGTCGGGGCTGATGGAGCGGTTTGTGCCCCCGGAGTGGTTCGGATCGGTTCAGGCAGATCCAAGGCGATGAGTTCGGACATGGTCACAAACTTGTAGCCTTTAGCTCTGAGAGTGTCGAAAACGGCTGGCATTGCTTGCACGGTGGATGGGTGGATGTCGTGAGCTAGGATGATTGCTCCAGGAGCGGCTTTTTCCGTGATGAGTTTGGTCACATGCTCAGCATTGCGGATTTTCCAATCCAAAGAATCGACCGACCACAACGCAACAGTGAGCCCGAATTCTTCGTTGAGACGTTTGGTGATCGAGGCATTGATGGCGCCGTAAGGTGGACGCATGAGGGTTGTTTGAATGCCTGTGGCTTGATAAATCGCAGCATTGGTGTCAGCGATTTCTTTTTTTAGCGCGTCGGGAGCGAGCTTGGTGAGTTGGGGGTGAGCCCAACTGTGATTGGCAACCTCATGGCCCTCGGCAACGATGCGTTGAGCGATCTCAGGGTATTCGGCTACATTTTTGCCAACGAGAAAGAAGGTCCCCTTGATGCCGCGCTCTTTCATCATGTCCAAAAGCATAGGTGTCAGCTTCGGATGGGGGCCGTCATCAAAGGTCATGGCGATCTCGGACCCCGCGACATGGCACTTGTTGTAAGTGGCTTTTCTTGGGGGAAGGGGCGTTGGAGTGGGGGTTGGGGTCGGTGTAGATTCAACTAAGGGAGCTGTGACAACGGTCGGGAGACCTGTGACAGCGGCCTCGGCAGCGATCGATGGGCGCGTGGGAAGTTGAGCCTTGGCAGCTAGGGATGCCGCTGTGAAATGAACAGTAGCAATGGCAAAAGCCAGTGCCGCAAATGACCAGATTTTCAGTTTCATGGTGATGTGGAGAAAATTCGCACAAGAGGACTCAAATTCACAGAAAGTTTTAAAAGTGTCATCGAATCAAGGTTTCCATTGAAGTTTAGTTCCGATGGGAAGTATTTGCGCTGCACGAAGGATGTCCCAGTTAGCTACGCGAAATCCACCGATGCTTTCAAAGTTATTCATTTCCGAAGGCAAACTGGTCCCGTGCAATCCGAACGGAAGGGGGTCGTTATTGCCCTCCTTGGCCAGATTGATCCAAAAGATACCAGCAGGGTTATTTGGGCCTGGTGGGAGGACTTGGGCTGCGGGAAGGGTTGATTGAGCGGGAAGGGGTGTGGGATTCGGGTTGGTGTAAAAGGGGCTGGTTGTTTCAGATTGGGATACCCGCCGTTCTTGGTGCGTCGCCAAGGATGGACGCGGAATCGAATCCAGGATTTTCCATTCCCCGCGACCGCTTAATCCTGGGCGGGCCTTGGAAAGTGGCATTGCAGCCACGAGCTTCCCAGCCTTGCGGATCTCCAGCACGGACATCCCAGTTATGGATGCTGTCACAGCTTGCGCGGGATCAGAATCAGGTTGCGGGGATTTTTTGGGAACATTTTCGATTTCAAAAGGGGTGACATTTGGAACATGAAATAAAGTGCCGACAGGAGGATTGAGGCCAAGGGAGGGATTGGATTTGCGAAGGAAGGATTCATCGCAGTGAAAGCGCTCCGCAACGAATTCCCATGGAGATCGGTAAGCTAGAAATGGAGTGGATAGCAGTTCCTCATAGGTTGGGGGAGGATTGGGCGTGGGGTGGCCCTTTGATATTGGTGGGTGGGAATGCGCGGCTTTGGGTGGGGCAATGAATCGAAAGTCGGCGGCTCGGAGTGCGTAATCAGTCAAAGGTGATGAAATCTTACTCGTTACGGGAACTTCGCCATGCGCGCTTTGGTAGAGGTGAAGGATTTTTTGAAAATCGGCGTTAGGAGTGTCGCTTATCGGGCCGGTCGAAAATCCTTGTCGGTCGAGAAAAACACGTTGAGCGACAATGTCGATGGATGGGGATTGAGCTGGGGTGCCGTTATCCTTGGTTGGTGTGGCTTTTGTGGCAAGGCGAACCTGTGGTGGTGGGATTTGGAGGATCTGGCCGATGTGGATGAGGTCTGTGGTTAGTTGATTGTGTGTCTTTAAATCCGTCGCTGACACTTTGAACTTTTTAGCAATGCGAACTAAAGCGTCGCCTTTTTTGACTTCGTATGTGGCAGACAGTGACTCGATTTGGTGAGGTTGATGAGGTGGGGTCGTTGGGTGCAGTGCTGATATGTCATGGATGGGAAGTCCCCATTCCAAATCGGGATGAGATTCCACGCTCCACTTCCATTTTACAGCGCGTTCTAATCCCGGTTCAATGCGGGAAGCCGTCGGGCTCTTGGCAATCAGGGCGGAAGTGGCGATTGAGAAAAAAAACATCACTGCCAGGGGAGTGGCGAGCATTTGGGAACAAGAATTCATTGAGGAGGTCGATTAGGATCGAGATGATTGCAGCAAAGCGCGCTTTGTTTGAAGAGTCGCTTCTATGGCAGCGAGGGATTGCGTGTTGACGACATCGTTTTTTGTCAACCAACCTTTGCGGGCAATACCAACTCCGAAGATGATATCTTGAAGCCCTTCTGTCGTGTGAGCGTCTGGATTGATCGAGCATTTGACGCCTTTTTCACGTGCAAGCGGCCACCAGCGCCAATCCATATCCAAGCGACGGGGATTTGCATTGAGTTCGATGATAGTTCCCGTCGCGGCAGCAGCATCAATGATGGCGGGAATGTTGAGTTGATAAGAGTCACGGCTCAGGAGGAGCCTCCCCGTGAGATGCCCGAGCATGGTTACATGGGGATTGGATATAGCCCGAATGATACGGGCCGTCATCTCTGGGCCGGGCATGGTGAAGGAGGAGTGGACGCTCGCAACCACATAGTCCAGCGAGGCGAGGATCTCGTCCGAGAAATCAAGGGAACCATCCTTGAGAATGTCGCACTCAATGCCGGTGAAAATCCGAAAATCGGGGTGAAGTTCATTGAGTTCGCGAATTTTTTCGACTTGAGCAGCGAGGCGTTTTTCATCGAGGCCGTTCGCTTGAAATGAGCTTTTGCTGTGATCCGCGATGCCGATGTAATCGAGGCCGAGTTCCTTTGCGGCTTGGACCATGTCCTCCAGCGAGGCTCTGCCATCGCTCGCGGTTGTATGATTATGGAAAGTGCCGCGAAGGTTCGACCATTCGATGAGGCGCGGCAGTTTGTGTTCCTCCGCCGCCTCAATTTCACCCATATTTTCACGAAGTTCGGGTTCCACGGGATCGAGTCCAAGGGCACGGTAGATATCGTTTTCCTCATGGATTTCCGGCAGTAGCTCGAGGAGTTCCTTTCCCTCTGCGGGGCTGAAGCGGTACTCGTTCAATGACCATCCTCGGGCGAGTGCCCGTGAACGCATGCGAACATTGTGCTCTTTGCTGCCGGTGAAGTAATTCAAGGCAAACGGAAATTCCTCGCCGCGAACGACGCGAAGATCGCACTGAATACCGCTTTTGAGGACGACGCTCGATTTGGTAGCTCCATTGGCGAGGATCGATTCGACCAAGGGATGGGTGGTGAAGAAGTTCATCACGCCCTCTGGGTTGCTTGAGGAGACGATGAAATCCAAGTCGCGGACAATTTCCTTTTTGCGTCTAAAACTGCCTGCGATCTGTGCGAGATTCACATCGGGATGGGCACGCAGGTCATCGAGGAGACTCGAGGCGAGCGCGGCTACATCTCCAAATCGGAATGCGCCGGCAAACTTGCGGATGTGTTCGATGGCCTTGAGAATGTTGGTCGCCGTTTTTTCGCCAAATCCGGGGAGTTCGGCTACGGAACCGCTCTTGCAGGCGCGCTCGAGCTTGGTGATCGAGTCGATACGTAAGGCATCCCAAAGGGCCTTGATTTTTTTGGCGCCGAGTCCCTGGAGGTCGAACAGCGTGAGAATATCAGGCGGGAATTCATCGCGAAGGTTGTCGTAGTAGGCGAGGCGTCCGTTGGTCGCGAGTTCCGTGATTTTTTCGCCGGTGGCTTTGCCAATCCCATCGATGGCGGTGAGCCGATCTTCGGCGATCAGTGTTTCAAGCGGTTCGGAGAGCGTCTCCAATGCGCGGGCGGCATGAGTGTAGGCGCGGATTTTAAAAGGGTTCTCGCCTTTGAGTTCCAAGAGGCGGGCGATATTTTCGAAAATGGCAGCGATTTCTTCCTTGTTCATTTGAGGTAGGTTTGGAGTCGGTTGCGCCAGCCTGGGAGCCACTGGGCTTCATTGCGGGCGGGGGGAGAGTTTTTAACGCGGAGGGTGAGAATCTCGTCGGCGGCACGTGCAAAGGCGGGCAGTGCAGGGACTGAGGGGCGCATGTTTTCTAGAACCTGCAAAAGCCCCCAGCCTTCACCATTGTACCGTTCCGTGAGATTGATTCCTTCGCCTTTGAAGTTCACGTAGTCCATCAGTGCGTAAAAACCGAGAGGCTCGGCAGCGACACGTTCAAAGTTCGCGCGAACCTGGGAGGCTTTTGCTGGGCTGGTGGCGTGGAGTATTTTCGGGAGAGCGGATTCCAGTCGCAATGCCGCGTATCGGGCTTGAATGGCTATTGTTTTCGAGAGGAGGTTTCGCAACTGGGTGAGCCGAGGCCCTTCCAGATCTCCCACGAAGGCCGCCCTAGTTTCCCATGGGCAGGCGCCAAGCATCCATGGAGCAACGTCAGTCCCATTTGATGCCAAATATTTTGCCAAACCCGGCCAACTCTCCTCGAACGGGCCACGCTTCCCGTGCGGGTACCAGATAAAGTGGGCGATTCCGAGGGAGGGGAATGCCTCGCCTTTGTTCCACGAGGTCAGTCCCATAGTAGTGCCAGCACATTCATTGGCCCAAATCCGCTTGCCTATTTCGAGCGCTTGCTTATTCGACAGCTTCACGCTCCCAGCCTGAACAGGGAAAAGCGGCACCAAGCAGAGCGCAAAAAGAAGGATCCATTTCATAGAAAATAAGAATGTCGTTCGAAGCGACAACGCCAATTTAATCTTCGCATGTCGGCGGAAGGGCTGTTTGGCGTCTGGCTTGGAAAAACTCCCGTATCAGGTGAAGGCATTCTTCCGCCATGACGCCGGGTGTGATTTCGCTGCGGTGATTGAGTTGCGGCATTTGTAGGATATTCAAGAGACCTCCCGCTCCGCCGCCTTTGGCATCTGGGCAACCAAAAATGACCCGTCGCAGACGCGCGTGAACGATCGCGCCAGCGCACATCGGACAGGGCTCCTTCGTGACGTAGAGGTCGCAGTCCGTGAGGCGCCAATCCTCGATGGCCGCCTCGGCTTGGGTGATGGCAAGCATTTCGGCATGGGCAGTGGCATCCTTTAGCATTTCGACTTGGTTCCAAGCACGGGCAATGATCTGGCCTTCGCGTACAATCACGGCTCCCACCGGCACTTCGTTCGCTGCAAAGGCCCTGCGTGCCTGTCGCAAGGCTTCCTTCATGTAATATTCATCATTGGCAATTTCCACGTCTATAAGGTATGCCACAGATATGCTTTCGCGTAAAACCCTCGTTGCTCCCTCGATTCTTGCCAGCGACTTTGGTCTGTTGGGCGTTGAGGTGGAGCGCATGACTTCCGCGGGCGCGGATTGGATCCATTGCGATGTGATGGATGGGCATTTTGTGGATAACATCTCCTTTGGTCCGGCGATCGTCGAAGCGGTCTCCCGCTACACCGCTCTGCCGCTGGATGTGCATCTCATGATTGATCATCCCGATCGTTATTTAGAGCGGTTCATGCCATTTGCTGCCTCGATTTCTGTTCATTTGGAGGCGGCACACGATGTCTCTAAAACTCTGGCCACTGTGCGAGAGGAAGGGTTGCTGTCTGGACTTGCTATCAGTCCGCAAACGCCCATAGAAAAAATCAAACCCTTTCTTGGGGCCTTTGATATTTTGGTCATCATGACGGTCAATCCTGGGCGGGGCGGGCAGGCATTTCTGCCGGATATGCTGCCGAAAATGGCTCAAGCCGCAATTTGGAGATCCCAAGGCGGATACGATTTCCACATCGAAGTGGATGGCGGTATCAATGCCCTCACGGCCCACGATTCCGTGCAAGCTGGAGCCAACATTCTTGTTGCGGGCACTTCCGTATTCCGAGCCCCCGATGCGGCTATTGCAATCAAACAACTGCGTGAAGTCTGATTTTCGTTAGATCGCAAGATACTGATCCCGAAATTGGCATTCGGAAACGGGGTTCACAGTTTCTCCGAGCGGATTTTTTCTTTTTCGAATTCTCTTTTTTCTTCGAGGCGGAAAATCTCCGAGGCGAGTTGCCGCCGGATCTGGTGCTGTTCATGGGGGGCCGCTTTTAAAATCTGATCTTCGAGGAAAATCTTTTTTTCTGCAATGGAGGCACCGATTCGGATATCGACTTCGGCAATGCGTTGCTTCTGCTCCTCGGTGAGCGAGCTTGCCGGCGACTGTTGTTCCAAGCGACCCATGGCGAGTTCGTAAGCGGATTTCATAATTTTGGGAATTTAACAAATGCTCACCCTAGGACACAGAAAAAATTGCAGAAGGCGGGAGGGGAATGTGTAGTGTGGAGTTGGAATGTCCCACATAAGGTTACTGAGCACAGATTTTGACGGCACGCTGATCCAGCACTTTTCCGATGGTCGCTGCACGACGGACTTCGCAGAGGTCCTCCTCCACCATAAAAAACAGGGTGGTGTCTGGGCTGTGAATACCGGTCGGAGCCTCATGCATGCCGTCGAAGGTGTGGAAAAATTTCAGGCGCCCGTGCAGCCGGATTTTCTTCTGACCAATGAGCGTGAGATTTTTCACCGATCGAGGGAGAGAGATTGGGTGCCCGAGGCGGAGTGGAACCAAACATGCTATTCGAGGCATGATGAGCTGTTTGAAAATTCCCAAGGGATTTTCGATTGGCTCCGCTGCCATGTTGATGCGAATTCAGGTATCAGTCTGGCAGAAGAAAATGGCCAGATCTGTGGGGTCATCACCGCTACCGAAGCCGATATGAACGCCTTTGTGGACTTACTGGAGAAGGAAAGCGCGTCGATGCCGGACTTTTCCTACCAACGTAATACGATCTACCTTCGGTTTGCCCATCGCGATTATGATAAAGGCTCCACATTGGGAGAGCTTTGTCGGGTCCTTGGTATTAAGCATGACGAGGTACTCGCTGCAGGTGACCATTTCAACGATCTGCCGATGCTCGATGGTCGCTTTGCTGCGTATCCATGCTGTCCCTCGAATGCGATTCCTCAAGTGCGCGACACTGTCCTTGCTGCGGGAGGGCATATCGCTTCGCAACCAGCCGCGAATGGCGTTGCGGAATCCTGGCACTTTTTTCATGCAGAGAGGGCGTTATGAGCTCAAAAGCGATTAACAAAATCCGCTCCAAGTTGGGAGCAGCTTCCGTGATGACGGATCCCAGCCCTGAGTATGCCTCGGACAAGTGGTTCGCGAAAGGGGTTCCTGCTGCGGTGATTTTTCCGTCCAGCACGGAGGACACAGCTTTTGTGATGCGGGAGGCGGCGCGGGCGGGTATTTCCGTGACTCCCCGTGGCGCTGGCTACGGATATGTCGGCGGTTGCACCCCGGTGCAGGGCGGGATTGTGATTTGCATGGATCGCATGAACCGCATTCTCGAGATCAATGGGCGGGATTTTGTTGCGGTCGTGCAACCTGGCGTGATCACGGGTCAACTCCAAGAGACCGTTCGTGCTCAAAATCTTTTTTATCCTCCGGATCCGGCCAGTCTCAAGGATTGTAGTATCGGCGGTAATATCGCGACCAATGCGGGAGGCCCGCGCTGCCTGAAATATGGCGTCACTCGCCACTACATTCTCGGTCTCACTGTCGTTCTACCCGATGGCAGTATTGTGAACTGCGGAGGTCGAACTCATAAAAACAAAACCGGCTTCGATCTGGTCGGGCTTTTCACTGGTTCGGAGGGACTCCTCGGTATCGTGACCGAGGCCAACTTGCGCTTGCTTCCGCTCCCTCCAGCCAGAGCCTCGCTATCGGCGGGATTTTCTTCCATTGAGGTCGCGGCCGAAGCGATCCAGGCCATTTTTGCGGCAGGCTTTCTTCCCGCCGCCTTGGAGATGGCCGATGCATTCACTCTCAACTCCGCCCGCGCCTACAATCCCAAGGCCAAATTCCCCCCTGGCGATGCTCAGATCATTCTGGAGTTAGATGGACAGAAGGCGAGCGTGCGCAGCGAGGCTTCCGCATTGGAAAAAATCCTTCAACGTTCCGGTGCCCTTGGTGTGCAAAAAGCCACCACAGAGAAGGCCTGTGACGCAATATGGGCCCTTCGTCGTGTGTATTCGCAGTCCTTGAAGGCGACTGGACTCAAGAAGCTCAATGAGGACATTGTTGTGCCGCGCGGACGGTTAGTGGATCTGATGAGGTTTGCCTCCCGTCTCCAAAAGAAATCGGGATTTCCAATCGCTTGTTTCGGCCATGCGGGAGATGGGAACATCCATGTCAACATCATGGTCGGTGACGCAGAAAATCCCAAAGTTCAAAAAAAATCCCGTGCCGCATTGGACGAGCTTTTTTCGCAGGTACTGGATTGGAATGGCGCTATCACCGGCGAGCACGGGATTGGCATTGCCAAAAAGCCATGGTGGAAACAAGCCGTTCCAGCTCCCACTCGCGAACTGCATCGTGTTTTGAAAGAGGCCATCGATCCCAAAAGGATACTGAACCCAGGGAAATTTGTATAACCCCCCTATTGATGGAGACGCATCAACGAGGTCGTTTTTAGGAAAGAATTTTGATGAACGCCTTTTGGCGTAGTCCATCCATCCAACGTTGCTGGGATTTCATGCGTTCTTTTTGCATGAGGGTCTTTTCGATTTCCTCGCGGACTTCTCCGAGTGGTTTTACGGAAGCATTCTTTCGAGCTTCGACGGTCAGAATGTATAAGGAATTTTGGACTTTAATGATCGGACTTATCTCTCCTGGTTTGAGAGTGAATGCGGTCTTGGACAATTGTTCATTGAGGGTATTGCGCTCGATCCATCCCCAATCTCCACCGGCATCCCGAGTGGCTTCATCCTCGGAATACATCTGAGCCATTCGGTCGAACTCGGCGCCGGTTTTGAGTTTCTCCCGTATTTCTTCGGCGACTTGGTCTTTATTAGCGCCGGAGATAATGTCGCCTGAATTTCCTTCGCGCAGCACAATCATTCGCAACTTCACTTGTTCGGGAAGTGTATAAGCAGGGCGGTTTTTGTCGTAGAAGGACTGAATTTGATTTGGGGATACCAAAAAGCTCTCTGTCATTTTGGATTGGCGCAGGGCTTGGACAATGATCTTTTCCTTTTCGATTTCCTTGAAGCGGGTGAGCGTGTAGCCTTGAGCTTGTAGAGTTCGAACGAAGGCCGCGCGATCGCCAGCGAATTCTTCGCGGATAATGCCTTGAACGCGATCATCCACCACATGGTCAGGGATGTTCGCGCCTTTTTCCTGCATTTTACGGAATTCCTGAATGATCAACTGGCGGTCAACGAGATCTTTGAGAGCAGCAAGTCGCATTTCTTTGATTTTATCCGCTAGGTCTGGGCCGTTGTAGCCCTCCCGCATGGCGCGTTCACGGGTCCCGATCAATTCCCGAACCTGGGAAATAGTAATCACCTCGTTGTTAACGATCGCAGCAACTCCGTCGATGACCTCCGCGCCTTCAGCATGCACATGTCGAAGGCTTAAGGAAGTGGCGAGAATGACGACTAAGGTCAGAACAAAACGTCTCATCGGTTGGGCAGTTTTTCCAAAAAATTTAACACTTCGCGAAGCCTAGAATCGGCGTCGGTAAGCGTCAAGCGGGGAAAGCGAGCCCCGATCATGAGAAAATGGTCACCCTGAGTGATCATGAGCTTATCTTCGCGAACTTCGACCATGGGGATTTTTCGGAGGGAGGCTTCGATGCGGATTGCGGCGCAGGTGAGGGCGTTCTCCGCCGCTAGTGGCACGGGGCCGAAGCGGTCGCGCCACGTGAGGC